>ERZ842401.3826-NODE-3826-length-18254-cov-29.770812_pt1 | contig 18254 bp, 20 predicted proteins | sample MGYA00521270_ERZ842401 | MGnify/ENA primary metagenome ERZ842401 (study PRJEB31892, sample SAMEA3878208) | bioreactor metagenome | biome: Moose rumen | place: Sweden | collected 2011-10 | study: EMG produced TPA metagenomics assembly of the PRJEB12797 data set...
GGTACGGGAACCCGTACGGCAGTTTAGCAAACTGCTGGTTTCAGCCACTCACCCAAACTTCCTCGGCGCTCCTTTTCGGGCTTCCGAAAGCATTTTCTCTCAAATGCGGGTGCAAAGGTACGAACTTTTTCTGAATCCTGCAAATTTTTCTATGATAATTTTGAAAAAAACTTTTTTGTGCTTTCTTTTGTAATTAAATCGTTCTTTTCTTTCCTCCTTTCATTTTTTCTTTGTACCTTTGCACCGCTTTAAGCAAACAATATTGTTTTAACGTTAAATAGTTTTTATGAATTTCACAATGTTAATTACCGTCTTGGTGACGGCTATTACACTGGTGGCATCAGCCTATGTGATGGCGAAACTATTGGGACCGCGATCGTATAATAAGATCAAGGGTGAGCCTTATGAAAGTGGCATACCCACACGCGGTAGTTCATGGATTCCCATTAACGTAGGTTATTATTTGTTTGCCATCCTCTTCCTCATGTTTGATGTGGAAACGGTGTTTCTATATCCGTGGGCAGTCGTTGTGAAGGACTTCGGGCCGGCAGCATTGCTGTCCATCGGGTTCTTCCTGTTGGTATTAGTATTTGGCTTGGCATACGCTTGGCGGAAAGGAGCACTGGAATGGAAGTAAGAAAACCGAAAATCAAGGCATTGCCCTACGACGAGTTCAAGGACAACGCGTCGTTGGAGAAGATTGTTGACGAGCTCCATGAGGGTGGCGTCAATGTGTTGACAGGCAATCTGGACTCGCTGATTAACTGGGGTCGCAGCAATTCGCTTTGGTCGCTGACGTTTGCCACCAGTTGCTGCGGTATTGAGTTCATGGCCTGCGGCTGTGCACGTTATGATTTCTCGCGCTTCGGTTTCGAGGTGACGCGAAACTCACCCCGTCAGGCCGACCTGATCATGTGTGCGGGTACCATTACACATAAGATGGCTCCTGCCCTGAAGCGTCTGTACGACGAGATGGCTGAGCCCAAGTATGTGATAGCCGTGGGCGGTTGTGCCATAAGCGGCGGACCGTTCAAATCGAGCTATCATGTGGTAAAAGGCATCGAGGAGATTGTTCCAGTGGATGTGTTCATCCCCGGCTGTCCCCCGCGTCCAGAGGCTATCATGTATGGCATGATGCAGCTTCAGCGTAAGGTGAAGATTGAGAAGTTCTTCGGTGGAGCCAACCACAAGCAGACCGCCGAGGAGGCCGCCCTAGGTGTGTCGAACGAGGAACTGACGTTCCGATCCAAACATGGCGACCACCGCCGTGAGCCGATTGTGGTGACGGATGTTCCCAAAGAGTTTACAGAAGAGCTGAAGGCTAACAGCCAAGAGCTAACCGCTAAAGAAAAGGAGGCCGCCGTATGAAACTGACACCATTAGAATTTAAGTTTGATGAGTTCCAGCAGCGTATGCGGAACCTGAAGGAGAAAGAGCACTATGACTACCTGGTCACCATCGTAGGCGAGGATTTCCCCAAAGGCCTGATGGATGAGGGTGGCCTCGGTTGTATCTATATTCTTGAGAACACGGAGAACCATAAGCGCTGCAGCGTCAAGGTGATTGCCAAGACGCAGGTTTGCGGCGACGGTATGTCGTCGAACGGCACCAGTGCGATGGAAGGTCAGATGGTGGCTTATATACCCACCGTCTCTGACATCTGGCGCGTGGCCGATCTGTTGGAACGTGAGGTCTTCGACTTCTATGGCATCGTGTTCTTGGGCCATCGTGATATGCGTCGTTTGTTCCTGCGCAGCGACTTCAAGGGCTATCCCTTCCGTAAAGACTGGCAGTTCAACGACGAATACACCCTTGAGGACGATGTGGAGCCCGACTACGGTCTGGAGTACTACATCGACAAGGACGGCTACCTGCAGACCAGGCAGAACCCCCTCTTCGGTCCCGACGACTACGTCATCAACATAGGTCCCCAGCACCCTGCCACTCACGGCGTGCTTCGCCTGCAGACCGTGCTGGAAGGTGAGACTGTCAAGCACATCTATCCTCACCTCGGTTACATCCACCGCGGCATTGAGAAGATGTGGGAAGGCATGACCTATCCCCAAACGCTGGCTCTGACCGACCGTCTGAACTATCTGGGTGCCATGCAGCACCGTCATGCGCTGGTGGGTGTCATTGAAGAAGCTCTGGAAGTGGAATTGACCGATCGTATCAAGTACATCCGTACCATTATGGACGAGCTTCAGCGTATCGACTCGCACCTGCTCTACACCTCGTGCGTTGGTCAGGACCTGGGGGCCCTCACCGCTATGCTCTATGGCATGCGCGACCGTGAGCACGTGCTGAACGTGATGGAAGAGACCACGGGCGGACGCCTGATTCAGAACTATTATAGAATAGGTGGCTTGCAGGACGATATTGATCCTAACTTCGTGAAGAACTGTAAGGACCTGGTCAAGTACATGCGCCCGATGATTCAGGAGTATATGGATGTGTTTGGCGACAACGTCATCACCCACAACCGTCTGGAGAACTGCGGCCCGATGAGTCTTGAGGACTGCATCAGCTATGCTGTGACCGGTCCTGCCGGACGTGCCTCTGGCTGGAAGAACGACGTGCGCAAGAATCACCCCTACGACATGTACGACAAGGTGGAGTGGGAGCAGTGTACACTTGACAGCTGCGACTCCATGGGACGCTATCTCATCCACATCAACGAGATGTACCAGAGCCTGAACATCATCGAACAGCTGATAGACAACATCCCCGAGGGCGACTTCTATGTGAAGCAGAAGCCTATCATCAAGTGCCCCGAGGGACAGTGGTACTACTCTGTCGAGGGTGTGGCTGGCGAATTTGGCGTGTATCTCGACTCTCGTGGCGACAAGAGTCCTTACCGCATGAAGATGCGTCCGATGGGACTCTCGCTTGTTGGTGCCTTCGACCCGATGCTTCGCGGTCAGAAGGTGGCCGACCTCATTGCTACGTGTGCTGCCATCGATATTGTTATACCCGACATCGACAGATAAATAACTATGGAACATATATTTGATTTTTCGAAAGCGACCGCCTGGTTCCATGCTCTGCTGACGCAGACGCTGGGCCTAGACGAGTTCTTAGCAATCCTGATTGAGTGTGTGCTGGTTGGCTCCGTCATCCTGGGTGCCTATTCGGTGATTGCCATGATCCTGATTTTCATGGAACGTAAGGTCTGCGCCTACTTCCAGTGCCGTATAGGCCCGGTGCGCGTAGGTCCGTGGGGCTTGCTGCAGGTGATGGCCGACGTGCTGAAGATGCTCATCAAGGAGATTTTCTTTGTGGACAAGGCCGACAAGTTGCTCTACCTTGTGGCTCCCTTCCTGGTGATTGTCGGTTCGGTAGGTGCTTTCTCCTTCCTGCCCTGGAACCGCGGTGCCCACATCCTTGACTTCAACGTAGGCGTATTTCTGCTCACCGCCATCTCTTCGATTGGCGTAGTAGGTATCTTCCTGGCCGGTTGGGGCTCAAACAACAAGTACTCTGTGGTATCAGCCATGCGTGCTGCCGTGCAGATGATTTCCTACGAGATGTCGCTCTGCCTGTGTCTGATTACTGCCGTCATCCTGACGGGTACTATGCAGGTGAGCGGTATTGTGGAGTTCCAGCGCGGCTCGTGGCTCATCTTCAACGGTGCTGCCGCCGTGCCTGCCATCATCGCCTTCCTGGTGTTCCTCGTGGCTGGCAATGCAGAGGCCAACCGCGGCCCGTTTGATATGGCTGAGGCCGAGAGTGAGCTGACGGCAGGACATCATACCGAGTACAGCGGCATGGGCTTCGGCTTCTTCTACCTGGCTGAATTCCTGAACCTCTTCATCATTTCAGGTATTGCCGCCACCGTATTCCTGGGAGGATGGATGCCGCTGCACATTGCCGGTCTGGATGCCTTCAACGAGGTGATGGACTATATCCCCGGCATCGTGTGGTTCATGGGCAAGTCCTTCCTGCTGGTGTGGCTGCTCATGTGGATTAAGTGGACGTTCCCCCGTCTGCGTATCGATCAGATTCTTAAACTGGAGTGGAAGTATCTGATGCCGCTGGCCCTCATCAACCTGGTGCTGATGACGGTTGTGGTGGCATTTGGCTGGTTCTTCGAACCCGCTGCCCTCTAACACCTATTTAAATTATATGGTAATGGAAAAAGAAAAATCATATTTCGGAGAAATCGGGCACGGCATCAAGACGCTGGCTGTTGGCATGAAGACCACCTTGAAGGAATACACCAAGGACTACTGGACCAACAAGTCGACCGAGCAGTACCCCGAGAACCGCAAGACGACGCTCCATGTGGCCAAGCGCCATCGTGGACGCCTGGTATTCAAGCGCAACGAGGACGGCGCCTATAAGTGCACCGCTTGTACGCTCTGCGAAAAGGCCTGCCCCAACGGTACTATCAAGATTACCGCCCACATGGAGGAAGATCCTGAGACAGGCAAGAAGAAGAAGGTGCTCGACGATTATCAGTACGACCTGGGCGACTGTATGTTCTGCCAACTCTGTACGAACGCCTGCAACTTCGACGCTATTGAGTTTACCAACGACTTCGAGAACGCTACGTTCAGTCGCGATTCATTGGTGCTTCACCTCAACAAGGAGGTTTACGATGGTGGTTCTCTGCCCAACATCCTTGACGGTGGTGCTGAGTGGCAGGTCGGTAAGTTTAACACTAAAAAGAAGTAAACCGCACTATGGCTAGTATAGTAGTATTTTCTATTCTCGCTGTCGTCATCCTGGGTTCTGCCCTGCTGTGTGTGACGACGAAGCGAATCATGAGGGCCGCAACATATATGCTGTTCGTCCTCTTTGGCGTAGCAGGTCTTTACTTCCTGCTCGACTACACCTACCTGGGCGCTGCACAGATCGCTGTCTACGCTGGTGGTGTGACGATGATTTATGTGTTTGCCATTCAGTTGGTTAGCAAGCAGACCCTTCAAGGTATGGTTGAGCATATCAAGTGCTCACGCATCCTTCAGGGATTGCTCCTTTCTGTTGTAGGTTTGGCTACGGTGGCTGTGGTGTTCCTGAAGAACTGCTTCATCAGCGCTGCTACTACCGACGAGCTTCCTATGGATCAGATTGGTACCGCCCTGCTGGGTAGCGACAAGTATCAGTATGTGTTGCCGTTCGAGTTCATCTCAGTATTCCTGCTGGCGTGTATCATCGGCGGTTTGGTTGTTTCACGTAAAAAGGAGGATTAAACTATGGTACCTGTAGAATGTTATTTTGTGCTTTCAGCACTCCTGTTCTTCATCGGCGTCTATGGTTTCGTCACGCGTCGCAACCTGATTGCCATGCTTATCTCTATTGAGCTGGTACTGAATGCCGTTGACATCAACTTCGCAGCGTTCAACCGTCTGCTCTTCCCCGGCGAGCTCGAGGGCTTCTTCATGACGCTCTTCTCTATCGGTGTGAGTGCAGCCGAGAGTGCTGTGGCTATCGCTATTATTATTAATGTGTTCCGCAACTTCAAGAGCGATTCTGTGGACGCTATTTCTAACATGAAAGGATAAAACGCTATGATCTACGAATTATCTTATTTGATTCTCCTTCTGCCGCTGCTGTCCTTCATCGTGTTAGGACTGGCTGGCATGAAGATGCAGCACAAGACTGCCGGAATTATCGGCACATGCTCGCTGTCGCTGGTCACCATCCTGTCTTACTGGACGGCCTTCACTTATTTCACGGCCGACCGTTTGGATGGTGTGTTCAAGACTATTGTGCCCTTCAACTTCACCTGGTTGCCACTGGGTAATCTTCACTTCGATATGGGTATCCTTCTGGATCCTATTTCAGTGATGATGCTCATCGTCATCTCTACGGTGTCTTTGATGGTTCACATCTACTCATTCGGCTATATGCACGGTGAGAAGGGTTTCCAGCGCTACTACGCTTTCCTGAGCCTCTTCACCATGTCAATGCTGGGTCTGGTATTGGCTACCAACATCTTCCAGATGTATATGTTCTGGGAGTTGGTGGGCGTTTCTTCTTACCTGCTCATCGGCTTCTACTATCCTTTGAAGCCCGCCATAGCAGCCAGTAAGAAGGCCTTCATCGTGACCCGCTTTGCCGATATGTTCTTCCTGATTGGTATTCTGACCTTCGGTTACTTCACCGATTCGTTCAGCTTCTCATTTGCTGGCGATATCGTGATGGGGCAGGGCACCACTCCGTTTATCGAGGGTAATATGGCCAAGGCCGTTGCTGCCGGTGGTTTTATTCTGCCTACGGCTTTGACGCTGATGTTCATTGGTGGTGCCGGTAAGAGTGCTATGTTCCCCTTGCACATCTGGTTGCCCGATGCCATGGAGGGTCCTACGCCTGTATCTGCACTCATCCACGCTGCTACGATGGTGGTGGCTGGTGTGTTCCAGATTGCACGTATGTTCCCCCTTTGGATTGAGTATGCCCCTCAGGCTATGAGCATTGTGGTGTGGGTGGGTGTCATCACCGCTTTCTATGCTGCTGCCGTGGCTTGTGCCCAGAGCGACATCAAGCGTGTGCTGGCCTTCTCGACCATCTCTCAGATTGCCTTTATGATGGTGGCTCTCGGTGTTTCGCTGCCAGGACATGAGGCCGTCCTCGACAACCACGCACAGCTGGGCTATATGGCTGGTATGTTCCACCTCTTCACCCATGCCATGTTCAAGGCTTGCCTGTTCCTCGGTGCCGGTTGTATCATCCACGCCGTTCACAGCAACGAGATGGCGCTGATGGGTGGCCTGCGCAAGTATATGCCTGTGACCCACATCACATTCCTCATTTCATGTCTGGCCATCGCCGGTATTCCGTTCTTCTCGGGCTTCAGCTCAAAGGACGAGATTATCACCGCCTGCATGGAATACAGTCCTGTGGTGGGTTGGATCATGACAGGTATTGCTGCTATGACCGCCTTCTATATGTTCCGTCTGTACTACGGTATTTTCTGGGGTACAGAGAACAAGGAGGCTCACGAGCACCACACACCACATGAGGCTCCTCTGACGATGACCATTCCTCTGATTGTGCTTTGCATCATCACCGTTGGTGTAGGTGTTTACTCTACCCTTGGTGGTTTCCTCGGTTGGGGTGGCAGTTTCGGCAGCTTTGTTTCTGCCGCAGGTACCGACTACACCATCCACTTCAACATTCAGATTGCTGCTACCTCTACGGTGATTGCCATCCTGAGCATATGTCTGGCCACCTATATTTATAAAGGTGAGAGTCAGCCTATTGCAGATCGTCTGTATAAGACGTTCCCCAAGCTGCATCGTGCAGCCTACAAGCGTTTCTATCAGGACGAGATCTGGCAGTTTGTCACTCACAAGATCATCTTCCGCTGCGTTTCTACGCCTATTGCCTGGTTCGACCGCCACGTTGTTGACGGCACGTTCAACTTCATGGCTTGGGGTGCCAACGAGGGCGGCGAGAGCCTGCGTGCTTGGCAGAGTGGCGATGTTCGCAAGTATGCCGTATGGTTCCTCACTGGTACCGTGGCATTAACATTAATCCTTTTATGCATCTAAAGAGTTATGAATATACTTAGTTTATTCGTTTTAATTCCCGCCCTGATGCTTCTGGGATTGTGGATAGCCCGCAACCTCAACCAGGTGCGTGGCGTGATGGTGGCAGGTTCTTCTTGCTTGCTGGCCCTCTCAATATGGCTTTGCTACTATTTCGTAACCGAGCGTAATGGCGGCAACGACGCAGAGATGCTGCTCGTAGCTTCTACGCCTTGGTTCAAGCCTCTGAATATTGCTTACAGCGTTGGTGTCGACGGCATTTCTGTCGTCATGTTGCTGCTGTCAAGTATCATCGTGTTCACGGGTACGTTTGCCTCTTGGCAGCTGAAGCCCCTCACCAAGGAGTACTTCCTTTGGTTCACCCTCCTTTCTACGGGTGTGTTTGGTTTCTTCATCTGCACCGATATGTTCACTATGTTCATGTTCTACGAGGTAGCCTTGATTCCTATGTACCTGCTGATTGGTGTGTGGGGTTCTGGTCGTAAGGAGTATTCAGCCATGAAGCTTACCCTGATGCTGATGGGTGGTTCAGCCCTGCTGATTCTCGGTGTGCTGGGTATCTATTACTTCAGCGGTCACACCACCATGAATGTCAACGAGATTGCTGCTATGCACAACATTCCCGAGGAGATTCAGAACGCCTTCTTCCCCTTCATCTTCATCGGTTTCGGTGTGCTGGGTGCTCTGTTCCCCTTCCACACATGGTCACCCGATGGTCACGCATCTGCGCCTACCGCTGTGTCTATGCTCCACGCTGGTGTGCTGATGAAGCTCGGAGGCTATGGCTGTTTCCGTCTGGCAATGTATCTGCTGCCTGATGCTGCTCAGAACCTCTCATGGATCTTCCTGATTCTGACTACTATCTCTGTGGTTTACGGTGCTCTGAGTGCTTGCGTACAGACCGACTTGAAGTACATCAACGCTTATTCATCAGTATCTCACTGTGGCTTGGTGCTCTTCGCTCTGCTCATGATGCAGCAGACCGCCTGCACCGGTGCTATCCTGCAGATGCTGTCTCACGGTTTGATGACTGCCCTCTTCTTCGCCCTCATCGGTATGATCTACGGACGTACTCACACCCGTGACATCCGCGAGTTGGCAGGTTTGATGAAGATTATGCCTTTCTTGGCTGTTGGTTATGTCATCGCCGGTCTGGCTAACCTGGGTCTTCCTGGTTTCTCAGGCTTCATTGCAGAGATGACCATCTTCGTAGGTTCATTCGGTGCCCACGAGGTAGCTGGTGACCCCTCATCGTCGTTCCGCATGGTGGCCACCATCATTGCATGTACTTCTATTGTGGTTACAGCAGTCTACATCCTGCGTGTGGTTGGAAAAATCCTCTATGGCGAGGTTGAGAACAAGCACTTCCTAGAACTCACCGATGCCACATGGGACGAGCGCGTTGCAGTATGCTGCCTCATCTTCTGTGTAGCAGGTCTGGGTTGCGCACCTTTCTTCTTCAGCGATATGATTTCACCTGCCGCTGGAAATATTCTTAAGTCAATTGGTGTAATGTAAAAATAGGAGGAAAAAAGATTATGAACTATTCACAATTTCTGAATATGATTCCCGAGGCCACGCTGATGCTGGCTTTGGTGCTCGTTTTCTGCGCCGACTTTGCATTACATAAGAGCGAGCGCAAGACCTACGTGCTGAGCGTGCTCACCGGAGCCCTGCTGCTGTGTCAGTTGGTGCCTTGCTTCTTGGCTACACCTACTTCGGCCTTTGGCGGACTTTATGTCACCTCTGCCATCGTCAATGTGATGAAGACCGTGCTTACACTAGGAACGTTTATCGTAGTGGTGATGTCGCAGTCGTGGCTCAAGAACAATGCCAGCCAGATCTCTGGAGAGTTCTATGTATTGGTGCTCTCAACCCTGTTGGGCATGTATATGATGATGTCAAGCGGCCACTTCCTCATGTTCTTCCTGGGACTTGAGATGGCTTCTGTGCCTATGGCTTGCCTCGTGGCTTTCGACCGCTATAAGAAGAAGTCGGCCGAGGCTGCTGCCAAGTACATCCTCACCGCCACGTTCTCCAGCGGTGTGATGCTTTATGGTATCTCGTTCCTCTATGGTGCCGTGGGAACCCTGTACTTCGACGATATGGCTGAGTTAATTAAGTTGACTCCGCTTACCGTGATGGGTCTGGTGTTCTTCTTCAGCGGCTTGGGTTTCAAGATCTCGCTGGTGCCCTTCCACTTCTGGACGGCCGACACCTACGAGGGTGCTCCTACACCTGTAACGGGTTACCTGAGCGTTGTGTCTAAGGGTGCTGCCACGCTGACGCTGGCTATTATCCTGATGCACGTCTTCGGTCGCCTGGTGGAATACTGGGAGCCCCTGCTCTGGATTGTCATCATGCTTACCATCACCATTGGTAACCTCATGGCCATCCGCCAAAACGAACTGAAGCGCTTCATGGCCTTCTCTTCTATCTCACAGGCCGGTTATATCATGCTGGCTGTGGTAGGCAACAGTGCTGCCAGCCTCACCGCCCTGACCTTCTACGTACTGGTTTACGTGGCTGCCAATATGGCTGTGTTCACTGTGATCAGCACCGTTGAGGAGAACAATGGTGGTCGTACTCAGATGAATGCTTACAACGGACTCTATCAGACCAATCCGAAGTTGGCGCTGCTCATGACGCTCGCCCTCTTCTCTCTGGCTGGTATTCCCCCGTTCGCAGGTATGTTCTCTAAGTTCTTCGTGTTCATGGCTGCTGTAGGCGGTCACGAGAGTGCCCCCTTCTGGCCTTATTTCGTGGTGTTCATCGCTTTGATCAACACCGTGGTGAGCCTCTACTACTATCTGCTCATCGTGAAGGCCATGTATATTACCAAAGAGGAGACACCGCTGCCTACGTTCCGCAATGGCGCTGCCATCAATTGGAGCCTCGCCATCTGTACCATTGGTATCCTGCTCTTCGGTATTTGTTCGTGCATCTACGAGTGGATTGACAAGGCTGCCGTAGCAGCGATGTAAGCATGACCTTACTCGATATTATATTTCTCTCAATAGCACTTGCGATGGACTGCTTTGCAGTTTCCATCGCAAGTGGCTTTATCCTTCGGGCTAAGGTCTGGTCCGTCATCTTACGGATGAGCTTTCTCTTCGGAGTGTTCCAGACTGCGATGCCTTTCTTTGGCTGGCTTGGTTCAACTTATTTCTCTCAGTATATTGAGGCCTATGACCATTGGGTAGCCTTTGCCATGCTGGCATTCATAGGTACAAAAATGATACGCGACGCTTTTTTGCCCGAGGAGCAGAAGTCGTTCAATCCCCGTCGTCTGCGCACGCAATTGTTATTGTCGGTGGCAACTAGTATCGATGCGCTGGCTGTGGGCATCTCCCTGGCTCTGACAGGTTACGACACCCTCCGCAACCTGATGGAACCGTTGGTGTGGATTGGTGTTGTGTCGTTGTTGTTTGGAATCATTGGACATTTGTTGGGCATCCGTTTCGGACGTGTTGTCAGCCGTCGCTTGAAGCCAGAACTCATCGGCGGCGTCATTCTGTTGGCCATAGGTGTGAAAATTCTGCTGAGCCATCTGTTCGATTGGTAGGCTTACCCTCGCATATTCCTGTCTCTTACTGCATCAAAGGCGCTTTCGCCGACAATAAAAACAAAAAAATGTGTTTTTGTTTTGTATTGTTCTCACTTATTCGTACCTTTGCATAAAATTTATGAACTAAAAACATAACGACTATGCAAAGTGATCCTAAACAGTGCCTCTACTGCACTAACAACCAGACGCTCCATGATCTGATGATCGAAATCTGCGAACTCTCTGTATCGCGTGCATTTCTTTTCAAGGAGCAGACCTATCGCGGTCGCTGCCTCGTGGCCTATAAAGACCATGTGAACGATCTCAACGAACTCAGCGATACCGACCGAAACGCCTTCATGGCCGACGTAGCCCGCGTGACCCGTGCCATGCAGAAGGCATTCAACCCTGAGAAAATCAACTACGGGGCCTACAGTGATAAACTTTCGCACCTGCACTTCCATCTGGCACCTAAGTATGTCGATGGCCCCGACTACGGCGGCACGTTCCAGATGAATCCCGGCAAGGTGTATCTTACCGATGCAGAATATCAGGAGATGATTGACAAAATTAAGAAAGAACTATGATTGTAAAACCATTCAAGGGAATCCGCCCGCCGAAGGAACTGGTGGAGCAGGTGGAAAGCCGTCCGTACGACGTGCTCAATAGCGAAGAGGCCCGCGCCGAGGCTGGCGACAACGAGAAGAGTCTGTATCACATCATCAAGCCCGAGATTGACTTCCCCGTGGGGACGTCGGAGTACGACCCGCGCGTCTACGAGCGGGCTGCTGAGAACTTCCAGAAGTTCCAAGACAAAGGTTGGCTGGTGCAAGACGCGCGCGAACATTATTATATTTATGCCCAGACCATGCAGGGTAAAACGCAGTACGGACTGGTTCTCTGTGCTCATACCGACGACTATATGGCAGGTCGCATCAAGAAGCACGAGTTGACTCGTCGCGACAAGGAAGAGGACCGCATGAAGCATGTTCGCGTGAACAATGCGAACATCGAGCCTGTGTTCTTCGCCTATCCCGACAACGCTGTGCTCGACGAGCTGATTATGCGCTATGCCGCCACCAAGCCCGAGTACGACTTCATTGCCCCCATCGATGGTTTCCGCCACCAGTTCTGGGTAATCACCGACGACAAGGACACGCAGACCATCACCGACGAGTTCATTAAGATGCCGTCGATGTATATTGCCGACGGACATCACCGCTCGGCTGCCGCTGCACTCGTGGGTGCCGAGAAACAGAAGCAGAACCCTAACCACAAGGGTGACGAGGAGTACAACTTCTTCATGGCGGTGTGTTTCCAAGCCTCGCAGCTCACCATTCTCGACTACAACCGCGTGGTGAAGGATCTCAACGGACTCACCAGCGAGCAGTTCCTGGATGCTCTGCGCAAGAACTTCGACGTCGAGGACAAGGGTACGGACATCTACAAGCCCCAGCAACTTCACGAGTTCTCCCTCTATCTCGACCAGCATTGGTTCTCGCTCAAGGCCAAGGAGGGGACGTACGACAACAGCGACCCCATCGGTGTGCTCGATGTTGACATCTCCAGCCGACTCATTCTCGACGAGATTCTGAACATCGGCGACCTGCGTTCTTCGCAGCGCATCGACTTTGTGGGCGGCCTACGCGGCCTGGGCGAGTTGAAGCGTCGCGTCGACAGCGGTGAGATGCGTGCCGCCCTGGCACTCTATCCCGTGTCTATGCAGCAAATCATGGACATTGCCGACAGCGGTAAGATCATGCCGCCCAAGGCCACATGGTTCGAGCCGAAACTGCGCAGCGGACTCGTGATTCACAAATTGTTGTAATGTCTGACGAATACTTGACCATATCGTCTACCAGCGAGGGATTTTACTCCGAAAAGCGGAGTAAATTCCTCGCTTTTGCCCATCACGTTGAGACGGTCGATGAGGTGAAAGAACTGCTGGCTCAGTATCGCAAGAAGTACTATGATGCCCGCCACGTCTGCTATGCCTATATGCTGGGGGCGGCTAGGGAGGATTTTCGTGCCAACGACGACGGCGAACCGTCGTCAACTGCCGGCAAACCGATTCTCGGACAAATCAACTCCAACGAACTCACCGACATCCTCATCGTCGTTGTCCGTTACTACGGTGGTGTAAATCTGGGTACCAGCGGGCTCATTGTGGCTTATCGCGAAGCCGCTGCCGACGCCATCGCACATGCCACAGTACAGACGCGTCAGGTGGAGGAAATCGTGAAGCACAGCTTTGCCTATCCGCAGATGAATAGTGTGATGCGCGTTGTGAAGGAGATGAACCCGCGTATTCTCAGTCAGACTTTTGAAAATACCTGTCAGATTGTGTTGAGCATCCGTAAAAGCGAAGCTGAGCAACTCCGCACCAGACTCTCCAAAACCATCTAATATCCAATATTATTTCCTATCTAATTCTCACCTAATTTCAGAATTCGGCAAACTTTCTTTATAATAAATTTGGCGGTTTCAAAGAAAAGTATTACCTTTGCACCCGCATTCGAGCAAACAACAGTTCATTCATAGTAAGACTGGGTATTGATTTATTGGAAGGTTGGCAGAGTGATCGATCGCGCTGGACTCGAAATCCGGTATACCCCTTTCGGGTATCGGGGGTTTGAATCCCTCACCTTCCGCAAAAGGACAGGAAAGCCGTGTTGATGGCTTTCCTTTTTTGTTGTTGAAAATCAGTCACTTATGAGTTTGGGAATTCCTAATGGGCTGAATGATAGCCTATTAAGGGGATAGAGACCTCTTGGAAGGTATGCGGAAATATGATGATTCATATTTATTCTTGCATACGATATGTTTTACAAATGTTGTACAAGCGAAGTGACAATGTTATACAATTGCATGGAAACGACGCTTGCCGCTGTGAGAGCGGAACAAAAAGGGAACTTTTCAGATTGTTTAACTTATAAAAGACTGATTATGATTGTACCGATTTTGACTTTTGTGTATGACCGCAGGCATATTGCCTCGGCCAAGAAGGAGGCTCCTGTGGAGCTTCGAGTGACGTTTGCCCGCAAGTCGAAGTGGATGACCACCGGCGTTCGCCTGCTGCCAAAGCACTGGCACAACGGAACGGTGACGAACCGCGTGGATGCGAAGGAACTGAACACCATTCTTGACGGTATCATGGTGAAAGCCCGCAAGGTGGTGAACACGATGATGGATGCTGGGGAGCTGAACATCGACGAGATTCCAAGCAGGATGGAGGCCCTGACAAGGGAGAAGCGTCTGTTCGTGGACTTCTGCGAAGAGCGGACCAAGGTGCGTATATATGGCAAGAGTGCCGATACGGCAGACAGGTATTACCGCTTCCTACGATGGCTGAAAGCCTGGGGCAGGATTGTGTTCTTCTCGGACGTGAACGACCATAACATCATGCAGATGGATGAAGAGCTGGCGAAGACAGGGATGAAGAACTACTCGAAGTGGAACAACTACCACCGCTTCATGAACAGCTTCATTCTTGATGCTATGGATGAAGGGATGCTGAAACGGAACCCGTACAAGTGGCTTCACATTGAGAAGGACAAGACGTGCGGTCTGCAGAAGTATCTCACGTTGGAAGAGTTTCGCAGGCTGGAACGTGCTCAGATGCCTACTGAGAGTCTGGAGCGTGTCCGTGACCTCTTCGTCTTTCAGACATACACCTGTCTGAGTTACATCGACTTGGTTGAGTTTGACCCTTCCGTTATTGAGAGTTGCGATAACATCGCAACATACTCGAACAGGAGGGGAAAGACTGGCGTGGAGTTCTCGGTGCTTCTGCTGTCGGGCGTGAGGCGCATCCTGGAGAAGTATGACTACAAGTTGCCGCTGATAAGCAACATGAAATATAATGACTATCTGAAACTCGTGGCTCAGGCTTCGGGCATTGACAAGAAGATAACGAGCCACTGGGCGCGTCATACCGGTGCCACGATGCTGCTGAACGACGGCAATGTAGACATGGAGGTTATTGCGCGTGTGCTCGGACATTCGAGTACGAGGCAGACGCGAGAGACATACGCCAAGCTGCTTGACAGAACCGTTGTGGATGCGATGAAGAAGTTTGAGAAGCGCTTGGAGAAGAAGAGAATGGGCTGCTAACGCAGCCCATTCTCTTTGAGGAACTGACCGACGGAAAATCGGTCGAGTGCATCCACGGCAGCATCGTCGTTGCCTCTGACAAGTTCAGACAAAGCCTTGATGTAGAAGTGGGCCTTGTCGGGGTCTTTGCCGATGGCAGTTCTGATAGCGTCGAGCGTAGTGGTGAGGAAGCGCGTGAACCCTTCTGGAGCATTGCCTGACTCTATCAGCGCGTCAACTTTCGTGGCGGCGATAGAGAGGCGATGCTCGATGTTTGCGAGGTCGGTGCCTGCTTCCGCGTCAGCGAAGATGCCTTGCAGTTCGCTGAGAAGTTCTTGTTTTGTCATGTTTTCTTCATTGCTGAAACGGATTAAGTTGGTTCTTCCTTTTCTATTTCCTTATCAATGAGTGTGCGAATGTAGGGCGCGACACGACCATTACCCTTTCTTTGACAAAACTCAACCTGTTTCTCAGATAGTTTCACTGAGACGAGGTGTGTGCTTACAGCTGCACGTTGCTTGGACGTGCGATTGAATAGATCAGGATGCTGGTCGGATGCCTGCTGAGGTGTCAGAATCTTGTAGCGTTTGGATATTTGCTTAGCACGATTACCGGCAGTCACAACATCCTTGGCCACAAGAAAGCAGTCTTCAAAGCACACGATACGATTTGTACGTGCGAGAGAGTTAATGTTTACTGGCTCAGACTGATAATCATAAACTTTGTAAAATTCGAGTTCCATTTTAATTGAAGAAGTTTAATACTTCACGCGTAGCTTCGATGTAGCCGATGATGTAGCGCTTCATAGTGATGTCTGGAGAAGAGTGCCCCATGTAGTTTGCAATAAGCGCAGGGTCGGCCTTACGGCGATAGAGATTGGTGGCGAAAGAGCGACGGCCAGTGTGCGAACTGATAAAGTTCCACTTCTCTGCAGTTGTCTCAGCGCCACGACGAAATACGGTGACACGGTCGTTGATGCCACAATGACGGCAGATGCGCCTCAGTGTGGTGTTGAACGTGTCAAGGCAGATGTCAAGTTGCAGTTGGTCTCTCAGATAGAGCATGAGATTACGATGCACAGGCACAGTAATCTGTGTCTTTGTCTTCTGTGAGACGTAGGTAAGAAGATTGGTCTGCTGGTCGCAGTTCTCGATGGTGAGACGCACGGAGTCGCAGTTACGTGCTCCTGTGTATGCCTCAATGAGGAATATCTTCTTGACGTACTGCTCAATGTCGGACATAGGCGGGTACTGATGAATACGCTCCACCTCTTCCTCGTTGAGATAGACAGCCTGCGAAGGCTCAGCACGAACCGTTAGAATCTGCGAGTAACGACGAGAAGGAATCTCTACCTCGTAGATGTGTCGGTTGATGACTGACTTGATTTCAGCGAAGACAACCTTGCAGGTGTTAGCAGCCATAGACTCCTTCATTTCGAGAACGAAGTCCTCCAAAGTGAGGTCAGTGATGTCTGCCCACGTAGGAACGTGGCCAAGCAGTTCCTCAAAACGAGCGATCGTCTTGATGCGTCCTGGGTTCTGCCAGATGTAGGCACCTGTGAACGTGTGCCTCCATGCGCGAGGGTCTGCGTCGTAATCGTCGAAGTAACCCCTCTCGATAGCAGCCTTGAATTTCTTCTTTTCCTCTAAGGATAGTTGCTTGATTTCTTTCATACGCTTTAGGGTTTGGTTAAAACTTGGTGGGTTGGGTTGCGATGGCATCGCAACATACCGAACCCTAAAGAGACTGCTTGAAGTCAGAGAAAGAACCTGGGTCGTAGCCAAAATACTTAACGAACAGTTGGTGCTCTTTGTTAAACTCTTCTTCGTTGTCTATTTCTGCAAGAAGTTTTAGGACTTCCTTCTGTTGTTCTTCCGTTGGACGTCTGAACAACTCTTTGAGATAGCAGATGATGACAAGGAGAAGGAATGCGCCAGCGATGGCGGTCAGCGCATAGAGACCATAGAAACCTGAGCCAAGGATGATGATTACCAAGACCCACAGGAACATTGCAGCTTTGTTCATTTCACTTAGTTTTTCTTGATGCAAATTTACGAATTAAATTTTGATTTTCGGACGATATATATTATATATTATAATATTTTATCTTAAAAGTAACTACGCGTGTGTGCGCGAGACGAGAGATTTTATTGTTCAAAAATTGAACAATTAGAGGATGTTTATTGTTCAGGTTATTGTTCAATTTTTGAACAATAAGTTGCACAATAACTTGCACAAATGAAGCATCGTTGGAGTATGAACATGGCGGCAAAACCGCCATGCACACTACTTCAAATCATGAAGAACGACACGAAGAGGCATTAGGTTTGGAGCCAGAGCCGTACACTCTGATAACATCTCCACGGCTCCCAAGGGTATGGGCGGTGTGCTGATTGCCCCCATGCCCCTGCTGCCTATCTACAAGGGTATAGCCGGTGCCAGTCTGCTGGCAGAGATCCTGCTCCAGAAGTATGAGTACCATATGCCATATTACCGCCAGATCAAGCAGTACAGCCACCTTGGCATGAAGGGACTGACGGAAAGCACCGTGGACGGATGGTTCAAGCAGACGATGGAACTGCTCAAGCCTCTTTACGAAGTACTCAAGTCAGAGGTCATGAAGGCTGACTACGTACAGGCAGATGAGACCACCACGCCAGTCATCAACAAGGAGACTCACAAGGCTGCGAAGGAATATCTCTGGATGGTGAGGGCAGTGATGGAGTGGCTGGTACTTTTCCATTACGACCAGGGCTCCAGAGCGGGAGCGGTGATAGAGTCGCTGGCAAACAGATATAACTTTAAGGGCTACCTACAATGTGACGGTTTTGCAGGCTATGAGACGGCTTTCAAGACCAACCCCGACGTGCTCCTTGTCAACTGTATGGTACATATCCGCAGGCATTTTGAGCAGGCATTGGATGAGAATAAAGAAATGGCAGAGCACGCCCTTGCGGAGATACAGCACCTCTACAGGATAGAGCACATGTGTGATGATGCCAACCTCTCCTTTGAGCAGCGCAAGGCAAAGAGGCAGGAGCTCTCCAAGCCCATCATGGAGGCGATGAAGCTGTGGATGGAAACGGAAGGCGTGAAGTACAGCGAAAGCTCACTGATAG
>ERZ842401.3827-NODE-3827-length-18241-cov-8.960134_pt1 | contig 18241 bp, 15 predicted proteins | sample MGYA00521270_ERZ842401 | MGnify/ENA primary metagenome ERZ842401 (study PRJEB31892, sample SAMEA3878208) | bioreactor metagenome | biome: Moose rumen | place: Sweden | collected 2011-10 | study: EMG produced TPA metagenomics assembly of the PRJEB12797 data set...
AATTTTTTATCCGAGCGGAGGAGGTCAGCCTTGCGACTTGGGATTTATTGACGGCGTTGAAGTTATTGACGTTCACGAAAAAGGCGATGAGATTATTCACGTTTTGAGCAAGCCGGTTGAGAATAAACGAGTTCATTGCGTGTTGAACTGGGACAGAAGATTTGAGCTTATGCAGCAGCACTTAGGCGAACACCTTTACGCCGGATGTATTTACTCGCTCCATAACATTCACACGGCGAGAATGAGGATTGAGGGCGATAACGTCTCGATTGATACGGATATTCCTGCCGACATGAATAAAATTCTCGAGGCTGAAGCATTAGCGAACGAAGCAATTTACAAGAATATTCCTGTTGAGATAATTTATCCTGATATGGAAGAAGTCAAAGCTAACGCGCGAAAATTACCTCCTGAAAACGCACAAACTCCGATTAGAATTGTCAAAGTTGAGGGAGTTGATTACGTTCCTTGCTGCGGGCTTCACGTGAAATCAACCGGAGAAGTCGGCCTAATAAAAATTACGTCGGTCGAAAATCACAAGGGCGGCTCAAGAATTTACATGAGGTGCGGACGTGCGGCTTACAGATGGCTTGCTTTGGTTCATGAGGAATTAAGGAAGGCTGAAAGTGAATTAGTCTGCGGTTATGACGGGATTAATGAGAAAATTTTATCGCTGAAGTCCCAAATTCACGACTTGAAACTTGCCAACGAACACACAATCGAACGCTTTTTACGGCCAATTGCTGAGAGTTTGCTTGCGTCAGGCGAAAAAGTTATCGTTCACGTCATGAGCAATTCCAATCAGGACGAAGCTAAGCATTTATTCAAGCTCATCACAGAGAGTAATCACGACGCAATCGCATTATTAGCATGTGAGACCTCTGAAGGCGCGTTTATTATTTTCGGGACCAACAAGGCCAATAAGAAAGTTGATGTTCGTCCGGCGTTCAAGAAGGCAATAAATATTCTTGACGGAAGAGGCGGAGGAAATTCATTCTGCGCTCAAGGCTGGGGGAAAAATCCTGATAAGCTCAATGAAGCTCTTGAAGCCGCAAAATCCGAAATAACATCATGCCTGTAATCTCGTTTTGTATTCCGTCATATAATAATTCTCAAGCCGCGCTAAAAATCGTCAATGACTTGTTGAGTTCTGAATGTGAAAATTTCGAGGTCATAATTTGTGATGATAACTCTCAAGATGACACGCAGGAGCTTCTTTCATGCATAAACGATAAACGCTTCAGGTATATTCGGAACGCTGAAAATCTCGGTGCTCATAAAAACTGGCTGAAAACTTTAGAGGCTGGACGCGGCGAATGGCTTTATCTCGTGATGGGACGCGACAAACTTCACGTTGAGAATATCGACAAATTAATTCACTTGCTCGAATTGGCCGGGAAAAATAACGTTACATGTCTCAAAGATAGATTACGCAAAAGGGATTTCCAGCTTTACAAGGGAATTAACGCGATGATTGAGTTTGTAATTAATGATCATCCGACGGGAATTATTTTCAAGCGTGAAGTTTTTATGACAATCCCAAATCGTGAAAAATACTTTGAGATTGCTGACATGTACCCGGAATGCTATATCGAGTTTTTCTCGCTCCTCAAGGGTAACGCGGCTTTTATTATGAGCGGAGTATCTCGCGGTGAAGAGCCTGTAACTGACAAGACGAAAATTAAATCTCAGGTTGAATTTGGCGGGAATATTTATGACGCGTATTTTGCTCCGGCACGAAGGATTAAGCAATTTTTCGAGAGAATTGACATGATAGAATTATTTTCTCACGGGGCGTTTAATCCTTACGAGATAAATAAATATTTCGGAAGCGGCTTCAAGTCATTATTGAAGGACGTATCTTATTATTGGCGAAGGTGGTGCAACACTCCCGAACAAATGTATCATTACGGACATGAGACAAGGAACATAAACACTCACGAGATGACACAGAATATTTTCACGGCTTATCACGAGACTAAAAAGCATCTCCACGAAAAAGGCACATACACATTTACGAAACGATTAATTATGTATTACTATACTGCTAAAATATTCGTGAGAGTAAATGTTTTCATGAAGTTTAAAGAAGCTGTCAATAAATAGTTTCTTTTCTTTCTATGTTGTCCGTATAATTCTTTGTGCTTATTAATGTGGAAGACTGGCAGGATTATATTTCGGTATCAGCTTACAATGCCGCATTAACCTGCCTTTCGATTTGGTTTTATTTCAGTAGTTTCAAGTCCCCAAATTTTGTGTTTCCCAAGACTTTATAATTTCGTCCTTAATAACTGCCAGATACGCACTGTTTTTATTGAGAAGTTTCTTCAAATATCCCTGTTCAATTACAATCGCGTGGCTTTCAGGATATTCCACTTCAAACGCCATGCAACACTGGGCAATTAAAGTTTCAAGCTCATTTGCTTTGCCTGCTGTTCTTGGTACACATCTATGTTCATTCACACATTGCATGACTTCAGCCCTTACGCACAAATCATTCAAGTTATTATAAAGCTCATCATAAGGTGGCTCGGTTAATACTCTGAAAATATCAACTTTATCAGCATCTCGCAGAATTTTTGTATACATCTCCGTCTGTGCTTCCATGTTTTCAGGAATTCTTAATTTGTTATGCAGTCGAATTGCGGTTTCAGCAATGCTTCTTGCTTTCTTAAACTCCTCTAGTTCCAACTTTCCACGTGAAACGAAGAAATCAAATAGATCATCTTGAAACAAAATATCCGCTCCAAGCTCAGCATGATCAACGGATAAAACATCTTTAAATGTTCCGTATCGGGTAATCTGTTCAAACCTACCGATGTCATGAAGCAGTCCAAGAAGCCACGAAAAATCAACATTAGCTTTGGAAATACTGCCCGCAATCCTTTCTGCAATTTCGGCCACTCTGTAAGTATGAGCAATTTTTACAGCAGTGCTTAAATTGCCTGTATCATAATTCGCTGTGTAATTATTAAATGCCTCTAAAGCACATGATCTATCAATGTAGAAATTCATCATCTTTAATTTTTCTGGCAGGAACACCGTCAGCAACATGATTATCTATGTATATAATTTTTTCCAAAATAGCGTTGTATTATTACATGTTCTTTTCTTGCTGCAACTTCTATATCGTTACAGCAATACTCAAATCCTGCTTCTATTTTCTTAATTTTAATTATTGTATTACGCTCCTTCTAAGAATTCAATAATACCGTTGCCGGTATAGTAGACTACTTCAATCATTGTGGCCGAAATGCCTTTAGCTTTCACGCAATCATTGACGGTGCAGAAAATTTAATCGCCGCTCAAAGTACGGTATCAGGCGAAAATCGGGCTAAGAAAGCCGCTCTCGAAGTTGCAAAAGATATTCTGAACGCGAAAAGTTTATTGCTTGAGATTGAAACGGGCGATGAAGTTACACTTGTTGAAATGGCTCAAGCGGCCGAAATAATCGAGAAAATCGCTGACCCTGACGCTCAAGTAATTTGGGGACATGTCATTAATGAGGAACTCGGCGAAAATTTCACGGTTAAGATTATAGCCGTAATTTGACAGAAAATTTTGAGGGTGTTATATTTCACAAAATTTTTACCCCAAAAGTAAAGAAATGAAAGAAGGAAAAAGTTTTTATGAATGGTTTAACTCTCGTGGGCATAGCAATGGTTGTGCTTTTGCTTGCGTATTTGCTTTACGGCCGCTGGCTGGCTAAGACTTGGGGCATTGATGAGACCGCAAGAACTCCTGCTTATCGCTTCGAGGACGGACAGGATTACGTTCCTGCTTCGAAATTCACAGTTTTTTCACATCAATTTAATTCAATCGCTGGTGCAGGTCCTGTTACTGGTCCGATTATTGCGGCGATGTTCGGATGGCTTCCGGCTTTCTTATGGCTGTTAATCGGCGGAATTTTCTTCGGAGCGGTTCAGGATTTCACAGCTTTATACGCTTCAGTCAAGAACGACGGTAAATCGATGGGCTTAATTATCGAACGTTATATCGGCAAGACCGGGAAAAAATTATTTTTACTCTTCTGCTGGCTGTTTACGCTTCTTGTAATTGCGGCATTCGCTGACATTCTCGCTGGAACTTTCAACGGTTTCACGAAGGACGGCGGCCAGAACGTTCCCGGAGCGGCGGCGGCTTCAATCTCAGTGATTTACATTTTCGCGGCTTTAATCTTCGGATTATTCCTGAAGTTCTCGAAAACTGGCGAGTTCGTAAAATTTATCGTCGGCGTAATTCTCGTTGTGGCTATGCTCTGGCTCGGAATTGCTAACCCGCTGTATTATGACGGTCAAACTTGGCGATTAGTCGTGTTCGGATATTGCTTTGTAGCGTCTGTTCTGCCTATGTGGCTGTTAAAGCACCCGAGAGATTATCTGAGCGTATTTCTTTTACTGGGAATGATTTTCGGTGGAGCAATCGGAATTATCGTTGCTAATCCTGAAATTCAGATGCCGATGTTCGCTGGTTGGACGGTGAAAAATCAGCCGTTGTTCCCGATTTTGTTCATCACGATAGCTTGCGGAGCTGTCTCAGGATTTCACAGCCTCGTATCATCCGGAACGTCGTCAAAGTCAATTGCTAATGAACGTGATATGCTTTCAGTCGGCTACGGAGCAATGCTTGTTGAGACGTTATTAGGCGTTGTTGCGCTCGTAATTGCATGTTCAGCGGCTCAAGGCGGCGGACTTCCGACGGGAACACCTTTCCAGATTTTCGGTAACGCAGTAGGCGGATTCTTCACGATGTTCGGACTTCCTGCGCATATTTCGACCTGCGTAATCATGATGTGTGTCTCGGCTCTTGCAATGACGACGATTGACGCTGTTACTAGAATTGGCCGAATGTCGCTTCAGGAATTTTTTGCTCCGGCTGAAGGTGAGAGCCAGAGTTTTATCGTGAAAATCATCACTAACACTTACGTATCGACGATTATCACTTTAGCGCTGGCTTATGCTTTGTGCCTTGCTGGTTACGCTAGTATCTGGCCGTTGTTCGGTGCGGCTAATCAGCTTCTTTCTGCGTTAGTCCTTACGGCTCTTGCTGTATTCCTGAGAGTTACAGGGCGCAAAGGCTGGATGCTTTATGTGCCTATGACGTTTATGTTCGTAGTAACGATGTCGGCATTAATCATCAGCGTTTACAACATTTTCATGAAGTTGTCAGCTGGAACGTTCGTAATGATGGTTGACGGCTTGCAGTTAGTAATTGCGCTGGCATTGATGACGCTTGCAGTTCTGGTTGTGTTTAACTGCTGGAAGGAATTATTCACGGCAAAAGTCAACAAGAATATTGCGGCGGCTCATTAATTCATAAAGTTTATGCCCTCTCGACGAAACGGGAGGGTAATTTTTTATCATGACGAGAATATTAATCACAGGTTTACACAGTTATACGGGAAATGCTTTAGCCGAGAGATTTTCAGGAATTTACGATGTTGCAAGAATAAGTCTGAGAAATTCGGCGTGGCATTCAGAGAGTTTCAGGGGATTTGACACGATTATTCACACTGCGGGGATTGCACATGACAGCACGAAGACCAGCGACAAGGATTTATATTATGCTGTGAACTCGCAATTAACTTTTGACGTTGCCAAGAAAGCGAAAAGTGAGGGCGTGAAACAATTTATCTTCATGAGTTCGTCAATCGTTTATGGGAAATCTGCTCCAATTGGCCGGGAAAAAATTATCACTCGTGAAACTCCTGTTAGTCCTGAAAGCTATTACGGGGTGAGTAAGGTTAAAGCCGAAGAGTTAATTTCACAGCTTGACGATGAGAATTTTCATGTATGTATTCTTCGATGTCCGATGATTTACGGTAAAAATTGCAAGGGGAATTATCCGGTTTTATCGAAACTTGCGCGTAAACTCCCGATATTTCCAGATATAAAAAACTCTCGCTCGATGTTATACGTGAAAAATTTTGCTGAGTTCGTGAGATTAATCATAAAGAATAACGAACACGGAATTTTCTGGCCTCAAAACAGGGAATATTCTCACACTTCGGAGCTTGTGAAAATTATTGCGGAAGTTCACGGGGGAAAAATTTTGCTGGTTCCGTTCTGTGAGCTTCCGTTAAGATTTCTCGCGAATTTCTCCGGCCTGGTCAATAAAGCCTTTGGAAGTCTGAGTTATGATATGAGCTTGAGCGTTTACCCTGAAAATTACGCGTTGAGTTCATTGCGTGAGAGTATAGCTGAGACCGAAGCGTAACTACTTTTTCGCTCCTGTTCCGCCTTCAACAACTCCTTCATGACTTGAAACTTTTATTACCGTCCTGAATAAGCACATGCAATCGAACAAGAAACTTTCACGCTTGACATATTCGCCGTCAAATCTTGCCTTCTCCGAAATTTCAAGCTCATCGCGTCCGTTAATCTGTGCCCAGCCCGTTAAGCCCGGTTTAATATCATTAGCTCCGTATTTCTCACGTTCGGCGATTAAGTCATCTTGGTTCCAGAGTGCCGGACGAGGCCCGACGATCGACATATCACCCTTGAGAATGTTTATGATTTGAGGCAATTCGTCAATCGAATATTTTCTCATCCATTGGCCGCATTTCAGAATATATTGTTCGGGATTATCGAGCAAATGCGTCGGGACATCGTGAGGAGTTGACATTTTCATTGAGCGAAATTTATACATGCTAAAGAACTTTTTGTGAATGCCAACTCTCTTTTGCTTGAACAATGCCGGGCCCTTATCTTCAAGTTTGATTATCGCCGCAAAAATTATCATCGGGATTGCAAGTACGACAAGAGCCGCTAAGCTCAGAATAATATCAAGAAATCTTTTCACGCAAAATCTATACATGATTACAGCACAGTTTTACGGAAATATTCAATCGTCTCTTTCAAGCCGTCCTCAAGTTTAATCGTCGGTTCCCAGTCTAATTCTTTCTTGGCGAGTTCGATTACGGGTTTGCGTTGAGTCGGGTCATCAGCAGGAAGCGGCATATACACAATCTTTGACTTTGAGCCCGTGAGTTTCAAGACGAGTTCAGCAAGCTCAAGCATAGTAAATTCTCCGGGATTTCCCAAATTTACCGGGCCTGTGAAATTATCTCTACTGTTCATCATTCTTATCATGCCTTCGACTAAATCACTCACGAAGCAGAAACTTCTTGTCTGTGTTCCGTCGCCGTAAATCGTAATGTCATTGCCTTTCAACGCTTGAACTATGAAGTTGCTCACAACTCGTCCGTCGTCAGGTCTCATTCTTGGGCCGTAAGTGTTGAAAATTCTCACGACTTTAATATCAACTTTGTGCTGTCTGTAATAATCAAAGAATAACGTCTCAGCAATTCTTTTTCCCTCGTCGTAACATGAACGTATCCCGATCGTATTAACGCTGCCTTTGTAACTTTCAGGCTGAGGATGAATTTCCGGATCTCCGTAAACTTCTGAGGTTGAGGCCTGTAAAATTCGCGCATGGCATCTTTTCGCGAGCCCTAAAGTGTTAAGTGAGCCGATGAAACATGCTTTGCTGGTCTTGATTGGGTCATACTGATAATGAATTGGGGAAGCCGGACAAGCGAGATTATAAATTTGGTCGCACTCAACGTAAATATTCTCGATTATGTCATGCCTGATGAACTCGAAATAGTCATTGCTCATCAAGTGCCGAATATTATTTTTCTGGCCCGTGAATAAATTATCGACGCAAATTACATCATTTCCCTGAGCTAATAACTTTTCGCATAAGTGTGAACCGATGAAGCCGGCTCCTCCTGTAACGAGTATTCTTTTTCCTGACATGTTTAATCCTCTCTGTGAAATTTTTTCTCGTGAGATTATAACTCAATATTTGACATTTTCGGTTTTACTGATAAAATTTCCTAGTGCTTTACGAAAAGCGACACTTACATTTTGGGAATTGGTGCAACGGCAGCACGCTTGACTCTGGATCAAGTAATTGGGGTTCGAATCCCTGATTCCCAGCCATTAATTTTTTAAGACGACGGAAGAAATTATTCCCTGTTTAGAGCAAAAATCTGAGCGGGAAATTTTTTTTGTCAACTCATCACTTGCTAGAAAAAATTCACGTTCAGAGCAAAACCATTTTCACACGCTAAAATATTCAGAGAAGGAGAAAAATTTTCATGCTCATATTCATATTTCTTTACGCAATAATCCTTGTCATGCTCGGTGTCATAATCGGCCGGCGTGCAAAATCAGCTTCGGACTTTTTCGTAGCTGGACGAAACTTTAACTCCGGGCTTCTCTTCACGACTTTAATCGCGGCTAATCTGGGTGCAGGTTCAACCGTCGGAGTTACGGCTTTAGCATATCAACACGGATTATCGGCTTGGTGGTGGATTGGGAGCGCGGGGATTGGCTCATTAATTCTTGCGTTCATCGTAGGACCTAAAATTTGGAGGATTGCGCGTGAGAATAATTATTACACTCTGAGCGATTATCTTGATAAACGTTACAGCAAGGCATTTTCCGGATTTATTTCGTTCATGATGGCAATAGGGACGCTTGCATTATTCTCCGGCCAATTGCTGGGAATTGCGTGGATACTTGAAGTTGTCGCGAATGTCCCGAAATTCGAGGGCGTAATAATCGGAGCTGTCGTTACGACGTTATATTTTGCCGCCGGAGGTTTGTTGTCGAGCGCGTTCGTGAATATTATTGAGGTCGCTGTAATTCTCGCAGGATTTATTATCGCGTTGCCTTTCGTCTGGAATTATGCGGGAGGACTTGAGGGCTTTAAAGCGAACGTTACGAGTGAGACGTATTTTGACTTTTACGGAATGGGAAGCACGGCGATTATCGGTTATATCGTAATGCTTGTGCCGTCGTTCTTTATCTCGCCTGGCTTAATCGGAAAAGTTTTTGCGGCTAAGAATGAACGTGCTATCAAAATCGGAACTGCCTTAAACGGTCTTGTGCAGTTAATTTTCGCGGTAATCCCCGTAATTATCGGCATGGCGGCATTCGCTTGTTTTCCCGGACTTTCACGCGCGGATTTAGCTCTTCCCACAGCTATGAAGAACATGATGCCGTTTTACGCTGCTTCTCTTGCATTGGCCGGAATATTCGCTGCTGAAGTGAGTACGGCTGATACAGTTTTATACATGCTCGCCGGTTCAATTATCAACGACATCTACAAACGTTTCTTTAATCCCGGAATTTCCGACAAAAAATTATTGCTTCTCTCACGGCTCACGAGTTTAGTTTGCGGGATTATCGGAGTTATTCTCGCTTTAAGGCTTGAAAGCATAATTTCAGCGTTGACGATATTTTACTCGTTAATGAGCGTATCATTAGCCGCGCCGTTAGTTTTTGGCTTGTTCACGAAGAGGGCCTCTAACTTCGGAGCTATTGCGTCGGCTTTGGGCGGAATAATCTTGACACTTTATATTACGTTCTGCGTTGAGTCGGCTTCGGTAGATTTTGGCTTCGTCAGGCTGAACGCGTCTACGTGCGGGATAATTTTCTCATGTATAATTATGTCGCTTTCGATGATTAAGAGTAATAATAATTTTTGAGGCAATAACTTATTAAGGAGAAATTTTACGCGTATGATTAACGGTAGCGAATATCCTCTTGAGAAAATATTTAGCGCTGAGTTTAATTACGAAATCCCCCCTTTTCAGCGGCCTTATGCTTGGAATGAGGACAATGCAGGCGAACTCTTTGATGACCTCTTCAATTTCTGGCTCGACAATAAAGCTAACGATGAGCAATATTTTCTTGGGAGCGTTGTTCTTGAGAAACAGCCGCATTCTCCCAAATCAATCGTAATTGACGGACAACAGAGGCTTACGACTTTAACAATTTTATTCTCAGTCATGGCCTCAAAATTCCCGGAAGGAAGCGATGATCGAGCAAATTTTTCTGTGTTCATCAATGAGCCCGGAGGACTTGCAAGGTCAGCTCAGCCAAGATTAAAAATCAGGGACAAGGATAATCATTTTTTCAAGCGATATGTTCAGGACATAGATATTGAAGGTCTCGTTAAACTTGTACCGGAAAATCAGGACACCGAAGCTAAAGCTAATATCATAAAGAACGCTAAACTCCTTCTTGAGAGGATTAATGATAACTTGAAGACTCCGACAGAAATTAAGGAGTTCGGAGCATTTCTTGTTACTCGCTGTTTTCTCGTTACAGTCTCAACACCGACCACACAATCAGCTTTCAGAATTTTTTCCGTCTTGAACACTCGCGGATTAGACTTACTTGTTACGGATATTCTGAAGGCAGATATTATCAGCGCAATCGATGAAGCTAAACGCGACGTTTACAACACAATCTGGGAAGAGACAGAGAACGAAATAGGCCGCTCGGATTTCACGGATTTATTCAACGTAATACGGATGATAAAGCTCAAGGTTAAACCCCGTGAAAATTTGCTTGACGAGTTCAACAAAAAGATACTTCCTAAGCCTTCAAGTGATGACGCAAAGAATTTCATTGACAATGTTATTATTCCTTATTCTGACGCGGTTATCTTCGTCAAACGGACTAAACCTAATGAGTATTTACAGTGGCTGAACAGGGTTGATAATTCCGACTGGGTACCTGTTGCGGCGGCTTATTTCGCTAAGTTTGGTGATAATCCTGACTTCTTCAAGAAACTGGAGCGTCTTGCTGCGTACATGCTGGCATTGTCATTCGGAGTAAACAAGAGAATTGATAGATACGCAAAAGTTTTAGCGGATATTGAGGCGGCTTCTGACGCTAAGACATTCGGGAGCAATATTGAGTTATCAGCTCAGGAGAAACAAGATTTTATCGCTGCTCTTAACACGGATATTTATTTTATGTGGTCAACACGAAGAAAGTATTTAATCCTCAGGCTAGATTCCTTTATGTCAGCAGGAGGAGCACAATATAATCCTTCGATTTTCACGGTTGAACACGTCTTGCCTCATGCTGTAGCTCCCGGCAGTGAATGGGCTAAATTGTGGCCTGACACGAACGAACGCGATAATTTACGGGAAAAAATCGGAAATCTTGTGCCGCTTGAGAGACGTGCAAATTCACGAGCAAGAAATTTTGATTTTGACAAGAAGAAATCAGCTTACTTCTTCAAATATGGGGCGTCGTCTTACATTCTCACTAATGAGCTCAGAAATATAAACTCATGGACCCCCCAAGTTGTAGAAGACAGGCAAAAACGCTTGCTTCAAATTTATCGCGATAAGTGGGAATTAAATTAGCACAAAAAATCCCTGAGAGATTAATTCACGTTCAGGCTCTCAGGGAAAAATTTTCTCATTATTTCGTTCCTGCCGCTGCAATCGCTGCCCTTACAATCACATCAACAGCTTCACCCTTTGTAACAGGCTTACTATAATTAAATTCGTGTTCAATCCCGTAAATGTTCAATATTCCCAGCCAGGCTAAACTTTCAACGTATTCTGAGTTCTTATGCTTGCCAATCTTAAATGGAAGACGAGTATTTTTCGGTCTCGCAATTTCCTTCAACATTGGGAATTCTTCGTAAACTAATTTTGCGAGTTCTCCTCGTGATAATATCCCGTTAATTTTATCCGGCTGAATATCGCTCACAATTCCGACGGCTTTTTGTGCTTTCGAGATTATATCGGCGGCTTGAGGTTTGGTTATTATGTCATTAACGCCGAAAAGTCCCTTGTCATGGCCCCTGATAATCGCCATCGCTAAAACTGGATCGTCTAAGTCTTCGATATTGTAAGATGGAGCATGAGGATATTCATTCGGAGTGATTAAGCCGTAAAGATTTGAGAGCTGTATAGATTTATTCAGCGAGTGATTTTGCGGAACGTCGGAATAATTGCAAAGTGAGAGATTTACTCCTGAGTTTAGCAATGCCCATTGAACTCTTAACGGATGAATTTCTCGCGGCGGTCTGTTGTCGAGAGCAGAGATTGCGGCCAATGCTCCGGCGGCTTGCCCTGTCATCATCGTAATCGGTTGAAGTCGAATTGCTCCGGCTGATAATCTCGTCATCGATAAATTTTTCTCGGCAGCGATTAATCCGTCCGTGTCCTCAGGAATTAATATATCCATAGGGACTTGGAACGGTCCGCGCGGTCTATTATTAATCATTGAGCTTGTTCGTTCTTCGAATTGCCACTCAAGATTTCCGTCTCCTGCTGCTCCGTGTAAATCGAGAATATAACCGCCGATTGCTATTGCGTCAGTAAATTCATGACTTGTCTGACCATCTCGATAGCTAAGAGAATTTCTCAGGATTTCTTGTGAAGTCAACGTGTGTTTAGCGATAATTCTTCGGCTTTCACGAACATAAGGGATTGGAGGCATTCTCTTTACGATTTCCTGCCATTCATAAGGAAGTCCCTTTGCCGCTTCCGGAAGAACTTTATTGTTATACTCATCGTGAGCAACTGACCAGTTTTCGCCGAGTTCATGCTGAATATAATAAATGAAGTGTAAAGTTTTCAGCAATGCTTCACGCTCAATCTGAAGTCTTACCCTTTTATCCTCAAGATATGAAACTGGCAAGCCTCGTTTTCCGTTCCAAGTGTAAGTGCCGGGATAATCATTGCCCCAGTTTACGCAGGTCTTAGTGATGAATTCCCTTTTCTCTTTGCTGGCATCATATTGAAGATGATTTGAGGAGTCTGGAAGTCCTCTGTATGCGTTGTGAGTTGCAAAATTTACAGGTGTCTCAACCGGATAAACATTTCTGAAGTTGAAGCCGTCCTTTGTAACATAGCTCTCATAATTTTTCTTCGCGATTTCGTAGCCCGGAAGCGGTGAACGTACTCGCAAATGAACAGGAATACTTCCGCCGTAATCTCGAATTATCGCTGTCCACGTAATTTCTTGGATCATAGCGTCTTTATCTATAAATCTTCCTGACGCATTCCCTGCCCTGTACAAAGTCTTAGCAAGAGGCAAAACATCTCCGTATTCGGTCGCATCGATTAAGACTTTACACGTAAATTTTCTCGTTCCTGTCGGAGTTTTAACGCTTACGCCTGAGATTGTTCGGGCTTTTTTCTGGACTTCGATAACTTCTGAACTCATGAGAAAGTCAAGCGTTCCTCTTCGTCTTGCGTCGTTGACCATCGCGATTAAGGCTTCCTGACCGATATGAGGCTCAAAAGCTAGGCTGTTAGAGTTCCAGTAACATGTTCCCATTGATTTGCCTCGTACGTCGTAATAAGATTTTATGCGATTTATGAACTCTAAATATATTCCGCTTTTTTGTCGGCTCATGTCGTCCATTGTTGAGACTCCGGCGGCTGTAGCTTGTCCACCGATCCATGTGCTTGGTTCAACGACTAAGACGCTTGACCCCATTCTTGCGGCTTGGATTGCGGCGGAAATTCCTCCTGTTCCTGCTCCTGCTATGATTATGTCGTAAGAACTTCGGGGAGTTCGTGATGCTCCGAAAGAGATATTTGCTGAGAGAAGAATTATGAACATGCATATGAAGATTTTGCGTGATAATTTTGCTAATGAAGTTGTTGAAGATGATGAAAACTCTATGACACTCAAAATAGTAAATGCCCTCCTGAGAATAAAAATAATTGTAAATAATACACCTGACATGTAAAATTCAAGCAAAAACTTTTTGGAGGTTCCTAAAATTTCACACGATATTTTCATGAAACGCGCGCTGTCTCTAGCTTCACTCGGACTTAAGCGAACGTCGCCGAACCCGTTAGTCGGCTGTGTAATCGTCAAGAATAATATTATCATCGGTGAGGGCTGGCATCACGAATACGGGAAATCTCACGCGGAAATTGAAGCTCTTAACGATGCAAAATCTCGCGGTGAAGATGTCAGAGGTTCGACGGTTTACGTTACTCTTGAGCCTTGTTCGCATTACGGGAAAACTCCGCCTTGTGCTAATCGTTTAGTTCAAGAGGGAATTTCTGAAGTCGTAATTGCTATGAGAGATCCCAATCCCAAAGTTGACGGTAAAGGCATAAAGATTTTGCGTGAAGCCGGAATAAAAGTTGTTGAGCTTCCAGATTTTGAGGACGACGCGAAATTTCTGAACAGGGGATTTATTTTTGTGCATAAATATTCACGTCCGTTCGTAACGCTCAAAGCCGCAATGAGTTTAGACGGCCGAATGTGTTTATCGAATGGCTCAAGTAAGTGGCTCACTGGGAAATTGGCCAGAATTAAAGCTCATGAGATACGTGCAGAAAATGACGCTGTCTTAGTCGGAGTGAATACGGTTCTTCGTGATAATCCTGAACTGACAGTTCGGAACGTTAAGGGGATTAATCCTGTTCGTGTAATTCTTGACGCAAATCTCTCAACTCCTCCTGACGCAAAAGTTTTAGGCGATGACGGGAAATGTATAATTCTTACGTCGGAATATGCTGAAGACGAGAAAGTGAGAATGCTTGAGAGTAAGGGCGTAAAAGTTTTCAGAGTTTCAGAACAAAATGACGTTTCACTTGAGAACGCAAAAATTTCTGAGGAGACGGGAGAAAAAATTTTGCCGGAAAAAAGAAATCTTCACATAAACTTGAAACTCGCGCTTGAGCTTTTAGCTTCACAGGGAATATTAACTCTCATGGTTGAAGGAGGCCCGGAAGTTTTGAGCAGTTTCTTGCGTGATGGAGTTGCTGATTACGTGAATTTATTCTTTGCTCCGAAAATTTTAGGCGAAGGACGAGGTTTTAACTTTCACATGAACTTTAGCGAGATTAAAGATACTTTTAGGCTGAATAATATTAAGACTTGCCAGCTTGGCGATGATTTCATGATAGAAGGAAGATTGACATGTTCACCGGACTTATAGAGACAATCGGGACAGTGAAGAAATTTCATCAGACCGGCCAATTTTACACGCTTACGATTGAGGCTGATAATTTCGCGGATGAGTTAAAGCTCGGTCAATCCGTGAGTGTCAGCGGAGCATGCTTAACTGTAACTCGCAATGACGCAAAGAGTTTTGACGTTGAGATGATGCGCGAGACGTTTATACGTACATGGTTCGGGCGAAATCTTCACACGGGAACGCGGGTAAATCTTGAACGAGCTATGAAGTTGACTGACAGATTAGACGGTCATTTAGTGTTAGGACATGTTGACGGGATTGCGACTTTGCGGGAAATTCACGGGACTGACACGAAAGAGATTATTTTTGTGCCTGAAGATAAGAGCTTATTGCGTGGAATTGTCGAGAAAGGTTCAGTTGCGATTGACGGCGTTAGCTTGACGGTTATTAACGTGAACGATAAAAATTTTTCGGTCGGGTTAATTCCTGCCACTCTTGAAGCTACAACATTGGGAGGTCTCAAAGCCGGTAGTATAATTAATCTTGAGACTGATATATTAGGCAAATATGTTGAGCGTCTTTTGTCGCCGAATAAAGATAAAGACAGAGGAGATTATTTGACTTCGTTATTATCGTTGTAATTGCCGATTGATTTATACCCCCCCCCCTTTATGTATAATTCACGCAAAATTCTTGCATAAGGGGAAATTTTATTCATGAACACAACCGAAGAATTATTTTACGCTGTTCAAGACCCTGCAACGACATTAGCACAGGTTCAATCTCTGATAAATTCCGGCGCTGATGTCAACGCTTACGATACTCAGCACGGAGATACTGTTTTAATGTGGGCTTCTGCGAAAACTCAATATCCCGAAGTCATAAAAGCACTCGTTGAAGCTGGTGCAGAAGTTAATCATGTTACTCGTGAAGGTTCGTGTCCATTATTATTGGCCGCATGTTTCAATTCAAATTACAGAATTACTCAGGCTCTTATTGATGCCGGTGCTGATGTTAATATTAGGACTTCCAACATGTGGACGGTCTTAATGTCTCTCGTTTCACAGCCCAATCCGAATATTAATGTTGTAAAAATACTCGTAAATTCTGGAGCAAACGTGAACGCACAAAATAAATCTGGAGCTACTGCACTCATTCTGGCTTCCGAAAAAACAGAAAATCCCGAAGTTATTAATGTTCTCATTAAGGCCGGAGCTAACCCAAATTATTGGCTAAGAGATGATGATAGTGAAATATCTCCGTTGAAATCTGCCGCGTTTGACAATCCTAATCCTGAGATAGTAAAAGCTCTGGTTAAAGGCGGAGCTGACGTAAACAAAAAGGATGAAAAGGGTTTCACGGCTCTTCATTATGCCGCGTCAGAGAATAATTATAAAGTCGTTGAAGCATTGATTGAAGCCGGAGCTAACATAATGGCAAGAGCAAAGGACGGTTCAGGTATCTTCATAACCGCAGCGATGCATAATAATTCCGATGTCATTAACACGCTGATAAAAGCAGGGCTTTACGTAGACGCTACTGATTATGAGGGTAATACTCCTTTAATGCGTGCCGTCATTTATAATCCTGATATTGACGTTATTAGAACGCTTATCAAGAACGAAGCAAATGTGAATGCGATGAACAAAATGGGTTTGACCGCATTAATGGCAAGTGCTGCTGCCGATAAACCGGAATTCGCGAAAATTTTGCTTCAAGCCGGAGCTAATTTATATCTCGAGAGCAAAGACGGAAGGACTGTTGCGGATTTCATTCAAAGCCGGGAGTTTGCGCTAGTCTTGCAGTCTTACTTAAAGCGATAAAATAATTCAGGAGGTCTTATTATTGGCCAATAACGAGGAATTTTTTTGCGAACATTGCGGATGTGAAACTTTATTTATTCTTCGCTAGGACGGATGGTATTGCGACGAATGCGATAATCTCTTAGGAAGTCAGCCGTTCGATGAAGAAGAATTTTGGGAATTTGAGGACGAAGATGAAAATTCCGAATGGGTTAGTGTTGAAGAGTAATAGAGCAAATTAATTTTAGGAGTGCCGGTGAAGTTTTGCCGGTACTTTTTTTATGTGCTAATATTACGCTTGCAAAGTGAGATGAGAAAATTTGACATGCCATAATCACGAACACGAAATTATTATCACTAAATCAAAATATAAACGCGTCGAGAAAAAATTAGAAGTCCAAATCCCAACAGAATGGGGTATCTTCAACATCAACGCTTATCGCAGCATTGCTCAGGACGACGACGCTCACACTCATTTAGCGCTCGTAATGGGAGATATTCACGATAATTCCCCTGTTCTAGTTCGTATTCACAGCGAATGTTTCACCGGCGACGTTTTAGGCTCATTAAGATGCGATTGCGGGCCTCAACTTCATACTGCTTTGAAGATGATCGCTGACGAAAAACGCGGCGTATTGCTTTACATGAGGCAGGAGGGTCGCGGAATTGGCCTGCTTAATAAACTTCGGGCGTATAAACTTCAAGATGAAGGACTTGACACGGTTGACGCTAATGTTGCTCTGGGATTTCCACCTGACATGAGAGAATACGGAACAGGAGCGGACATTCTCAAGGATTTAGGCCTTAAACGCATAAAATTAATCACGAATAATCCCGGCAAAATTTCAGGCCTCGAAGAATACGGAATTGAAATTGTTGAACGAGTTCCCATATTGATTAAGCCGAATGAATTTAACGAGAAATATTTAGACACTAAGGCTTTACGAATGGGACATCTCATGAATTTATCATCGCAATAATATAACACGTTCTATTTTGAAGGAGGAAAATTTTTTAATGAAGATCACAGAAGGAAAATTAATAGGCACTGGCTTAAACGTCGCAATCGTCGCTTCACGTTTCAACGAGTTAATCACTTCACGCCTAATCGACGGAGCAAAAGATGCTTTAATGCGTCATGACGTTTCAGGAAGCTCAATCGAAATTTTCTGGGTTCCCGGAGCCTTTGAACTCCCATTAATCGCTAAAGAAGTTGCTTTGACGGGAAAATATGACGCTATTATCGCTCTCGGTGCCGTTATCAGGGGAGACACACCGCATTTTGATTACGTCGCTGCCGAAATGTCAAAAGGTCTTGCAAGCGTCGGACTTGAACACAGAGTGCCGATTGCTTTCGGAGTTCTTACGTGTGATACGCTAGATCAGGCTTTAATCCGTGCAGGAAGCAAAGCCGGCAACAAAGGAGCTGACTGTGCAGTTACGGCTATCGAAATGGCTAATTTACTCAAAACTTTACGACGACAAGAACAAGGCGAGAAAAGCTATAATGCTTAAGATATAGATATTATGCGTTTTTGTGAAGATTGACAGAAATTATTTGAGAAATATGCATGATAATTTGAGGCGTTTTTGTGAGACTTTGCAAAAATTGCTGAAGAAATAAATCATCCTGACTTGAAGCGTTTTTGTCGAGTGCTTAAAATTTTTACATCATAAACAGGAGAGATTACATGCTTGACATCAAATACATACTTGCTAATCAGGAAGAA
>ERZ842401.3828-NODE-3828-length-18223-cov-6.943747_pt1 | contig 18223 bp, 17 predicted proteins | sample MGYA00521270_ERZ842401 | MGnify/ENA primary metagenome ERZ842401 (study PRJEB31892, sample SAMEA3878208) | bioreactor metagenome | biome: Moose rumen | place: Sweden | collected 2011-10 | study: EMG produced TPA metagenomics assembly of the PRJEB12797 data set...
TCAAATGCGCGTATTGCGAGCCAAAGTCAAGAACAACGATTTTAGAACGATTCATTTCTGTTTTTCTCCAAATTTTTTCTACCTATCATATCAAATTTTTCTATTTATTGAAAGAAGGCTTTAATACTTGTGAAGATAGCCGTCGCCTTTATTGACTTGATAGAAACATTCCTATAATATATTCTCTACTTATTTCTAATTGTTTTCATTCTTTGGAGAAAAAAATGGATATTGTTAAAGGCGTGCTCATTGTTGCATTTGTAATCATTTGTGTACTTTTGGTTTTGCTCGTTCTCGTGCAGGATCAGGATAACAGCGGAATGGGCGGTTTGCTTGGTGGCGGAAATTCTGCCGCGTTCGGTTCTCATTCGGCTTCTGTTCTTACAAAAGCAACGGTCGTGTTCGTCGTTTTGTTCTTTGTCATCACTTTTGCAATCGCAAAGATTTTGCCAACCCGTTCTGATTCTACCGACGCTGATTTGCGTGCGGCGGCAGAGGCGAGCGGGGCTATTATCCAAGAAACTGCGCCAAGTTCTTCTGCTGAAAATGGCAAGTGGTGGGATAATTCGGCAAAAACTGAAGGAACTGCACCTGCTGAAAACGCTGAAGCTGCTCCTGCCGCAGAAACAACGACAGAAAACGCACCTGCCGAAGCTGCTTCTGCTCAATAAGTAGAACGAGGGGAATTGTGGTTTTACGAGAAATTTTTCCGAAAGATACGATTGTCGTAAATCTTTCGAGCACTGAAAAAGACGAGCTTTTTGAAGAACTCATCGAAACCATTCATTCTTCTCACCCGAATTTCAACAAAGCAGAGGCATTGGCTTGCCTCAATGAGCGTGAGGCAAAAATGACCACGGGCATTATGCATTCGGTCGCCATTCCTCACGCGCTTATTCCTTCCATGCACGGAGCAATCGGCGCAATCGGAATCAGCCAGGAAGGAATCGACTACGATTCCCTTGACAAAGCTCCCGTCCATGTCGTTTTTATGATTGTCGGTGGTGAAAACGAAACCGAACAGCATATTCAAGTTTTAAAGCAGCTTGCTACCGTGCTTCAAATTCCTGATTTTGTCAAAACGCTTCTTTCCTTAAAATCGTCTTCAGAAATTTACAATTTCATTTGCAATTCAGAGGAATCTTTGCTAAACTAGATTCACTATGTTCGAGGTGAATCATGTCTGAAAAAGAAGTTAATACAATCAGTCATCTTCTGGAAGTTGAGCAAAAAGCCGCGGAGTTAGCTTCACAGGCACAAATCGAAGCCGACAAAAAAATCGCTCAAGCTAAGGCGCAGGCTGATTCCCAGTTCAAGTCAGAATACGAAAAAATCATCGCCGAGTGCGAGCAGAATTATGCGCAAAAAACAGCCGCCCTCGACAACAAAAATCTTGAAGAAATCTCTTCTTACAAAGCAAAAATCTCACAGAGTGCCAAAGATACGGCGGCATTCAATTCATTCCTTGATTCGGTTTTGGCAAAATAGGGCGGGCAATGGGCAGTTTGGATTCTTCGGCAGCTTCAAGCTTCGTCTACGCAAAGGCAAGCGCACTTCTCGCACAATCGTTCACAGGGGAACGGGCGGCAAAGCTCTTTTCCGTGCAGTCGCTCCGTGAATTGTACACGCTTTTGTTCGAGGGTGAAGTTCCGAGCGTTCCGGAAGTGCTTCTCTCAAAAGAAATCGAAACAAAGGCGGCGGAAGAATTCATTTCCCTCTATAAAAGTTTGCTCGCTGAGTACGAAAAGCCTTCCCCGATTCTTTCTGAAATTCTTTCTTTCTACGAATACGAAAATTCAGAGCTTTCAAATCCCGACTCTGACCGAGAGCGCATTATGGCTCTGTGGAACGCGGTTTCTTCGCTCAAAGGAAATGACCGCACTTATCTCGCCCAGCTCTACCGCATGGAAATTTCTTTCAAGAATATCCTGTGGGTTCTCCGCTTGAAGGTCTATTATCATTTTTCCAACGAAGAAATTCTTGAAAATCTTGTGTACAGCACGAGCAAAAAAAACAAGGGCGATGTGCTTGTCCGTGAGGCGGTCGCAATTTTGAATAAAGATATTGGCTCGTATGACGACTGGAAATCGTGGAAGTTCGCAGAATTCCTCAATCCGCATGAAGAGGGCGTTATTTGGGAAATCGACCCGTGCTGGATTGAGCGCAGTTTAAAAAGCTATCTTGCCAAAGCATACAAACGGTTTTTCCACAAAGACCCGATGAGTGTGACAAGTTTGGTTTCTTGGTTTAGAATAAAGCAGTACGAGCTTGATTGCATTCGTGCGGTGGCAGAAGGGCTTCGGCTTGGCGTTGAGCAGGAGCGTGTTATGGAAGTTGCCGGGTATGCGTCGGCGCAAAGCGTGTAAGGAGTAGGCTATGGCGAGAACGACAGCAATGAATCTTGTTGAGCTGATGGTCATGAAGAATGATATCGGTTCGGTGCTTGAATTTTTGGGCAAAAAAGGCAATTTTCAGTTTCAGAATCACAAAAGCGATTCGTCAAAGGTCTCTGATTCTTCCCGTGCGGGCGAGGCGTTGAATCCTGAGCGAGATTTGTTCGTTCGATTGCAGGACGCGCGTTCTTTCCTTTCCGTTCCCGATATTGATTCTAGTGACATTGCGCTCTCAAGCCGTGCAACTGAAGAAAACACTTCCGTTGCCGAAAAATTCCTTTCTGATGTTGACGAGCTTAAAAAGCGCGAGGCGGCGGCGACCGATGAATTAAAACGCGTAAAGGAATCAAAAGAAGAAGCGGAATCGTTCAAAAACCTCAAAGTTCCGTTTGCTGAACTTGACCATCTTTCATTTCTTTCTATAAAAGTGGGAAAAATCGACCCCGCTGTGTTTGACGAGCTTTCATTTTCGGTCGGTCAGCGGGCGATTATCGTTCCGCTGGGCGATGACAAGTCAAAGATTATGGCGGCTTCTTCAAAAAAGGCGCGCTTCTCGCTTGATACGGAACTTAAAAAATTCGGGTTCGTTCCGTTTGAAATCCCCGAAGATTTTAAGGGAGTTCCCGACGATGTGCTTCAAGGCTTGGAAACAAAACTTTCTGAAAGCCAAAAGGCTCTTGACTACATAAACGAAGAAAAACGCAATATGGCGGTCACGCATACAGATGTGCTTCGCTCGCTTTTGGCATCGTTCGCCATTTCTTCGCAAATCGTCGATGTGCAGAATAATCTTGAGTCCACGAGCCTTGTCTACCGAATCACGGGCTGGATTCCGTCTAGCGACTGCCACTCAATGATGAAGGACATGGACAAACTCACCGAAGGCAGAATTGCAATCCGCGTGTACAATCCGCTTGAAGTTCCGTCGGTTTTGAACGGCACGGAGCAAGTTCCCGTCCGATTAAAGCATGGAAAACTGGTCGGCGCGTTCGAGCGCATGATTTTCAGCTACGGCTCGCCCGTCTACGGTGCGATTGACCCGACTCCGTTCGTCGCGCTCTTTTTTACGCTCTTGTTCGGAATTATGTTCGGAGACGCGGGGCAGGGCTTTATTTTTCTTTTGCTCGGTCTTTTAATGAATTTCAAGGTCGTCAAAGTGGGCGGCTGGAACAAATTCGCGCCCATTTTTATGGCAATCGGCTGTTCGAGCATGATTATGGGCGTTCTCACGGGCGAATTCTTCGGAAACGAGGAAGTTTTAAAGCCGCTCTCGCTTGCAATCACAGGCCTTTTCGGCGAGCCGCACGCGCCAATTCTCCACTTAATGCCAGACGGAAGCGAGCACTCAATCAAAACGATGTTCGTGTTCTTTGGCGTCACAGTCGGGGTCGGCTTCATCATCAATTCGGTCGGCTTGGTCATCAATATCATAAACAATCTGCTCATGCACAAAGTCGGTAAGGCTTTGTTCGGAAAGAACGGGCTTTCGGGCGCGGTGTTCTTCTGGTATGTCGTCGTTATGGTCGTTCGCATTGTGGTGAGTGGGCATTCAATTGATATGGCTGACGGAATTGTGATTGGCGTGACGCTCTTTTTGACGATGTTCAGTGAGCCGATTCACCGAATCATGGAGCATGAAACGCCTGTTTTTGAGAACGGTCTTTTCGCCGCGATTATCGAGGCGATTGTCGAACTTTTGGAAACGCTCATCAGCTATATGTCGAATTCAATCAGCTTTATCCGAGTCGGTGCGTTCGGCTTGGCTCACGCTGTTCTTGGATTCATTATCGCCACGCTTTCTGAAATGGCGGGACCTGCCTACCTTGCGGTCATGCTCGTCGGAAACGGAATCGTGGTGGTGCTTGAGGGAATGATTGTTGCGATTCAGGTTATCCGATTGCAATACTATGAGTTCTTCTCTAAATTCTTCAATGAAACGGGGCGGGAATTCAAGCCCTTCTCGTTTGATTATTAGCAGCATTTGCAAACTCTGTTAGTTTTCAAATGCTGCTGACGCCCAGCCTTCGCTGAGCGCGATTTTTAATGGAAATTTTTCAAAAATTGAAATTTTTGAAAATATATAGTGAGGTTTTGTTATGAACAAGAAAATTTTGATGATTGCCGCAGTTTTGACTGGACTTTCAATTTTCGCAGGATTTGCGCAGGACGCAGTTAGCTCGCAGGAAGTCGCTCCGCAGGGAATGACCCAAGCCGCTCCTTTGCCACCAAATCCACCTGCTCCACCGGCAGAGGTCGCTCCACAGGAAGCTGCAAAAGATGCGTCTAGCATCAAGTACATTGCGGCAGGTCTTGCGGTTGGTTTGGCTTGTATCGCAGGCGGTATGGCTGTCGGCAAAATCGGTGCGGCGGCTATGGGCGCAATGAGTGAAAACGCGGAGCTTTCTGGTAAGGCTCTTCCGTTCGTCGGTCTTGCTGAAGGTATCTGTTTGTGGGGATTCTTGGTCGCCCTTCTTATCATCATTTTGTAATTCAAAATGGAATATTTCGTCATCGCAGAAAGGGAAATTATTCTCGGTTTTAAGCTCGTGGGTGTGGACGGCTCTGTCGCCCTTAATCGCACTGAGGCTTTGGACGCGTTCCGCAGAGTCACAGGGCTTGGTGGCACGGAAAGCGTTCCTGTCGATGAACGACCGAAAATTTTGATTTTGACGGAAGATGTCTCTGCCATGATTGAAGATGAAGTCCTCGCGTGGCAGAAAGGCAGTCAGTATCCGCTGATTGTTGAGATTCCCGGCATTCACGGGCATTTGGAAGACAAAAAATCTCTCACCGATGCAATCCGTGAAGCCGTGGGAATCAGTGTTTAGTTTTGGGAAAATACAATGGAAGAATTACGGTCTACCGAAATCCTTGATAAAGAAATTGAAGCTGATGCTCGCAAAAAGGCTGAGAAGATTTTGGCGCGGGCGGACGAAGAGGCGCAGGCGATTTTAGCCGATGTCTCTCGCCGTGTTGAAGAAGCGCGCGCGCAGAAAACGGCGTATTATTCAGAAAAATGCGCTCAGTACGAAAAATCGATTGATGAAGCCCTGCCGCTCGAAAAGGGGCGATTCCTTGTTTCGTTTTACAGCGATGCGGTTTCAGAGGCGTTCAACGCCTATCTTGAAAGTCTCGGTGAGGAAAAACGGCTTTCTCTTGTCGAAAAAAAATTGGAAAATATAAGTCAGGTTCTCTCTGATAAAAAAATAAACGCGCTTGTTTTTGGCTTTAAGCTTACAGCCGCAAAAAAAATCCTCGAAAAGGCTCTTTCAAAAAATCTCTCGAAGGTTGAGGAAGTTTCTTTTGAAAAATCGGGGGAAGAAGCGGCTCTCGGAAACTCGTTCCACGAAGGAATCATTCTTTCGAGCGAGGACGGATTTGTGCGCATTCGGCTCACGATTGACCAGATTGTGCGCGAAATCAAAGACACATACAGCGCGGAACTTGCGACAACTTTGTTCGGCGGGAGGTTGCCTGAATGAGCGAAATAAAGGGTATTATCACACGAATTTCAGGACCGATTGTGTACGCCGAGGGGCTTGAAGGCTGCGGTCTGTATGATGTGGTCGATGTCGGCGAAAAGAAAATTATTGGCGAGATTATCCGCCAGAACGAAGGAAAGGCGACAATTCAGGTTTACGAAGACGACACGGGCATGAAAATCGGCGAGGAAGTCGTTTCAAGCGGTCGTCCGCTTTCTCTGAAATTGGGGCCTGGCTTGGTCGGAACGATTTATGACGGAATTCAGCGACCACTTAAAAATATGTTTGAAAAATCGGGCGCGTTTCTTGTTCCGGGCGAGCGAACCGAGCCGATTGACGGCGCAAAAAAATGGAAGATGACGGTCGCCGAGGGCGTTGGCGAGGGATGTGAGATTTTCGCAGGAAAAGTCTTGGGCTTCGTTCAGGAAACAGAATCAATCCGACACAAAATCATGGTTCCGCCCACCGTTAAAGGCAAAACATTGCAGACTTTCAAAGGCGAGGGCGAATACACGGTTGATGATGTAATCGGCACAACCGAGCTTGGCGAAGAAATCTGCCTCGCGCACTATTGGCCGCTCCGTGTTCCGCGCCCCTACGCACAAAAGCTTGAAGTGAGCCAGCCGCTTGTTACGGGTCAGCGCGTAATTGATGTGTTCTTCCCGCTTTCAAAGGGTGGAACTGCGGCAATTCCGGGTGGATTCGGAACTGGAAAAACGATGACTCAGCACGCAATCGCAAAATGGTGCGATGCTGATTTGATTGTCTATATCGGCTGTGGTGAGCGCGGTAACGAAATGACCGATGTTCTCACCGAATTCCCGACTTTGATTGACCCGCGAACTGGTCGCTCGCTCATGGAACGAACGATTCTTATCGCAAATACATCGAATATGCCGGTTGCGGCGCGTGAAGTTTCGCTCTATTCGGGAATCACGCTCGCAGAATATTATCGCGACATGGGAATGCATGTTGCAATCATGGCTGATTCCACTTCGCGCTGGGCTGAGGCTTTGCGTGAGCTTTCTGGTCGAATGGAAGAAATGCCTGCTGAAGAAGGTTTCCCTGCTTACTTGCCGACTCGTTTGGCTGAATTCTATGAACGGGCGGGTCGCGTAAACGCATTGTGTGGCGAAGAAGGAAGTGTTTCTGTAATTGGTGCGGTTTCTCCTCCGGGCGGCGACTTTTCTGAGCCAGTCACTCAGCACACCAAGCGATTTATCCGCTGTTTCTGGGCTTTGGACAGAGAATTGGCGAACGCGCGGCATTACCCGGCTATCGGCTGGATTGAAAGCTATTCTGAATATGCCGAAGAAATCCGCGAGTGGTGGGATAAACTTGACCCTAGATGGGCAGAAGTGCGTTTGAGTGCGCTTGAACTTTTGAAGGACGAGCAGCGATTGCAGCAAATCGTGCGCTTGATTGGACCTGACGCGCTCCCCGACGAAAAGCGAATCGTGCTCACGGTCGCCGACATGATTAAAAACGGCTTCTTGCAGCAGAGTGCGTTCGATGCGGTGGATGTGTATTCCGTGCCCGAAAAGCAGATTGCAATCCTCATGCTGATTATGACTTATTATCAGCGTGCGCTTGCGGTTATTAAGGCGGGCGCGCCGCTCCCCACGGTAACATCGCTTCCTATTAAGGATGAAATCGTTCGCTTAAAGTCATCAGTTCCGAACGACAAACTGGAGCAGATGAAAGAAGTTGAAGGTCGGCTCGAAGAGCAGTTCGGGAACTTGGAGCGGCAGTATAAGAGATAAGAAAACCACAGATAGGCACAGATTAACACAGATTATTTAATTTTTAATCTGTGAAAATCGGTGCTAATCTGTGGATAAATAATGGGGATTTTAAGGGGCTTGCCCCTTAGGAGAAGGGGTAGCGGAAAACGCGCAAGCGGTTGGAGCGAGGGGGAGACTTCCCCCTTTGGAGATAATATGAAGGGAATTGAATACAAAGGCGTTTCCAGTGTTGACGGACCGATTATCGTTGTGAAACGCAGCGAGAACATTTTTTATAACGAGATTGTCGCGGTGCGTGACCGAAACGGCGAGAAAAAGACGGGGCGCGTGATTGACTTGAACGACTCTACGGCGATTGTGCAGGTGTTCGGCTCTACGACGGGCTTGGACTTGCACGAAACGACCGTTGAATTCCTCGAAGAGCCGATGGAATTGCGCGTGGGCGACGGGCTTCTTGGGCGCATTTTTAACGGCTTGGGCGAGCCGATTGACGGGCTTCCGCCGATTGTGTCAAGCAAAAAAGTCGATGTGAACGGTATGCCAATCAATCCGTTTGCGCGTGTGTACCCGCGAGACTTCATTCAGACGGGAATTTCTAGTATCGACGGCATGAATACGCTGATTCGCGGTCAGAAATTGCCGATTTTCTCTGGAAACGGTCTTCCGCACAACCGCCTTGCGGCGCAGATTATCCGACAGGCAAAAATCCGCAATTCCGACGAGCAGTTCGTTATGGTTTTTGCGGGCATGGGAATCAAGTACGACCAGGCGCAGTTCTTCATTCATTCGTTTGAGGAGTCGGGCGTTTTGAGCAAGGTCGTCATGTTCCAGAGCTTGGCTGACGCGCCTTCAATCGAGCGAATCATCACGCCGCGCTGTGCTCTTACTGCGGCGGAGTATCTGGCTTATGAAAAGAATATGCATGTTCTGGTCGTGATGACCGATATGACGAACTATTGCGAAGCCTTGCGCGAGATTTCTACCACGCGCGGCGAAGTTCCGGGACGAAAGGGCTATCCTGGCTATTTGTACTCGGATTTGGCTGAATTGTACGAGCGGGCGGGCAAGGTCAAAGGCTCAACAGGCTCTATCACGCAGATTCCGATTCTCACGATGCCGAACGATGACATTTCGCACCCGATTCCTGACCTTACGGGCTACATCACCGAGGGGCAGATTGTTCTTGACCGTGAGCTTTCACAGAAGGGCGTGTACCCGCCAGTTTCGGGCTTGCCGAGTTTGAGCCGACTTATGAAAGACGGTATCGGCGAGGGCATGACGCGCGATGACCATGCCGCCGTTTCGAGCCAGCTTTTTGCGGCGTACTCAAAGGTAAAGTCAATCCGAAACCTTGCGGCAATCATCGGCGAGGAAGAATTGGGCGAAGTTGACCGCATGTACTTGAAGTTCGGCGACGCGCTTGAAAGTCAGTTCTTCACGCAGGGCGAATACGAAAACCGCTCAATCGAGGACACGCTGAACTTGGGCTGGAAACTCCTCACAATCTTGCCGAAGAACGAACTGTACCGAATCAAGCCAGAGTTGATTGAGAAATACTACCCGAAAAATGAGGAATAAAATATGAGGTATGAGACGGGAAGTATGAGGTATGAAGTAAAAAATGTTCATATTTCATACTTCTTTGCTTCATAGTTATTTATTTTTATGGCGAAATTAAATATTGCACCGACGAAATCTAATCTTCTCGCGATAAAGGAACAGCTTGCTGTTGCGGTGGACGGCTATGATTTGCTTGAGCAGAAGCGCGAAATCCTTGTCATGGAGCTTATGCGCATGGTCGAAAAGGTCAAGTTGCTTGAGCGCGAGCTTGACAAGGCGATTTCTCAGGCGTACCCTGCGCTTCGTAACATGCTTATGAGCGTGGGCGGCGACCAGACGGAGCGAATCGCAAAATCCGTGCATTACGAGTATGATTTAAAAGAAAAATCCGTGACGGCGGGCGGCATGAGTTTTAATTCGGTGGAAGTCGCGCTTCCGAAGCAGCAGTTGTTTTATTCATTCATGGGAACATACGCTGATTCCGATAAAGTAATGACGGAGTTTTTCAAGCTTCTTTCGCTTCTTACGGAAATGGCTTCTATCCGAACGATTGCGTGGCGGCTCGCAACGGAAGTCAAAAAGACTCAGCGGCGCGTGAACGCTTTGGACAAGATGATTATTCCGCAGAACCGCGAGACAAAGGCATACATCGAGAGCGTGCTTGAAGAGCGCGAGCGCGAGAACACTTTTGTCTTGAAGAGCTTGAAAAACAGGAAGTCGAGCTAGCGGAGCATGCGATGATTAAACCTTTGATTCAAAAAATTGTGGTCGCGGTGAACGGGTCGGAGCAGTCGATTCATGCGGCGATGTACGGGATTCTCCTTTCCAAGCAGTACAAATGCGAGTTAAAGGCGATTTATGTCGTTGATACATCCACGCTCAAACAGCTCACGATGAGCAAATTCTTTTACGAAGAGGAAAGCCGCCATTACGAGCAGCGGCTTGAAGACGACGGCAAACGCTACCTTTCCTACCTTGAACGGCTTGCCAAAGAAAAAGATGTCAAAATTGCGACGGAACTCAAAAAAGGCGCGATTTGGTCGGAACTTATAAAATCTGCGGAGGATTTCGGGGCGAACCTGATTTTGCTCGGCGGAAAAGAGCATCCGAACGACACGGCGCAGAATTCTATCCGTCACGACAAAATTTCCGCCACGAACGCGGAGATTATCGGAAGCGCAAGCTGCAATGTGCTTGTGGTGCGCGAGCCGAATATAGAAAAATTGTTCAAGATTGCGTAAATTCCCCCATTTTTCCAAAAATTTTTAAAAATTCTTGTTGACAATGACCTTTTTTGCTGTATAATGTAACTAGTTTTATGAAAGCAGTTTCAAAACAAAGCACGATTTATGATGTTGCACGATTGGCGGGGGTCAGTTCGGCGACGGTTTCTCGATTTTTGAATGAGCCTGACCGAGTGGCGAGCGAAAAGCGGGAGCGGATTCTGTTTGCGATAAAAGAGCTGAATTTTGTTCCGAAGGCAGAGGCAGTGGCTAAGGCTCGTCGCGCGTACAAGCGAATCGGGGTGGTCGCGCCGTTTTTTACTCAGCCGTCTTTTATGGAGCGACTTCGCGGAATTGAAGCGGTGCTGAGCCGTGAGCATTACGAGCTGGTTTTGTATTCAATCGACACTGAGGAGGATTTGAACAACTACATTCAGATGCTCGTGAACACTCAGCGCGTCGACGGTCTTATTCTTCTGTGCGTGAAGCTGGAAGACGACATGCTTTCTTTTTTGGACGATGCGAATTTCCCCGTGTGTTTTGTTGAGGCGGAATATGAGAATTTTGATTGCGTTGCAGTTCAGAACTTGCAGGGCGGTCAAAAAGCGGCGGAATACTTGTACCAAAAAGGCTGCAAAAATCCGGGCTTTATCGGCGAGACTTCTTCGCAGAAATATTCTGTTGGGGCTACGGAAGAGCGATTTCGTGGCTTTCAGTTCTATTTTGCGAATCAGGGAATCACGATTCCGAGTGAAAAAGTGTGGCTCGGTGAATTCACTGAGGGAAAGCGTGAGGAAGAAATCGGGCGGTTCTTGGAGCAGGGCGATTTACCCGACGGCGTGTTCTGTTCAAGTGATGTGCTTGCGGCGAGTTTCATCAGAATTGCGGAAAAAAAGGGAATTTCGATTCCTGAGCAAATAAAGGTCATCGGCTTTGACAACATCGACATTGCCGATTATTTGGGGCTTACTTCGGTGAGCCAGAATCTTGAAGAGTCGGGGGCAATGGCATCTCGCCTTGTGCTTGACAGAATCAACGACAACGGGCGGGGAATCACGCTGATGAAAGTGCCGCTTCGTGTCATAGAACGGGAAACATGCGGTGAATGACCGCTTATAGTTAGGAGGACTATATGAAAAAGAGTGTGTTGATTGGTGGTGCTGTCGCAGGAGCTGTCGCATTGCTTGCGGTGACAACGGGTTGCAATGAGAAAAAACAGAACGCGAAGGCTGATGACGGCATTGTCCGCATTGAAGGCGCGTTCCGAGGCGAAGATGAGGCTCGCTTCCAGGAAATCGTAAAAATCTTCAATGAAAAATACAAGGATTCTGGATTTCAGGTTACTTATGAGGGAAGCCCGGATTTTGAGGTTCAGATTCAGGTTGAAACGCAGGCAAATACACCGCCTGACATCGCTTGTCTTCCGCAGCCAGGAACAATGAAGCAATTTGCTGATGCAGGGTATATCAAGCCGCTCGCTCCTGAGGTTGTCGCTTCTATTGACGCAAACTATGCGCCCGTTTGGAAGGAACTCGGAAGTCACAACGGCAATGTGTACGGCGTTTTCCACCGCGTGAATGCAAAGAGCTTTGTCTGGTACAACAAAAAAGAATGGGCAAAACGCGGATACTCAATTCCGAAGACTTGGGACGAACTCCGTGCGCTCGAAGACAAAATGGTCGCGGACGGAATCACGCCGTGGACTGTTGGATTTGAGTCTGGCGCGGCGACGGGATGGCCTGGAACAGACTGGCTTGAAGACATGATGCTCCGCACGGCAGGACCTGAGGTGTATGACAAATGGGTAAGCCATGAAATTCCGTTCAATGACCCGGCTGTCGTGAACGCGCTCAAATATTGCGGTGAAATCTTCTTAAATGACAAATATGTGTACGGCGGGGCTGCGAATATCGTTACTTTGAACTACGGCGACAGCATTAAGCCGCTCTTTGAGAATCCGCCGCGTGCGATGATGCACAGACAGGGCAACTTCATCACGGGTTTCATTCAGAAAGAGGCTTTGGACAACCTTGAAGAGACTGTCGGCGTGTTCGCGCTTCCAGGCGTTGATGAAAAATGGGGAACTCCGGTTCTCGGCGGCGGCGACCAGTTCGTTGCGTTCAGCGATAAGCCAGGCGTAAAAGAATTCCTTGAATTCCTCACGACTTGGGAAGGATGCGCTCCCTGGGCAAGAGTCGGCGGTGCTTTGTTCCCGCACAAAAATCAGGATTTCAACGATTACGGAAATGTCATTGAGCGGGAAATCGCAAAAGTCCTCGTGAATGCGACGGTCTTCCGATTCGATGCTTCTGACCTTATGCCGACCGAAGTTGGCTCTGGCTCATTCTGGACGGGCATGGTCAACTATGCGACAGGTGCAGAAAGCGCAGAGCAGTGCTTGAAGGTCATCGACGAGAGTTGGCCTCAGTAAAAAAAATATGTCATGGGGCAGTCTAAAAAGTATGTGTCATTGCCGTGCTTGACACGGCAATCTATTGTATTACAAGCAAATAGATTTTCGGCTCAAGCCCGAAAATGACAGTTTTTGAACTTATTGGACAGCCCCATTTTATAGGAGATTTTTATGGCTGAAACACGAACGCTCAAAGCGAATGCTTCGCTTTCTGACATAATTAAGACGATTGCCGTTGTTGTTGCGACGGTTTTTGTCTCTGCGAGCGGATTTAATCTGCTCAAATCAAACATTCTCTCTCAGATTCCGACGACGATTATCGCGATTATCTGGGGCGTTTCATCTGTTATTTTGATTTTTTATTCGCTCAACTTGCTGGCGCAGCTTTTCCCGACGAAGGCGTACAATAAAATCGTTCCATATATTTTTATCGCTCCGGCGGTTCTGATTCTTGGCTGGTATCTTCTGATTCCGACTTTGCGCTCGTTCGTGCTCAGTTTCATGGACAAGACTTCGACCAAATTCGTGTGGTTCGACAACTACAAATATTTGTTCACTGACCGCTCGATGCTCGTTTCAATCAGAAACACGCTCATTTGGCTCGTCTGCGGCACGGCGTTCAGCGTGATTATCGGGCTTACGGTGGCGATTCTTGCCGACCGAAGCTACATCGAAACGCGGGCGAAAACAATCGTATTCCTTCCGATGTCGATTTCTCTCGTTGGCGCGGGTGTTATCTTCAAATTCATGTACGCGGCGAAATTCGGCGGGGCAGAGCAGATTGGTCTTTTGAACGCGATTGTCGTGTTCTGTGGCGGAGAACCGCAGAACTGGCTCGGAAAAGCCCCCTGGAACAATTTGTTCTTGATTGCGATTTTCGTGTGGCTTCAGACGGGGTTCGCGCTTGTCGTTCTTTCGGCGGCATTGAAGGCAGTTCCCGAAGAAATGATTGAGGCTGCCCGTATTGACGGTGCGAGCGAGTTCAGAATTCTTATGACAATCATTATTCCGAACATTAAGGCTTCGATTATCAGCGTAAGCACGACTATCTTGCTCGCGGCGTTGAAGTGCTTCGATATTGTCTACTCGATGACGAACGGCATGTTCGGTACGGAAGTGTTGGCAAGTCAGCAGTACAAGCATATGTTCACCTTCCATCATTATGGTCGCGGTTCTGCGATTGCAATTTTGATTTTGATTGGCGTTAGCCCGGTCATTTACTATAACCTTAAAGAATTCCGCAACAGGGAGGCTTTCAAATGAGAAAAGATGAGAAAAGAACGACAGGGCGGCAGATTATCACAATCATTCTTATTTTGTTCTGTATTTTGTGGACGCTTCCGACGATTGGTATTTTCATCACATCGTTCCGCACGGGAGACGCGGCAAGCTCTACGGGCTGGTGGAAGGCATTCTTGGATTTGAAGAACTTCACGCTTGACAACTACAACCAAGTGCTTTTCGGTCAGCGGTTCAGCGTCGGTAATGCGACGGGAACGGCGACAGTGCGCGGTGCGACGATGATGAGCGCATTCCTTTCTTCGATTGCGGTCACGCTTCCGTCGGTGATTATTCCGATTTTGATTGCGGCGGCGGCGGCGTATGGCTTTGCGTGGCTTGACTTCAAGGGAAGAAATGTGCTTTTCGCAATGATTATCGCGCTTTTGGTCGTTCCTTTGCAGATTTCTTTGATTCCGATTCTCCGCGACTACAACAAAATCGGCTTGAACGGAAGCTACTTGGGAATTTGGCTTGCCCACACGGGTTTTGGTCTTCCGCTCGCAACCTACATGATGTACAACTACATTTCGAGCCTTCCGCGCTCGATTCTTGAATCAGCGTTTATCGACGGTTCGAGCCACTTCACGACTTTCGTGCGCTTGATTCTTCCGTTGAGCGCTCCTGCAATCGCTTCGTTCGCAATCTTCCAGTTCATCTGGGTGTGGAACGACATGCTCGTTTCGTTGGTCTTCCTTTCGGGCGCGGGTCAGAAATTGCAGGTCGTCACGGTGCGCCTTATGAACATGGCGGGTACGCGCGGCACGGACTGGCATTTGCTCACGGCAGGTGCGTTCGTCTCGATGATTCTCCCGCTCTGCGTATTCTTGGGCTTGCAGAAATTCTTCGTTCGCGGCTTGCTTGCAGGTTCAGTGAAAGGCTGACAAATGTTCAGAATTTCCGTCTGTTTTTGCAATAGTCGGAAGTGGTGAAACTTTTGTCAATCTTTTACATCTACAGATGAAAGGAAATTTTGTATGTATCAGAATCAGCTTGAACAGAATATGGCGGAATTGACGGCGCGGCTGTACTCATTGTACGGGTGGCGCTGGGATTTTTACCAGATTTTAGAGCGTCTTGAAGCGATTATGAGAAAAGCTTCGGGCGAGCGACAGAACAATTATCTCTTCGATGCGGACGAGGACGCGATTTCTTCACAAAATGGCGGTCAGCCGTGGTACTTGAATGAAAAGACCGTTGGCATGATGCTCTATGTGGACTTGTTCGCGGGAAATCTTCGGGGCTTGATTGAAAAAATTCCGTATCTCAAAGATTTGGGCGTGAATTATGTGCATCTTATGCCGCTCTTTGACTGCCCTACGGGTGAGAATGACGGAGGCTACGCAATCAGCTCGTACCGAAAAGTGCAGAAAAAACTCGGCACTATCGAAGATTTGCGTGAAGTCGCAGACGCGTTCCATAAAAACGGAATCCGCCTTGTGCTCGATTTTGTGTTCAATCATACGAGTGATGAGCATGAATGGGCGAAAAAGGCGAAGAAAGGCGACGCGAAGTTCAAGCAGTTCTATTACATGTACAAAGACAAGGACGAGGTGGACAGCTGGAATGCCACCTTGCGCGAGATTTTTCCCACCGTCCGCCGCGGTTCTTTCACTTACTTGAAGGAAAGCGACGAATGGGTGTGGACGACCTTCAATTCGTTCCAGTGGGATTTGAATTATTCCAATCCCGAAGTGTTCCTTGCGATGTGTGAGGAAATGCTTTTTATCGCCAATCTCGGCGTGGATGTGCTCCGCTTGGACGCGCTCGCGTTCGTGTGGAAAGAGAAGGGCACGGTTTGTGAGAGCCTTCCCAAAGCGCATACGCTCATTCAGGCGTTTCAGTTCGTGGCGAAAATTGCCGCGCCGAGCTTGCAGTTCAAGAGTGAGGCAATCGTTCACCCCGATGAAGTCATCAAATATATCAACGGCGCGGAATGTCATTTGAGCTACAATCCGCTCCAAATGGCTCTTTTCTGGTCAACTGTTGCCACGCGCGACACACGGCTTCTTTCCGTATCGCTCAAAAATCGCTGGGCAGTTCCAGAAAAGTGCGCGTGGGTGAATTATATCCGCTGTCACGACGACATCGGCTGGACTTTCAGCGATGAAGATGCAGCTGCACTCGGAATCAACGGATATGAGCACCGAAAGTTTTTGAACCGCTTCTTTACGGGGCGATTTGACGGCACTTTTGCTTCAGGCGAGCCGTTCCAGCTCAATCCGAGCACGGGAGACTGCCGAATCTGCGGAACGATGGCGAGCCTTGCGGGTCTTGAACAGGCGGAAGAGCGAAATGATGAAAATCTTCGTCGCATGGCAATTTCCCGCATGAAAATGATGTATGCCGTCCAGTTTGCGCTTCCCGGTGTTCCGCTTTTGTACGCGGGCGACGAAAAAGCCGTCTTCAACGATTACACTTACCGCGACGACGCGAGCAAAAAAGACGATTCGCGCTGGGTTCACCGAATCAAGACTGACTGGAGCGGAAAGAGCGAGTTCAAATCGCAGAAAATCGTCGCTGATTTCGTGAAGAAAGTGATTTCGCTCCGAAAAGAAGAACCCATGCTCGGTGGAAGCGAGATTTTCTTCTACGATGTGCAGGACTCAGGCGTGTTCGCATTCCGTCGGGGAACGCTTCATGTCGTGGCGAATTTCACTGACCGCCCGGCATCGTTCATGATTGACGCATGGAGCGAAAACAGCACGGACTTGCTCACCGATCGCAATTTCTGGAATCATCAGAAACAGCTTCTCGCACCCTACGAAGTGCGCTGGCTCAAAGAAATAATTGAAAACTAAAAATCCGCGTGTATCTGCGTGAATCCGCGTCTAAACTTTGGGAGATTTTTATGACTTTTTCGACTAATCGATTCGGTGGTACGGACACTGCCCGCAACGAAACGCTGTTCACGACGGGCAACGGCAATCTTGGATTTCGTGGCGACACGGAAGAAAAAAACGGCACTTCCCATAAAGGCACTTACATCAACGGATTTTACGACTCTGAGCCGATTCAGTACGGAGAAAGTGCGTATGGCTACGCAAAAAATCACGAGACGATTTTAAATCTCCCCGATCCGAAGCGGATTGAGCTTTCCGTTGACTCGCACCGATTTGATTTGTTCGGCACGGACGGAAGCAAAGTCACGGCGTACAAACTGGAGCTTGATGAAGAAACGGGAATCCTCACGCGCCACACTGATTGGTCATGCGGAGCGAGCAAAATTTCACTCGTGAGCGAGCGGCTTGTTTCCTTCATGCACGAGGATTGTGCGGCAATTCGCTACACGGTCACGAACACATCAGAAAAAGACGAGAAAATCTTTCTTGCTTCGGCAATTGATACAACGGCGAAAAATATCCTTGCCGAAGACGACCCACGAATCGGCGCGAAATTCCGCCATACGCCGCTTTTAATCGATGAAAGCAATGCGTTTGACGGAGAATTGAGTTTTTCATCTCACACACAGAACAGCGGTCTGCTTCTTTCGGGTCATGTGATACATACGCTTACGCTCGATGGCGAAAAAATCGAGTTTGATTCGGCTGTTCGCTCTGCATTTTCTGAAATCGAGTCTTCTGTTCCCGCGAGTTGTGCTTCATTCACGCTCGAAAGCGGAACATCTTTCACGCTTACAAAATTCATCGCGTACTGCCATGCGAAAAAGAGCGAGACAAACGCAGATTTGCTCCGTGCATGTGCCGAAAAAACATGCGCGGATTTTGCTTCTCGTGGATTTGAAACTGCAAAATCTGAGCAGGCTGATTTTCTCGCTGATTTTTGGAAGACGGCGACAATTACTATCGAAGAAAAGTCGCCTGATGCCTCAAAGTCGCCGCTTGAAGATTCGCTCCGCTTCAATCTCTTTCATTTGCTCCAGTCTGCGGGCAGGAACGGAAAGGTGAGCATCGCGGCAAAGGGCTTGACTTCGGAAGGCTACGAAGGTCACTTCTTCTGGGACACCGAAAGCTATGTCTGCCCCGTGTTCACGTACACCGCACCGCAAGTCGCCAAAAAACTGCTTGAATACCGCGCGTCGATTTTGGACGAGGCTCGCGAACGGGCAAAAATCATGAGCGTGAAGGGCGCGCTCTATCCGTGGCGAACGATTTCCGGCGAAGAGACG
>ERZ842401.3829-NODE-3829-length-18223-cov-5.876596_pt1 | contig 18223 bp, 6 predicted proteins | sample MGYA00521270_ERZ842401 | MGnify/ENA primary metagenome ERZ842401 (study PRJEB31892, sample SAMEA3878208) | bioreactor metagenome | biome: Moose rumen | place: Sweden | collected 2011-10 | study: EMG produced TPA metagenomics assembly of the PRJEB12797 data set...
CGTTTTCTTTCCGTTTACGATGTACAGACCCTTGGTGGGCTGAGCCACGCGGCGGCCCTGCAGGTCGAAGGTTGCGTTGTTCTCGGTCTGAACGGTCTGCACTCCCTGGATGGCGTTCTCCACGTCCTTGTAGAGCAGCATGTCGGTCACGGTGACGTTCTGCCAGAAGGCACCCTTGATGCAGTGCAGGTAGGCGATGTCGCGGTCAGCCACCATCTTGGCCAGGTCAATGATGAAGAGATTCGTTCCGTCCTCGTGAATCTGATAGGCCTCAGTGCCCCAGGTGTGTCCGGGAATGTCGATGAACTTGGTGGTGGCGGGGTCGTCGTTGTCCTGAGCGTTATCCTCAGTGCGGTTCATGCAGAAGCGGGGCGTGCCCTCGGCGGCAGTCACGATGAGCTGGTCGTAGTCCGACAGGTCAGCATAGTTCAGCCAGGACACATTTCCGTCGCCATAAGGCAGACCGCTTGACTCGTAGAGTACGTATGCGCAGTTCGTAGCGGTTCCCTCCTCGCCCTGTGCGGTGTGCGACTGGAACATTTCCTGGGTCAGGTAGCTATAGCCGGGAGCCAGCTCGATGGCAGCAATGGCATCGTTCACCATGGTGGTGACCAGCTCCAGCTGCTCAGCGGTGACATCCTCCAGGTTCATCACCAGCTCAGCGCCCTCAATGGCATCGGTCAGGTTCTTAAAGCTGGCTTCTGTCTTGCCGGTGGCAGTCACCATCTTGGCACGGGCAATGGCCTGCTTCAGGGCTTCCATAGGAGCGGCCAGCGGGTCGACGACTTCCTTCTGCTTCAGGAGCAGATACCACACCGTACCCTTGTTCGAGTTGTCCCAAGGCAGGCAGATGCAGTTGAGGTCAGCTTTGTCATACTGGGTCAGGTCGAGCGAGAAGATGCCGTTCTCGTCCGTCTGCACGTCAAGGTACAGATACTTGCCGGCATCGTCCTCAGCATAGTCGCTGGCGCCCTGCTGGGCGTCAACCTCGTGGTTCATGTACAGCACCAGCTTCAGACCGGGTGTTGCCACGATGGTGAGATCGTCGTAGGCAGAGAGGTCGGCCACAACGTTCTTGCTGCGTGCGCCCAGGATCACTTCGCCGTTGCCTACCTTCACGCCCAGCTTCGGAGTGAGGTTGGGGAACTCTTCTGTCAAGTCGAGGTATCCCTCGGGCTTTGCGGGCTGCTCTTCCTCCACGATATCAGGAATATCCACAGACTCGTTCTCAGGATAGGTCTCCAGATAGACCTCGTTGATGACGGCCTCGCCCGGTGCCACGGCGTTGCTGCCCGACAGGCAGATTTCGTCGCATTGCAGGATGTACTCGTTATAGTCATCGGGAGCCAGGGCTTCGAGTTCGTCCTTGATGATGTACTCGTTCACGCCGCTCTCAGCCCAGAGGGTCAGGTTAGAACCGCCCTTGTAGAACAGGATGCGGAACTTCTCGCCCGTGATGATGTTGCAGTCCACCACCAGCTTCTTATACTTGGAGATGTCGCCACTGGGCAGACCGATGTTGCGCAGCTGGTTGTAGTAGGTAGCCGTCCAGGTGAAGGTGCGCGTCTCGGCATTCCACGTGGTGTTGGTGTTGGAAGGGTTCTCGAACGTGGCATAGACTTTCTCCGTCTTTGCACTGGCGCTGATGAGGCCAAAGAAGCAGAGAGCCACGATACAGAATAGTTTGGTAAACTTCTTCATGTTGTTAGTGATTTAAGTTAATAATAATGTGGAATAAAGATTTCTGGGTGCAAAGGTACACGAAAAAAAACAAGCGGGTTTCCTCGCTTGTTTCAAAGTCTTTTGTTTTTGCATCAGTTACTCTTTTTCTGCGTATTCTGAGGGCGCTACGCCGAAATGTTTGCGGAAAACGGTGGAGAAGTGAGCCAGGTTGGAGAAGCCTACGGTGTAGGCTACCTGAGTGACATTGATTTTCTGTTCCTTCAGCAGCCGGGCGGCCTGCTCCAGGCGTATGTTGCGGATGAACTCGCTGGTGGAGAGTCCTGTCAGCTCCTTCATCTTGCGGTGCAGCTGAGTTCGGCTGATGCCCACCTCCTTGCAGAGCATCTCCACGTTGAAGTCGCTGTCAGAGAGGTACTTGTTCACCACCTTCATGATGCGTTCCATGAGCTGCTCGTCGTTGCCTTTCACCTCGGGCTGCTCCAGCTTGTCGGCCTGCTGCTGTGCGCCAGAGAACTTGCCCCTGAGGTGGCGGCGCCCTTGGATGAGGTTCTCGATGGTGAGGTGCAGCTCTTCCATGTCGAAGGGCTTGGCCAGGAAGGCGTCGGCACCGCGCTCCAGGCCCTCCAGGCGGTTGCCCACGTCGGCTTTCGAGGTGAGCATGATGACGGGCAGGTGCGACAGGTTGAGGTTCGTCTTGATCATGCGCAGCATGGTGAAGCCGTCCATCTCGGGCATCATCACGTCGCTCACCACGATGTCATATTCGTTGGTGAGCAGCTCTTTCAGGCCGTCCTTGCCGTTGGCGCAGATGCCGAACTTGTAGTAGCGGCCCAGCTCGGAGCTGATGAAGTGGCCTATCTCCAGGTCGTCGTCGACGACGAGGACGCGGCGGCGCGACGAGGATGAGCTCTGTACGCCCTCTTCGCTGTGAGCGGTGGTGCTGGGGCGTGTCTCGTCCTCCTGCTCAATTTCCTCGGGCTTGAGATGGCTGTTGCCCAGTGGCAGGCTGACGGTGAAGATGGAGCCCTGGGCGTCGGAGCGGTTCGCTGCCTCGATGGAGCCGTGGTGCATGTCGACAATCATCTTGCAGAGGTTCAGTCCGATGCCCGTGCCGTCGATGTGCATGCGGCGCGAATTGTTGCCTTGGTAGAAGCGCTCGAAGATATGCTTCTGGTTGTCGTCGTCCAGGCCGATGCCGTTGTCGACAACTTGCAGCTGGAAGTCCTGAGCGTTGGCGTCTTGCTTGAGGCACACCGTCACCTGTCCGCCTTCGTAGCTGTACTTGAAGGCGTTCGACAGCAGGTTGGTGATGACCTTGTCGAACTGCGTGCGGTCGACCCACGCATCCAGCTTGTCGATGCCCTCGTGCTGGAACTCGAAGTTGATGTTGCGCTCCTTGGCGTTAAATTCAAACATCTTGCAGATGCCGCGCACAAACAGCACCATGTCGGTCTGCTGGCAGTGCAGGTGCATCTGCTGTTTGTCGATTTTTCTCACGTCCAGGATTTGGTTCACCAGGTCTAGGATTCTCTTGGAGTTGTGCTCGATGGTGTCGACGGCCGCATTGTGCTCCAGCTTCTTCAGGGCCGAGAGGATGATGGTGAGCGGCGAGCGGATGTCGTGCGTGGCGTTGATGAGGAACTTCATTTTCTCCTCGTTCAGCTGTTGGTTGGCGCGGCGGCGCAGGGTGCGTATGGTGAAGAATGCCAGGACTGCCAGCAGGAGGGCGTAGATGATGTAGGCCGTGGTCGATCTGTACCACGGAGCTCGGATGGTGATTACCAGAATTTTTGTCGGTGTGTGGTCATTGCCCTGGCAGGCACGCACTTCCATGCGGTAGGTGCCGGGCTGCAAGTGTCCCAGTGTGATTTCGTTCTTGCCTTCGGGATTGGTAATCCAGGAGCCGCTGTTGACGCAGTATTCGAGCGTGAGGTTTCGTGGATTGTCGAAGTTGAACTGCGAGAAGGCCAGTGCGACGGTGTGGTCGAGGTAGCTCAGTGTGAAATAGTCGCTCTCGCTGACTGCGCGGCTGGTGACGCGAACGCCGTTGAGCACGGTGTTGGCGTTGACGTACGTGTCGCCTGCGCGGAAGGCCGTCAGCTGCAGCGGTTCCAGTGCCGTGGGGTTCTGGCCGACGTTGGCCGGTGTGAACATGGTGAGGCCGTCGTTCTGACCGAAGTAGATAATGTCATTATCGGTGTGCATCCCCACACCGTAGATGTATTCTTTCTGTGTAAGGCCGTTGCCGCTGATGTGTCCGATGAAGGAGTGGGTCTTCAGCGAATACTGCCAGATGCCGTCTGACGTGGAGCACCAGATGTCTCCGTCGTTCGCCTGCACGATGTAGCACACCACCTTGTTGTTCAGCTGCTGGCTGTCGGGGAATCGGTCTATCTTGCGCGTCAGCCGGTCGTAGAGGAAGAGTCCCTGCTCGGTGCCGATGGCGATGCAGTCGGTCAGTTGGCGGCCGTCGGCCAGCTGTCCGATGTGCAGCTCGCAGACGTCGAAACACATGACGCCGTTGAGCTGAGACTCCCATCCCTGGGTGCGGAAGCTCTCTGTCTTCGGGTCGAAGCAGGCCACTCCCCATGACGTGGCCATCCAGAGCAGGCCCTTGCTGTCGGTCGACATGCCCATCACCCAGTTGTTGCACAGGTGTCCGCGCACGCTGTCGGTGTCGAAGTAGCTGTGGTTGCGCAGCTCTCCGGTGCAGGGGTCGTAGACGCAGAAGCCTCGTGCAAAGGTGGAGATGTAGATGTTTCCGTCCTCGTCGCTGGTCATGTCGTTGAACTTGTCGCAGTCGAAGGTCACTTTCAGCTCGTAGCTGCCGGTGAGGGGATTGTAGCTGAAGAGGCCGTCGTCGGTGCCTATCCAGTAGCGGTGCTGCTGGTCGCGGAAGATGAATTCCACGGCCTGTGGGGCTTTGGGATGTGCCACCACGCGGCCCTGGCGGTTGAAGCCGTAGACGCCCACGCCCTGCACGGTGCACCAGACGATGCCGTCGTCGCCCTCGCAGACCGACGAGATGGTGGAGCCGAGGCGTATGCCCTCGTTCTCGAAGTTCCAGCTGCTGAACTGCATAGGGCGTTGTGGCACCATGAGGAGGCCCTTGCGATGGCAGCCCAGCCAGAGGTTGCCGCTGCGGTCGCAGAGCATCGAGGCGACACGGGCCGTGCTGAGGTCGATGCCGGGCGCCGTGGCGTCGACGTACTCCAGGCGGTGCGGGCGCATGGCAGAAATGCGATAGAGGCCCTGTCCGCGTGTACCTATGTATATATTACCCCGCTCCGTGGTAATGGCATCGGTGAAGATGATGTCCTTGTCGGCAATGGCGCTCATGTCGATGTCGGGGGTCGTCGTCTGGCCGTTGCGATAGCCCATGATGCCGTGCTGGCAAACGACGAGCATCTCGCCGTCCAGTTCGACGATTCTCCTGGGGTTGCCCAAGGTCGTGTGGAACACCTCCACCTGGTCGCCGTAGAAGCAGTAGAGCTCGTCTTCATAGTTACTGGCCCAGAGCTGTCCCATGGAGTCCTCGTAGAACAGGAAGAAGTAGCTGCCTATATCAGGCAGTGGCTGTCGCTGCAGCTTTCCGTCGGGCATCAGGGCGTATGAGCCATAGCCGCCGGTGCCCACGATGATGGTTCCGTCGCGTCGCTGCATCAGACAGGAGACGCGGGGCTGAATGCCTCCTGGGAAAGAATAGTGCACAAAGCTCGCGGTAGCGGGGTCGAAGCAGTCCAGGCCGACGCTGGTGCCCACCCACAGGTGGTTGTCGCGGTCGGCGAGTATGCACACGATGATGTTGCTTTGCAGCGAGGTGCTGTCGGCCTCGTCGTGGAGGAACGTTTGGAACGCATAGCCGTCGAAACGGTTCAGGCCGTAGTCGGTGCCAATCCACAAGGAACCCTCCTTATCCTGGCACAGGCAGGCAATGAGGCTGCTGGAAAAGCGGTCGGAGGGGAAGAAGTGCCCCGTTTGTGCCCTGAGCGATGAAACGGCCAGGACGAATGAAACGAGAAGAAAAGAAAAGCGCTGTCTCATAGTTAATGGTAAAACGTTTCAGATGTTTAATTATTGTGTATGCAAAGGTAGTTTATTCCGTCAGACTGGCGTTTCGTGTTTGTTTCGTTGTTTTTTCCTTATGTTTCAAAGCTGGGGAAGGGCTACACAAAAGGCGGCCTCCTATATTCTCATACTGGTGACCGCCGACAATTAGTTTTACCATAACTAACGATAACTAACTACTAACTAATAACCTTTCAATTTTTTCGTCTTATGAAGAAAAGTATTTACTACTTTTATTTTTCTGGTGCAAAGGTACGGCATTTGGGCCAATCACGTTATATTGATTGTTCCGCATACTTTCCTTTTCGTGTGACAGTCGAAAAAAAAGGGCCTCCGCACGGAAAAAACTCGGCCCCGCGTGAAAAAATATGGCGCCAGATTTTTTCACGCGGGGGGCCTCTGGTTGTATCGGGTCATCAGACCGATTGGGTTTATCGGTTGCTTTTTTGGGGGGCACGAATTACGCGAATTACACAGATTTACAAATCGTGTAATTCGCGTAATTCGTGCCAAAATCTGATGAACTCTATTTCAGCGGCAGATACCAGTTTTTCTGGTCCAGAAGGAAGGTGCGCAGTTGCTCGTCGGCCTGCCCGCTGCGGCGGCAGATGGCGTTGGCCAGGTAGCTGGCGTCGCTGCGGTGCATGGCCACACGCATCAGGTCGTAGAAGCGGTAGCCCTCGAAGGCACCCTCCAGAGCCATCTCGTCGACAATCATGTCTTCCAGCAGGGGTTGCTGGTAGGCCACGGTGTCGGCCCGTGTGGCCAGTGCGGTGGCGGGCTGGGGCAGGACGTAGAGCGTGTCGCACTCGCTGCTGCCACATCCGCGGGCGTGAATGCCCTGGGTATTCTCTCTGGTGAAGTCGTCCTCGTAGAACAGCAGCAGGTTGCCGGCGGCGGTACGCTCGGCCTCGTCAATCTGCTTGTTGATGGCATCGTCATAGAGACCGTATTTCAGCACGGCGAAGGCCGACTGTGGATAGCCGGCCCGGTTGAGGGCCTCGGCAAAGCGCAGGTAGACCATGCTGGTGCGGTAGATGTTCACACCGTTGCGGTTGAATTTGCTGATGGTCTGAATCTCGTTCGACGTGCGGGCATAGCGTTCCTGGCTGTAGACGCGGTTGGTGTAGAGGGCACCGAAGCGGAGGTCGCCTATGTAGTCGCTCTTCTCCAGATTCTCCTTGGGGGCATAGATGGTGTCCACCGACTGGTCCACCTTGGTGTAGGTGGCGCAGTAGTTGGGCGCTGCCGAGAGCTGGCGCAGGCGGGCCGTGGGCGTTACCTGGGCATACTGCCTGTTGATGTCGGTAGAGTTGAAAATATCGGTCAGTGTGCTCTTGATGCCATAGAACTCGTTGCTCTCCATGGGGATGTAGGCGAGGCACTCGTTGCTGGCGCTGCCATAGTTAAGGCTGTGGCTGATAATGCGGAACTCCTTGGTGCTGGCATCGTACCACCGGGCCTTGCTGGTGCCCGTGGGTACGGGGCTGGTGCGCAGGGCCAGGTAGTCGTGGTAGTACTCCGCTGCCTCCTGATAGCGGCCGGCCCAGAGGCAGAGGTCGCCCAGCAGGGCGCGCACGGGGATGAAGAACTTCTGCGAGTTGAGGTTGTTAATCTGTCCGTAGGTGGGCAGCTTGGTGTCGACATATCCCTTGATGTCGTCGATGAAATAGTTGCAGATGGTCAGCAGGTCGGCGTACGGCTTCTGCATGGCCTCGCGGGCGGCCTCTTCGGTGAGCAGCGGCTCGGTAATCAGGGGCACATTGCCATAGACCTGGGCCAGCTGGAGGTAGGTCCAGGCTCGGAAGGCTTTCACGGCTGCATACTCCGACTCGAACACCTTGCGGCCGTTCTTCGTCAGGTCGGTGTTGATGTTCTTCAGGAAGTAGTTGCAGTTGTTGATGACGGCATAGTAGTCGCTGATGCGGTTGTAGGCATTCTCTGTGCTGATGTTGAAGTCGGCGATGGCCTTCAGGTCGCTGGTGGCCGAAGCCGTGGTGGTGGTGAGGTCGCTGCGCAGCTCGCCCAGCAGCACCGTGCGGTCGGCAATGGCCTGCATCTTGTAGATGATGCCCATGACGCTGTAGACGCTGTCTGTGGGTGCCTGCAAGCGGTTGTCCTCCTGGAACTCTACCAGTTCAGAGTCGGTGTCCATGAGGTCGGAGCAGGAAGTGAAAGTCCACCCAAGCCCTACCAAGGGGAGGGATGTCAACATGACGGCAAGCCCCCCGATGTGCGAAGTAATCCTATGTTTAATCGTTTGTAGTTCCATATCCTTTTTCATTGTGTTTATATATCAAACTTTATGTCTAGGCTTTTACAGATTGATCTTCACGCCCAGGGCGAAGGAGCGCCCGTTGGCCAGAAGACCGCGGTCGATGCCTTGCAGGAGGGCGCTGCCGCTGACGGTGCAGTCAGGATCGCTGCCCAGGTAGGGCGACACGGTGAAGAGGTTGTAGGCACTGCCCCAGAGGGTGATGCCCTGCAAGTAAGTGCTGATGATGGGGATGGTGTAGCTCAGCGTGACGTTGCTCAGGCGCAGATAGCTGCCGTCCTCAATCCAGCGGTCGCTGAAGCGGGCATTGCCCATGGGGTCGTCGAAGCTGATGCGGGGGATGGTGGCCTCCTGCTTCTCCGATGTCCAGCGTCCCAGCATGGCCGTGGTCTGGTTGTGGAAGCGCGAACCGCTCTCAAGCAGCGAGCGCTGGTAGTTGTAGACATCGTTGCCCAGGGAGTAGCGCATGGTGGCGCTGAGGGCCCAGTTCTTCCAGTTGACGCGGGTGTAGATGTTGCCGTAGATGTCGGGATTGGGGTCGCCGATGACGAAGCGGTCACGCTCGTCGATGACACCGTTCTGGTCGCGGTCTACAAAGCGCATGTCGCCGGCACTGAAGTACTCGCGCTGGTCGCGGTCGTTCACCTGGTAGTAGCCGTCGGCGTCAGCCTCGGCCTGTGTGGAATAGACGCCCAGCGTCTTGTAGCCATAGAACACACCGGCAGCCGTGCCCACCTGCGAGAGGATGGTGGCGTCGTAGGCGTTGGTCTCGAAAGGCTTGTTGCCGTCGGGCAGGGCGGTAATCTTGTTGACGTAGTGGCCGACAGTGGCTCCTAGCTCCCAGCCGAAGTCCTTCAGGCTGAGCACTTTGATGCCCACGCCAGCCTCGAAGCCCTCGTTCTCCAGCTTGCCGTCGTTGCTCCAGTTCTCGGCCAGGCCGCTGGTCCAGGCCAGCTGGCGCAGGGTGAGCAGGTCCTGCGTCCAACCCTTGAAGTAGTTGAAGTGCAGGTTCAGGCGGTTGTTGAGGAAGTTGCCCTCAATGCCGGCGGTCAGGCGGCTGGTGGTCTCCCACTTGAGCGAGGTGTTGCCGATGTTGCCGATGGACTTGCCATCCACCTTCTGCGATAGCATGTTGTTGGCCACGAAGTAAGTCTTCGAGGCGGTGTAGTCGAGGTTGTCGTTGCCCGTGATGTCGAAGCCCACGTTCAGGCGGAGGTAGTCGATGCCCTTGACGTCGGCCAGCCAGCGCTCGTTGCTGAGCACCCAGGCTGCGGTGACGCTGGGGAAGAGACCCCATGGCACGCCGCCAAGCTTCATGCTGCCGGCGTCGTCGCCGAAGCGGGAACAGGTCTCGGCAGAGATGCCTGCCTCCACGTAGTACTTCTCGGCCCAGTTGTAGTTGGCCTGTGCGTACCAGGTGAGGTCGCGTGTCTTGTCGTCGGCTCCACTGGTGGTGCGGTAGTTGCGGGCGTTGCCCGTGCTGGGATACTTGTCGTTGCCGGTGTCGAAGCCGCGCTGTGCCGTGAGCTTATAGTTGCTGCTCTGATAGCGCACGCCGCCGAACACGTCGATCTTGTGGGCACCGTAGCGGTTGCCCCACGTCAGGCGGGTGTCGCTCATGATGCCGTTTTGGCGGGCTGCCAGGCTCTGCGCCATGTTCTCCACCTGGATGTTGTTCGAAGCCATGAGGCGGAAAGGAGGTGTGCCCTCCAGGGGCAGGTAGTAGTTCTCGTTGGTGTTGACCAGCGTGAAGTTGAAGTGCTCAGACAGTACGAGGTGGCGGTTGAACTGGAAGCGCGGGGTGACGCTGAAGGTAACCATGCGGTTGCCGGCGTGGTTGCGGTTCTCGCCGTCGCCCAGGTTCAGAATGCCCAGCGGGTTGGCCAGGCGCACTGCGTTGGCATAAATCTCGCCGTCGTCCTCGAAGGCCTTGCTCACGTAGTTGTCGGCATCGGCCAGGTAGTGACTCTTGTTGCCGTTGATGTCGAAGGCATAGGGGGCGAGGAAGGGCGACTTGATGAGCGAGAGGAATCCCGGCGCAGTGATGGTTCCGGCAGTGAGGTCGGCATTGGCACCGTCGTCGCGCAGGTCGCGGGTGACGTCGCTGTATGCGGCGTCGAACCGCACGTCGAGCCCGCGGAACACGTTGATGTCGGTGTTCAGGCGCATGTTAAAGCGCGAGAAGTCATTGCCGCGCAGCGTGGCATTGCCGAGAGAGTAGCCCACGGAGAGGTTGTAGTTGGCTACGTCGTCGCCGCCCTGCACATTAATGCCGTAGTTCGACAGGAAGGTGTTGCGGTAGACCTCGTCGGTCCAGTCGGTGTTGTTGTGGTACGTGTTGTAGTAGTAGTTGGAGGGGTCGCTGTTGACGAACTCCATGTTCTGCACGTTGGGGGTGAGCCCGGAAAGCAGCTCGGTGGCGTAGAGGCGATAGTCCTCAGGTCCCATCATCTTTGGCAGGCTGGGGCGCAGCTGGTACTGGCCGTTGATGGTGACGTCAATCTTGGTGGCCATCGACTTGTTGCGCTTGGTCTTGATGAGGATGACGCCGCCGGCGGCCTTGGCACCATAGATGGCGGTGCCGTTCTTGAGCACCGTGACGCTCTCGATGTCGTTCACGTTCAGGTTGGCCAGGATGTTGTTGTAATAGCCTTCGTGCAGCATCTCGCGGTCGTATTGCATGTCGGTGATGACACCGTCGATGACCACCAGGGGCTGAGCGTTGGCCTGCAAGCTGGTGAGGCCGTTGATGAACATGGTGCTGCCCATGCCCAGCTGTCCGCTGCGGGTGACGGAGTGGACGTCGGCTCCCAGCTGCTCGGCAACCAGCGGGTCGATGCTCAGGCGAGCAGTGTTGTCGATGTTGCGGGCTTCCCTGCTCACGCCAGGCTGTGTGGTCTGCGTGTAGGTGGGACTGAACGTGCCGGGGTAGAGCTGGGCGTTGGTCATGTTGGCGTTACGCCCGATGGCCTTCTGCTGCAGCTGGTAGCCCTCAACACGCAGGCTGACGCTGTTGACATAGGCGGGCACCTTCAGCTGGTAGGCACCCTGGTCGTCGGTCATGGAGGTGTACTTGGGGTTGCCGTATGCCTCGACGAGGACACCAGCCAGCGGTTTGCCCGTGGAGGCGTCGGTCACGATGCCGCTCACCGTCTTGGTATCTTGTGCCACGGCCACCCCCACTGACAGCAGCAGGCAGCCGGTCATGGCTATCATTTTTCTTATCGTTGTGTTCATAACGCTTATCTTGTTTATAGTTCAGTGGTTATGTTTTTCTTCGGGCGCAGGTAGATGCAGTCGAGGAACATTTCACGGGAGAAGTTCTTTGTTTCACGAGCCAGGATGTTACACTTCAGCTTCAGTGTGAACTTCAGGTTCGACTGGTCGTAGTTGCAGACGGGGAAGGTGAAGTTCTCGGCCAGTACGACGGTGTCGACTTTGGCAGGGTCGTTGCTGAACTTGGTAGCGTTGCAGTCGAACGTCTTCGAAGCTCCCTCTTCATCCACATAGCCGATTTCTGCATTGAACTTGCAGGGCTTCAGGTCGGCATTGGGGTCGTAGACCGAAGCCGGCAGGATGATGGCGCAGACGTCGTAAGTACCGGCCAGCGTGTTCTCCAGCTTGAAGGTCAAAGTCCAGTTGCTGGCATTGGTCTCAGGAGTGATGACGAGGTATTCGTTCTCCGAGATGCTGTCAGCGTTCTGCCTGCGCGTGTCGATGGTGGAATAGGTATTGTCGATGATCAGTCCCGTGCGCTCGCCCTCGGTCTTCAGTTCGCGCTGATAGGTCGTCTGCGGGGTGAACGGCCAGCTGCTGGTGGTGTAGAGCGTGCCGTTGCTGCAATCGGTAGGCGTGGTTCCATAGAGGATGCCGCCCTGGTCGAAGGGCCGGTGGAACACGTGGTACTTGGGGTAGCGCTTGTCGTAGGCGTAGGTGATGAGCGAATCCTGGGGCGAAGACTGGATGGTGCGGCTGAAGACCGCGTCGCCCAGCAGCGCGTAGTTGGCCCAGTAACGCTGCAAGGAGTCGCCGTTCTCCACCGTGGCGTCGTAGCGGTAGTAGCCCATCGCCTCTTCCCACACGCGTTGCCATTCAGCGGCCGTGGGAGCGATGAACAGGTAGGTGGAGTCCTCGGCGAACAGCTCGCCCACGCTCTCCAGCAGGCGGTTGCGCTCGATGAAGACTGAGTCGACGTAGATCTGTTCGCCGTCGACCATGCCGCCTTCAACTGACTGCGTGGGACTGAACTCGTCCTTTTCGTAGCTGCTCATCTGCTCGCCAATCCCGCTGTAGCGGGGGTCGTTGAGCATCATCTCGTAAAGGTTGTAGCGGTAGGGCAGAGTGCTTTGCAGCACGTGCATGATGCCACCCTTTGCCTTGACATTTGACTCCATAAGGGGAACGTCGAGGGCCTGGTTGTTGCCCATGGTGACCCGCTTGGTGTTGAGCAGGAAGAACTCGACAGGCTTGTTGACATTGTTGGCGAGATTGTAGGACAGGTGGTTGCCCACAAACGAGCGAACGACCATGGAGTCGCCGCGGCTGGTGGCAAGCAGGTTGAGCACAGAGTCCTTGTTGAAAGAACCGTTGACGGGAGCCAGCACCGTGAAGGTCTGAACGCCGTCGAGCAGGTTTGCATAGCTGATGTCGGTCTTCTTGTGGTGCTTGAAGACCATGGTCTGGCTGAGCACCTCGCGGAAGTCGCTCAGTTCGGGATGCTGCTGCATGGTCTGCCAGAGGGTCAGCTCACTTTCAGCCTGCGAGGCCGGGCCGTCGTAGTGGTCGTCCCACTCTGAGCAGGCAGTGAAGGCTGCGGCAGCTCCGCCACACAGCACTCCGGCCAGGATATAATGTTTTATGCTTTTGGTAATCATAATTACTAATTGCTAATTGCTAATTCCTAATTCCTAATTCATTTAATGTCTATCCTCGCCTTCAGGGCTGTCATAGACGTCCTTGGGGCACAGCTCGATATAGTCGATAGACATGTAGAGCGTGCTTCCCTCCAGAATCTGACGGAAGCGCAGCCAGTTCTCCTGGTCGGCGCGCAGATACTGCTTGGTCAGGATGCGGCGCACATCGTTGCTGTAGGTGCGGAAGGGCTCGGAGGTGCTGCCATAGCTGTCCATGGCCTTCATGAAGCCGCGGTTGCGCATGGCCTTGTCGATGGCCTTGTTCTCTTCCTCGTCGTCGCCGTCGGGCTCCCAGCCGGTGTTGCTGTCGAAGTTGCGGAAGCTGATGGGGATGCCGCAGGGCTCGTTGTTCAGGTAGACCTGTGCAATGCCTCGGTCGTCGCCCGTAGAGTAGCCCAGGCGCACTTCGTATGTTCCGTCGTGGGGTACGGGAGGCAGCTTGACCGATGCGTCGAACTTCTCGCCTGTGATACAGACACCGCTCCCCTGGTAGTGGCGCCAGCCGGTCTGCTCATTACCGCAGCCGATGAAGGTGCTGGTGTTGTGCATCTTGAAGTCGGCCAGGAAGCCGTTCTTGAAGCCGATCATCATCTCCTGCTTGCCCATGTGCTCCATGCGGGCGTGGCCGTTCATGAAGTCGGGGCTGAGGCAGCTGCCGTCAATGCGGATGCGGCGGTTGAGCACGTTCCATCGAACGTCCCAGGAGTAGACCAGCAGGTCGTCGATGTAGATGTAGCGGCCGTTCCTGCACGACTGTGAGTAGCTGTCGCCTTCGTCGTTCTTCAGCACGCGGACGCCGCGCACCTTGGCATTGCTCTTCAGGCCAACGCGGTTGATGTAAATCTCTTCGCCGGGATTGCTGCAGAAACGGATAAGCGTGTGGGGTGCCATGGTCTCGTAGTAGTCCTCTGGGTCGTAGATGTTGAAGAGGCACTTCTGAGTGTAGATGTCGCCACGGCAGTGCACCCAGTAGTCGCGCGGGCCGGTGCGGTTGATGAGGTGATAGCTCACAAAGCGGTTCAGCGGGTTGCGGCGGTCTTTGAAGTCCTCGTCGTACTTGCCGGCGTCGCTGGGGTAGGACTCGTCATACACCTGCTTGGCATAGGCAATCAGGTCGTTGAGGTTGTTGATGCCGTGCTCACGGTAGATGGAGTCGGTCTCGACGAATGCCGTGAACTTGAAGAAGCGGTTCTCAGGATACCAGGTGTCGCACTGCTTCGAGGCTGTTCCGTCGTTGGCCGTTCCGTAAGGCACCTTGAAACCCTTGCCGCCCCAGGCAGAGTCAGGGTCGACGGTGTAGGTCTCGTCGTTGTACCTGGTGAGCGAGTCGGCCATGCCGGTGAGCTTGAGGGCCTGGCAGAAGATGGTGAGGTTAGGATTCTCCTCCATGAGTGCCGGCAGGAACTGGTTGCTGGAGCTGATGACATGGTCGATGACGTGCACCACGCCGTTGGTCACGGAGTCGTCCTTCTGGATGATGCGTGAGTTCTTGTTGACGTAAATGAGCAGCGCATTGTTGTTGTAGACGTCGCTGTCGGATGTCATCTCAATGTAGTCGTCGTTCATGTTCACGGGAGGAATTTCGCCGCCCATGTCGGTGGTGAAGTATGCCTTGTCCTGAACGATGTGTGTGCGCGAAATGGTGTCGCACTGCTCGCGGGGCAGGGCATCGAGCGAGGCGTAGCCATTCTCGCGGAGGTACTGCTGAATGGCGTCGTTCGTGGGGGCGAAGACCGTGTAGTGCCCGTAAGTCTTCAGGATGGAGAGGTAGTTGCTGCGCTCCAGGATGGCCTTGAAGTCGCTGAACTGTGCCTCGTTGGCCTCGATGAATCCTGCTGCGGTGAGGCGCACCGAGGAGTAGAAGTTCAGCGGGGCATCGCTGTCGTCGTCGCTGCACGACGTGAGCACTACGCTAAATGATAAATGACAAATGATAAATGCTAAGCCTATCAGAAGTCTTTTTCTTATCTTGCTATTCATAATGTTTACTTTCTGTTTGTTTGATTCTTGGCCTGGCCTGTCTGAGCGTAACGCTGATTTCGCCATTGCTCATGGAGGCCGATGACCGCTTAGTTCTTCTCCAAGTCAGCATCGTCGCCCACGTTGTAGGCAGGATTCTGCTTCAGATAGGGATTCACCTTCAGCTCGTTGCGATAGTACGGCAGGTACAGGGCGTTGGGGTCGGCCAGCTTGATCTGTATGCCGCTGATGTTGGTAATCTGCTTCTTGGTGACCGTCGTGGCCAGCTCTCTGATGTTGCCCGAGCGGCGTGCCTGGCGTAGCAGGTCGTACCAGCGCTTGCCCTCGAAAATCAGTTCGCGGTGGCGTTCGTCCATGACGAGTTTCTCCATGTTCTCCTTCGAGTCCTTGTAGTCGTTGAACTTCAGGATTTCGCCCGTGCCGGGTGAGAAGGAGTTGACGGCGCGCTTGCTCACGGTGTTAATCAGCGTGAAGGCATCCTCGAAGTGGTCGCTGCCCTGCTCTATCAGCGCCTCGGCCTTCATCAGAAGGACGTCGGTCAGACGGTAGATGATCCAGTGGGCATATTCGTCAGAGCGCCAGGAGTAGTCGGGCTTCCAGTTGGTCTTGGAGTTGTCGATTACGACCCTGGAGGCACTGTATTTGGAAATGTAGTACGTGGTGGTTCCAGCCTGATAGATGGACTCGTAGGCGCGGCAGTCGTTGACGTTGAACAGGTCGGTGCTCTTGTTGGGCAGGTCACCGTAGAACTCGTCGAAGGGTGACAGGTTGCCGTTCGTGAGGTTGTTTCTGCCATTGGCGTAGTAGCCGCTGACGTAGCTGTTCGTGTTGTCCTTGTTCAGCGTCTCGTCGTAGGTCAGCTCGAAGATGCTCTCAAAGCTGTTGCCCTTGCCGAAAATCTCGTAGTAGGCATTGCCCGACGTGTTCTCGACCTTCTCCATGATGAGGGGGATGTCGTTGAAGAGGTAGACGCTGTTCTGCAGTCGGCGCTTCAGGTTCTCATATTCCTTCTGCTTGAAGTCGATGACGTAGTCGCAGCACTCCACGCAGCGCTGCCAGTTGCCCTGCCACAGATAGAGGTCGGCCAGCAGGGCGTAGATGGCGGGGCGGGTGACGCGGGCGGTGTTGTCGCGCTCGGCGCTCTCCTGGTCTTTGTCGGGATTGGGCTTGCGGAAGTAGAGCTGTGCGTCGTCCTTCACGGCCTCCAGGTCGACAATCAGGTTGTTGAGCACCACGTCGAAGGAATCGGCAGGAATCTGGTAGTTCTGGGCGTCGTCGATGCTAGGCTCACGGCTGAAGGGAACATCGCGGAAGGCCCTGATGAGGTGGAAGTAGCACAAAGAACGGATGAACGTTGCTTCGGCTATGTTGGCTTTCATCTCGCTGAGCGTATAGTTCGGGTCGAGTTCCTGCACCTCCGGTGCATAGTGGATGACGATATTACAGCGATTGATGGTCTGGTAGAAGGCTGTCCAGTTGCAGAAAGCATTGCTGGGCATGATATTCTCCTTGACAAACTGCTCCAGGTCTGTTGACTGCGAATTGCCGAGGATCATGTCGTCGGAACGCGACTCGCCCCACAGTCCCATGCGTGTGACGCAGTCGCCAGAGTGCAGGCTCTCATAGCAGCCCATCAGCACGCTGGTCACATCGCTCTTCTTGGTCCAGTAGTTCTCAAGCACCACGTCGTTCAACGGCTTCAGATCAAGGAAGTCGGAGCAGCTGACGGTTGTGGCGACAAGGCCACCTCCGATGCAAAGACCTAACAGATAATGTTTAATATTCTTGGTGTTCATATCTCTTGTTTCATGATGATGGTTAGAACGAAATGGTGATACCGCCCGTGAACGACTTGGCTCGCGGCGTCTGTGCATTGTCAGTCACGATGCCATAGCCACCGTAGCCCACCTCGGGGTCGGCACCTGAGTACTTCGTGATGACAAACAGGTTGTTGGCCGAGACGTAGAGGCTCACCTGGCTCAGGCCCAGACTCTTCAGAACCTTCGGCGAGATGGAGTAGCTCAGCTGTGAGTAGTTCAGGCGGATGAACGAGCCGTCTTCAACGAAGCGGTCGCTGCCCAGCCAGTTGTAGCCGTAGTTGTAGAGTGCACGCGGAATGGGCATGTCGTCGCCCTCCACACGCCAGCGCCACAGCACGGCACGGCTCTGGTTGTTGTTCGAGTACATGTTTTCGGCGTTCATGCGCGCAGCGTTGATGATCTTGTTGCCGTAGCGGAAGTTGAACTGGTTGTTCCACGTCAGGCGTCCCCAGTGGAGCTTGAAGCCGAAGCCGCCCGTGAATTTGGGCAGCGACGAGCCGAGGTAGACGATGTCGAGCTCGTTGATCTGGCCGTCGTGGTTCACGTCCTCATAGATGGCGTCGCCGCCCTGGAACTTGTATGTAGAGTTGCCGTCAACGAAGTTATACACCTGGCGTATCGGTTCGCCCTGTGCATTCATCATCACGTGTCCATGGTCGTCGATGGCTATTGGTGCCGTCTTGCCCGAGGCGAGGAACACGTTGTCTATGTAGTCGCGCAGCTGCTCGCCGTCCCAGCCCTCGAGCACGAGCGCAGCAAAGGCCTTGACCTTTTCGGAGGCGAAGCCGTAGCTGCCGTCCATGTTGCGGGGCATGCCGAACACGATGCGGCAGGGAGCGTATTTTTTTGCGGAGTCGCGCACGTAGGCGGCGTCCTTCGCCGAAAGCGACTCGAGTGCCTTGCGCGCCTCCTTCCACGTCACGGACGTGCGGCCGGCGGCGGAGACCTTCTGCAAGGCTGGTTCGACATCCACATCGCGCCCCACATAGCACGCGAACACGTCCGCCGGAGAGTAGATTCCAGTGGAAGCGAATGCCTCGGCCACCTTCTCGTCGGCAAAACGTTCGTACAAACTGTCCGCCGTCAACTCCACCGCGCTCGTCACCACGTAGTCGTTCGCGCCGATGCACCAGAGAAAATAAGGACCGAACGCATCGCGAAAATCGGCAAGCACGCTCTTGAGCCGCCCAAGCGAAAGCCGCCGCATGTCGACGTGCAGCGCCACGAGTCCGCCCTCCGCGCGCAGGCCCGCGAGACGCCGCCAGTCGCGGCCGGTCGGGAAATCCGTCCCGGCAAGCCAGTCCGGCTTTGGCGCGACAAGCACAATGTCGGCCGCAGATGCGTCCGCCTCGTCCAACAGCTTCATGCCGGCCGTCTCGAACGGGACGCTGTAGAACGTCGCCTCGGCGCCGACCGTGCGCGCGGTCTTCGCCGCCGGATGCAGGAACATCGCGATGCAGGCCGGATACAGGCGGATCTGGCGG
>ERZ842401.3830-NODE-3830-length-18219-cov-4.959095_pt1 | contig 18219 bp, 15 predicted proteins | sample MGYA00521270_ERZ842401 | MGnify/ENA primary metagenome ERZ842401 (study PRJEB31892, sample SAMEA3878208) | bioreactor metagenome | biome: Moose rumen | place: Sweden | collected 2011-10 | study: EMG produced TPA metagenomics assembly of the PRJEB12797 data set...
CCTGATACTTGTTCACCAGGTCGAACGAGGTGGTGTAGAAGGTGCCGTTGCGGAAGATGGCAAGCACCTTGTCTTCGCCCTCGAACTGCCCCAGATACTGCCCGCGGCCGTCCTCGTTGAGCTTCTGGATGTCGGCATCGTACCAGATATCCTTTCCGGCGATGGTGGACACGCCCTTGCTTTTCAGGGTTATCCGGGCTATGGCATTCTTGCTCACGAGATTTCCCCGCGCAGTCTTGCTCTTGATGGCGAGCTGGGCGAAATCGTATTCGAACGAGGTTTTCTTGAGTTTCGGTTTCGGACGCAGGGCGATGCGCACGGTCTCGGCCTCGCCGTTGTGATTGGCGCTGAACCACATGATCTGCGAGCCCGGGGCTCCGGTAGTGATGTCGTACTCTTTGTCGCGGGTGACGGATGTGATCGCGAAGCGCTTGGCGTAGTAGACGCTGGTTTTCCCTTCGCGGTAGATCACATTGTAAATCGTACGCTCGTCACCCCGGTTGAAAACCCCAACATAGAGCAGGTCCTTGCCGAAGAAGGCCTTGTCTTCCACCTTCGTGATGCGGTACTTGCCGTCCTTGCCTATCACGATGATCTCCGAAAGGTCGGAGCAGTCGCAGATGTAGGTGCCGTTGTCGTCGCGCTTGAGCCCTATGCCCACGAAGCCTTCGGCAAGATTTGCGGAGAGCTTGGCGTTGTTGTTGATGACCTTTGTGGCGGCGATGGTTTCGAATCCCGTGAGTTCGGTGAGGCGCGGGAAGGCCTTGCCGTACTTCTTCTTGAGGCCCTTGAACCAGTCGATGGTGTAGGCGGTTATATTGTCGATATCGGCCTGCACGGCCGCCATCTGCTCCTCGAGCCCTGCAATCTTCTCTTCCACGGCCTTTACGTCGAAACGGGATATCTTGCGCACCGGTTTCTCCACCAGACGGTCGATATCCTCCATCACGATGTCCCTGCGTACCTGCGCGCGATATTCCTGCATCCTGGCGAGGATGGCCTCCTTCTGTGCCTCCCAGGTCTGGAAGGATTTGTCTTCCAGGAGATGATACACGCCCTCTTCGAAGAAGATGCGTTCCAGGCTGGACCAGTGCCAGTCGTCCTGGAGTTTGGCGAGGCGTATGCGCAGCTGCTGCTCCAGCAGGTCGCGGGTGTGGAAGGTGTCGTATTCAAGGATGTCGTTCACCGTGAGGAACTGCGGCTTGTTGTCCACGATCACGCACGCGTTGGGGGTGATGTTGGTCTCGCAGTCGGTGAAGGCGTAGAGGGCGTCGATGGTCTTGTCGGGGGAGACGTCGTTGGGGAGATGGATGATGATGTTCACCTTGTCGGTGGTCATATCCTCTATCTTCTTTATCTTGATCTTGCCCTTGTCCTTGGCCTTGAGGATGGAGTCGATGAGCATGTGGGTGGTCTTGCCGTAGGGAATCTCGGTGATGGCCACGGTGTTCTTGTCGACCTTCTCGATGCGGGCGCGCACCTTCACGCTGCCCCCGCGCCTGCCCTGGTTGTACTTGCTGCAGTCGGCGGAGCCGCCGGTAGGGAAGTCGGGGTAGATCTCGTAGGGCTTGCCCTGAAGTATCTTCACCGAGGCGTCGAGAAGTTCGTTGAAGTTGTGGGGAAGGATCTTGGAAGCCATGCCCACCGCGATTCCCTCGGTGCCCTGGGCGAGCAGCAGGGGGAAGCGTACCGGAAGTTCGACGGGCTCCTTGTTGCGGCCGTCGTAGGAGTTCATCCAGTTTGTGATCTCGGGATCGAACACGACCTCCTTGGCGAACTTGGAAAGGCGGGCCTCGATGTATCGGGGCGCGGCGTTGCTGTCGCCGGTGAGGATGTTGCCCCAGTTTCCCTGGCAGTCGACGGTGAAGCCTTTCTGCCCGAGCTGCACGAGGGCTCCGAGGATGGAGGCGTCGCCGTGCGGATGATACTGCATGGCCTGCCCGACGATGTTCGCGACCTTGGTGTAGGCCCCGTCGTCCATCCTGTACATAGCATGCAGCACACGCCTCTGCACGGGCTTGAGGCCGTCCACGATGTGGGGGACGGCGCGTTCCAGGATTACATAGGAAGAGTAGTCCAGGAACCAGTCCTTGAACATGCCGGAGAGCTTGAAGCGGTGGCTGTCGCTTCCAAGCAGGCGGTCGAACTTGCCGGCCTTCTCTTCGCCTTCTTCCAGTATCTCTTCCCCGACTGACTGATCGTCGAGTTCTTCGTTTCGGATATCTTCGTAGTCTTCGCTCATAGTCTTAATCTTCGTAACCGAATTTGCGCAGTTCGCGGCGGCTCTCCCTCCAGTCGGGATCCACCTTCACGAGCAGCTGCAGAAATACCTTTTTCTGGAAGAAATCTTCCATGTCGATGCGGGCGGCGGTGCCCGTCTTCTTGAGGGCCGCGCCCTTCTTGCCGATCAGGATACCTTTCTGGGAATCGCGCATGACGTAGATGATGGCGCTGATGTCGTAACGCTCCTCGCCCTCCTTGAAACTCTCGATCTCCACCTGGCAGCTGTAGGGAATCTCGTCCTTGTAGTTCAGGAGTATCTTTTCGCGAATGATCTCGGAGGCGAAGAAGCGCAGGTTCCTGTCGGTGAAAGTGTCTTTGTCGTACCAGGCCGGGGATTCGGGCAGGCGCTCCACCACCGCGTCCATGATGGCCTGCATGTTGAAGTTCTCCTGCGCGGACGCGGGGAGCACCAGCGCTGCGGGCACCTTGTCCTGCCACCAGGCCATCAGCTCGCGGACCTTCTCCTGGGTGCTGATGTCGATTTTGTTGATCACGATGATCACCGGGCACTGGAGGCGGGAGAGTTTCTCCACGTATTCGGTGTTCTTGTCGGCTTTTTCAACGGTATCGGTGACATAGAGGATGACGTCGGCGTCGCCTATGGCGGAGTCGACGAAGTTCATCATGTTCTGCTGCAGGCGGTAAACGGGCTTGAGGATTCCCGGAGTGTCGGAATAGACGATCTGAAAATCTTCGCCGTTTACTATGCCCATGATGCGGTGACGGGTGGTCTGGGCCTTGGCGGTGACTATGCACAGCTTCTCTCCCACCATCGCGTTCATGAGGGTGGATTTACCCACGTTGGGGTTGCCGATGATATTTACGAATCCTGATTTGTGGGCCATTATACGTACGCTCCCATTTTAAGGATGTTCACTTCACCTTCGGTGAGATAGCGCCATTCGCCTTTCTTGAGGCCCTTCTTGGTGAGGCCTGCGAAATAGACGCGGTCGAGGGTGCGCACTTCGCAGCCGACGGCTTCGAAGATGCGGCGCACGATGCGGTTCTTGCCGGAGGGGATCTCGATGCCGAGTTTGCGTTTGTCTTCGGGATCGATGAACTCCAGGGCGTCGGCTTCCACTTTGCCGTCGCTGAGTTCCACGCCTGCGAGTATCTGCCGGCGGGCTTCTTCGGAGAGGGGCTTGTTGAGCACCACCTGGTAGATCTTCTTCTTGTCGTACGAAGGATGGGTGAGGCGCTCGGAGATCTCTCCGTCGTTGGTGAACATCAGCACGCCGGTGGTGGCCTTGTCGAGGCGTCCTACGGGATATACCCTGCTGGGGCAGCTCTTGAGCAGGTCCAGCACGGTCTTTTCGGCGTGGGGATCGGATGCGGTGGTTACGTAGCCCTTCGGCTTGTTCATCACGATGTACACCTTGGCTTCGCCCTTGAGGGTTTCGCCGTTGAATTTGACCACGTCGGTGAGAACGTTTACCTTGGTGCCGAGTTCGGTGACCACTTCGCCGTTGACGGTGACCACTCCTGCCTGTATCATGGTGTCGGCCTCGCGCCTGGAGCATACTCCGGAGTTGGCGATAAATTTGTTGAGGCGGATTTCTTCCTTGATCTGGCTGGGTGCCGAATCGAAATCGGATATCTGAGCCTTGGGGCTGGCCGCGATCATGCGGAGAATGCCCTCATCGGATGCTTTGTTGAAGTTGCTCTGTTTGCGGTTGCCGTATTGCCTGCGGTCGGAGCCGTAGCTTTTGCGTTCTCCGTAAGAGCGCTTTTCGCCGTAAGACTTGCGCTCGCCGTAGCTCTTGCGCTCGCCGTGGCTCTTGTGTTCGCCATACTGCCTGCGGTCGGAGCCGTAGCTTTTGCGTTCGCCGTAGCTGCGGTGTTCTCCGCCGTTGTTGCGGGAGTCGTCGCGCCTTTCCGTCGTGCTGTACGCCGGACGTGAAGCTGCCGAAGCCGACCTTCTCGGCCTAAGCTTGCGGCCATCTTTGCTGAATTCTGCCATTGTTTTGAATTTTTGAGCAGTCGCGACTCACGTCGCAGCCTGCCCTGTTGAAAAATGTTACTGTAACGTAAATATGTATGTAATGGTGCCTTCCTGCATGGCAGGGGTGTCTATTTTCTGATCGAATACCGCCTTCATGGCGGCGGAACGGGCTGCTGCCCAAAGTTTCGCGCTGGTAACGGTGGTGCCGTCGGCTCCGGCCTCTGCGCGTTTCACGTGGCCGTAATTGTCGACCCAGATCTTTACCACCACCTTGCCGCTTTCCTGCAGGTCGTAGCTTGGTTTCACCAGGGTGGACTTGTTCACCTTGCGGCCCTCGAGGTGGGCGTTGGCCACACCCTCGGCCTTGGCCGTCTCAGAATTCCCGGTGGCCTGTCCTGCGCGGAAGTCGGACGAAGCCTCCCTTGCGTTATGGGGCGCTGTGAGGGAGCTGTCTTTCCTGGCCATTCCGGGGAAACTTGCGCGCGGGTCGAGCGCCGGTTCTTCTTCGCGCGGAGGCTCCGGTGTCTCCACGTCGCCGAAGTTGTCGGGTTTGGTTGCCGGCGTGAGGTTCTGCGCCAGACTCTCGTTGGGGGATTCGCTCTTCTGCACGAGTTCTATATCCTTCTCCATATCCACATCTTCGCCCTGGGGTTCGCGCCCGAAGACGGGCTTGAACTGCGGTTCTTCCTCCTCGATGAAATCCAGCAGGAAGGAACTCTCCTCCGGCGGGGGATAGATGTATTTGAGCCCGGAGAAGGACACCAGGCACAGGGCGGCGGCGTGCAGCAGCACCGTGAGCACGATACCGGTCACCTTCGACCTGTCTTCAGTCTTCTTCCTTTCGCGCAGATACTCCTTCATCTTTACTCAGGCTGGGTTGCGAGTATTACTTTGTAGTGATTGCGCTTGGCGATGTTCATCACCTGCACTATCTCGCCTATGGGAACGCTCTCGTCGGAATAGATGCTGAAGGTAGGATCCTCTTCGTTCTGCAGGAGCCCTACGAGGTCGTCTTCCACCTGATCTATCCCGTTCTCGGCAAGTTCATTGCCGTTGATGTGATAGGTATACTGCCCGTCGCCCCAGTCCTTGATGCTCACGCTCACGGTGGGCTTGGCGCTCACCTGTCCGGTGCTCTTGGGGAGCAGGAGCTTGAGGGCGTTGGGGTTTATGAGGGTGGATGTAACCAGGAAGAAGATGAGCAGCAGGAACACGATGTCGGTCATGCTCGACATCGAGAACGAAGCGTCCACCTTGGTAGTTCTCTTGATTGCCATTATTCTTCGCTTTTGACGACTGCTGCCGATTCGGGTTCATTGAGCACATCCATGAAGGCGATGGTGGCGTTCTCCATGGTGAACACTACGTCGGAGATGCGGGATGTGAGGTAGTTGTATCCGAAGTATGCGAGGATACCCACGATCAGACCACCAACGGTGGTGATCATTGCTTCGTAGATACCTCCGGAGAGAAGGGTGATGTCGATGTTGTTGCCTGCGTTGGCCATATTGAAGAAAGCCCTCACCATACCCATGACGGTTCCGAGGAATCCAAGCATAGGGGCGCCGCCGGCGATGGTGGCGAGGAAGGGGAGCCCCTTCTCGAGGCGTGCCACTTCGAGGTTTCCGGTGTTCTCGACTGCTGCCTGGATGTCGGCGAGAGGGCGTCCGATGCGCTCGAGACCCTTCTCTACCAGACGTGCGGTAGGATTGTCGTATTTGCCGCAGAGGGTGATGGCGGATTTGGTCTTGCCGTCGTGGATGTAGTCGCGGATGTCGTCGATGAAGTTTCTGTCGACCTTCGATGCGCGGCCTATCTGCACGAGCTTCTTGCCGAAGATATAGATGGCGATGACGGAGAGGATGAGGAGCACTATCATGATCCATCCGCCCTTCATGGCCATATCGATGAGCGAATAAGACATCTCCTGCGGAACCGGAGCGGCCTGCACTGCATTTGCGAGAGTGTCGGCCTGGAGTAAAGTAAAGAGCATAATTCCCATAAATTATTATATCACGCAAATATAATCAAAAAAACTCAATCCCCGCCCGTCTGACGCCGAAATCTTCGCCATCCTGCGCTTCGCCGGACACTTTCGCCTTGAAGATTGCCTTGCGAATTCGCCCCCTTCCGATGAGAGGGGCATGGGCGGTATCGGGACCAAAGATTATCGGCGTACCGGGCTCGACCGTTACGACCTTCTCAATAGGATCATCGTAAAAAAGGATATCCTTCTCGGTGTCCATTTCCCCAACGGGGCTGGTGCAATCGGCGACGGGTTTGATGCCGAAGGATTCCTTGCGGGAAAGAGGAACCTGCACGTCGATATACTTCGCATGTGCTTCCAGCCGCGCTTTCTTTCTGGTTTTCAGATCCGTGTCCACGATATTCACCCAGAGGTTCTCCCCGTCTATGACATGAGTGCCGGCGGGCATCTTGCCGAGATCGTGGGCATCGATGAAGTCGAAAGCCATCTGCACAAAAGGATTCTTGTCGTAGCAGATGTCATCAAGAACAGGTTCTTCGACATAAGCTATTAAGTTTACGAGGGGGATGTCGAGCACTTTGCCCGCCTTCCAGATAGTGTCGATATTCTTGGTCTTGAACAAACTTTTTACATTCTGCTTGCGTATGCCCATGCTGCGCGCGAATTCGGTCTTCTTGATACCTTTGTTACGGAGAATTTCTTCTCCCTTAGCTTCAAAAAAGAGTTTTGACATATGTAGTCGAGTAATTTTTTACAAAAGTAATATATTATTATTCCATTTCCAAGTTTTTTCATTATGTTTGCATACGGAACTGCCCGCCGGCTTTCTGCTGCGGCAGTTTCCATATTGTAAAGGGCTGAAAACGAGGCGTCTATGAAATTATTATTTTGGCTGGTCACCACCGACCACCTTGCCGACAAGATCTGGTTCAAGGATGATGAAGACTTCAAGATTGCGATGAATATCGTCGCGGTGCTTGCTGCAAGCATGAATCTGAAGGTTATTTCCTTCATCCTGATGTCCAATCACGTGCATTTTGTGCTATGGTGCGACAGAAACGTTGCGGATGAATTCATCACCCGCTTCAAGAAGCTTTTTTCGCAACACTACAGCGGCAAATACGGCACGTGCGAGTTTCTCAAAGGGAACAAAGTCGATATCCGTCCTCTGGTCATAGGGGATGAGTCTTTTGAAAGGGGTGTCGCGTATGTGATCATGAACAGCGTTGCGGCAAAGATATGCCTGCATCCTTCCCAATATCCATGGGGCACGGGGAATACTTTTTTCAATTCCACTCCCCCCGCCGGAAAACGGGCTGGTGACTACAGCCTCAGGGCAAGACGCGCCCTGCTTCACAGCAAACTGCCCGTACCTGACAGTTATCTGATAAACGACAGGGGCTTTGTAGAGCCGTCCTCATATGTTCCGGTGGAGTTTGTCGAGTCCGTTTTCAGGAGCCCGAAAAGGCTGCAGTGGTTTCTGAATAATTCATCAAAGGCCCGGCGTCTCAACGAATCGGCGGAAGCCCCTTCTTTCAATGACCAGCTTATCGCGTCGGCTATCGACAATCTGACGGTTTCGCTTTTCAGGAAATCCGGCATCGGCGCCCTGGACGAAGCCCAATGCGCAGAATTGTTCCGGCAGATACGCTACCGCTTCTCTTCAGATCCCGCCCAGATGGCGCGTGTGACCGGCATCCCATACGAAAAGGTCTGCGCCCTTCTTGAGTCCATTTGATCACGTAAGTGTGCCCGGTGTCCATTTTTTGAGGACACTGGTTACGAAAACCCCCTGTTTTCGTGCCCGGTCCCCCGCTTTTCAGGACACCGGACACGGTCGGGCGGGATGGGGGGTCAGTAGAGCACCTTCGAGAGGAAGAGGGCGTGGCCGGGGACGGACTGTCCGGCGAGGCTGCGGTCGTGGCTTTCGATAAGCGAAGGGATATTGTCGGGGCTGCGTTTGCCGCGGCCGACTTCGAGGAGGGTGCCGACGACGGCGCGCACCATGTTGCGCAGAAACCTGTCGGCGGAAATCCGGAAGTACCAGTACATCGGTTCTTCCGTCGGAAGGCTTCCGACGGCCCCCATGATGCCGACATGCGAGGGCACGTAAGGTGCCCAGAACGCCTCGAACACGGTGCAGACCGAGGTCTTGTTGTCGCCCCCGACCTTCTCGAAACACGAAAAATCATGCGTTCCCACCAGCATCGCCGCAGCCCGGTTCATGGCATCGAAATCCACATCCGGATACCCGTACTGCCACGAAAACTTCTCCATGAAAGGATCCTTCCCTCGGTGCAGGAAATATGTGTATTCCCGTCTCACGGCATCGAAGCGCGCATGGAATTCCGGGGCGGCGGGCTCCACCGAAAGTACAGCTACCGAACGGGGCAGGATGGCATTTAATTTGTAGCGGAAATCCTCTGCCGCAAGGCCTTCGGGGCCGTCGAAACACGCAACGTAGCCAATAGCGTTCACGCCCGTGTCCGTCCGCCCCGCTCCGATTACGGCAACATCCTGCCCGAGAAGCCGCGAAAGGGCTTCTTCAAGGCATTGTTGCACCGAAGGGTCCGAAGGCTGATGCTGCCAGCCGCAGAAATCTGCGCCGGAAAAAGATAATTTGATGGAATAACGCATAGCATACAAAGTTATCAAAAATATATGGAAAGTGTAAACATCAAGGAACTCAACGACCGCATCCAGCAGGAGAGCGGATTCGTGGATATCCTTTCGCTCGAAATGGGCAAGGTCATCGTGGGTCAGAAGCATCTGGTGGAGAATCTGATGATAGCCTTGCTCGCCAACGGGCACATCCTTCTCGAAGGTGTTCCCGGTCTTGCAAAAACCTTGGCGATCAGCACCCTGAGCAAGGCTGTGAATGCCAAATTCAGTCGTATCCAGTTCACTCCGGACCTCCTCCCCGCCGACGTTTCCGGCACCCTCATCTATTCGCAGAAGAAGGAGGAATTCGAAGTGCGCAAGGGCCCCGTCTTCGCCAACTTCGTGCTGGCCGACGAAATCAACCGCGCCCCCGCCAAGGTGCAGTCCGCCCTGCTGGAGGCCATGCAGGAGAGGCAGGTGACAATAGGCGACAATACCTATCCTCTGCCCGAGCCCTTCCTGGTGATGGCCACCCAGAACCCTATCGAGCAGGAAGGAACCTATCCTCTGCCCGAAGCCCAGGTCGACCGTTTCATGCTCAAGGTCGTGGTGGACTACCCCAGGAAGGAGGAGGAGAAACTCATCATCCGCATGAACAATACCGGCGAGTTCCCCAAACCCAATCCCGTAGTTAATCCCGACGACATCATCCGCGCCCGTGACATAGTGCGCGAAGTGTATATGGACGAGAAGATCGAGCGTTATATAGTAGACATAGTGTACGCCACCCGCACCCCGGAGGAATACGGGCTCAAGGGCCTGAAAGAGCTCATCTCCTACGGGGGATCCCCGCGTGCCAGCATCTCGCTGAGCGCAGCCGCCAAGGCCTACGCATTCATCAAACGCAGGGGATATGTGATTCCCGAAGACGTGCGCGCCGTGTGCCCCGAGGTGCTCAGGCACCGCATAGGACTTACTTACGAGGCCGAGGCCGAGAATGTGAGCACGGAGGAGATTATTTCGCAGGTGATCAACGCGGTAGTGGTTCCGTAGATTCTTCGCTTCGCTCAGAATGACAACCGAAGAGTTACTCAAGAAGGTCAGGAAGATAGAGATCCGCACCAAGGCTCTCTCGCATCAGATATTCGCGGGGGAGTATCATTCCGCGTTCAAAGGGCGAGGCATGACCTTCAGCGAGGTCCGCGAGTATCAGTACGGCGACGATGTACGCAATATGGACTGGAATGTGACGGCGCGCATGCGCAGTCCTTACGTGAAGGTGTTCGAGGAGGAACGCGAACTCACGGTGGTGCTGCTGGTGGATGTGAGCCGCTCCGGCCTGTTCGGCACCCGCGCCGGTACCAAGCGCGAACTGCTTACCGAAATCGCCGCAGTGCTGAGTTTCAGCGCCATACTGAATAACGACAAGGTCGGCGCCCTGTTCTTCAGCGACAAGGTCGAGAAGTTCATCCCTCCCAAGAAGGGGCGCAGCCATCTGCTGCACATCATCAGGGAGATGCTGGAACTCCAGCCATCCTCCGACGGCACCGACATAGGGGCGGCGCTGCAGTTCCTCACCTCCGCCATCAAAAAGAAGTGCACCGCCTTCCTGCTCAGCGACATGATCGACGCGGGAGCGGACGGAAAGCCCCGTTACGAAGACGCCCTCAAGGTCGCGGTCTCAAGGCACGACATCTCCGTGATCAAGGTGTACGATCCCCGCGAGAGGTCGCTCGTGCCGGTGGGGCTGATCAATATAAAAGACAGTGAGACAGGCCGTTCCGCCTGGGTGAATACCGACAGCGCCAGGGTGCGCAGGGAGTATTCCCGCTGGTTCGCGGAACTCGCGGGAGCGGAGCGGCAGCTGTTCACCAAATACAACATAGACAATGTGGAAATCGCCACCGGCTCAGACTACGTGAAGGGGCTGATGGCTTTGTTTGCGGGAAGATGAAAGTGATTTGCATGATACTGGCCGCGCTGCTGGATATTGTTCCCATGGGAGACGCCCTGCTGAACAAGCTCCAGAAGAGGGATTCCGTGCTGGTGGCCGACCAGATCGAATATGGTTTCAGGCTCGATACCGTGAAGACTCTCACCGGTTTCGCTCTTCCGGAGCTGGAAGGTCTGGGGAACGATACCCTGGTGCTGGTGCGGGGCTGGCAGCTCGACACCACCGATGCCAGGCAGCGAAATAAGACCTTCTCCATCAAGGGGACCTTCGTGCTGGCTCCGTTCGAGGCCGGCAGATATCATCTGCCCGATATCTACATCCCCCGCATGAGAGGAGACAAACTCGACACCCTGCTCTTCAAAGGAGTGGAACTGGAGGTCTGCACCATCCCTATAGACACCACCACCTATGTGCCTCACGACATCAAGGGCCAGATACGCTACCCTTTGACTTTCAAGGAGATGCTGCCCTGGATCGGGGGAGCGTTGCTGCTTGTTGCGGCAGTGGCGGTGCTTGTCTGGCTGCTGGGACGCAGGCGCCGCCGGGCCGGGGAAGAGGCCTCGAAGGATCCCGCCCACATAGTCGCCTTGCGCCACCTGGAGAAGTATCGCGGCGACAAATACTGGGCCCCCGAGAAGCAGAAGATTTTCTATTCGGGCGTCACCGACACGCTTAAAGTTTATATGGAAGCCCGCTTCGGGGTGGACGCTCCCGAGATGACCACGGCCGAAGTCTTCGACGCCCTCAAGAACGAAAATGACATCACCCCCGACCTCTACGCTTCCACGAAGGAGCTCTTTGAGACGGCGGACTTCATCAAATTCGCAAAATACACCGCGCCCGACGAATATAACGCCAAGGTGCTGCCCGTAGCCGTAAGGTTCGTCACCGACACTTACCGCACATCGCTGGAGGAGGAGCGGGAACAGAATGTTCTTTGAGTATCCAAAGGTCCTCTGGCTACTGGCCGTCCCGGTGCTGCTCATCGTCCATTACCTATGGTTGGAGCTGAGCGGCAGACGGCCTCATGTGCGGGTTTCGGCCTCGGCCCCCTGGACGGTGTCGGGCCCTTCGGTGCTGTCGTGGCTGAGGCATCTTCCCTTCATCTTGAGGATTGCCGCCATCTGCCTGATAATAGTCGCGCTGGCTCGCCCCCGTTCATCTACCGAAAGAGAAAAGATCGACACCGAGGGCATAGACATAGTGCTGGCGATGGACGTGTCGTCGAGTATGCTGGCGCGCGACTTCGAACCCGACCGTATCAGCGCGGCGAAAGACATCGCCATCGAGTTCATCGCCGAGAGGCCTTCGGACCGCATGGGCATAGTGGTCTTTGCCGGTGAGAGTTACACGCAGTGCCCGCTCACTACCGACCGCGCTACGCTGATCAACCTGATGAAGGATGTGCAGACCGACCTTATCGAAGACGGTACTGCGATCGGGAACGGCCTTGCCACCGCAGTGGCCAGGATGAAGGATTCCGACGCTCCGAGCAGGGTGGTGATATTGCTCACCGACGGTGTGAACAACCGCGGAGAGATCGCTCCCGCCACCGCCGCCGAACTTGCCAGGACCTTTGGTGTGCGCGTGTACACCATCGGCCTGGGCACCAACGGCGAGGCCCCTTATCCGGTGATGACCCCATGGGGAGTGGAGACGCGCAACCTTCCGGTAGAGATCGACGAGGACCTCCTCAGGAACGTGGCCGAGTCGACGGGAGGCAGGTATTTCCGGGCTACCGACAATACCAAGCTTTCCGAAATTTACTCCGAGATCAACCGCATGGAGAAGGTGCGCACCACGGTGGACAGTTTTCCGGTGTATAAAGAATTGTTCGGCAAGTACGCGCTCTGGGCCCTCATCTGCCTGCTGCTCGAATTGCTGTTCAGATTTATAATGAGGAGGATGCCGTAATGCTGATTTTCGCAAACGGGAAATATTTGCTGCTGCTGTGGCTGATTCCGCTGCTGCCCCTGATCTACGGGCTGTTGCGTTGGCTGCGGGTGCAGCGCATACGCCGTTTCGGCGAGGAGGATCTGGTGAAGCGCCTGATGCCCTCGTGGTCCGGCGCCAAGGGCTGGGTGCGGCTGGCTCTCTTCGATCTCGCCCTTCTCTTCTTCATAATAGGCCTGGCGCGTCCGCAGATAGGCGCGAAACTCTCGAAACGGGAGACCCGCGGCGCCGAGATCATGATCTGCCTCGACGTGTCGAATTCCATGCTTGCGCAGGATTATTCTCCCAACAGGCTGGAAAGGGCCAAGCTCGCCATCTCGCGTATCACCGACAAATTGCAGGACGACCGCATAGGACTCATCATCTTTGCCGGAACTTCCTTCGTGCAACTGCCCATCACCAATGATTACGTGTCGGCCAAGATGTTCCTCAGCAGCATCAGCACCGAATCCGTGCCCGTGCAGGGAACCGCGATAGGCGACGCCATCCTCACCGCCGCGCGCAGTTTCAGCGCCCAGAGCGAGAAGAGCCGCGCGATAATCGTGATCACCGACGGCGAGAATCACGAAGACGATCCTGTGGAGGCCGCAAAGCAGGCTGCCGGGATGGGTATCAAGGTCTACACCATAGGCGTGGGATCGCTGCGTGGAGAACCCATACCCCTTGGCGGCGAACTCATGAAAGACAAGGACGGCAACATAGTGGTGACGCATCTCGATGAGGGCACCCTCCGGGAGGTGGCCCGTGCCGGAAACGGCGCGTACGTGCATGCCGGGAACGAAGAGTTCGGCCTCAATCCAATCCTCAGCGATATCGACAAGATGGAAGAAGAGGTGTTCAACTCCGTAGTTTTCGAGGAGTACGACGAGCAGTACATGTACTTCCTGGCCATAGCCCTGGCGTTGCTGGTGGCTGAGATGCTTATAGGCGAAAGACGATGGAAAAGGAGGATGTTCTGATGAAAAGGATTATCGTTATACTGTTGATATTCAGCGCTCTGCCCCTTGCCGCCCAGGTGGACAGGAAGGATGTGCGCGCGGGCAACCGCAAGTTCCGCAAAGGGGACTACAGAAATGCCGAGATCGATTACCGCAAGGCTGTTGTGAAGGACAGCCTGTCGCTGGCGGCGGAATACAATCTGGCCTCCGACCTCTACCGTCAGGAGAAGTTCGACGATGCAGAGACGGCGCTCGGTACCATCAAGGATGTGGCGCCCGCGTCGGAGCATGCCGCCGACTATTATTACAATCTGGGCGACGTAGCCCTGCAGAAGAAGGATTACGGGGCGGCGGTGAAGGCCTTCAAGGAGTCGCTGCTCCTGAATCCCGGCGATATCGACGCGAAAGAGAATTACATCTACGCAAAGTTGATGCTCAAAAATCAGGAAGGTGGCGGCGGTGGCGGCAATGATCAGGATCAGCAGGATCAGGATCAGGATCAGGACCAGGACCAGCAGGATCAGGATCAGAATCAGGACCAAGATCAGCAGGACCAGCCTGCGCAGATATCTCCACAGCAGGCCCAGCAGATGCTGCAGGCCGTACAGGCCAAGGAGAAGGAGACCCAGGACAAGGTGAACAAACAGAAGGCCGCTGCGCTGCAGTCGCGTCAGAAAGAAAAGAATTGGTAGCTTTATGAAAAAACTCTTTATTACAGTATGCGCTGCGCTGACGGGAGTTCTTGCGACTGCCCAGACAGTCCGTGTGGAAGCCCCAAATCTTGTTTCGGCCGACGAGCAGTTCAACGTTACCTTCTCGGTTGAGGGGGAGCATGCCGCGAGCGAGTTCGAATGGGCTCCCGGCGATGCCTTCAAACTGGTCTGGGGCCCGCAGAAGAGCACTTCCACATCCATAAGCATAGTCAACGGCAAGCGCTCCAAGAGCGTAACCAACTCTTATACATACGTATTGATGCCCACCCGCACAGGCACTTTCAGCCTGCCCGGGGCCGTGGCCGTAATTCAGGGCAGGAAGGTCTCGTCGCGCGCCTTCAACATCGAAGTGGTGCAGGCCCGTCAAGGCGGAGCTTCGCAGGGCGGAGCCGCTACGCAGGGCTCCCAGAGCCGGCAGGGCACCGCCAAGGCGGCGGAAGCGGTGTCGTCCGACGACATCTACATGCGCCTGCTGGTGAACAAGAACCGGGCTGTTGTGGGCGAAGCCATCACCGCCACCCTCAAACTCTACCAGAGGGTGAGCATAGGAGGTTTCGAGAATGCCAGCTTTCCCGCATTCAACGGTTTCTGGAGCCAGGAACTTGCGGCTCCTTCGAATATAGAATTCAAGCGTGAGAATGTGGGAGGGGAGATATTCAACACCGCAGTCATCCGCAGCTGGAACCTCATCCCGCAGAAGGCGGGAGATTTTGAAATAGAGCCAGCCGAGCTGGTGTGCCTAGTGAACGTGCGGGCGTCATCCTCGTCGGGCAGCATCTTCGACAGCTTCTTCCAGGACAGTTACCGCCAGGTGCGGAAGAAGGTCTCCACCCAGCCTGTTACCCTGCACATCTCGCCTCTGCCCGCCGGAGCCCCGGCTTCGTTCGGAGGCGGAGTGGGCAAGTTCGAGATGAAGGCGGAGCTCACCCGGGATTCCATCAAGACTCACGATGCCGCATCGCTCAAGGTGACGGTGTCCGGAACGGGGAATCTCGCGCTGCTGACGGCCCCGAAACTTTCCTTCCCTCCGGATTTCGAGGCTTATGACGTGAAGTCGTCCGACTCCGGGAAGAGCCGGGTATTCGAGTATCCTTTCATCCCCCGCAGCCACGGGGAATTCGAAATAGGCCCCGTGGAATACAGTTACTACGACATTTCCGCAGGCCGCTACGTCACGCTGACTTCGCCCCCCATGCATCTTTCCGTAGCCAGGGGGCCTGAACTTGAGGGGGCCGCGCCTTCCGGAGGGCAGCTGGTGCAGAACCGCCGCGACGTGAAGGACCTCGGAAGCGACATACGCTATATTTCGACCCGCACTCCATCGTTCTCGCCGGCCGGACGCTTCTTCGTGTGGTCGCCCCTGTTCTGGGGGCTCGCCGCCGGTCTCGTGCTGGCTGCCGCGGTGGTATGGTTCGTACTCCGCAGAAGGGCCGAGCGTAAGGCAGATGTGGCCCTCAGCCGTAACCGCAGCGCCACGAAAATGGCGCGGAAGCGCCTGTCGGTTGCCGGTGACTTCCTGTCCCGCAATCTCTATACGGCCTTCTACGAAGAGCTGCACAAGGCCCTGCTGGGCTTCATTTCCGACAAGCTGAATATGGATGCCGGCGACCTGAGCAAAGACAATATCAGCGAAAGACTGGCCTCGGAGGGGGTTCCGGGGCAGGTCTGCGAGGAGTTTGCAGCCTTGCTGGATGCCTGCGAGTATGCGCGCTACGCTCCGGATGCCGGGCACGGAGCCATGAACAGCCACTACGAGTCGGCGGTGTCGGTCATTTCGTCTATCGATTCATCCATGAAGAAAAACAATAAAAAGGGAGCCGCGACCGCTGCGCTTGTACTGCTGCTGATGGCGGCGCCGTTCGGCGCGCAGGCTGCCGGATCTTACCCGGATTCGCTTTGGAATGCCGGCGTGGCCGCATACTCCGAAGGCCATTGGGATGTCGCCGAGGGCGCCTGGTCGGCGATCGCCGGACTCGGGTGCGCAGGGCCGGAGGTCTGGTGCAATCTCGGCGACGCATGCTTCAAACAAGACAAGATCGCCGAAGCCGTTCTTTATTATTCACGCGCGCTGAAGCTGGATCCATCTTATTCCGATGCCCGCTACAACCTGGAATTCGTGCAGGCGCAGACACGCGACAGGATAGACTCCGTGCCGGAATTTTTCCTTCACAGCTGGCTGCGCAAATTGTGCAGGGCCCTGTCGTCGGATGCCTGGGGCTGGATTGCGATAGTGCTCCTGGGCCTTGCCCTGGGGATGCTGCTGCTCTTCCTTCTTTCGGGCAGCCCGGCAGGCCGCAGAACCGGCTTCTTTGCAGGGATCATATCATTGATTTTGATGATTTTGGCCCTGATTTTTGCCAACTGGCAGAGGCGCGATTTTCTTCGCAGCGACGATGCCGTCGTGATGCGTCCCGTGGTGTCGGTAAAGAGCGCTCCTGGCGAAAATGGCACGAAAGATTTATTTATTTTACATGAAGGCGCAACTTTGCAATTGGTCGATTCTGTTGGAGAATGGTGCAATATACGCCTCTCAGACGGCCGGGAGGGGTGGTTGAAGGCTGAACAGCTGGAGATTATTTAATGTTGATTAATTGTTAATATTTTTGCATTTTAACGAAATCTTCCTATATTTGCATCGCGAATGCCTGAATTCGCAGTTTAGTTTGTAGTTTAATTTTTAGTTAACTAAATAAAAAAAAGTATGAAAAAGTTTTTCGCTATTGCTGCCGCCCTTCTTATCGGTGTTGCTGCTATTGCACAGGAAACCAACAAGGATGAGAACGGAAACTACAAGTACGGTGGCTATGAAACCAACAAGTTCGGCCAGAATTGGTTTGTTGGTGGTGGCGTAGGTCTCAACACTCAGACCAGTGCTCCCTACTACATTCTTGGCAATCTTTTTGGAAAGAACGGCCTTGCGGCTGGTGATTTCTTCAGTGTTGACGGTTTCTTCGTAGAGGGATTCGTCGGAAAGTGGTTCAGCCCTGAGTGGGGAACCCGCGTCGTTCTCGGCGGCCTCAACATGGCTACTCCTACCGCTGGTGGAGATGCTTCACAGTCTTATTTCGCCGGACACGTTGACCTCCTCGTCAATGCTTCCAACCTCATCTGGGGTTACAAGGAAGACAGGTGCTACAACCTCATCCCTTACGTTGCCGCAGGTGCTGCAAAGGGCCACGGATACACCCCTATCGCAGGTGTCGGTATCCTCAACCAGTTCATGTTCAGCCCTAAGTTCGGTGTCTATCTCGATCTCCGTCTCCTCGGTGACGAGTACAAGTCCTTCTATGGCGCTGCCAACGAAGCTGCCAATCTCGGTGGCATCTATTCCGCAAGCCTGGGCCTGAACTTCAACCTCGGAACCACCAACTGGACCCGCGTAAGCACCACCGCTGCTGCCGCTGCCGCCGCTATCGCTGCTGCGAATGCCGCCAAGGCTGCTGCTGAGGCCAAGGTCGCCGGCGCACAGAAGGCTGCTTCTGACGCTGAGGCTGCTGCAAAGAACGCTCAGAGCGAGGCCGCTCAGCTCGTAGACGAAGCTAAGAAGGCTGCCGGCACCAATGTTGACGGTCTCTTCGACGAGCCCGTGGTCGTTTACTTCGAGATCGGCAAGAGCACCCTCTCCAAGGCTGAGAAGGCTCACGCTGAATATGCTATCAAGAACATCATCTCCCGTGGCGACAACGTCAAGTTCACCCTTAACGGTAGCGCAGACACCGGAACCGGTTCCAAGGCTCGCAACAAGCAGCTCTCCGAGCAGCGTGCCAAGACCGTTTACAACCTCGTTGATGAGCTTGGCGTAAGCCGTGAGAACATCACCGTCGTAGAGTGGGACGGCACCGAGAGGT
>ERZ842401.3831-NODE-3831-length-18212-cov-9.252850_pt1 | contig 18212 bp, 25 predicted proteins | sample MGYA00521270_ERZ842401 | MGnify/ENA primary metagenome ERZ842401 (study PRJEB31892, sample SAMEA3878208) | bioreactor metagenome | biome: Moose rumen | place: Sweden | collected 2011-10 | study: EMG produced TPA metagenomics assembly of the PRJEB12797 data set...
GGTACTCACTTATTCTCAATTACATTCCTTAACACAGGGTTTTGGACTTGGTCCGGATTACGACTTCCGCGGGGCCGATTTCTCCGATTTCGGATCGCACGCCCTGGACCTGATCTATGTGCGGACCGGCGGAGCAGAAGGGATCTTCAGGGGCCTGTTGCCGGAAATGCTGGCAAGGGGAACGGAACGGTTCTTCCTGCTCACATCCGGCAAGAGCAATTCGCTGGCCGCTTCGCTGGAAATCCTGTCGTACCTGCGTCAGCAGGGGCTGAAAGGCGAGGTGCTGCATGGGAACGCCGCCTATCTCCAGCAGCGGATCCAGGTGTTGGAAACGGTGGCGGATGCCCGGAAGAAACTGCAGGGAACCCGCATCGGCGTGGTAGGACAGCCTTCCGACTGGCTCATCTCCAGCCAGGCCGATCCAATGGCCGTCATGGACCGTATCGGCGCCCGCCTGGTGGAAATCCCCATGGAAGAACTGCTGCAGGAAATCGCGAAAGTCCGTGGGGAAGAGGCTCCCCGGGAAGAACCCATGGCCGACAAAATCCGCGACGCCTTTCCCGGAGCCACCCGTATCTATCACGCCCTTCAAGTGCTGGTAGAAAGGTATCAACTCGGAGCGTTCACCCTCCGCTGCTTCGACCTGCTCACCACGGTGGGCAATACCGGCTGCCTGGCCCTCGCTTCTTTCAATGCCGATGGAATCCCGGCTGCCTGCGAAGGAGATGTGCCCGCCCTGCTTTCCATGATGATCGCCCAGGCCCTCACCGGCTGTACGGGCTTCCAGGCCAATCCGGCGCGCATCGACACGCAGACCGGCGAAATGCTCTTCGCCCATTGCACCGTTCCTTTCAACATGGTGCGGAACTGGAAGTACGACACGCATTTCGAGTCCGGCATCGGCGTAGGTATCCACGGCGAACTGCCGGAAGGCCCGGTGACGGTGTTCAAGGTCGACGGAAAACTGAAACGCCATTTCGCCGCGGAAGGGGAACTGCTCTTCAACCAGTACGAAGACAATCTCTGCCGCACCCAGGTGGTGCTCCGCCTGTCTCCGGAAGATGCCCGCTACTTCCTCACCGACCCTGTCGGCAATCATCATATCATCCTTCCGGGGCATTGCAAAGCCCTTTTGGAAGAGCTGTTATAGCTACTAATTGGTATTGACAGGCTTGTTTTCCGTGCTTATTTTTGCATCGATATGGAAGAGCATCTGGAACATCTGCTGGAACACCATGGCGTAAAGCCTACCGCCAACCGTCTCCTCATCGCCCGCGCTTTGCAGCAGGCCCGCCGTCCGCTGTCCATGACAGAGCTTGAGACGCTGCTGGAGACCATCGACAAAAGCAATGTCTTCCGTACGCTGCAGGTATTCCGGGATGCGCATCTGGTGCATGTGCTGGAAGATACAGGCGACGGCGTGCGCTACGAACTCTGCCACAGCCACCGGGAAGACCACGACGATGATGTGCACGTGCATTTCTACTGCACGCGCTGTCACAAAACCTATTGTCTGGAAGATACGCCGGTGCCTTCCGTGGCGGTTCCCGAAGGTTACCGGCCCGAAAGCGTGAGCTATCTCGTCAAGGGCGTCTGCCCAGAATGTCTTGGATGACCAGCCCCGCGAGGGTGAATCCGAAAATGCCCGTAATGTGCGCCAGGGTTCCGTTGATGACGGCCTTGGTGCTGCTCCAGGCATCGTCGGAACTGCCCGGCTCCGGTCCCAGGTTGGGAAGGACTTCCTCATCGTAGACGCAGAGGAACTTTTTGGCGGGCAGGGTACCTGCCTTGCGGTATTTCTTGCGGATGGCGGCGCCCAGCGGACAGCCCCGGACATTCCAGAATTCGGCTACCTTCACCCCCGTGGGATCAGCTTTGCACGCCGCACCCATCGACGAGAAGAGCTTTCCCGGCATGGAGGAAGCATGCAGCAGCAGGGCCGATTTGTCTTTCAGCGAATCGATGGCGTCGATGATGTAGTCGAACTGTTCCAGGCCGAAGGAACCGGCCGTTTCCTTGCTGTAAACGGCTTGGATGGCGGTGATTTCGGCGTCGGGATTGATTTCCAGCAGCCGGGTGCGGAGGGCGTCCACCTTGACCTGGCCCACCGTAAGGGTGGTGGCCATCAGCTGCCGGTTCACATTGGTGATGCTTACCCGGTCGGAATCTACCAGCGTGAGCTTCCGGATGCCGCTTCTGACCAGGGCCTCTGCACACCAGCTCCCTACGCCTCCCACGCCGAAGAGGATGACGGTGGCTTCCTGCAGGCGTTTCATGCCGTCGGCCCCCACCAGGCGTCCGGTACGGCTGAAGACGGAACTCTCCAAGGGTGTCATAGCCAGGAAACGAGCATCTGGGCAACGTCGGTCCAAGGCTCTTCCTTGCCGATCTCGTTCAGGATCTCATGGCGCATCTTGGGGTACACTTTGCTGGTGACCTGCCTGTAGCCCCTTTCGCGGAAGAAGGTGACCGCCTTGGCGAAGGCTTTGATATTGACGATGCAGGGGTCTTCGCTGCCGGCGATGAAATGCACCGGGAGGTCCGGTTTGGCCAGGACCCAGTCTTTGGGCGAATAGGTGTCCCGGAGCAGTTGCATCAGCGTCCTGTAGCCGTTCACCGTAAAACGGAAGCCGCACAGGGGGTCGTTGTTGTAGGCCTCTACATTGGCTTTGTTGAACGAAAGCCAGGAGTTGGTGAGGCCTTCGGCGGCGAATTTCTTGCCGTACGAACCGGTGGACATGTTCTCCAGGAAGGCCGACCTGTACCGGTCTCCCTTGAAGAGGCGGATGCAGCGGGTGAGGAAGACGCCTACCCCGGCAGCGGCATTCTGCGAAGGGCTGCCGCAGACCAGAAGGCCGTCGATTTCCTTGTCGTACTGTTTGGCGAAGCAGCGGACGATGAGCGAACCCATGCTGTGTCCGAACAGGAATACTTTGCATCCGGGGAACTGTTCCCTGGTATAGGAAATGACAGCCCGGATGTCCTCCACAATGGCCTTCCGGCCGTTTTTGCCGAAATAGCCCAGGTCTTTAGCATCGGTGGCGGTGGCGCCGTGACCGCGCAGGTCCGGGATCACGCAGGCGAAACCTTTCTCGGAAAGGTAGGTCATGAAAGGGAAGTAACGTTCCTTGTGCTCAGCCATGCCATGCACGAGGACGACGGCGGCTTTGGGGACCTCCGGGGCGATGACGGCGGCAGCGAGGGAGAGCTGGCCGCTCTGGATTTGTGTCAGGTTCATTTTTCGAAGCGGTTGAATATTTCCGGGAGGGGAGACTGGGTCCGGATCATTTTGCCGGTGAAGGGATGGCGGAATACCAGCGTGGAGGCGTGGAGGGCCAGCCGGCGCACGGGATCCGACTCGGCCCCGTATTTCTCATCTCCGGCGATGGGATGGCCCAGGTCGGCCGCATGGACGCGGATCTGGTTCTTGCGCCCGGTTTCCAGGGAGAATTCCACCAGGGTGTACGGATATCGGCCCTTATGGTAATAATCGAGGACCTGATAGTGGGTGATGGCCAGCTGGCCGTCTTTGGTTTCCACGTCGGACGAGACCATTTTCAGGGACTTGGGATTCTCGGTGAGCCAGCTCTGGACGGCACCCCTCGGCTTTTCCACGCGGCCTTCCACGAAGGCTACGTACTTGCGCTCCAGCACCAGTTCCTTCCATTTGCTCTGGAGGATATCCTTGGCCCGCTCGTTCTTGGCGAAGACCAGCACGCCGGACGTGCCCTTGTCAATGCGGTGCACGATCCAGATCTTGGCGGTGGAACGGTCCGGATCCACTCCTGAAAGGAGGTCTTCCTTGCGCTGCATGCGGGCATTGACCTTCACATAGGCGTTCAGGAGGGCATAAAGGGTTTTTTCCCTGTGGCCGGATTTGGCGGCGCTGCCTCGGGCGGTGGAGATGGTGAGCATGCCGGAGGGCTTGTCCACCACCATGTAGTCGTCGTCCTCGAAAACGATCTTCACGCCAGCTTTCTCCACCTCTTCCCGGGCGTCCGAGCGGGTGGCGCGGGCGATGGAAATGCCTTTGGGCAGGACGGTGAGCGTATCGCCCTTGAAGAGGGGCTGGTCGAAGGCGGTACGGCTTTCGCCGTTCACCAGGATCTGGCCCTTGGAGAGCATGTTCTTCACGCCCGTGCGGGACTGTCCGGGGAATAATTCGTAGAGGTATTTCAGCAGGGGACCCTCATGGGCTACCTTGAAGTTCTGACCGGTCATAATTCTTCGATGAATTCGTGCAGGTTCTTGGGGAGGAGTTTCAGGAAGCGGTCCAGTTGGCCGTGGGGGATGAGGATGGTCTCCAGCGACTCGCAGTCGTCGAAGGCATCTTCTCCGATGGCCTCCAATGCTTTGTTCAGCCTGATCTGATAGAGGTTGATGCATCCCTGGAAAGCCCGGGGACCGATGACGCGCGTCTGCGCTGGCAGGCTGACCTTCTCCAGCTGCCAGCAGTCTACGAAGGCCGATTCGCCGATGCTCAGCAGACCGGCGGGCAGCTTGATGGAGACGATTTCCCCGCATTCCGCAAAGGCACCTTTGCCGATGTGGGTCACCGAGGCGGGCAGGTGGATTTTCTCCAGGAAGGAAGAGCGCTCTTCCAGGGGGATTTCCTCGCCGATGTTGCGCTCCGCCATATAGTCCTGAAAGGCGAAAACATCGTCGCAGATGATTTCACAGCCTTCTTTTACGGTTACTTCCGAGGGAAAATTCTCCGCATCCAGGAGGCGTTTTCCGTCGTCGGAATAGTTGAGACAGTTGTCATCGTCCCAGCAGTCCCGCTCCCGGTCTTCCCGGGAAGGAGCCGTTGGTACATTCAGGATCTCCTCCAATGTCATACATGGAAGGTTTTAACGTATTCGATATCTTTCTTGAGCATGACCTTGGGCTCCATGTCCAGCACTTTCTTGAAAAGGATGAACTGGTAGCCGCGCGAAAGGTAGACGCGGTTCTCGTTCTTGCCCTTGCGCCACCATTTATAAAAGGCGATAGGGTCTGTGTCGAACGGAATCTTGGCTTCCACTTCGGAACTGTAGCCGGGGAAGTCGATGATCATTTTCAGGCCTGTGATGCGCTTGTAGTACTCGTAGTCCGCCCTGCGGAGTTTGGAAACCAGGGGAGCGAAAACCTCTATCTGGTCTACCTTCAGGTTTTTCTCCTTGATCACCATCTTGTGGATGCGGACCGGGTCTTTCAGGAGCCACTCCCCAATTTTCAAGGTAACCGGACCGTCTTCACAGTCCAGCGTAAGATAATCCGACGAAAAGTAAATCTTTTCTTTATCTAGGGGGTAGAGGTCCATCTTTTTTAGGTTTCAATGCAAATATATGAAAAAATTTTCTTTTTCCTTTAAATTTTTTTTATATTTGGGAGACGATTTTGCACATAACCTTTAATATCAATCGAATATGACTTACAAAATTATTGACATTCAGGGCATCGGCCCCGTGTATGCAGAAAAACTCATCGCTGCAGGCATTGAAACCGTAGACCAGCTTCTGGCCAAGGGTAAGGACGCCAAGGGCCGCAAGGAACTGGAAGAGGCCACCGGCATCCGCCACGATCTCATCCTCACCTGGGTGAACCATGCCGACCTGTTCCGCGTCAAGGGTGTAGGTCCCCAGTTCTCCGAGCTGCTGGAGGCCGCCGGTGTGGACACCGTGAAGGAACTCCGCAACCGGAATGCCGCCAACCTGGCCGCCAAGATGCTGGAAATCAACGAGGAGAAACACCTCTGCAAGCGCACTCCCGTCGAGAAGGAAATCCAGAAGTACATCGACCTGGCCAAAGAACTGGAACCGGTTGTAACCTATTAATTCCTTCGGGGGGCAACCCTTTTGAATTCAATGAGATATCCGTCCAGAGTGCAGCTCCGGGCGGATATCTTGAAAATAGCGATTGAAAATGTACGACCTTTTTTTCTCATCGGGAACAGGACATTCCCTGATGGTTCTGTCGTTGGTCATAGGACTTGGACTTATACTAGGAAAAATAAAAATCAAGGGATTCTCCCTGGGGCCCATCTGGGTCCTTTTCGTGGGAATCCTGGTAAGCGCGCTGGGTGTGAAAGCGGATTCCCTGTTCCTTCATTTCCTCAAGGAATTCGGCCTCATCCTGTTCGTGTTCACCATCGGCTTCCAGGTTGGCCCCGGCTTCTTTTCCTCTTTCAGGAAAGACGGCCTCAAAATGAACCTGATGTCCCTCCTGCTGGTGGGACTTGTCGTGGCGGCTACGCTGCTGCTTTGGCAGCTTTCTTCCGAGAGCCTTCCCAAACTGGTGGGGACCATGTCGGGTGCCGTCACCAACACGCCGGGTATGGGTACGGCCCAGCAGACCTGGTACGATACGGAATTCGGCTCCTTCCTGGCCGAGGTGGAGCAGCCTCAGACCGCTTCCGAGATAGCCAACGCATTTGCCATCGCCTATCCCATCGGCCTGCTGGTGACGGTGCTGGTGATTGTTCTGCTGCGCTGGCTTTTCCGGGTGAAACCGGAAGAGGAAATTCGTGCCCTGGAAGGCGGCCCTTCCGCTGAAACTGTCAGTTCCGTGGTCTTTGAGGTTGTGAATCCCGGTGTGATAGGGAAGCGGGTTTCCGAGGTCCTGTCCCGTTTCGAAGGCGATTTCTCAGTCACCGGCATCGTCCGGGGAAAGGAAACCTTCCCGGTAGCGGACGACCCCGTGCTTGAAAAGGGCGATGCCGTCCATATCGACCTTACGGAAAGCGGAAGAAAGGTGATGCGCCTTTGTTTCGGCCGCGAACTTTCGGTCGTCACGGAAGAGACGGAGCCTCTGCAGGGCCGCATCCTTACCCGCAAACTCATGGTGACCAAATCGTCGCTGACCGGCAAAAAGATCAAGGATCTGAACCTTGAAAAGGAATATGGCGTTTCCGTGGTCCGGATTCTCCGCTCCGGAGTGGAGCTGGTAGCCCGTCCCGAAATCTATCTGCAGATGGGTGACGGACTCAGGGTCGCCGGGGACGAGAAGGGGATTGCCAAGGTGGCTGAACTCGTGGGCAACAAGAGTTCCGACCTGGACAAACCCAACCTGATTCCGGTTTTTATCGGCATCGGTCTGGGACTTATCCTGGGGGCTGTTCCCATCAAACTGGCGGGATTCAACCATGCCGTGCATTTCGGCCTGGCTGCGGGACCGCTGATCATGGGCATCCTCATCGGCCATTTCGGGCCCAAATGGAAAATCACCACCTATACCAGTGCCAGTGCGCTGCGGATGATACGTGAAATAGGCCTGTGTCTGCTGCTGGCAACGGTAGGGCTGGGGGCAGGGGCCACTTTCCCGCAGACTTTCGTGGAGAGCGGCTGGCAGATCCTTCTGTTCAGCGCCGTCATCGTCTTTGTCCCGCTGCTTCTGACATCGCTTGTTGCGCGGTATCTTCTGCACCAGGACTTTTTCACCATTTGCGGCCTGATTTCCGGTGCATCCACCAATCCGGTTGCGCTGGACTTCGTGCATCAGAAATACGGGACGGAGGCGGCTTCGGTGGCTTACGCCCTGGTCTATCCTTTCGCCTTGTTCCTGCAGGTGCTGTCGGCCCAATTGCTTGTGCTGCTGGCCGTTTGACGTTTTTTGAACAACATTCTTTTTGTATGAAAAGGAGGTCTTTCTTTGTTTTCCTGGCCGTATTCCTGATTCCCGGCCCGGCTTTCGCCCAGAACAATGCTTACGGCATTGATGACGAGTGCTACCAGTATTTCCTCCAGGCCGAGGCTGCCGTGGGCACGGACAATTACGAGGCTGCGGCGGAGAAACTGCTTGCATCGGCCCTTGAAAGGCAGGACGAGAAAGCCCGCACGCTGTATTATGTGGACAATCTCAAGCATGTTGTCAAGCTTCAGACAGATGCCGGCGCAAAAGGTCTCGGGAAAGTCTATGAACAGCAGCGTGCCCAGATTGAATCCAGGGCCATGACGTGTTTTGAGCAGTTGAAGGCTGTCTCGCGAGAGACCGGGTACATGCAGTATTATTACTATGCCTATTCACAGATCCGGAACTTCTATTACTATACCCAGCAGTATGGGAAGATGCTGGAGGTTCTCCTGGAGATGCGCAATACCGCCCTTGCCGAGAAAGATGAGTACGGGCAGTGGATAGGGGACAAGTATCTGGCCAACATGTATATGTCCCAGAACGATTTCTCTTCGGCAAGGAAATATCTGAAGGAGGTGATCGAAGTCTACGAACGGTCGGACGATCCCACCATCCGCCGGCAGATGATCGCGGAATCTTTTCTGGACATCGCGGAATGCTATCCCACCGGCAGCGATTCCATGCGGCTTTTCATTGGCAAGGCGGCCGCCAATCCCATGGGAATGGTCGATTCTGTCCGCTGCAGGATGAACCAGGCCGTCCTGGCCCTGATGGACCGGAGGCCGGAAGAATATGCCGCGATGCGGGACAGAACCCTTCGGAGCAACTATGCTACGAAAGTGTCCGTTACCATCCATCCGTTCTTCCAGTATGCGGAAGCCATGGTTGACGGCACCATTGAGAAGTACCAGGACCAGCTGCAGAGCCTGCAGACTTACCGCGAGTTTAATCTGTTGTCTTCGCTTGCGGAATCTTTCGGGCGGTACAAGACGGCTTTTGAGCTGGAACGCATGAAGTCCAGCCGGCTGGAGAGGAAGATTTCCCTCCTGAACGAGATGAACCTCTCGGAAGTCGAGGCCCGGTACGGAAACAACTTGCTGAATGCCAATCTGGCGGAGAAAACGGCGCAGGTGCAGCATATCTCGCGGGTGGCGATGGTCCTGGCGGCATTGATCATGCTGGGCTTGCTATGCTTCCTGCTGCTGCATATCCGGACGCTGCGCCGTGCCAGGAAAAAGGATGAGCAGCGGATTGCCGAGCTCACGGAGGCCAACGAAAGGGCGCGCCTGGCCGACGAGGCAAAGACCCGCTTCATCCAGAACATGCGGCACGAAATCCGCACGCCGCTGAATGCCATTACCGGTTTCTCGCAGCTGCTTTCCTTGCCGGACGGGATGTTCTCTCCGGAAGAGAAGGAGGAGTTCTCCGGCCATATCATCAACAATACCAAGATGCTGACCATGCTGCTGGACGATATCCTGCATTCGACCGACAATGACAGCGGCGGTTACACCGTCACGCTGGAGGACGCTGAATGCGAGAGTATCTGCCGCCTGGCTCTCTCCAGTGCGGAGCATCGTCTGCAGCCTGGTGTGGAACTGGTTTTCCGGCCAGGCATGGAATTGCCGTATGGGATCAAGACCGATCCGCTCCGCGTGCAGCAGGTGCTTACGAACCTGCTTACCAATGCGTGCAAGCACACTTCTTCCGGACAAATCCGGCTGGGTTGTTCGCTGGAGGAAGTGCCCGGCATGCTGGCTTTCAGCGTGGAGGATACCGGCCCCGGCATTCCGGCCGACCAGGCAGAGCGGATCTTCGAGCGTTTCGTAAAACTGGACGAGTTCAAGCAGGGAACCGGCCTCGGCCTGAGCATCTGCCGGGATATCGCCGCCCGGATGAACGGACGCGTTTATCTGGACACCACCTATACCGGCGGTGCCCGATTTGTTTTCGCCATTCCTGCGGGGGAGAATTAGCGGAGGGCTTTCAGCGCTTCTTCACGGGAAGCCCCCGTTTCCTGAATGAGATGGTTCACAAGCAATTCCAGGGATTCTTCCGGAGTGTGGCTGGTTTCCAGTGTACGGTTTTCTGCGGGAAAACCGGGGAAGAAGGGGGCATCGGCCTGTTGGAAGAGGGCTTCCGGAGTGCAGAAGGAGGAGACCTGCCAGCCGTTGTAAGTCAGCTGAGGGCCTCTGTAAACCCTTGTTATGTCGCCCGTTATCACCCTGCATTGGTGCTGGAGGCGGGAAATGGCGGCATCGGCCGCACTTTTCTTTACGCCCAGCAGGGAGCGGACTTCCCGGATGGAAATTGTTCCGTTTTCTTGCAGGTAGCGGAGGATGGCCTCCCCGTTTTCATCGGGTTGCAGGGCTGCACGGCGGACGTTCATCAGTTCCCGGTACCACTCTACGGTGGCGAAGCAAGCCTTGCCGCCGCACAGGAATTTCCCGTAGGCGATGTCTCCGCTCTGGATGCAGTCGATTTTCCAGTCCCAGGGGCCCAGCGGGTCTTCGTCGCCGTCGAACCAATAGCCGGGAAGGGTCATTTCCTGAATGGAAAACCCTGGAATCCGGTTTCGGAAGAAGGGCAGGATGCCCATCTTCCGGATGGCTTCGTACATGGTTTCCGGGCTTTGGATGGTCAGTTCCTTCATATCTTTTCCTCCCACAGTTTTCCTTGCCAGGTATTGGTTTCTTTCATATAGGAGAGCAGCATTTTTTGCAGCCGGTCGTGCCGTAACAGGCCCCATGGGGCATCTGAATAAGAGGCAGGGACCGTGCTTACGATCCGGCCGATGGCGATGTCCGGGCGGAGCCGTTCCAAAAAGGCTGCCAGCAGGCGGATGTAGCCTTCCGGGCCCAGGCGCAGGAAGTCTTCCGGCTTTTCTTGGAACTCAGCAGCCATGGGAGTTCCCTTCAGAATCTGGATCTGATGGATCTTCAGGCTTTCGAGTGGAAGGGCGTTGAGCACATCGGCCTCCTGGAGAATCATTTCCTGCGTTTCGCCGGGGAGGCCGAGGATGATGTGCCCTCCTGTGGGAATGCCTCTTTTTGCCGCTTCCCGGAAAGCTTCCCGCGTGCAGGCGAAATTGTGGCCCCGGTTCACGCGCCGCAGCGTGGCATCGTAGACCGACTCTATCCCGAATTCCAGTTCGACGACGTGTCCCTGCCTTTTCAATCCCTCCAGATAATCCAGTTTTTCCGGGTCGATGCAATCCGGCCTGGTGCCGATGACGAGACCGCGGACGGCGGGGTGCTTCAAGGCTTCGGAGTAGCGGAGTTTCAGCTCCTCCAAAGGGGCATAGGTGTTGGAAAACGCTTGAAAATAAGCCAGGTATCCATCGGCCTTTTTCCTCGCATGAAAGGCGGTTCCGGCGTCGATCTGCTGCGTGATGCTTTTCCCTTTGGTGTAGGCTGGATGGAAGGCTTCGTTGTTGCAGAAGGTGCAGCCGCCGGTGCCAGCCTTCCCGTCCCGGTTGGGGCAGGTGAAGCCGCCATCCACGGCCAGTCTCTGCAGCCGGATGCCGTAACGCTCCGTATAACTGAAAGGGGTATACATCGGGTCCTTTTTCTTTGCGAAGATAATCATTTTCCCACAAGAAAAATATATCATGGAAAATGATTATCTTCGCATCATGAAATTTTTAGGCAATATCATCTGGCTCGTCTTCGGCGGTATCCTCATCGCCCTTGTTTATTATTTCGTGGGGCTGCTGATGTGCATTTCCATCATCGGTATTCCTTTCGGCGTGCAGCTGTTCAAGTTGGGTACCTATGCGCTGTGGCCTTTCGGGCATGAATTGGTGAACGGGCCCAATGAACCCGGTTGTCTGTCCATCGCGATGAACTTGGTCTGGATCCTGTGCGGCTGGTGGGAGATTGCCATTCTCCATGCGGGCTTCGGGCTCCTTTTCTGCCTGACCGTCGTAGGTATTCCGTGGGGGCTCCAGCACTTCAAGATGGCGTTGGGGTCGGTCTTTCCGTTCGGCAAAGAAATCCGTTGAGCCGGTATGCGTGCTGTCATCCAGAGGGTTTCGTCTGCGTCGGTGACCATCGGCGGGACTGTGAAATCGGCCATTGGGCCGGGGCTGCTCATCCTGCTTGGCATCGGTCATGAAGACGGGCAGGAAGACATCGAATGGCTGGTGAAAAAGATTGCCGGGCTTCGGATTTTCAATGACGACGCCGGCGTAATGAACCGCAGCGTGGTGGAAGTAGGGGGAAAGGCATTGGTGGTGAGCCAGTTCACGCTGATGGCGGCCACGAAGAAGGGGAACCGTCCTTCCTATTTGGGCGCTGCGGGGCATGAACTTGCCATTCCGCTTTACGGGCGGTTCTGCGAAGCACTTTCGGCCGCGGTAGGTTCTGCTGTGGGAACGGGAGAATTCGGTGCGGATATGCAAGTGGCCCTCGTGAATGACGGTCCGGTGACAATCTGCATCGACACGAAAAATAAAGAGTAGGAGGCAGGCTTAGATGATGGCCGGCGCTGTCGCTGCTGCTTTTGCGGCCGGACTTATCGTGGTTCTTTGAAAAAACGTTATCTTTACCAAACCAAGACAATAACAGAGAAAAAATGAGCAGTATCGATCAAGTTCTTGCTTTCAATCGCAAGTATGTGGCCGAAAAGGGCTATGAGAAGCATCTTACGGACAAGTTTCCCGAAAAAAAGCTGGCGGTGCTCAGTTGCATGGATACGCGCCTGTCGGTCCTGCTGCAGGATGCTCTGGGCTTGAAGAACGGTGATGCAAAGATCATCAAGAATGCCGGGGCGGTGATTCCTTCCCCTTGGGACTCAGCCATGCGCAGCCTCATCGTGGCCGTGTATGAACTGGGTGTCACGGAAATCATGGTTGTGGCGCATACTACCTGCGGAGCCTGTCACATGAGCTTCGGCCATTTCAAGGAAGAGATGCTCAAGCGGGGGATTCAGAAGGCGGCGCTGGAGCGAGCGGATGTAGATCTGGATGCCTGGCTGGAAGGATTCCACGACACGGAAAAGTCGGTCCGGAGCACGGTCTCCGCCATCGTGAACCATCCGCTTATGCCTTCGGATGTCACCGTCCGTGGATTCATCATCGAATCGGCCACGGGAGAACTTTCAGAAATCCAATAAATATGGCACAACAGTCTTACCCTTGCGAGAACTGCAAGTTCCGCGCGCATTATGACAAGAACCCCAAATCGGCCCTGGGACGATTCTGGCGCTGGCATATCAATTTCTGCCCCGGGTTCAAGGCTTTCTTTACCCATCAGGACGAGGAAACCAAGGTCAACCTGAGGGAGAAATACAATTTCCAGAAGTATCAGTAGCGGAAGCGGTCAGGCGTTTCCCAGCATTCTTTCCATCTTTGAGAGAGCGTCAGCCAGGTTGTCGGCAAATGTCAGATGCTCCTTTAGGTAGGCGTTGTCGCCACCGGACAAGGCCTCATAGAGGGCGGGGGACATGGCGTTCACATAGGAGGCGATGGTTTCCTCTATATGGTCCATCTCCCTTTCCGAAACGGAATGGGCATATACCTTTTCCTTCTGATGGAAAAAGGCATATGCCTGTTCAATGACTGCCCGGTCGATGGAACTCATATCACCCGGTTGTATTTATCCTGATAGGCGTACCCTTGGCTGGAGAGGATGCGGTCCATCTCTTTCCGCTCTATGTTGAAGCAATAGCAAATCTGGTCAAGGTTGTCGAATTCCTCGTCCCTGAGCAGGAAATTGATGCTGGAAACCAGCATGGGTATGTCCGAAAGCGGCAGGTGGTCCATGGCGGGATTATACGGAAGCCATGGGGGAGATGCCGCTCAGGAAGGCGTTGGCCATGCCTTCCAGTTTCGGGGAAGGCTCCCCCTTTCCGCTGTTCCGTTTGCAGAAGTTGAAATACAGCTTGAGGGCGGTATACTTAAGAAGATCCTTCTCATAGGCATGAACCTCTTCGTCTGTCCGGGAACCATAATAGGCGCGGACGAGGAGTGTCCAATGCTTCCGGAGCGTAGCGGGATCCAGATGGAAGAGCTGGTCGGTCCTTTCCGGGGTCATGTAATAGGCTATGAAGTAAATCATGGAGAAGTCCCACTCGGGGCAGCCCCACGAGAAGTCTCCCAAATCGATCCAGTAATCCTTGATCCCATCCGTGATGATATTGCCGATATGGAGGTCTCCATGCAGACAGGTTTTGGGAGAGGGGATATGGTCCATCACCTCCAGGAACCTTTTGCGGAGCGGCTCGGAAATACAGGTTGAGTTTTCGATCCAGGGGCGTACCAGTGCGCTCATTTCCGGGAACAGCTCCGTGTTGGCAGGAGTTGCATGCAAGTCTTTGGCCAAAGCGGCGAATTTTTGGGTCAGCGGTTCCAGCTGGTCCGGTTCTTCCGAGATAATACGGGTGTAGGACCTTTTGCCGGCGATAAGTTCATACTCCCCGCCGAAGCGTTCACCGTCCGTTACCAGCCTGACAGGCTTCGGGGAGGGAATTCCGGCCTCGTATACCGCCTTGGAAATCAGAAACTCACGTTCCGCCGTTTCTGCGCCGTAGCTTTTGAGGAAAAGCTTGGCCATCGCACTGCCGTCTTTGCGGGTATAGGAAAGCGCCTGTCCGCCTTCTCCGGTCTGAATATAATCGTCCAGATTGATCTGCTCGTAATGATTCATGATTCTACTAACTAATTTATAATCCGGCTGCAAAGATACGAAAAAGTGGCAGAACGGAAGCGCTTTTATCGCAAAACAAGAATCAATTTCAGGGAAAAACGGTCAATGTTCATACGCAAGCATCCTGGCATCCTCTGCACGGGAACGTTCTTCGTCGAACTGTCGGTCCCATTCACGGTAGTATTCCATCTGGGGATCTTCGAACAGGGAATTGACATCTATATGAAAGATGATCCGGCGGGACACGTATCAAACAACATTTTACTTTATTACAGGCATGCATCCTGCAAAAAGACCTGAAACATCTCGAAGATTTGGTTTGCTGAACTTTTCCCATTATTTTTGTGAGTAAGATAGAAAATGGCACATGCTAGAACTTCGAAAATACGGCACCTGTTTTTTTGAGCAGTATGCTCAGATTTCGCTTTCGGCACTGCTGGGAAGCGAGTTTGACTGTCTGGTGAACCGGGACAGGCCGGACCTGCAGTCACCGGACGACAGAAGCATCGGCATAGAAGTGACGAGGGCGATGGAAGAAAGCAAGAAGGCGGAGGAGCAGCTTCTGAAGGATGTCGCCGGCCTGACCCCCGGGACGCCCCAGGAAGACATCGACCAGATTCTGGAATCCGGCTATGCCTATGGCTTAAGGGAAGGCAGGTACATCGGCCTGAAGGAATTTGCCTACTGGTCGATGGCTCTTCCGCTCCGGCGCATCCTCGCAAGCAAGGTTTCCAAGGTGGGGAACGGCTTCTACGGGCGCTTCGACGAGATGGGACTTTATGTTTTCTGCCGGGACAATCTTCGGGAGCAGGAGGCTTTGAAGGCCATGAATTACACCCTTTCCCTGCAGAAAGACCAGGATATCCGCTACAATCGCCTGTATCTGGCCGATATAGACGACCTTTTCGTATGCAACCTGGACGACGGCCTGAGGGAAAGCTCCCGTCTCATCCGTTATCCCATTTCCAGGGAACAGCGTCGGGCCTTTTATCTGGAAGCCGTCCGCCGGCAACTTCTGTAATTCGCTCCGTCTTCGAGTCAGGGGATTTTATGCCTTCGGCTTCCTAACCCTGTTCGGAATGTCCTCCGGAAGCACCATAGACAGTTCCATGTATCCGGCGTACTCGTCTCCATCGTACCAGGGGCACTGGAAAATGAGCTTCTTCACACCTTCCTTTTCCACGGTATAGACATTCGTCATGGGATTCTCCAGCATATCGGCCAGCTAAGAAAAAATCGCAATTGTTGCACACCCGCTCTAAAGAACCATTTTAGTACCAGATGGCGAAAACTTAAACAAAAAGATGCCCCACAGGTGTCTGTAAGGCATCTTTAAGCGGTGCGGACGAGGCTCGAACTCGCGACCCCCGGCGTGACAGAACAATTATCGCACGCTATATGCTTAATAATCACCATATTATGTTTTCGAAAAGCTCCGTCTCACTCCCGCCTCACTCCTCCTGCTGGTCGGGCTTTCTTCGCTTGAACAAAGATACGGAAAGTTGTCTTGAATTCCCCAAATAGTGCATCTACACAACCTCACGGCCTTCGATGCACAGATTATAAAAAGGGTAAATTTGATTGGTTAAACGCACTTTGACGATATCACAACGCGCGGCCTTTCCTTCCTCCAGATTGCAGACAATCTGGTTTCTGCCGGAGCAAATCATGTGATTGGATTCTTCCTGGGGAAGAGTGCGGATTAAATATCTTTGGCAGACTGTATGATTTGTAGCAAATATTTTGTATTTTTGCGACAGGATTTTATGGTTTTTACAATGCAAAGTATTGAAGATAAGGTGTTAAACAACATTAAGAAGTGCGGAAGAGGTAAAGTGTATTTCACTTCTGATTTTGCATCCTATGGGCAGCCGAAGGCAGTGTCCAAGGCGCTGGAACGCCTGGTTGCGTCGGGAGATATGGTCCGGCTCGCCAGGGGCATCTATCTCTATCCCAAGGTTGACAAGGAACTCGGGCTTGGTGTCTTGTATCCTAATTTTGAGGAACTGGCCCAGAGTATTGCTAAACGGGACCATGCACGCCTTGTCCCCGCCGGAAACTATGCTCTCAACCGTCTGGGGCTTTCAACACAGATTCCTATGAACGTTGTGTACCTGACCGACGGGTCACAGCGTAAGATTACAATCGGTCAGGGTCGCGGAATCACATTTAAGCATGCCGCACCCAAGACCTTTGCCTTCACCAATGAACTGGCCATGCTGATTGTCGTAGGGCTCAAGGAAATCGGGGAAAAGAACATTACCCCGGAACAGATTGCCCGGGTTCAGGAACTGGTGAAGGCCTCAAACACCAACACTATGAAACAAGACCTGAAACTCATGCCAGCCTGGATCAGGTCTATCGTAATGAACGCTTATGAATGATTTTTTTGAACTTGACGATAATAGGCGTCGCCTGGTCATTGACCAGACCGCTGTAAGAATAGGCCTGCCCGAACAGGCCGTTGAGAAAGACCTGTGGGTGACGACGATGCTGCAGATGGTATTTTCCATGCCCTATGCCGATAAAATCCTGTTCAAAGGGGGTAGCTCGTTGGCCAAGATTGGCCACCTGATCAGCCGGTTTTCCGAAGATATTGACCTTGCTTTTGACCGGAGCCTCTTCGGCATCACCGGGGATATTGGGAGCAAGCAGCTGAAAAAACTGCGGAAGGGCTCTTCCACTTTTGTTCGCGACAACTTCGCGCCCATGTTTGAAACCTTGGTTGCTTCGTACGGGCTTGACAAGTTTTGCTCGGTCCGTGTTGAACCCGATGGCGAAGGAGACGCAACTTATCCTGAACCTCGCAAGGTGTTTATTGCCTATAAGTCTGTATATCCCGACAAGTTGCCTTACCTGCTTCCGGAAGTTGTACTGGAGGTGGGCGCCAGGTCGCTTTTCGAACCTACGGAAAAGGCAAGGGTAACCAGTATCATCCACGACACGCTGGGCATAGTGACGGATATCGAGGATGTGGAGATTACTACTGCCACCCCCGGCAAGACTTTTCTGGAGAAAGCCTTCCTGCTGCATGAAATCTTCTCGACCGGGAATTGCGCCAATGCCGCCCGCAGGACCAGGCATATGTACGACCTTGAGAAGATGATGGACCTTCCGCTGGCCGATGTGGCCGTGAGGGATAACCACCTGTGGGAAACAATCCGGCATCATCGAGAGACATTTACCCATATCCGCGACGTGGATTATACCCCGGATGTGCGTTCAAGGCTGCGCTTGACACCTCCCGAAGCATTCCTCCCTGAGTGGCGAAGGGATTATCAGGCAATGACCGAGGCGATGATGTACGGGGAGAAACCGGAGTTCGACGTCCTTCTGGAGCGGATGAAGGAATTGGAGCAGCGATTCAAGATTCAGGCTGCCATAGAACTCACAAAAGGATAAGGAGCCGGGCGGACGCAAGGCGTCCAGTCCGATGCGCTGACGGGAACTTGGTCGGAGCGTGCGTTGGGATAGGATGTCGCTGAAAATGACTAATTTTGCATATCTACAATTAGCCAATGTACGAGATTCGATATACCAAGGGCGGAGAAAAGGACTACGTGAAAGTGATGCGCAGTCCTTATGCCGATATTGCTTCAGGGATTCTGGAGCAACTCAAGGCCGATCCTTATTCGAATTCCGGAGGCGGGTTGGAGAAGGTCGATGACGGGGACATCTTCTATGTCCGTCGCATCAGCGCAAAGCATCGGCTTGTGTATCAGATAAATGAAGACACGCAGGAGATTCTCATCTGGGAGATGTGGAATCACTATGACCGGATGGGCCAGAAGAGGCGCAAAAAGTAAAAAACTCCTACATAAGCAAAAAAAATTAGCCCCCTTGATGTCCCATGATTTTGGCACCATCAAGCCAAAATCAATCATTTCGTTGTCTAAATGCTTATCCTTAATTCCGCAAAAAGCAGAACTTCTTTGCCTGATGTCGCCTGGTAGA
>ERZ842401.3832-NODE-3832-length-18209-cov-17.279277_pt1 | contig 18209 bp, 8 predicted proteins | sample MGYA00521270_ERZ842401 | MGnify/ENA primary metagenome ERZ842401 (study PRJEB31892, sample SAMEA3878208) | bioreactor metagenome | biome: Moose rumen | place: Sweden | collected 2011-10 | study: EMG produced TPA metagenomics assembly of the PRJEB12797 data set...
AGGAGTCTCCGTATATTCAACGCCGTGCCACGTGAACGAGTTACATGCCACCGCCGTAGTATCGCCGGTACTGGTACTGAGTAGCTTTAAGTGCAGGTGAACGATACTATCACAACCGCGGGCACTCGGTGAGGCATCGTAACTATAATCGCCTGAAACGGTATAGATAGTACCATTCCATGTATAGGCTGTTTGGCAGGTACAAACGGTATCCCATTTCTCTATCGGCAGATACGGGTCACACGGGTCAACGGGCATCCTGCGCACAACGGTAGCCTCTACGGCAACGCACATCGCCCCTAAAAGAGTAATGAGTAAATACGAACTGAACCTCTTCATACGACTACTCCTCATTTGATAATAGTGCGTAAAGTATATTCATTGTGCCCTTCCTCAACCCGCACGAAATAGGTTCCTGCGGCGGGCATGACAAAATGCTTGAGTACTCCGCCCGAGTCATGAATAACGAGATGCCCGAGCGCGTCATAGATCCATAAATGAGCCTCCTCCGCGGTACGCGCCACATACAGCTCTGTACCAACCGAATAGGCGTAACCGCTATGCTCTTTCGCAGAACCGACATTCGTCACCACCTCACGGGAGCGGTTGAGGGTCACAATGAGTTTGAAACGATTGGGTACTGCACCTACATTCGTCACGAAGGAGTAAGAGCCCGTCAACAACTCCTGTTCGGCACCCGTTACCATGTCCAAGAGAATAACCGAACTGACATACCGTAAATCAAACCGTTCGGCGAGCGTGAAAGTGTATGTCCCTGCCTGCGGCGCATAATAGGACAGCCAAACACCATCTTGCGCCATCCTGTCAGGAATGGCTTGGAACGCCAACTCGTCCGAACCGCTGAGGGACATCAGAACAGGTTTGGTCTGACGCTTGTAGGCAGAGCCCTTCCACTTATAAAGGTCAGCCCCTATCTCATAAGCGTCTGTAAAGCGGTCAGACAGCACCAAGGTCGTCTCGTCCTGCTCACCGCGGGCGTTCGTAAGGTCAAGGGCAATATAAATCTTTTCGTCCGGCTCAACGGCTACCGGACGCAAGCGTACGGGCGACGAACTGACCCCACGATGGGTGTAATCGAAGTTCACACTGATAGTTTGTCCGTCCTCAGTACCGTCAATCTGCACGAAGTAAGAGATGAAGGGCGGCAAGTCCATCTCACCCGCCAAGCGTTGGGTATATTCGGAGTAACCGCCATTGCGCGGAATGGTGATATAGGGAACCGGACTCCCGCCATCGCTGAGTTGCTCCCATGTGGCATTCTCTAAATCATAGTGCAGATAACCAGTGGTTAAACCATTAAGGTCTGACTCTTCGTAGTAATCAAGATAGGGGTCGCCTACAAGGTTCCAACCCTTGTGATTAGGTTCTACATCACTGACTGTTGCACCATAAGCGAAGGTCGGTACAAACTTGTTCTCTGCCTCTCTGTAGCCTCCCATCGGGAAAACAAGGGAAGAGTTCGCGTGCCCGTCTATACCTTCAATGGCAAGGATATATCCCGTGCCGGGCTGAATAACGGTTCCGGTATAGAGTTGCCACTGGCCGGCTTGCTGGGTGGCGGCGCGAGACGCCCCGTCGTACACCTTGAGGTACCAGTCCGTGCCATAGATAGCAGGCCTGCCACTCGCAAAAACCACATCCTCTATACGGCACTCGTAGGGCAGTGTGAACCAATACCAACGGCGATTATTGATACGCTTCAGGTGAATAACCTTACCTTCACTGCGGTTCACCACACCCTCTATGCGGGCAGAAGCAACCGAGTCATAAACGCTCTGGAGAATAAGGTTCTTGACCGTGTAATTTGTTCCCGATGGCACAACGAGCCGAGAACCGGCATAGATAGTCAAATTACCGACAGAGTCCATATCGTTCAGCACACCGTCAGGCTCTTTGGTGAGGGTATGGCCGCCGCGCACCACAACATCGCACGACTTACAAGTACTGCCGTGCTGAGTAAAGAGCGACGACTTGGTCGTCGTGTCCTTGTCTATGATGATAGGAATCTGGTAGGTCGTCGAGGCTAACAACTCCTCCGTGTTGGCGGCATTGTGGATATTGACAATGAGGTTGCGGCAAGCAAGCGTGTCAAATCGCATCACAACGGTGTATGTTCCGTCACTGTTCGTGTGACTATCCTTATACGTATCTTGGGGAATATAGGTATATTGAATGTAGTAGGTAGAGTAGTCGAAGTCCCCCAAATAAGCCAGACCTTCGCAAGTCGCCTGTTTAACGGCATCCGTACTGGCATTACCGGCTCCTATTTGAAAACCGACCCACTCCGTTCCTAATGTCCTGAAAGCAGCGGCGGCTTCAGCATCGCAGACATTCTGCCACGCCGTCGCGTCATAATAGTTCTGCGCAACAGCATTAGCACCGCTAACCACATCGTTCTTACGAACAAGCAGACAGCGATTCGTCGATAAACGATACGTCGTCTCTACATCCGGCGTGCGCAGATTATCACCGTAAGCATACCAACCCGCTGCATCATTGTATGCGGCATCAAAAGCCATACTACATTGAGTTTGGTTATTGCCGCCCGATAACTGAATTAACGTATTGTCCGACAATAACCGGCCGCCTATTACATCAATCAACACATTGTTCTTGTACAACCCGACCGATTGACGACCACCAAACTGCAGCACATTACTACTCGTCTCATCCCAATTCGAATACGTCGGCATTGCTTCTGCACAGGACCGCGCAGAATTGTCTGAAGTACCGGCTGTAAAGCGCACAATGATAATCTCCTCATGGGGCGCTATCTTACCCGGCGTACGATTATGGTTCATTCCGAACAAACTCAAGGTCCCTCCTCCGGACATCTTTATCGAATAGGGCGATAAATCTATCGTATCATTCGTACCATTATAAATGCCTAACATCTTATTCTCCGAGTTTGCCTCAAAGTACTTGGAGAAAAACAACTCCTCTGCTATATTTCCAGACGTACTACCGATGGTATCCTGACGCTGTAGTAAAACCGTCGGGGCACCTTCTATATCCAGTTCGAGCACCAACGAATCGTTCGACCACTCAACCGCATCCATTCCCGGCTCACGAACCGTCACAGTATAGGTCTCTATCGCAGAGCAATACGTCCCATCCGTAGGCAGAAAAATGGTGATGGTTGTTGTGCCGGAGATACCTGCCGTAACAGTCCCATCCGCCGCAACTGTCGCTACAGAGGCATCCGAAGAGGCATAGGTCGGCGTGGCTGTACTAAGATGACTCACAACCACTGAACCCGTCTTACCGACATAAAGATCTAACTGCTCCGCTGACAATGTCAACGACGCATCTGTACACTCCTCGCAAATAGGAGAGGTCGTATAAGTCATCAATGGCACATAGACACGCAAACCTACCCAAGCAGCATCATCCGAGTTATAAACACACCAATACCCACCGGCATACTCCAAACGCAGACCCTTGTCAAAAAACGCAGGACTGGACACATTCTTAAAGCCAAACGTTTCTTCATAACCTTCTGACGACCACTGAGTAATCTCCCATTCATTGTTATCAGTCGTTAGCGACACTAACCCGTCATTGACCAAATTAGCGTCCGGCATGCCCAAGGTCAAACCACTATTGCCCGTCAAGGTGTAATAACCGCTATTAGTAACCGACAATATCCAACGATACGTCAGACTCGGAAGACGAATCTTACCCTCTTGCTCCATCAAAGACTTCATGTTCTCCAAACCCTCCGTCAAACCGTACTTGTACCAATCATTACTGATCGCTATCGGCATACCATCCACTAACTGCGTCCGACTCGTCGCACGAACATATACAATACCCGAAGCATCATACTGACCATATACGGCATAAAGGGTCATATCCCTAAGGGCATCGTAATGAGCACCCGCATTGTACAGCACCGGCAAAACATTCGTCTCCGCCACCGCCACAGGAGACCAACCCAAGAATATAAGATCTTGCTCCTCACAAGTCACCTCCGTCGTAACCGACGGCAATGTGATATAACTATCCTCCGCCTCCTGCCGCACAACCCCTTGCACCTCTCCGTTGTTCATAAAGGTCACATCATGAGCCTCACGTTCACAAACCGTCCTGTAGTCGGAATAGGTCACACCACCTGTGGAGTAATGGACAACAATAGATGTGAACTTCGTTGTGCTCGTAAAATTGTACGAGGCAGATCGCTTATCGGACGAGATAACCCAATCTAAAGAGGGGTCACTGCTCACCGAGGTTATCTCGCCCTCAGCAATAGAGACCTTTGCGCTGCCGCCACTATAGAAACGCCATGAATCATCAGAAGAATAATACTTACCATTATTGCCATCACCTTCTTGAGTGTAGGTCACACCGTCAATGGTAAAACCGGACTGCACGTTACCAGTTTCCCATCCATGCTCCGAAGCGTATGTCGCCACAGCCAATGTAGAAGAGTTGTCCGTCGTTACACCACCCGTAGCCATAGCAAATACCGCTTTATACTCAGCATCTGCACTCCCTATCGTGCCCGATGTAACGAAGGACGGAGCGATATTGGACGGACCATAATCGCTACCATACCAACCCACAAAGGTTTTACCCGCACAATAGGTCATCGGATCAGGAGCCGCAGGAAAAACCAAAGTCCCGCCCGCTACACCAACCTGAGTGCCTAACACCGAACCATTGGCACTATACGTAATCGTATGAGGTACACCACAGTTCGTACGATAACTGGCAACACCACTGCCCGCAACATAAAGATACGGAGACGCTTGAGTATTGTTATAACATGAAAAAACAGTACTTACACTATTCCATTGCAGCACGTTACGACTATTGCTTCCTTGAGCCGTTATCGTCGCTGCACCACCGGTGCCAAAGACTATTTCAAACTTGCCATTGTCACTGAGATCAGCCTGCGTCTTTAAGTAATTACTACTCGATGAGGCAGCATAGAGATAACCTGTGCCGTCATGGAACGTATAGGACGACCCGCTCTTGCCTAATGTGAAAGTTGCTATATCATCTTCAGCCGTTACACCACTCCATTCAACACCGGCTCTGTTATTGCTATTCTGGATTCCCATCACATAACCTGCCTCTACCGCATCCGTGGAAGCAAATGTATATGTCCCGCCTTCCACTAACTGACTCGTCGAAGTACACAGCGTCCAACCTATCGACCCGCCTTTCCTATACACCGCGTAGTAAGTAGCGTCACCCGTAACCAAAGGGAGCTCAGAGACGGCATAATACACCGGCGCCGTCAGGGTTGTACCATCAATCTCGGACATGCCCCACCCCACAAAGGTGTAACCGCTTTCCATATCGCACGAAGGAGAAGCAGTAGGAGGAACGGGACGCACACCCTCCGCCACCTCCGTAAAGGACTGCTCATAACCATTACTAAACCAATGAATGGTGTAATTAACTGCTGATACTCGGAAACTGAGTAACACGATAATGAACGCAATCACAAAGCGTATAGACCAACAACTCCTCATAGGTATTACTAATATTTACTTTCTTCTATCTCCTGAATACTGATTTCTGACTTCTGACTTCGTGTTTAAAAGTAGCGTTGATGCGTTAATAGCCCTTGGGCGTTGCATCTTGCACCTTGCAATACCATGCACTTCCTCGCTGGCTACTGCTCAACTTTCAACTTTCAACTTTCTCTCCATAATCGAAAATCGAATCGAAATTCAGTCAATCTTCCGTCACGGTTACCATCACTCAACGCGGGCTACTGCTCCCTACTCCCCTCCCATTACGGGGAGGGGTCGGGGGTGGGGCTTTTAACCCAAAAGACATAGTGCGAACTTGTGAGCACGGGCTGCTGTCTTTTGGAGAGGGGGCGCGGCACGGAGGTCTTTCACGTACTCAACAAAGTTGAGTGTGTCGACCGAGTGCTGATGAACCCGACATGAACCCATATCGAACGCCTATCGAACGTCTATCGAACGCTGACCTCATTCTGCATCTTACATTTTGCATTCTGCATCCTGCATCTTGCACCTCCATCAGAATCGCCAGGAGCAACCAATAACTCCGTTGATGCCCATGGAGTCATAGGCATAGTAGAGGTCGTTATAGCGGTGGATAAGGTTGTTGAGGTAAAGGAAGAACGCGAGGTTCTTTTCGACCCAATCATACTGACAACCCAGATTGATATCAAGGGTGGGCTTAAGGCGATGGTCACCATCATAGGCTAATGCCCATCTCCCGCCTGCAAAATGCGAGTCAAGGAAAAGCGACCAGTTCTGATTAACCCGTCCGTCCACACGCAGACCGACTTCCCAATCAGGACGGTCATATACACGACCGATAGTAGTCGGGATATTGGTCGCTAACGTACAATTGTAAATCCCCGTTTCGTTCTTATCAAGGATGTACATCCTCTTCCAGCCATAGTAATCTCCCCAGAGATGGATAGCGACAATATCCTGATAATGGAAGGACATGGCAGCACCAACCTTAACACGCTGATAGTCATGGTAGAGGTGGTCAAACCAGCCTACCGTTTTATCGCCTGCCAAAGGTTGAGAGGCGTAGATAGTGGACTGGTTGAGTTGAAGAGCATAGCCGCCGTGCAGTTCTAACAGAAGCCATTTCTGGGGCTTGATATGAAAACCGATGGTGCCGTCCACAGGGGTATAGGCACCGACATGTTTAGAGCCGACCGACACTAACCCGCTGTAGAATAGGTTCTCATAGAGCCAAGCTTGTTCAGAAGCGTTCGTGAAACGACCTTTGATGTCGCCATATAGGGTGAGCCACGATTGGGCTATCTGAGCCTCAAAACGGATATTGGGGGACGGAGCCAAAGCAATGGCTTGGTTATTCGTCATAAGACTACCTTTACCGAAAACAAGGTCTACATTCACACCCGCATGAATAGTAAAGCGTCTACCGTAATAGGCATAGAAAGGCTCCATCTTGAGCGAATGGCGGTGATTATGGGTCTGCTCGGGGCGTCCGGTACTGAGAATATAGGTATTCTGAAAGCCCTGCCACGCGACCTCATCAGGTAGGATGAAATTGTTCTGAAGGGCTATATGAATACCTCCATGATGGGCGGAACCGGCATATTCGAGATGGATATGCGTACGCAGTTGGTGCTCATCAACCACTGCCGGCAAATGAATCATGAAGTAGCCCACAGAGACATTATACTGAAAATCTTCCTTTTTGGCAGCCTTGACACCTAATTTGAACTCCGCCTCCCAACTGATCTGGCGGCTGTCGTCCTTGCCCGGCATTGTGTAAAAGAGATTGGCACCCTTCAGGTCCATATAGACGGTGGCACGGGAGAACGGGTGCTGAAAATCAAAACCCAGATTGGTAGCCGAAATGGTGCGGGAACCCCATTGGGCGTTGTGGTGCGCAAAGAGGTCAACAATGGAGTTTTTGCCATCATCAACACGGTAGGTGAAATCGAACTGCGTCCACGGGTGACCCAATGCACCACGGATATAACCGTGCAGGGGTTTGGGAGCCGTAAAACGTTGGGTCTGAGAGAGTAACGAGGTGGTATTAAAGGACGGTGCCAGCACCTCCGTATAGTCCGAATAGGTGACCTGAGCAGGCTCATAGGACGGCTCAAGAGCAGCCGGCGTTGTCGTGAGCTTGCCTGCAGATTGAATGATGGGGTGAAACTCCCGCTCTACGGTAACCGAACGGTTCAAAATAGTGTCCTGAGCAAAGACCGCGCCGCTAAAGGAACAAAAAACGCTCATGGCACTCACTAAAAGAGCCAAGAGCCAAGACATATGGCGAAAGGGTTTATTCATCGTTATCGTCCTCCTCATTAAGTGTATTGGGTTGTGCCTCAGAAGCATCAAGTTGGTTGAGCTTCTGCTGCACAATAGTAAGTATATCGTCGTTGGCGCGATAGTTATTGACAAGAGTCAGTAAGTACTGCCGTGCTTGGAAGGTATCACCTTTCTCCATATTGATGTCGGCAAGCAGGATAAGTGCTTTGGCAAGCCAATACTGGTGCTGGGTGTTCATTTGGGCAAAGGACATAATCTCGTCCTCGGCATGGTCATACGCCCCGAGTTGATAGGCACAGAAAGCGAGTTGGTACTTGGCTTCAGCACCTTGCGCGGTGCGTACCTCTTCCGCGAGAGGGGTCCAGTCAACCATGGCTTGACCGTACTGCTGTTGCTCCATGTAGGCTTTCGCCCTATTATAGAGTGCCTCCTTACGCATGTTGTCGGCTACAGGCTCGTCATCAAGGATATCGGTAGCGATAGCGATGGTGGCTTGGATGTCATGGAGATTATAATCGCAGCGCAAGATACCCAAACGCGCCATGTTGAGGTTGTCACGCGAGGTGGCAAGAGGCAGCAGTTGCTTGAAGTAAGCGAGTGCTTCCTTGTAGTTGGCTTTGTCGTAGGTTATCTCTGCAGCACGGGTAAGTGCCTCAACCATGTAGGGGTTGCCGGTGATGGTAGTGAGGGCTTTGTACTCCAAGAGTGCACGGTCGTAGTCTTTGCTCTTATAGTAATTGACGGCAGCGAGATAGTGCGCCGTGTACTGCAACGAGTCCTCCCGGAAAGTGGAGGTCATGTGGTACTTACTGAGCGTTTTAGAGTAAGCGATATATTGGTCGACTTGGTTGGTCTCAACATAAAGAGCCTCTAATCCTGCCAGAGCCGTGTAGGCCTCTTCGGTAGCAGGGAAACGCTCGATGGTCTGTTTATAAGCCGCTATGGCTTTATTCGTTTCACCAAGATTAGTGTAGAGCATGGCTCGCTCGAGACAGGCTTTCTTGGTTTGTTCGGACCGCGGATAAGAACTGAGCAGTTGGTCGTAGGCTTGCAGGGCAGCACGGTCATTCTCTTGAATGAGGTAGGTACGGGCAATCTCGTAGAGTGCGTCGTCCGCGTAATCGGACTTAGGATAGCGGTTTACGAGGGTCTGCATGGTCGTGATCTTGGCACTATACTTGCGCTGAAGCCCTTCGGCGTAGCCTTTCTGGAAGTAGGAATAGTCGCCGGCAGTAGACTGATAATCAATGGCCCGCTGGTAGTAAGAGATAGCCTCCGTAAAGGAGCGTGCATTGAAGGCACAGTCGCCCAACCTATTGAGGGCATCGGGGTAAGTGGGGTCGGTGGACATAATCATCTTGAGGTACGCTTCAAAGTCCTGTTGAGCCGCAGCGTAGTTCTTAAGAGCGAAATGATTATAGCCACTGAGGTACTTCGCCGGAGCAAGATTGGGCGAGCCGGCAGAGGAGGCGTAGAAGGCGTTGAGATCCTTCGTGCAATCCTCATAGCGCTTAAGAGCATAGTCTGTCTCCGCACGCATGTAATAGGACTCGCGTATGAGGGCTTTAGAGCCTGACTGATCATCAATGACGGCGGTGAACCAGTCGGCAGCCTTCTGGGTTTGTCCTTGGAGGTAAGCGTCCATCGCTAATTGGTAGCGCAGGAACTGCTTGGCTTCAAGGAGTTTAGCATTAGGATGATCGATAGACTCGAGGGCATGAAGCGCAGCCTCGTAGTTCTTAGACTGGCGGAAAGCGTCACTAAGAAGTGCCAAGATATTGTCCTCGTACTTAGAGCCCGGGTACTGCTTGAGGAAGTCGGTGAAAGCGTTCACACTCTCGCCGAGTGCCGATGAGGACTGATAGGTAGTGAGGGCGTAATTATAGAGTGCCTCTTCGCGCACGGTAGCGGATATACCCGACTGATAAGCCGCAAGGTAATTCTGCTTCGCCTGCTCGAGATTAACAAGTTGCATGAAGGCATGTCCGAGGCAGAGGTAAACGGACTCGGTTAGTGAGTCGCGTTTGACTTCGACCTGACGTAAGTAGTTGATAGCCTGGTGGTAGTCCTTCATATGGTAGTAGGACGCACCAAGCAGATAAACATCGTTGCGCACAAGTTCATAGGAAGTTTTGTCTTCGGCATCCTTCGCCTTCTTGGACTTAGAAGACTCTGCCTCGGCCTTCGCCTTATTGAGAAGACTCTCATAGGTCTTGAGGTGGGAGACAGCGGACTGATAGTCGCTGTTCTGGAAAGCAATCTCGCCCAACATACGGTGCAGTTCGGCATTATTGGGGTTGGTCGGCTGCTCGTTCAGCAGTTGATTGGCACGAGTGGTTACCTCGTCATAATGGCCTTGCGCATAGTAGACTTGGACGATGTAATAAGGAACCGTTTGGCTGTAGGTCTTATTGGACTCCAGTTCCAAGAGGGCAGGCAACGCCTTGTCGTAGGAGCCGAGTTTATACATACAGTAAGCATAATAGTAGGCACCTCGTGTCTGGTAGGGGGAGTTCTTTTTCTTCAGGATATTGAAGTAAGTAGCCCCATTCTCGTACCGCTGCAACATCATGTAGGCATAGCCACGATAGAACTGATACTCAGGCTGATGGGGACGCGTAAGGGACTTGAAGTCCACAAGCTCCAGTTCCTTCAGGGCTTTCTTGTGCAAACCTCGTTCCTCCAAAAGGACACCATCCATGAAATGAATCTCATCAAGATAGGTGGTGTACGGATAGAGAACGAGATAGTTCATCAAGTCCTTGTCGAGTTGCCTCGGGTCCGTACGCGCTTCAAAGCGAGCCGCCAGATTGAGGTACTGCTGTTCCATCTGGCTGACTTGCCCTACGGCAGTCAAAGCAATAAACAGACCTACGATTATACTTCCTATTTTTCTCATAATCAATGTTTACGGTGATGTTTAGATTGAAGAGCCTTTTGTTTGCGGCGATTAACGACCCCGAGTATGATGAAGACCGCGAGAGCCACAAAGACTACAACGATGAAGACAATCATGGACATGGAGAGGTTGTCCCCTTTCACCCTGTTCCACATTTTGAGCATCGCCTCTGTTTGGTCGGCAGCATCGTGCATGAGCGCACCACGCTGAATAACAGAGAGGTCAGGATAGAGCACTTGATTAGCGTGCACGGCCGTTGCCCCTTCGCCAAAGATGTAGGTGAGGTTAACCGCCTCCTCGTTCTCATCCTCGTCATCCGACCACTCAAGCACTTCGGGGGAAGCAATGACGGACACATAACCGATCTCTTCCATATTGCGGATAGCGTTATCAGGACGGCACATGTAGTCGATGAAGTAAGAAGCGGCTTTGACATTCTTAGCATAAATAGGTATGCACCAACCGTCGAACCAGACATTGGTACCTTCTTCAGGGACAATATAGGCGAGTTCAACATTGTTCTCCGCAGCTTGCTCAATAGCCCAAGCGGCATCGCCTGACCATGAGAGATTGAGCCACATCTTGCCTTTGGTCATCTCCTCCTTACCGAAATCAACCTCCCAGCCGGCGATATTGTCCTTGGCGGCAATGAGAATATCCTCCACGCGTTGCAGCCGTTCAGGAGTGATCTGCTGCACGAGTTCGTCACGGGTCACTTCGCCGCGAGCAATCTCATCCTTATAAGCATAGAGCACCAACACGGAATAGACATCGCGGAAGGCGTCTTTGACAAAAATATGGTTGGCGAAATCGGGGTTCAACAAGGCTCCCCAAGAGCGTACTTGATCCGCGGTGACGAACTTAGGATTATAGAGCCAACCGGTCGTTCCCCACATATACCCGACTGCATAGTCAGAAACCGTAATGTCTGCAGAGGGCGCCATCTGCTGGAACTTATCCACGGCAAAAGGTGCCACATAATCGAAATAGTACTGGTCAGCCGGCACCAAGTCCTTGCGGATAGGCTGAAGTAGGTTCTTCTTCAACATGCGTTCAATGATATACTCGGAGGGGCAAATGACATCATAGTCCTCTTGTCCCACTTCAATCTCTGTCAGCATAGTTTCATTAATATCAAACGTCTGATAGATAATCTCAAGAGGTTCACCGGTCTGCTCTGTGTACCAAGCCTTGAACTCTTCTAATACTTCAAAATCAATGTAGTCAGCCCAGTTGTAGATCTTAAGCGTGTTAGCACGATCCGCAGCCATGACGGAAAAAACAGTGGTCAGTGCCACTAAAAAAGCGCAAAATCTTTTCATTGTTTCTGTTGTTTATTAGTACGTATATTAATGATAATTAGTAACACTAATAGTGTCAGAAAGATAATACTGAATAGTGGTCGCAGTTCAGGTGTCAAGCCACCTTTCCGCGCATCGGCATAGATGAAGGTCGAGAGAGTCTCTAATCCCCCGCTGCCTTTGGTGAACAAGGTCACTCCGAAGTCGTCGATGGAGAGAGTGAGCGCCAAAATGAAACCGGAGAGCATCCCGGGCCACAACTCAGGAATCATAACCTTACGGAGAGCTTGACCGGGCGTGGCACCAAGGTCAAGAGCCGCCTCGTAGATATTAGGATTCATTTTCGTGAGGCGCGGCAGCACACTGAGCACTACATAAGGTGTACAGAAAACCACATGCGCGGCAATGACCGTACCTATCCCCCGTTGAATACCTAAGGCGACAAAAAGCAGAAAGAGGCTTATACCCGTGATGATATCGGGGTTTATCATCGGCACTTGGTTGAGCAACAATACCGCCTTGCGGTAACGGGCACGCATGTTGTATATCCCTATTGCCGCCAATGTACCTAATATGGTTGACAACACCGCCGCCACCAAAGCGATAACAACGGTATTCAAAATAGCATGATTGAGGGCAGCACCCGCTTCGCCCGTAAAAAGATTGCGATAGAGCTGTACCGAGAAACCCGTCCAGTTACCCAAAACCTTACTCTCCGTAAAGGAACATACAAGGATAACCAAAATCGGAGCATAAAGCACCGTAATCAGAAGCCACAGATAGACATGGCTCAAAACGCGTTGCCAGGCAGGACGTTTATCGATTGAGCTCTGTAACATCTTCGTCACCTCCTAAAAAAGAAGTTAAACCTATGATTACTAATAGTATCAAACTCAGCGCAGCACCATAACCCAACATCACACCGGAGTTGATGGACTCCTGAATGAGCGAACCGAATAACTTGATCTTGTTGTGCGTCAGTAACTCGGCAATAGCAAAAGTACTCACGGTCGGCATAAACACCATCACAATACCCGAATAAATACCCGGCATAGAGAGCGGGAGTGTCACCTTGAAGAAGACCTGAACGCGCGTCGCACCAAGATCCTGAGCAGCCTCTATCAGCGAGACATCCATCTTCTGGAGCGTGTTGTATATCGGGTAAATCATGAAAGGCAAAAAATCATAAACCATACCAAACAGCAGGGCACCTTCACCCAACGGCAAACCTAATAAACCAAACAACTCCGTCGTGGCAATCGTCCGCAGCAGAAAGTTAATCCACATCGGCAGAATAAACAGTATCGCCATCACAGCCGGCGTCCGAAAGGAACGCATCGCCATGAAATAGGCCGCAGGATAACCCAACAGCAGACAGATAATGGTCGTGAAGAGCGCCACACCTAACGAGTAAAGGAAGGTATTCACCGCCTCCGACTGCGTAAAGAACATCGCAAAATTATGCAGCGTGAACTCACCCTGCACAATACCGAAAGCATAGAGCACAATCATGACCACCGGCAGCACAACCAAAAAAAGCATGTACGCTATGTACGGCCATGCCCATGTAGTCCTATCTTGAAAGAGTCTCATCGTCCTTTTTCTCCACTTTATATAGCCTGATCCATGAGGGTGCAACACGGATACCTACCCGGTCACCCTTATCCCATATATCGTTCGTATCGACATAAATATCGTCACCGGCGTCCGTCCGTACTTGCAGGTGGTAGTGGTCACCCTTATAGAGAATGAAATGCACCTCACCGCACAAGACACCGTCATCCTCATCGTCCTGCAGATTAACACGGTCGAAATCAAACTCTACCTCTACCTCCTCACCTTCCTCAAAACGGTCGGCAGTGCCTTGTAGAACCTCCCATTCCTCGTCAAGGAAAGTGACCTTATTATCCTTACCCATCACACCCGTAAAGGAGTTGGCAAGACGCTCCTTCTGCATGACCTGAATATCCTCAGGCTTAACAAGCAAACCAACAACCGTCCCGGGGTCAAAACAATGGTAGTCTTGGACCGTCAAAAAATAATCATTGTCCGTCTTGACCTCCATCTCGTAGTGCACACCCTTGAAAATGGTGGACTGCACCACACCGTGCAACTGCCATGGGTCACCTTTACTTTCTACGGCTCCGATGTATAAATCCTCAGGACGAATGACTACATCAACCTCGTTGCCGTCACCGAAACCCGCATCCACACACGCAAAATCTTGGTCGCAGAAGTGAACCAACTTATCGTGCACAAACACACCGTCCATGATATTGGACTCGCCGATGAAATTAGCCACATAGCAACTCTGAGGCTCATTATAAATGTCGGTAGGGGTTCCTATCTGCAGAATACGCCCCTCCCGCATCACCACTATGCGGTCAGAAAGCGTCAACGCTTCTTCTTGGTCATGGGTAACATAAATGAACGTGATACCGAGCTTCTTGTGCATCTCTCGGAGCTCCAACTGCATATCTGCACGCATCTTGCGGTCAAGAGCAGCCAATGGCTCGTCCAAAAGCAACACCTCCGGCTCATTGATGATAGCTCGAGCAATAGCTACACGCTGTTGCTGACCACCACTCAGCGAGTCCACATCGCGGTACTCATAATCGGACATAGAGACCATCTTAAGGGCTTTCTTCACACGCTTCTCCATCTCCGCTTGCTTAACGCCCTTTAACTTGAGACCAAAAGCAACATTCTCAAAGACATTCAGGTGCGGGAACAAAGCGTATTTCTGAAAAACCGTGTTCACCGGACGCTCATTGGGCGGTAGCGAGGTCATGTCCTCGCCATTCAGGAGTATATCCCCTTCCGTCGCAGTCTGAAAACCCGCTATACAACGGAGCAACGTCGTCTTACCACAGCCCGAAGGACCTAATATCGTGACAAACTCGCCTTTCTTAACTTGCAGGCTTACATTGTCTAAAGCGGACTTGCCATCCTCGAATACCTTCGTGACGTTCCGCACCTCGATGATGTAATCAGTCTTTGCCAATTCTGTAAAAGTGTTAGTGGTGAGCGCGCTTACGCTCTAATTCATCTAATATAATCTTTCGAATACGCATATGAGTGGGCGTAACTTCCACATATTCATCTTCTTTTATATACTCAAGTGCCTCTTCCAAACTGAACTTGATGGCGGGAGGCAATACCGCCTTGTCATCTGCCGATTTAGAACGCATGTTCGTGAGGTTCTTGGACTTAACGACATTGATTACAATGTCTTGATCCTTGGCACTTTCACCACATACTTGACCGGCATAGACCTCCTCTCCCGGGTCAATGAAGAAACGACCTCTATCCTGCAACTTATCCAGCGCATAAGCCGATGCCGTACCCGGCTCCATAACGATGAGCGAACCGTTAACACGCTTCTCTATCTCACCCTTGTAGGGCTGAAAAGCAAGGAAACGGTGCGCCATAATCGCTTCACCGGCAGAGATGTTCATAACATACGTACGCATACCTATAATACCTCGGCTGGGGATGGTGAACTCAAGCTGCACCCTGTCGTTAACCATGTTCATAGAGGTCATCTCACCCTTGTGGGTGGAGACATACTCGATAATCTTACCCGAACACTCCTCCGGCGTATTGACGGTCAGTTGCTCTATCGGCTCACAGCGCACACCGTCTATCTCCTTGATAATCACCTGCGGCTGACCTACTTGCAACTCATAACCCTCCCGACGCATCGTCTCAATAAGCACACTCAAGTGCAACACACCGCGACCATACACACGCCAGGCATTTTCTTTATCAGACTCCTCAACACGCAACGCTAAATTCTTTTCCAACTCCCGCTGCAAACGATCGTAGATATGCCGGCTGGTTACATACTTACCATCTTGACCGAAGAAAGGACTATCGTTGATGGTAAAGGTCATGGACATCGTCGGCTCGTCAATAGCAATGGGTTTGAGCGGTTCAGGCCGCTCGTAATCGCAGATGGTGTCACCTATCTCAAAACCCTCTATTCCTATCAACGCACAGATATCACCGCTGCGTACCTCGTCCGTCTTTACATGTCCCATACCCTTAAAGGTGTGCAGTTCCTTTATTTTCGTGCGCACTTTCGTACCATCCTTCTTGAAGAGCATCACGTTCTGCCCATCCTTCAGCACCCCGCGGTGCACACGACCGACCGCTATTCGCCCGACATAGGGGTTGTAATCAAGACTGGTGATGAGCATTTGGGGCGTGCCCTCTAATTCCTCCGGAGCGGGGATATAATCGATGATAGCGTCCATAAGAGCCGTCAAGTCCGTTGTCGGCTTGCGCCAATCAGTGCTCATCCAGCCATTCTTCGCAGAACCGAAAATGGTCTGGAAATCCAATTGGTCATCGTTGGCATCAAGATTGACCATGAGGTCAAAAACGGCTTCTTGCACCTCATCGGGACGACAATTGAGCTTATCAACCTTATTGATAACCACAATGGGCTTGAGGTTGAGCTCCAACGCTTTCTGCAGCACAAACCGCGTCTGAGGCATCGGTCCCTCAAAAGCATCTACAAGCAGCAACACACCATCCGCCATATTGAGCACACGCTCAACCTCACCTCCGAAGTCGGCGTGACCCGGAGTGTCGATAATGTTGATTTTGTAGCCTTTATATTCGATGGAAACATTCTTGGCGAGAATGGTGATCCCCCGCTCGCGCTCAAGGTCGTTATTGTCAAGTATCAATTCCTTGTCTTCAACACCTTCTTGCCTACTCTTCTCAACAACCTTAGCGGTATAAAGCATCTTGTCCACTAAGGTCGTCTTACCATGATCTACATGCGCAATAATCGCTATATTTCTAATCTTCTGCATAATCAATTCTATTCAGCCTGCAAAATTACTAAAAAAAAATAACTTGTGCAAATTTATTTTCGTTTTGCACGAAAATGGCCACTTTTTCTTCTCCCTTTCTTCTCCCACACCTCTTTCAGCCCGCCCATCACCCTATCGGGCACCTGGTCTCCTGGGTCCCCGGGCACCTGGTCTCCTGGGAACCTGGCTCCTGGGCACCCGGTCTCCCAGGAACTTGACGTCTGCCCCTCCCACCGGCTACTGCCATCATTTTGCATTCTGCATTTTGCATCCTGCATCCTGCATTCTGCATTTTGCAACTTTCGCCCTTCGGGCGCACTTCCCTCGAGTGCATCTATATCATTGGATGCATTATTGTGACACAAAAAAGCCTCCGGGGGACATCACTGCTGCCCGGAGGGAAATGTTTTTTTTCTATGAGTGAATGAATGCATGTTCTAACTTACGTGGAAGAAATGCATGTTACTCGTTATTGTAGTAGTTGGTTGTCTTTTCATAGGTGGCAATAGTGCCATCGGTGTTGTAGGTTATGTTGATGGAGGTTTTAGCATAGGGATTGCCGCTATTGTCAGAGCCATAGACAGCAGGGTCCAAAAGGGCATTCTCGGCGGTCAAAAGCCATTCGCCGGACACCCAAGAATAGATGTCCTTCTCTATCTGAACGGTGCCGGAATAGGTATACTCTTCCTTCGTCGAATTAACCCAACCATTACTACCATCATTGACTTGGGAGATATAAGTTTCTTTCAAGCCATTGGCACCGTAGGTCGTCAGATACTTGAAGGTGTTGTTCCACACACCGGCGGAGCTGTTCCATGTATAAGACTCCGTCAGGACGACCCGTCCGGAGGCATCATAAGAGGTTGAGTCTTTAGAACCCGCACGCCACGTGTTGTTCTGCCAAGCATAAAGGTGCACCGTCAGGATAGTATGTCCCGCCTCGTCGTAATCATATAGCCACGAGTAATCCCCTACCCAATTACCGGCAGAATAGGTCAAACGGTCATCCTCAATCAGGCGTCCAGCCTCGTTATAGTACTTGATAGTGCCGTAATTAGGGACAGAGTCTTTCTTATAGTCATAGTGGGTGTTCTCCCGCCCTGCCGCATCATACGTCCAGGTGCGGTAGTAGGTTACCTTCCACACCGAATCAGTGCCGCAGTAATAGGCAGCCTGCAAGGTCGTGTGGTCGTTCTCGTCCTTCTCATCCGCAGGCTGTTTGGTGCCGGACGAGATGGTCCAAACTGAATCAGTGGTATTGGTAATTTTCCAGATCATGGACACCGTTGCACCGGAGGCGTCTGTCCATGTCTTGGATTTGGTGCCTGAGTAGAGATACCAGACGGAATCGGAATTACATCTCATAGTAACGGTACCGCTTGCGCCATTGTCATCCGTAAAAGAGATA
>ERZ842401.3833-NODE-3833-length-18208-cov-4.979122_pt1 | contig 18208 bp, 13 predicted proteins | sample MGYA00521270_ERZ842401 | MGnify/ENA primary metagenome ERZ842401 (study PRJEB31892, sample SAMEA3878208) | bioreactor metagenome | biome: Moose rumen | place: Sweden | collected 2011-10 | study: EMG produced TPA metagenomics assembly of the PRJEB12797 data set...
AACAATGAAACAAAAAGACTATAGTGAAAACACACCTGTTGAGGGCATGAACGCTTGTTCAGACCCCCAACCCCCTCGCTCGGCTTCGGCCGCTTGCCTTAGCAAGAACTTAGGGGGCTCAGGAAAGATTGTTTTCGCCACCAACAACGCCCACAAGCTGGAGGAGATCCGCGCCATCCTGGGTCAGCAGTTCGAAGTGCTCTCGCTGAAGGACATCGGCTGCGACGTAGACATCCCCGAGACGGGACAAACCCTCGAGGAGAACGCCCTGCAGAAGGCCCGCTACGTATGGGACCACTACCACCTCAGCTGCTTTGCCGACGACACCGGCCTCGAGGTCGATGCCCTCGGCGGGGCCCCCGGCATCTACAGCGCCCGCTATGCCGCCGTCAGGTATGCCGCCGTCAGGTACACTGCGACAGTGTCGCAGTCTACAGAACCAGCCCCTGCCAGCACCAAGGAACCAGCCCCTGCCAGCCACGACAGCGAGGCCAACATGCGCCAGCTGTTGCAGGATTTAGGAAATAATAACAACCGGCAGGCACGATTCCGCACCGTCATTGCGTTAATACTAAAGAAGGACGTATGTCCCTGCGGCTGCACTTCTATCAAGCAGGAGCACCTGTTCGAGGGCATCGTGGAGGGCCAGATCACCCGTGAGCGCAGTGGGGTAGGGGGGTTCGGCTACGACCCCATCTTCCGTCCCGACGGCTACGACCAGACGTTTGCCGAACTGGGGGCCACGGTCAAAAACCAGATCAGCCACCGCGCCCGTGCCACACAGAAACTGTGCCAGTTTCTTTTGAAAAATTGAGAATTCTTGCTTTGGCAAGCGTCCCTATGGGCCGAGCGGAGAATTGTGAATTGAGAATTAATAATTGAAAATTGAGAATTATGATTAAACTTGTCAATAAATTGGAAATCATCTTGGGTTTGAATGCTGCACAGAGCGCAGCCATAAATAAAAAGAAAGCAGGACGAACAGCAGTGTTCAGACTGCTCATGCTGGCCTTCTGTCTGCAATTCTCAATACTCAATTCTCAATTCCCAGCCCTCAGTTCCCTCCATGCCCAGACTGGCTCTTGGCGCGCCTATATGGCCTATTACGAGCCCCAGCAGATTGTGAAAGGCGGCAACCGTCTCTACGTGCGCGCCTCCAATGGCCTGTACAGCTACAACCTGCTGGACCAGAGCATACAGACCTACGACAAGATACGCCAGCTGAGCGATACCGACATCGACCGTATTGCCTGGAACCCCACGGTGAAGAAGCTGCTGATCATCTATAAGAACTACAACATCGACCTGCTCATGACCGACGACGACGTGTTCAACATCGGCTCCTACTACCTGAAGACGATGACACAGAACAAGACCGTCAACAACATCTACATCTACGAGCAGTATGCCTATCTCTGCACCGCCTTCGGCATCGTGAAGGTGAACATGCAGCGGCAGGAAATCAGCGAGAGCTACATCCTCAACAAGAACATCAAAAACGTGGGTATCAAGGATGGCCTCATCTATGCCCAGACCGACAACGGCAATATCTGCGGCAATACCAGCGAGAATCTCATAGACCCTCACAACTGGAGCACGGCAACCACCGTTCCCGACGGCATCTTCACACAGAGCACCGCCGACTGGGACGAGTACTACGGACTCGTGAAAACACTGCAGCCCGGAGGTCCAAGATATAATAATTTCGGAGCCATGCGCTTCAAGAACGGACAACTCTACACTGTGGGCGGAGGCTATAGCTGCACTGCTGAACTACAGCGTCCTGGCATCATCCAGATAATGAAGAACAGCGAGTGGACTTACTTAGGCAGCGACGTGGCAGCAACCACAAAGCATAGATTTGAAGATGTCGACGACATCGATATTGACCCCACCGACGAAAACCGCCTTTTCGTCAGTGGAAAAACAGGACTCTACGAGTTCAAGGACGGGGCTTTCATACGCGAATACACCATTGACAACAGTCCTCTTTCTTCCACACTGGGCAACACTCACTACAATGCCAAGAACTACAACCTGGTGGAAGGTATCTCGTTCGACAGTGAGGGCAGTCTGTGGGTGGTCAATGCCGGTGCATTCAATGCCACGCTGCTCCGACTCGGCAAAGACGGTGAGTGGAAAACATGGAATCCTGCAGAGCTCATCAACGGCACGAAAGGACTGAAAGGTCTGCAGAAAGTGGTCTGCGACAGTCGCGGACTGGTTTGTTTCATCAATTACCACTGGGAGATACCCTCATTCTATATGTTTGATCCTCAGACAGAGACATTCCAGAAAAAGATCATCAATCCCTTCATCAACCAAGACGGCACCTCCTACGATATTACCCCACTCTGCGTTCAGGAAGATTTCGACCACAATATATGGATTGGCACCAACAAAGCACTGTTCATGCTCGATCCCGACCAGATAGCCAATAGCTTCGAGACCGAGGTGACACAAGTAAAAGTGCCGCGCAACGACGGCACCGACTTCGCCGACTATCTGCTGAACGGACTTGTCGTCACAGCCATCTGTATCGATGATGCAGGGCGTAAATGGGTGGGCACGCAGAATGCAGGTCTCTACCTCATCTCGGCCGACAACATGACCGAAGTGCATCATTTCACCACTGACAATTCGCCCATTCTCTCCAATAGCATCGAGAGCCTGGCGGTGAACCACAATACAGGCGAGGTGTATATCGGCACCAGCTCCGGCCTCTGCTCCTATATGAGTGATGCCACGGCAGCTGTTGAGACCATGAATAAGAACAGTGTCTATGCCTTCCCCAACCCCGTACCCTCAGGCTACAACGGGCTGATCACCATCCGCGGACTCTCCTATGATGCCGACGTGAAGATTCTCACCATCAGCGGCCGATTAGTGGCCCAAGGCCGATCCAACGGAGGCACCTTCACCTGGAACGGACGCGACCAGTCGGGCCGTCGGGTGGCCTCAGGCGTATATATGATTGCTACCGCCACCAGCGAAGGCAAGGCTGGCGTAGTGGCTAAAGTGGCCGTCGTCAGATGAAAGCACTGTCAGTAGGCTATTTCTGTTGGCTGCTGTTGGTATGGCTCATTTTCGGCTATACACCTACTAACGACGGACTGGGCTATCTCGAACTGGCAGAGGTATGCGTCGGTGAGGGACAGCCCTATCCCACAATATCTCTATTCCATTATGATGACCTGCCCTTCGTCTGGAACATCGGAATCATCAATCTCACTGCATTGACGCTCAGCCTTTTTGGCACAGTCACACCGCTGTTTCCACTGCTATGCCTGCTGAAGGCACTGACGGCCTGGCTGCTGGCCAAAACCACCGAATGCCTCTTCTCACACCGTGTGGCTATCGCCGTCTTGCTACTCTACATACTTTATCCCAACAACTGGGGACAGAGCACGATGATCAGCAGTGAGATTCCAGCTGACTTTCTGACGATGCTCGTCGTTTTCTTAATAACCCGTTGGGCCTGTAAGAAAAATAGCAGCAATAGTTTCTCCCCATCTTACAGCCGTTATCTTCTCCCCTTACTATCCGGTCTGCTTCTTGCCCTGAGCAACTGGTTTCGCCCTACGGCCATCATCTTCCTGCTGGCACTGACCGCCTGGCTCCTCTATCGGCAGCGTCGCCATTCGTGGCAATCCATACTTTCAATGCTGGCCGGCTATGCCTGCTTCATACTCCTCGTAGGCACCAGCACCTGGCTGCGCACCGGTCATTTCGTCTATCAGGCCCGTTCGCTCTGGTTCTCCATGGTCGATGAGTGCTACGACGGTGCCGAGGTGGCACCCCACTGGGGACAGCCCATCTGGCCCGAAGGCTATCCCCGCTATATCGAAGGTCACGAACAGCTCGACTGCTTCGAGTGTGAACGCATCTGGCGCGAGCGCAGCATCAGCTGGCTCAAAGACCACAAGCTGGAGTACCTGAAGAAGATCCCCGGCCGCATCTACTACATGTACCAAAACGACTACGACTACCTGCCAGCATTCCTTAGCGACAAAGAACACGCCGAACAGAATTTCATCACCTTGCCCTATCGCCATCTGCTCAGCGAGGCTTCTACGCTCAGCACAGCACAGTGGCTGGCCCTCATCACCATGCTGTTCTACAGTCTGCTGCTGCTCAGCGCACTGGTCGGCACCGTCAGCCTCGTGCGTCAGCAGCACTATGCCGACCTGCTCCTGCCGCTTTCCATCATCATTGGCGGCACGCTGATGCTCACCCTCGTCATGCACGGCGAGACGCGCTTCAAGACTCCGTTCATGCCCTGGATCTTCATGCTGGCAGCCATTGGCATCAGTATGATAAGTAAAAGAACTGTGAGAAAATAGCAGTATGAAAAGACCATTACTCCTAACAATATATTTCGTAGCATCTTGCTTTGATTTATGTCACGCTATCACCACTGACAGTATCAGTAGGTTAGGCCTGCCAGTATTAAACATCAACACCATCAATAACGAAGAACCCACCTGCGACTACGTCTTTGCGCCAGAGGGTGCCTTCGGCATCTCTACAACCAACAATACCAAGGTGCCCGGACGATGCATCTTCACATTGCTGGGCGACACCATCTTCGACAGCAGCGAATACAAAAAAGACCAGAGCGGCATGACCTTGAAAATCCGAGGTAACACCAGTGCCTATTATTCACCGAAAAAACCCTTCAAGCTGAAGCTGGAGAAGAAGAACGACCTCTTCGGTCGCGGCGACTCCTGCTACTACGACAAGAACTGGGTGTTGCTGCCCGAAGGTGATGCACTGAACACGCTCTTCGGCAACAAGGTGAACGAACTGGTGGGCATGCCCTGGACACCGGCTGCACGCTACGTGAATCTTATTGTCAACGACGACTATCGTGGCATCTATCTGCTGACGGAACAGGTGAAACGCAATGCCGACTGCCGACTGAATGTAGACAAAAAAACTGGTTACGTCATTGAGCGCGATGCCTACTGGTGGAACGAAGATCCTTATTTCAAAACCGATCTCCTCGGCATTGAGTACACCTTCAAGTATCCTGACGAAGACGATGTGACCACCGATCAGATCAGTTACATCAAAAAATGGATTGAAGAATTCGAAAAGGAACTGCAGCAAGATGGGCCTTATGAACATTATGTAGATCTCAGCTCATGGGCATCATGGCTCTTGGCTCATGAAATTCTGGGCACCTACGACAGCGGTGGTTCTAATCTCTACCTCACGAAGAACGACAGCACTTCCGGCAGTCTTCTGCAGATGTCTACCCTCTGGGATTTCGGATCCATCATGCAACGGCCTACCAACTGGGTACGCATACACGTTGAAAACTTCTTCTACTTTAACCGGCTGCTGAACAGCAAGAACCATGCCTTCCGCAATGCCTTCATCGACCGATGGAACGAGCTGTCGCCTACTATTTTCCAGCAGCTCAACGATTATTTCAGCGACTTCAGCCAGTCGCCGACAGCACGTGCCATCGACCGTTCACGCCCTCACGAATATGACCGTTGGAACAATTATGACGATGCTTTGACACAACAAAACATTTCAAGTATAACCAACTGGCTCAGTGAACGTGAACAATGGATGAAAGAAGCCATTGAAGGGCTTAAAACAATTACTGTGGAACAACTGACCGTCACACATACAAAAAGGCCTCAGACAGCCTATAATCTGTTCGGACAGCCCGTGGATATAAAATCATACAGCGGCGTTTACATCATGAACGGTAAGAAATTCTACAAAAAATAAATGCGCAAAATGTCATGACTCAAGAAAAAAGTGACATCATCAACATAGCCAAAGCCATTGGTATCACACTGATGGTCATTGGCCATGCAGGCTGTCCGTCTTGGTTGCACGACTTCATCTACGTGTTTCACATGCCGCTGTTCTTCTTTCTGAGCGGATACTGTCTGAAAGAAAGTCATGTTTCGCAGCCATGGCAGTTCTCGGTACGACGGCTGAAGCAGAATCACCATTCAAGCACCCTACCAAACATGGTGGACATGGATACCCTATGTGCTTACTGGCATGGTGGGTTCCATCCTACTTGTCATTCTCGGAAAATACGGCAAGATAATACTCCGTTCCATAGTCTGATGCGAACCTGATCTATCAGCACTGCAATGAAGAAAATATTTAGCTCAGCTCCAGCATTCTCTGAATGGGCTTGACGGCTTCACGGGCGACGGAGGGGTCTACCTCGACGGAGGGCCATTCGTATCGGAGGGCGTTATAGATCTTCAGCAGCGTGTTCATCTTCATGTACTGGCACTCGTTGCAGTGGCAGCCTATATTATCTTCGCTCATCTCCGGCGGCACGGGCAGGAACTCCTTCTCGGGGCACTGCCGCTGCAGCTCGTGCAGGATGCCGGCCTCGGTGGCCACGATGAATTGTGTTGCGCAGTTTTGCTGCGCAAATTTTATCATGTCGGCCGTAGAGCCTTTCACATCGGCCAAAGCGAGCACGGGGCCCTTGCACTCCAGGTGGGCCATGACCACGGCCTCGGGGTACTGCTGCTTCATCCTGATGATCTGCTCCACCGAGAAGCGTTCGTGCACGTGGCAGCCGCCCTGCCAGAGCAGCATCTCGCGGCCTGTCACCGAGTTGATATACGAGCCCAGGTTGTAGTCGGGCCCGAAGATGATCTTCGCGTCCTCGGGGAACGAGTCGATGACCTTCTTCGCATTGCCGCTGGTGACCACCACGTCGGTCAGGGCCTTCACCGCGGCGGTGGTGTTCACGTAGGAGACCACCTGATAGCCGGGATGTTCGTCCTTGAACTTCCTGAGGTCCTCCGCCTTGCACGAGTCGGCCAGTGAGCAGCCGGCGTTCAGGTCGGGGCAGAGCACCAGCTTCTCGGGCGAGAGCAGCTTGCACGTCTCGGCCATGAAGTGCACGCCGCACATCACGATGATCTTCGCGTCGGTGTCAGCCGCCTTGCGGGCCAGTGCCAGTGAGTCGCCAATGAAGTCGGCCACCTCCTGCACCTCGCCCACCGTGTAGTAGTGGGCCAGCACCACGGCCTCCTTCTCCTTGCACAGCCGCCGTATGGCAGCCTGCAATTGCTCTTTGTCCTCTCCCTCGGCAAAGGGCTCGTCGATATATCCCTTTGCTCTCCACGCTTCTTTTATGTTCATTGTTTTCTATTTTGTTACTTCTTCATCTCCACTCGGCAGTCTTCCTTCACGTTCTTGCGCTTCTCGGCCTTCTCCTTGAGGATTTTCTCGTTGGGACCGTAGCCTGGCTTCAGACGCTCTATCCAGATGGTCACGCTGTTGCCGTTTTCGCCCATATAGACCTCGATCAGCTCGCCTTCGGTGGTCAGGCAGAGGAAGTTGTCGTTCTCCAGATAGACCTTGCCCAACGGGCGCATACGGGATGCGAAGGCATTGTAGAACAGCTTCATGTAGCCCTCTTTCTTGCCGCTGTTGCTCAGGTAGATGCTCATGCGCGTCATGGGTTTGTCTACGAACGAGTAGTCATCGTCCTTCTCCTTGACGATGCCGTCGTCGAACTTCACCAGCATGCTGTATTTCACGCCGTTGTACTCAGGGAAGTACTCCACGTAGTTCTTATCGCCCAGGAAGGTGCTGCTATAGTAGAACGGCGACTCGATGGGCTTTTCCTTCATGTAGTCATAGACCTCGTCGGGCTTCAGCAGGTCTTTGTCGTCCATCACGTCATACAGCCATGTGGTCAGCTCGTCTTTCTTGGCATTGACAAACACCTCGGGCGTCATGTAGACCGACAGTCCGTCGGCACCTTTCGACGAGATGTTCAGATGGTTGGCAAAGGCCTCTACGTCGACGTGCTGACTGGTCACGTAGTCGTCAGACTGGTACCATGTGGAGATGTCTACTATCTCGGGCAGACCCTCGAGGATGGTGCCGTCCTGCTTGACGAGCACATACTTCTCGTCGGTGGTCTGCAGCATGGCATACTTATTACCCAAGCGGGGGAAGTCGATAGCCCTGTTCATCAGGAACTCCGTCTGGCCCACCTTCTTGCCCTGCCGGTCGACGACGGTGCCTATCATATTGTAGTCGGCATCCTTCTCACCGGCCAGCATCAGCTTGTCGCCGAAGAACCACAGGTCGTCGTATTCCGGCTCCATGAGCACCTGTCCCTCGGTGTTCATCAGACCGTAGTTGTCGCCGTCGTAGTAGACGAACTCCTCGCCCTTGAACACCCGGATCTTATTGATGTGCTTCGATGCCTTCACCACCGGCTCGCCCTTCAGATCGAAGAGTGCAAAGGCGCGGTCGTCGGCATCGTTGCCTTCGCTGGCCTTATAGGCCGAAATATACTTGCCCTCGTAGATGCCCGTGCTGACATAGCGCGAGCCCTGTATGACGCCCGATTCCTCGCCCTTCAGGTTCAAGATATGGTCGGTCATCTGGTGGGTCACATGATGCTCATAGAAGAACCGCTCCTCCTCGGGATTGGTGAGCACCACGCCGTCCTCATACCACAGCGAGCCGTAGACAGGCTCGAAGAGCACGTTGCCGTCGGCATCGAGCAGACCCCACAGGTGGTCGGTGGTCATGAAGCGCAGATAGCCGTTGTCGGCCATCGCCACCTTCTCCACCTGCTTGCCGCTGACGGTGTCGAGCGTCTTCAGCACCGTGCCGTCCAGACCGATCAGCTGAACATACTCGCCGGGCTTGGCCACCAGCGCCTTGCCATTGATGAAGCGCTTCACGTCGACAAAGCCGCCGGCAATCTTCTGGGGCTCAGCCTCGCAAGTGTAGAGCGAATAGCTCTCCTCCTCCTCGTCGTACATAAAGAAACGGTTGTCGTAGGCCAGATGAGGCTTTTGCTCCAGCTTCTCGCTGAAGATCACCTTGCCGTCGGCCGACAGCATGCCCCACTTGCCGTCCTCCTCGCTCTGGAACGGGATGCCCGTCACCTGAGGCTCAGTCAGTTTACGGCTATCGCCACTACAGCCGGCCAGCAGCACAGCCAGCACGGCAAAAAATGCCAAACTCAATGCTTTCTTCATCATATCCGTGTTTTCTTAGTGATTGATATTGCTTGTTCAAGTCATGAAAGCGAAGCCCCGTCGACCGCGTCTTCGGGCTTCAGTGGCAAAGGTACTCTAAAAAACCTACACCACCAAACTTTTCCACAGCTTATTATCATTTTATTTTTTTCTTTTTCTTTTTTAAAAAGATATGATAGATATGATGGTGCGTGGATAAGTGCAAAACTTTCGGCCTTTTTTCTTGCCCAAACGGTTATCCACCCGCGGTCATCGGTTTATCTACCGCCGCTGTGCGTCGTTTCCGTCTGATAATAAGCGTGATAGGGGAGTTATCCACCGTTTCCGTTGCTCACGCTGAATGTGCATAAGTTTATTGTTTTTTCTGGTTGAAAATCGTGGATAACTCCCTGAAAACTCCGTCGTAACTCGGTGCATATCCCCCGTCGTCTTCGGCCCCCATGGTTTTCCACTCCCTTGTGCACCAGTTTTCCACCGAGTTATCCACCGTCGCCCATTTCTCTGAAGACCCCGTACCTGCAGGGCTAATCATCATGCCGTTAATATCCGCTTATCTCACAGTTAGTATCTGATTATTTAGCTGTTAGTATCCGATGATCTCAGAGTTAGTATCTGATGGTCTCACCGTTAATATAAAACTATCGGACAGTTTTTGTCTAACTGCCCGATAGTCCTTGTCTAATTGCCTGATGGTTCTTGTCTAACTGTCGGTTTACGACGTAAGAGCGTCTTCTCTATGCAGAGCATAGCATCATAGGCTTCTGTGACGTTCTTTTTCAAAAGTTCCTTAGAGTATGTATGCTTGTATTTTTTTGCAACATTATTGTAGAACGACACGATGTTCTTAACGCATTTACTCTTAATAATATGTTTCATGGCAGCGAATACTCCAGATCAATGGCTTTCAGTGTCAGTTCTTTAGCTTCCTCGATACTCATAGTATCAGTTACTAAGTTCATTTTCACTTGTCCATTCTCAATGTAGACACTGTTTTTTTCAGTGTCTTCGCAGTGGTTAGTATGATGTGCGGCCACCACTACCTTATCGTTTCTGCTTTTGTTTTGAAGTACGTACATACGTATTTATATTGTTTCACTTGCAAATATATGTATAATAAGGGTATACAGAAAAAATTGTTTTATTTATTTAATAGTATTATTTATAAATTTACACAATTTAATAAAAAAAAGAGGGAGTGTTCTCACACCCCCAGTTCGTCTACCATCCGGCGGTTCTTCATCCGCTCGGTGTAGCTGACGTGCACCCATACATAGCCCGTGCGCTTCTGCCGCTCGAGGAGCAGCTGGTCGAAGTCCAGATGGCGGCGGATGAAGTCTATGTAACGGCGCGCCGTCGCCTCGTCGGGCGTGAAGATGTCGGCCGCCTCGCCCAGCAGGTGCTGAGAGTGGGGCACGCCGCCCACCACGTAGTTCAGGCACTCCGAGCGATAGCCGCTGTTGATGCGGATGGGCCCGAACTGCCGTCGCAGCGGTTCGAGCACGCGCTGGCAGAGCGTGCGCAGCCGGGGGATGATCACCTCCGGCTCGTCCACGCGGTTGATCATGCCCAGCCGCTCGCAGGTGTACGAATAGAGCATCTCGCGGAGCGTGAAGTGCTCCGTGAGACGCTCGTCAATGTTGAAATCAGGGTAACCGTCGGCCCTTTTTTCATCGTGTGTGTTCATGGTAATAAGAATGATTATTTTGTTAGTCCTTACAGCCCATCCCCCTCGGCACCCTTCGCCGAACGAGGCCGATGCGCTGTTTATGGGTGCAAAAATAGCCCCTTAGTGTGCACAAAAGGTTCAAACCTCCAACTTTTTGTGTTAAAAAATCGCGTTTTTCAAGGTTTTTAACGAAACAAGTCGCTGTGGTAACTGTTCAGCGAATGATTCTTTGGATGCGCTCCGCGCAGAAATTAAACAAAATTAAAAACAAAATTAAAACAAAATTCGTGTTTTTTCCTCTATTTTGGATAATTTTGAATTCAATTTTTGTTTAATTTTGAGCCTGTAAGGCGACCCTATGCGCATTCGCTGAATAGTTACTTATTTTTATCAGAAAGAACAAGTCTTTCCATGTCTATCCATGTTTTTGATTATATTTCTCAACTTCCTTACAAATATACTTCTTTATGCTTTCCCAGCTAACATTTTTAAACATATACGGCATGGGCTGTGAATCAGCATCGTCAAAATAAGTCATACTCAACAAAGCTCTGTATTCCGAACCATCAGCATACTTTTTCAAATAGAAATTCATCAAATTCTCAAACGAAAAATGCTGTAACAGAAAGAATATGTCAATAAAGTCTTTCTTGGTGCCTCTACCGATAATAGCATTTACCTTCATGGCTGCAATATCCTTAGGAGAAGCTAAATTAAACCCATCTTCTTTTATGGGTTCATCTATCCAAGGATAAGCGTAGTTGACTACATCAACCTTAACACCACAAATATTATAAACCCTAATTGTTTTTGATGTAGACAGCAAAGTCAACTCTTTGGCACATTCCTTCAATGCCTCAGTCAGCTCATCAACATTATTTGTAGTTATTCCGAAAAAATCCAAATCCACAGACCTTCTGTGCCCATACTGCAAAGCCAGTGAAGTTCCACCTACCAGTCTCATATCATTTAGTAGAGGTGACTGTGTAAGGCTTTTCAAGAGTTCCAGAGTGTCGGGGTAGACTGTCTGAAATGATAGCATCGGTATTGTTCAGGTTTTGTATGTGATATTGTGCAAAGAAACGAGAGGCAAACGGGATCGAGCGTACGCAACTGCTGGCACTCATGGACTATCTTGTCAAGTCCATAGTAACGGTTGATAAGCCGCCAGTCATTCATTTGTCCGTATTCCATCACTCGTTGGATGATATAAGCGGCATGAGCATTCATTTGTAGTTGAGATGTATCAACATCCCAAAACAGATTCTTTGAAAACCTACTCAAGCATTCCTTTCCGCTCATAATTATTTGATTTGCGATATTCTGGCAACAAAGATAGGTATAATTCCGAAATTATCCAAGAATCCATGTGTATTTTCATCCAAAATTATCAAAAAAGATGCTGTTGAGTATGTGAAATTCGTGAGATAATTAATGCTAATTATGGTAATTCGTTTCTAAGAAAAAAAACTGACACGGGCCTGGCGCAGTGGCCGGGCCCGTGTCTTTCGGTTGATAGGATCAGCGGAGCTTAGTACTCCTCTTCCTCTGCAAGTTCCTCGTCCTCCCAGACGTTGTTGTGGCGGCGGGAGAGCATATCACCAGTCTCGATGGTATTCTCGTCGTCGAGCGTTGCATCGAAGCCCTCAACGGATGCGGCAATCATCTGCTGCATGTGGATGAGGCAGCTGATGGTCTCCGGTTTCAAATATGTCTTTTTCATAATCTTTCTTTCTTTAAATTATCGTTAATAGCCTTCTGCCTTACTTCCTGACTACCTTCTTGCCGTTCACGATGAACAGGCCCTTCTGAGCCTTGCTGACGCGCTGGCCCTGCAGGTTGTAGACAGTCTCTGCGCCATTCTCAGCGGCCACGGCGCTGATGCCGGTGGTCGTGCCGTCCTCGAAGACGATGCTCAGTTCACGGGCAGAACCCTCAGACGGATTCTCAATCTGGAGATATGCCTTGCCCGGCTGGATGGTGCCCTTGTTCAGCTTAGCAAACTTAGCAGTGCTGCCACTTACGGTCAGTCCATAGAAGGTGTACTGATTATACATGTCGTCGTTGATGACGAAGTCGTACACGTTAGAACCCTTCAGGTCGTTCTCTACGGTCTCTGCGCTCTCCACAACGGGAACAGCCTTCGTAGCACCCTTCAGCACCAGAGCCGTACCAGCGGGAACAGCCGTAGCCTCGGCGAGCGTCACAGTATTTTCAGCAACCGTTGCGGTGTAAGCCTTCAGACCGTCTACACCAGTAAAGTCAACAGCATAGTGGGTAATAGCAGTAGCCCAGCCAGCCTCACCAACGGTGAACGTCTCAGTGGCAGGAACGAACGAGTAGCTGACATTCAGACCGTCGAAGGTGATAGTGATGTCGTAGGTGTTTGCCTCGGGAAGAACCATCTCCACGTTGTTACCTTCGCTATTGCCGTGCCAAGCAGCAGCAGTTGTTGCTTCTACAGATGCCTTCTCGATCACCTTGAATGCAATGGTCTGAGCATCCAGTACCTGGTCAGCATAGGTCTTGGTGAACACGCCGTCCTCGAATGTCATGATGTCGGTCTGTGTAGCCTGATCCCACTTGTCAGAGAAGATAGCCTTGTTGGTCTCGTCCTTATCGCTACCTACGACGGCATAGACAGGAGCCTTCTTCAGGTCAACGTTACCCATCACAATCTGACGCTGTTCGCCGTTGTCGTTCTTGGTAAGCGTGAGTACATAGTTGCCAGCGGCAGTTGTTTTGAAGAATCCTACATAGTCGAACCATGCTGTAGTAGACTCATTAGCCAGACCACTATTGTTAGCGCGAGTGAACGAAGCAGGTGTGATAGCAACGGCATTGCCATCACCGTCAGCAATAGCTAAGTTGGAGACGATTTCCTTGTTCTCACCCCATGCGCCAAACTTGAACGAAAGCTTATAGACAGTGTTGGCCTTCAGAGGCATGGTGTAGCCATCCTCCTCACCATAGGTTGTTCCGAACTTTGTGAAGAGAGCCAACTCGTTGTCCACGGCAGCCATACCGGCATTGCCTGTAGAGCCCTGCACAAGGCGAGTGTTGTAGGCATCTGAGCCGCCGTTTTTGCCCCAACCTGGAGCATACACGCGGTTGCTTCCATCAACATTAGCGGCATCATAGGTAGCATACAAGTCAATAGCGCTTACCTCAGCGTCATTTGCCGTCCAGGTAGCACCTGTCAGGGCAGCAGTAGCGGCGGTCACATCGGCCTTTGCGTTGACAGCAGTCTGGTCGATGGCTTTAGCAGCAGCCAAGGCAGCAAGAGCAGCAACGTTGTTGTAAGGAGCATACTCATCAGCCTCGAAGCCAAGGGCCTTAGCCTCAGCAGCGGTGATGGCAGCATTCAGGGCTGTGTAATCCTCGGAAGTGGCACTTTCTACCTCGGTGTACTTCACATTCTTGAACGAGAACCAACTGATATTGCTATTGGCAGCCACGTTGATCTTGATGGTCAGCTTACCGTCGGCATCAGCCTGACCGGTAGCGGTGAAGGTGTCGAGATAGCGACCGGTTGTGCCAATTTGTGTTCCAGCAGTCAGGTCAGTGGCTGTTCCCTCGCCCACCTGCATAGTAATGCTGTTAGCAACCTTAGAATCACCCGTTACACGAGCCCAAACAGAAACGCTATAGATACCGTTGGGCGTAAGACCTTCCTGCGTAGCAGTCATGGTCTTTGCTCCCAGACTGGCAGCGCTGGTCCAATACTCAAAGAACGGAACGACGAAGTTCGAGCCGTCAGAGCTACCCTCTATGCTCCAAGTGTTGATGTAGTAGTCACCAAAGTTAGCAGCGTTGTCCCATGCGCTCTCCATATACTTACCGGCAGCACCGTTAGGATTGGCATGCCATCCAGAGACGACCACGCCGAGCGTTGTGCCAGCAGCATTTGCGGCATCATTGGCAAGCGTTCCATTGTTATAAGGAGTCTCAATAGCGGCAATAGCCTCTGCAAACGTTGTGGCAGCAGCAGCCGTCACGACGTTGGTATTCTCCTGAATGTCCTTGGCGGCATCGATAGCGCTCTTTGCTGCGGTATAAGCAGCAATGCTGGTATTGGCATTTGTAATAGCGGTCTGCAGAGCCTGATAGTTGTCAGTGGTCTTGTTGCCTTCGAAAGCAGCCTTTGCGCTGTTCAGAGCGGTCTCTACGTCGGCGTTCATCTTGCCTGCAGGAACAGAAGCGAGCAGAGCAGCGGCATCCTCGTCAGAAACAACATCGCCCAGATAGGTCAGGCGGAAGTTATCGACCTTGTACCACCACACACCAGCGGCACTGTAGCTGCGGTCAGCATCGTTGTTAGAACCTACGGCACCGATAGTGAGCGTGCCTGCGTCAGTAACGACAACCTTTACGCTGCCCTCAACACCTTTACTTCCATCTGTATCACAGGTGATACCCTCGTGGTTGTCATTGGCAATCAGATAAACCTTTGCGGGGTCACCGTCACTGCTATTAGCAACAACGGCCCTCAGTTCATAAAGACCCTTAGGCAGACCGGTGATTGTCTGGGTGATGGGATGACCGGCACTCCAGATATTGAAGAGATAGTTACCTTCGGAGTTTGTCATAGCGTATGTACCAGGAGCCGTACTCTTTGCACCATGATCATTGCTGGGGCTATAAGTCCAACCGAGCGTGTTACCAAACTCAAAGCCTGGATTCACAATGGCCTTCGTGTAGTCTGTGTTGGCCTCAGTTCCCAACTTTGTTACAGCAAATGCATAGTAGTCGTTATATACCTCGCTGATAGCAGTATAAGTACCAGCATTGTACTTGGTGTCAACGCTGAAGTCATCATATTGGGTCTTCAATGATGTTTCCAATGACTTGATGCTTACATAGAGGTCAACACTTGGCTGTACAGCAGAAACAGCATCATTGAGAGCCGTCGTTGCAGCCAACAGTTGCTCTGCCGTTGCAGTAGATGTATCAAGGTCGTCGTTGGCATCAATCACACTTTCAAGTGTTGCCTTAACAGTTGCTGCCATCGGCTTTGTAACAATAGCTTGCGCAGCTGCCAGTGCATTATTATAGTCAAGGATATAAGCAGCGTTCTGGGCCTCGCTGATGGTGCAATCACCGAAATAGGTCAGCACAAAATTGTCCCATATACACCACAAAGTCGTGTTTGTCTCCAATTTTGCACCCAGTGTGATTGTATTATCAGTTACGGACACCCAAATAGGCTCAATAGTATAATTACCATTAGTAAATTCTACCGAAGCGTCATCCATACCATTTAGTCCATCGCCAGAATGATCTGTCAATGTTCCCATGGGGTTAAATGACTTTGTTTCGTTGTTGATGTAGAATACTGGCAGGTGCTCAGTGTCGCTGCCATCCTGACGATAAAAGCCTTGGGCTGTCATTTTATAGACACCATTAGGAACGCTACTCAAGGTCTGGCTTAATGTGAATGTAGAATTCCAGCTTTCTGCACAGTTGTTGATGTTGTTACCACCCGAGAGATTCTTATTACTTGCTTCCATAGTCCAGCTACCGACATTGCGGTTGTTGCGGCCGAAGTTCGGGTCAAGGATGAGCCATGTGGCATCAACAGGATCATTAACAGTAGCAGCTTCAAGAGCAGTACGCATGTCTGCTTCTGAATAGATATTCCAGAGTGCTTTGTCGCTTGTTCCGTCAATATTCTTTCCGAGAACAGTCGAATTTCCATCATAACCATAGTAAGAAGGTCCGTCATCAGCGATGGTATAAGTGCCATTTTCTTTCTTGGTGAAGGCCAGCCAGTGAGCATTGCTGTTATCCATAAAGTCACCGTTGAAATAGTAGTTCGTTCCACCATTGCTCACCTGCGATTCAATGGTATAGCGACCGTCATTCTGCAAAGCCAGTGTCACATATTCAGGGTGCTCCACAAGTGAGGCTTGTGTTCCCCAGCTGTTGCCAGCTCCCCAGAACTTGGCAGCCTCAACACTCTTCAGATAGAACTTGCCACCTTTGCTAAGGGCGTAAGGAGTAATGTAATAAGTGTTGTCTGTGAGACTCGTGATGGTGTAGAGCAGGCCGTCGGCAGAAGGAGCGTCGAGGTCGGCGGTCTTTCCCCATACGTTACCCCATGCATTCTCTGTGTTTGCACCGTTCATACGGCAGATAATCATGCTCTCGTAGGTGTCATTAAAAGTTGCCTCGAAGATACCATCTGCGTCATCATCGGAAAATTCGACCCATGGGCCAGCGGTCTCACCTGTAAAATGGTAGAGTGCATAGCGTGCGCCATCTACATTCCAAGGACCTGGTGCCAGGTACACAGTCTTGCTCGCGCTAGCGGCTATTGTCACCAGGCATAGCATCATTAATAGTTTAAGTTTTCTCATAATGTTTTGAATTTAGTTAGTATAAAATGTTAATGATCTGTTTTGCTTTCCTTAGTGGGCCTTAGTGGATAATATATGCTTAAGTTCTTCTTCTGTGAGTTTTAGGCTTTTTACCACTACGTCTTCACTTACTCCGTTTGCAATCAAGTTCATTGCATTGGACAGCCGTTCTTCAGCACGGCCCTCAGCACGGCCTTCAGCACGGCCCTCAGCATGACCTTTCTTAAACCCTTTCTCTATACCCTCCTCTATACCTTTACGCTCGCCTTCCTGGTATTGTCCGTCCATGACGGTTATGGTGTCACGATAGGCTCGAAGACTCTCGTCATACTTCATTCGTTCCTCCTTGTTCAAGGATGCAACCTCTGCAATTTCTGAAAGACGCTGAAACACAGCATTCTGAGCCATCCAAGGCATGCGCTGCAATATATCCATGTGCTTTAAAATATAAATAATCTTTTCAAAAACGGTCTCACACTCTTCTGCCTCTTTGGTGAAATAGGGCAACTGAAGATAAACGAGGCGAATCTTGTCGGAGAACTGAGTACGTTGATCCATGTCCATAAGAGCCACATCAGTGCGGAAACTTGCGGAAATATCACTGATCTTGAAATTCAGAAAAGAAATCAAATAGACGGCATTGATGTCGTATTTCCAGTCACTGCCCCGTTCGCCCTGCTCAATAATGGAACGCGCAGAATAATAAATGCTGCGCTCCTTGAAATAGGGCTGGTATTTGTTCTGCATCTCCACAATAATATGCTCGCCAGTATCTGTCTCGCAATAGATGTCATAGATAAGAGAACGGTCACCTGCAACGATTCCCAATTGTTCCTTGTCAAGAAACTTGAGGTCAACAATAACTCGCTCGTTTTCCAACAACGAATTAAGAAACGCCAGTAGAACGGGCTTGGAGAATTCCTGTCCGAAAATGCGCTTGAAGCCTATGTCGGTAAACGGATTGATAAACTTTCCCATTCTTCTCTCTTATATAGCAGATTTTTGATTTTTTTAATACAACTTGCAAATTGCAAAAATATATTTTTAGTTTTAATTCGCAAAACTACTTATTATTCCGAAAATAGCCAAAACTTTTAACACTGTTTAGCACTGGCGGCTATCGTCGTAACTACTCAGCACCCTGCATAAGTTGAATCAATAGGTCCATGCTGTACCTG
>ERZ842401.3834-NODE-3834-length-18207-cov-13.679925_pt1 | contig 18207 bp, 6 predicted proteins | sample MGYA00521270_ERZ842401 | MGnify/ENA primary metagenome ERZ842401 (study PRJEB31892, sample SAMEA3878208) | bioreactor metagenome | biome: Moose rumen | place: Sweden | collected 2011-10 | study: EMG produced TPA metagenomics assembly of the PRJEB12797 data set...
CCAACGTTTGTTGGTTGATACCCAATTTCTTCCGCCTTTCTTTGATGGCAATTCCAATTTCTTGCTGCGTCATAATCTCATTATATTGCGATTTCGGCACAAAGTTAGCAATAATTCTTCAAAGACAAAGCAAAAATCGCAATTAAATAGTATTTTCAGCTTCGATTTATTCAAAAAACTGCATAATTAGCATAAAATCTCAATATAGTGCGATTTTTCAACGAGAATCTTGCGTAAACACGAGCCAGACATCCCGCATGAGTATCAGTCGGAAGTCATCCTGGCTCATGTCCTTCGCTTCGTCCAGACTTCCTTGTTTGCCTATCAAGTCGAAGCTGTAAGAGTGGAATGTCTTCGCCCCAACCAGCCTGCCTCGCACCATCCTTGACCAAGTGGTCAGCCAATTCGCGGGTGCGACGCGTGCGCGATACATAAACGATGGATGGGCAGCTGTGTCCAAGAATAAGCGAGCGCAGCAGGTTGTATTTCTCGTCGGCTGTATCGGCATGAAGCACGGAGTAGCGCAGGTTCTTTCGTTCCGCATTAGCTGCAAAGACCTTCAGTTCCAAGCCCAACTTTTCCCTGAAGTAGTCGCAAATATCGCTGATGACCTTCTGTTTTGCCGTTGCCCGCTCAATGGGGTCGAGCAGGCCGTTGATGGTTACGGCTTCACTGATACCAAAGTATAGCTCTTGTCGGTTGGCAGACAGCCGATTCCATTCGCACACTTCGTCGTTCAGCAAATCGCGAGCCTTCATGGAATCGTTCACGGGATTGTTCAGTTCGTCCACCTGCAGCTTGTCGTCCTTCACCAGATGATGGTAAGGCCGTTTGGGAAACAAGAGTGGCGAGAGAAAGAGCGTGTCAATGAATGCTATCATCCTAAGTCGTTGAATGTCATTGATTCGTCTTCACTTTCCGCTCTACAATCGCGTCTTTAGATAGTCGTTCTCCTTTTTGAGTCGTTCCACCTCATGAGATAATTGCTCGATGGCTTCGCGCTGGTTGGTGCGGTAGCCCAGACGGGCTGCAGTCATTCTTTCGCGGATGCCTCCCTCGGTGACGAACTCTTCTTCCTTCTTCTTCTGATAGGTCATCATCATTTTATCCACCATATGGCAGAGTGTGATGGCGGTATTAGCCAATTCCTCGTCGTTCCACTTCTCGAAGAATTGTTCATAGTCGCCGATATGGTTGTGCGTCCTGCAATACCTGAGCATAGCGTCGTAGCGTGGATGCCCAGCTGTCCACTTCGTCAGATGGTGGGTAGGCAAATAGTCTTCATAATCCTCTAATAGCTCCTGAATGCTGGAACGCGCCACGTTGAGCAGTTTCATTTCCATCTCCATGGAAGTCACCCCGTCAGCCGACCCTTCCACGATGTTCTGCTTGCCAGAACGTGCCGCCTGCACCATCTGATCTACCGTGCGATCTCCATAGGCAGGAAAGAAGCGCCGGGTGAAGACGTAGGTCATCTGGAAGAGCACGACCGTCTTTTGGTAGAACCAGAGGTTTTTCCAGTTGGTCTGCTTGCGGAGGACCGACTCGATGTTGGCGGCAGGGGTGCGAGGGGTAGAGGTATTTGTCATTGCTTTTTCTTTTTAGGGGTTATTATTTTCTAGATTTTCTAGATTCTCTAGATTTCCTAGATTCTCTAGATTTTCTAGATGCTCTAGATGCTCTAGTATTTCCTTCAAGCGGAGGATCCCTCTAAGGGGCAGCAAGTCTTTTGTCAGGCGGCAGTCCGAACTTCCTGGTGGGTCATCCTCCGGTTTGTCGGCCACAAAGTTACACAAATTATCTCGAATAACCTTTGGGAGGCAATCTATTTGCCATTTTAGCGGCTCGTTTTTTGTATTTTTTTGCAAAAGGCATCATTTCCTGTCAAGAGAATGAAATCGTAAACACGTCATTTGCGATAGCTAAACACGTCATTTGCAATGGCTAAACACGTCATTTAGGATGGCTAAAATTTGGGTTCTCAAATTCATGATAAGACACGTATCCGTTTGGCATCTAAGTGCTGGCTATAGATTATCTGAGTACTGGTTATAGGCTATCTAAGAGTTTCCCTTATAGGCACTCACATTCGCAAAAACTCAAAAAGTTTTTGGTAATTCGCTCATTTAATTGTACCTTTGCACTTTGGAAAATGAAGAATAAGGAAATCATGAAAAGAACTGTTTTTATAACGGGTGGAGCCAGCGGCATAGGAGCAGCCACGGTCAGCAAGTTTCTTTCTGAGGGCTGGAACGTGCTGTTTACGGATATCCAAGAGCCGACAGAAATAGATGATCGCGCGCGATTTGTATTAGCTGACTCCTCGAAGAAGGAGGAAATGGAGCGTGCGGCGCAGATAGCCGAGCAGACGTTTGGCGGGATTGATGCGCTGTTCTGCAACTCTGGCATCCATCGTCGCAACACCGTGCTGGACATCAGTCAGGAAGAGCTGGACTTGGTTATCCAGACCAACATCTATGGAACGGTGTACACCCTGCAGGCGGTAGTACCTTATATCATCAGTCGAGGTGGCGGGGCTGTGGTGCTCAACTCGTCCGACCAGTTTTTTGTGGGCAAGGCGCACAGCTTTGCCTATGGCATGACGAAGGGGGCTATCGGTCAGATTGCCCGTAGCTTAGCCATCGACCTGGGGCCTCACAACATCCGCGTGAATGCCGTCTGTCCAGGCACTATCCATACGCCGTTAGTGGACAATCTGTTCAACGCCTTCTCGAAGAAGGACAACAAGACCATCGAGCAGTATTGGGAGGAGGAGAATGCGCTCTTTGCCCGCAAGGAGGCTGGGCGTCCGGAAGAAGTGGCAGAGATGGTGTTTTTCCTGCTTTCAGAGAAGGCCTCTTTCTGCACGGGCGGTCATTACCTGATTGATGGGGGGCTGGTGTGCCAGTAAGAAGGATGAAAGACCCCACCCCTAACCCCTCCCCTCAGGGGAGGGGAAACATAATAGTATGAAGGAAAGCAATACAAAGATTCTGATGATACTCCATCTGGCGGTGTTTCTGGCAGGATGGACGGGGGTGTTCGGCAGGCTGATCACGCTGAGCGGTCTGCCGTTAGTGTGGCATCGGATGTGGGTGAGTGTGGCAACGCTGGGACTGGTGCTTGCCTTGACGCATCGACTTCACCGAGTGGGTTGGAAGGCTCTGCTGAAGATAGGCGGCTGCGGAGCCATTCTGGCCACTCACTGGGTAGCCTTTTTCGCCAGCATACAGCTTTCTAACGTCTCTATTGGCGTGGCCTGTGTCGCCACCTCGTGCTTCTTCACCACGCTGTTCAATCCGCTGATCAATCGCAAGCGCATCTCCTGGGCCGAAGTACTCATCAGCTTTATCTCCATTGCGGGTGTGCTTCTCATTTTCAGTCTCGATGTCCGCTACCGCATAGGCATCGTGCTGGGCCTGACCTGTGCAGCCCTGTATTCCGTTTTCTCCATCCTGAACGTGAATGTCTCGAAGGAAACGGGCGAGGACAGTGCGACGATGCTGCTATATGAACTCATCGGCGGTGTGCTGTTTCTGACTCTCTGCATGCCGCTCTATGCTTATATATTCGAAGGTACGGGCGTGCGCGGGTGCGTGGGCGCGCGAATAATATTGAAGGAGTGGATGCCGAGTTCTGCGGACTTCCTGTGGCTCATCCTTTTAGGTTCTGTGTTCACCGTGCTGCCATTCCTGTTTCAGTTGCAGGCACTTGTCAAGCTGTCACCCTTCTCCGTGAGTCTCGCCTACAACCTGGAACCCGTTTATAGCATCGCCATCGCCGCCATTCTCTTTGGTGAACTACGCGAAGTAAACTTCTCTTTCTGGTTGGGTATCTCGCTGATCGTCATCTCTGTCCTGATACAGACCTTCAGAGTCATGAGTCATGAGGGATGAGGGTTAAGGTTGGAGGTGAGAAGAGAGATAGTTGTCGATTTCTTGCAGAGAGGCATCCTTGAGGAGAATGTTCTTCTGCGCATCAAGCAGATAGAGCGATGGCTTCGCGGGCAGATAATAGAGCTGCTTGGAAGTAATGGTCTGCTTCGGATCGTAACCATCAATCCAGTTTTCAGGCAAAGGCTGCCCGTTAATTGTCCCTACCCCTTGCTCGCTCTCCGTGTTGACCAGCAGCACCCGAACGTCGGGATGGCGCAATGAGGCCATGCTGAAAGCAATGGGCATTTCCTGCTGACACGACTCGCAATCGGGGTCATTGAAATAGAGCAATAGGTATTTGGCGGCTGTGGAGTATAAAGATTGCTTCTTGCTGACCCCACCCCCAGTCCCTCCCCTTCGAGGGGAGGAGACTCCTTTATTTTCGCCTCCACTCGAGGAGTGGGAAGCAACATTGTAAACGAAGTCGGTGGCCTTGTCGCCCACACGGTTTTTCTGCAAGTTTTGGATAAGGAATCGCGGCCGGGTTTTCTCTGCCTCGCTGACGGAAGGCACGTCTACGAAGGCATTGAGGAAATAGAGGTAGAGCTCGTCGCTGTGCATGGGCGATTGTGGGTTGCCAAGATAGTGGGCAGCCAGGTCCATGAGAGTGGAGAGGTGAGAGGTGGAAGGTGAGCGGTGAGCGGTGATCAGCGCGAAGAGCTTTCCTACACCTTCGGTGCGAGCTTGGCTGGTAGCCACGGGCAAAACGGCCACATAGTCTACGAAGGCCTGCTCGATGAATGTAGAGTCTGGCTGTTCGCCGAAGGGGAACCGCTCCCAATAGTGGAGTGCCACATAGTCGGCTCGTCCTTCTGGCGTTGTGATGCTGTCGGGTATCTGCGGCATTCCATAGTTCGAGGAGCGGGGAGTCGGGGATTGCATATCCCCTCCAGCTTCAGGGGATCCTTCTTTCTGCTTGCCGCCGCTGCATGCCATCAGCAGAGTCAAGACGATTCCTATCCATGCTATCGTATAATTCTTCATAGGTATGCAATTTTCACGATGCAAAGATACACCTCTTGCTCCTCGCTCCCCGCTCCTCGAGAGAAAAGAAAACTATTTCCGTCCGATGACGACGTTCGTGTTGCCGGTGACTGTGGCGGTACTACCCAGACCGGCACCGAAGACGTTGCCGCGCACGTCGACACCGTCCACCGTCTTGGTGCGTTCGGCTTCAGTAGCTGTAGTGGGTGTCTCGAACTGCACCGTCTCCTCAGTACCGATGTTCACGTTGGTGTTACCCTCCACAGCGGCAGCATTACCACCACCGTAGATGGTGCCGATGGCGCCAATCGTACCCTTTGTATGTGCCGGAACCTTCACGGTAGAGGTTATGTCATCAGGATGCTCCGCATCTTCGTGGAAGTTGATGGTCCATCCCTTGAAGTTTCCGTCGCCGTCATAGTAGTCGATGTCGTATGCATACGAACCTTCTTCTACCTCGCCATTGTTATTCACGCCGAGCACCTCGTTGACGTTCACATTGGTGTTGCCCGTCACCTTTGCCGGCTCACCGAGACCGCCGCCGAAGACGTTGCCGATGCTGGTGAACGACTTGATGTTGATGACTGGGTCGGGCGTGTTTGCCGGCGTGGTGTAGGGAGCCTGGTTGCCGCAGCCGTAAAGCTCGCCGATGACGATGGGATGACAGCCTGTCTCCTCGATGTTCACGACAATCTTACCGCTGATGACACCGCTCCTGTTGTTACCACCGAAGACGCGTCTGTAGCGTCCGCTGGTGACGTTCAGCAGGATGTCACCATCCACATCAGCCTTGTTGGCACCGCCATAGAGCGTTCCGATAGAGGTGATACAGCCTAAGTCGAGGCCGACATTACCCTCCATGTAGGCTTCGTTGCCGCCGCCATAGACTTCGTCGAGCGTCATGGGACATTCGCCGCCGGTCTCGTCGATGAACGCCTTGGCTTCGGTGCGCACGTTACCCAGTGTGTTCGATCCACCAAAGACGTTGTGAACCGTACCGCCGAGGATGGCCACTTCTGCAACACCCGAGCCGTAGGATGTCGTGCCGCTCTTGTAGCCCACGTCGGCTCCCGGGTTGGCTTCGTAGGTCGTGCCGTCGTAGCTGATGCGTTCCTTACCGTTACCGCCGCCGAAGACGGTGCCAATCTCGTAGGTACCGAGTACCACTACGTCGGTCGAGGGAGTGGGAGCAGCATTACCGCCACCATAGACATATTCTATACTTGTATCTTCGCAGCCGTTGATGACCACCTGCAGAGGCTTGTTGGTGGCTGAGTGGTTGGTGGTAAATTGCCCTGTAGCGTTGGCATCCCAGGGGTCGTAGGCAGCCAGGTTGCCGCCGCCGTAGACGGCCTGCAGCTCGTATTTGTTGATGTCTTTATCGGGTTTGGTGTTGTTGACGGTAAAGTTGCCGTCGCTCTCGGTCAAGCCCGTAGTCTTAGCCACGCGGACGAGCACTGTGCCTTGCGGCGTACCGTTGAGGTTGTTGCAGCCGAATACTCGCCCAGAAGCCGCGATGTTGTTGCCCTGGTCGTCGGTCTTCGTGGTAAGGCGGAAGGCTGTTCCGCTGAGCGTCACCGTGACGTCGCCGCGCACCAAGGCACCGGCGTTGGCTATCTCTTCCGGCGTGGCACCGTCGGGAGCTATCACACCCTGTCCGCCGCCGTAGGCATCGCCCAGGATGATGCCGCCCGTCAGGTTCACCTTCGTCGTGGCAAAGACTGCCTCCGAGGGTGCGCCATAGGTGGAGCCATTGGGATCGGTCGGGACATTTCGCTTGTCGTGGACGTTGGTGTTGGCAATGGCGCCACCGCCATAGACGTCGCCCCTTATCAGGCCGCCCGCGATGTTGACCTCCACGTCGTGGTTCACCAGTCCGGCTGTTGGCGATGCCAGTGCGCCGGCACCGCCGCCATAGACGTTGCCGTCAATCGTCGGTGAGTCATCGGCGTTGCCGATGGTCACCAGGGTGTTGCGCCTTACATGTCCGGCGTTGCCGCCACCGAAGACGTCGCCTTCAACATGCGCGTCGCCCTTCACGGTGACGAGCGTGTTCTTGACGTAGGCCGCCTGTCGGTAGGCCGCATCAGTGCTGGCCACGCCGCGCCCCGAGCCATAGACGGAGCCGTGGATGGCTGCCGTGCCGCCGACGACCACGCGGGTCAAGCCGGTGGCGAAGGGGAAGGGGTTGTTGGTCAGGTCATCGTCCGTGATATTCTTCTTGCTGTCATCCGCCGTCTCATCGGCTTCGCCCACCGAGGCCAAGGAGCCGCCGCCATAGACATCGCGGTGGATGGTGCCGCCGGTGATGTTGACCGTGGTGTTGCCGCGCACCTTGCCGGCAGTCTCACTGATGCTGGCATGCGGATGGTCCACGCCGCGGCCCGAGCCATAGACGTTGCCCACAAATTTCGAGGTGTTGTCGGTGCTGCCTATCTCGCCGCCGCTGATGGTCACCTTGGCATCCTCCCACACGTGGCCGTTCTCGCCCGAGCCGAACACACAGCCGAAGATGTGGGGCGTGTCGCTGATATTGACGTGGGTGGTATGGCTGTAACCCATCTGGCGGTACTGCAGGTCGACCTCAACCTCTTCTTCGCCTTCCTCCACTGTATAGTCGTCGGCCACCATGCCGCAGCTGGAACCGAACACGAAGCCGTTGTTGTCGCCGGGTTCAAGATAGTCCTCGCCGGTGAAGGCCGTGCCGTCGGGCATGACGTTGCCGATGTAGCCGCCGCTGATGGTGACGTAGCAGTCGCCCGAGTCATCCTGATCCTCAATCATGCCGACAACGTGATAGTCGTCGTCCTTGTTCAGGCGATAGACGCCCACCGAGGCCAACATGCCGCCGCCATAGATGGCACGGCGCACCACGCCGCCCGTCATCGTCACATAGGTATGGCCATACACACGACCGGCCGTGGAGCTTCGTTCCTCGGAAATCTCACCGTGGTAGAGGGGGTCCACACCGCGCCCGCCGCCATACACATGGCCGCGGAAGGGGTTGTCGGCCGAGCCGTCCTCGGCTTCGGCATACTGATATTCCGTCGTCGAGCCTTCCACGAGATTGCCTCGCACAAGGGGATAGCCTACGATGCCGCTATAGATGTTGACGCGGGTGTCGCGCTTGACGTGGCCGTTCTCGCCGCCGCCGAACACCGCACCGTAGATATAGGGATAGTTGTACGCTTCGGGTGTGCTGCCGGAGTAGGAGGAGGCGTCCTGCCCGTCGGTGCCTATGTTGACTTGCGTCTGGTCCACGAACTCCATGCTGGCCACCCTGTCGCTTCGGTTGGCCGACACGCCTCGACCGGCACCATAGACGCGGCCGTTGTTGCGGCCCGGGTGGTCCCTCGTGGCTATCGCGCCGGTGTGCAGCTCTTCGCCCGCCAGCGTCGGGTCGCCCACGGTGCCGCCTGTGATGGTAACCGTCACCAAGCCCGTGTTGTCCTTGAACTTACCTGTCAGGTAGGTGACTTCACTCTCGTCGGGATTGTACTGCGTATTGTTCACTAACGCTCCACTGTTATCTACTATCTCGTCGTGGACGTGCGTGCCTGCCGTCTTCTCCTCGACCGTGCCCACCGAGGCCATGGCGCCGGAGCCGTAGACGTTGTGCCAGACATGGCCGCCGCTCATCTCCAGCGTAGCGTTGCCATAGACGGCACCGGCCGTCAGGCTGTACACGTCGGAGCCGGACTGTCGGTATTGGTCCACGCCGCGTCCGCCGGCATAGACGTTACCGCGGAACACCGGCTTCACGGCCACGCCGTAGGCATCGAAGCCCACTTCGTTGACGCCCTCTGCTCCTTCAAGCAGTGGTGTGCCGATGCTGCCGCCGGTGATGCTCACATAGCTGTCGTTCTTCACGTGTCCGTTGGCACCGCCACCGAACACCGAGCCTTTGATGTCGGCCCCCGGCTCTATATACACATTGGAGCTGCGTACGTATGCCATCTCCACGGCCTTGCTGTCGGAAGCCGCCGCCAGTCCGCGGCAGCCGCCATAGACGAAGCCACAGTTGAAGCCGTAGTTGGCAGGATTGGAGGAGTAGCCTACGACGCCACCCTTGATGTGTACCTCGGTGTTGCCGGTCGTGCCGGTATAGGTCACCTCGCCGGTTTCTTCGTCCACGGTGGGCGTGCCTACGGAGGCCAATGAGCCGCCGCCGAACACATCGTGATAGATCTTTCCGCCGCTCACCTCCACATAGGTGTCGCCTTCCACGCGGCCGGCGGTGAGACTGTAGTCAGAGCCGTCCACCTGATAGTCCAGGCCGCGCCCTGCGCCATAGACGTTGCCACGGTAGAGCAGTCGCCCGCGGCCGTTGTCGTCAATCTCATGCTCGGCAGCATTCAGCTCCGTGCCGATATAGCAGTTGTCCTTGATATATACATGGGTGTCCTTGCGCACATGGCCGTTCTCGCCGCCGCCGAAGACGGAGCCGGTGACGTATGCCGTCGTGCTTGCCGAGCCGCCGATGGTGACAACCGTGTTTTTGGTGTAGGCCATCTGCACGAGGGCCGAGTTGCCCGCCGCAGCCATACCGCGGCCCGAGCCGAACACGAAGCCGTTCTCCCTGCGGTGCTCGCGCACGGGGATATTCGTCGTGTAGTCGTTGGCGCTTGCGCCGCCGTCGGTGCCTATCGTGCCGCCCGTGATTTCGACGGTGACCCATCCGGTGGTGGGTTCGTCGGCACTGCCCACACAGGCCAAGGAGCCTCCGCCGTAGACGTTACGGTAGACGGTGCCGCCGGTAATCTCGGTGCGGGTGTTGCCGAACACCTTGCCCGCGGTGACGCTGTAGTCGCCTCCCGAGGATAAGTCCACGCCGCGGCCTCCGCCGTAGACGTTGCCGGTGAACAGCATGTTGTCGTCGAGGTCATCGTCGTCAACATTGTCCAAACGCATGCCCACCGTGCCGCTCTGTATCTTCACGTAGGTGCTGTCGAGGACGTGGCCGTTCTCGCCGCCGCCGAAGACGGAGCCATAGACGGTGCCGCCGTTGAGGGTGACGTCGGAGGTGTTCACAAAGGAGTAGCCGGTATAGGCTGGGCCGGCCTTGCCGAGACAGCCGCCGAAGACGTGGCCGTATTCGTAAGGCAGTGACGGCTGTCCGATGGTGCCGCCCGTGATGTTGATGGTGGCCCTGCCAGTGCCAGCGTAGCGCAGGCTGTATACATCGCCTTCCTGCATATCCTCTCCGGTAGGATTACTGGGATGAGCCGTGTTGTAGGCTGCGGCCTCTGCCGCCGTGGCGTAGTAGTAGGAGCCCACCGAGGCAATCTCGCCGCCACCATAGACGTTGCCGAGGATGGTAGTGGTGCTGGCCGAGGCCTGCGAGATGTTGATGGTGGTGTTCTTCGACAGGCCGAGGCGCTGGTTGCGGAACGCATCCTTGGCCAGGGTGCCCTTGCTGCCGCCATAGACGTCACCTATGTGAATGGTCTCACTGTCGTAGCGCAGCTGGTCGCTGCGGCCGATGGTGCCGCCCGTGATGTCGATGGTGATGTTGCCGTGGGCTGCGCCGTCCTGCATGATGCCGTAGTTGTCGTCATCGCTCGGCACGAGGTAGGTGCCCACGGCGGCCAGACGTCCGCCGCCATAGATGGAACCCCAGATCTTGGGACTGCCCTCGATGATGAGGCTGATGTTGCCCGTGACCACGCCTGCCGTCAGCGCAATGGCCGAGTAGCCGCGGCCGCCGCCGAACACGTTGCCGTCTAAGCCCGACGAGCCGAAGGTGCCGATGGTGGCGTTGCCCGAGATGGTGGTGGTGGCGTTGCCTGCTGCTGAGGTGGGCGAAGGGATGAGGTAGTCGCCCACGTGGCCGTCCTCGCCTCCGGCGAAGACGGAGCCGAAGACCACGGCATCGCCGCCGATGCTGACCACCGACGAGCCTACGTTGCTCCACTGGTTGAACATGATGCGCGGGTCGCCCTTGCAGCCGCCGTAGAGGTTGCAGCGCGTGGGCAGCGCCATGATGGACTCGCGGGTGCGCGGCACGCCGACGGTGCCGCCGGTCATCTCAACCGTGCTGGTGCCAAGCACGTCGGTTGTCTCGTTGCCGCCATAGACGCAGTTGAGGATATGTCCACCGGTGATGGTCACCGTGGAGTTGCCGCACACGCGTCCTGCTGCACGGCGCCAAATGCCGGGAGCCACGGGGTAGTAGCCCGAGCCGCCGCCAAACACGTTGCCGAAGAAGGTCTGGCCATCGCCCGACTGGTTGGAGCCGCCGTTGGAATCCATCGTATGCTCAGCGTCATAATAGTATATGCTGTCCGCTTCATTGTAATACGAGGCATAGTAGTCGTAGGTGTGCCGGTCGTTCTCGTTGGCCGCGAAAGCCCAGCCGTTGACCACGTGGAAGTTGTCGACATCGCCATCGGCGAAGGTGCCTGCACGGACTTTGTCGAGGACGGTGGTCCAGTCGCTTTCAGCGTAAACGCCGTCCCAGTAGTCAACATCATTTTCTTCGTGCCATCCTGTGCCTATCTGTCCGCCGCTGACGGTCACGCTGGTGTTGCCTATCACCTGCCCGTTCTCCGAGCCGCCATACACCGAGGCCGTGATGAGGCCGCCGCTGACGGTCACTTCGGAGGAGCCGGAGACGGCAAAGAGGTTTGCACTGTTGGAGGCCACACCTTCTACGTTAATGGTATTGATAGTTTCACCTTCCCCAAAGATGTAGCCTGCACCCATGCAGCCGCCGAACACCCATCCATAGGTGTCCTCGCTGGTGGGGTCGTTCGGGTCGGGCATCCTCTGGTTGTTGAGGCCCACCGTGCCGCCGCTGACGATTACCTCGGTCTTGCCGGTATTGGCAGCGCAGGTCTTGGGCTCTCCGACGATATGGATACCGGCGGTCACAAGGTCGTCGCCCGCAGCGTAGTAGTCGGTGAAGGTTCCCACCGAGCTCAGCTCGCCGCCGCCGTAGATACTGCGGATGACACGGCCGCCTGCCATGTTCACCTGCGTATTGCCCGTCACGATGGCCAGCTCGGGGTCAGCCTCCGAACCCTTGCCGCCGCCATAGACCATGCCTGAGATGTAGGCACCCAGGACGGTGGCTGTGCTACTGGTAGATGTCAGAGATACGGTCGATTCCGTAGCGATATTCACCGTCGTACTGCCATGAACCGCTGCCTGATTGCCGCCGCCGTAGACATTGCCAATGATACCCAGATGATCCGCGTTTTCTGATTCCGACAGTTCCAATGCAGTCATTTGGGCTGGCACACCGCTGTCTGCAAAGCTTCCCTTTATCATGTTGATGTTCACCGTCGGGCTGGCATACATGGCTGCGCCTGTACCCAGACCGCCACCGAACACATTACCTATATAGGTGCAGGAGATGACGTTCAGCACCGGCTCAGCGTAGATAGCCTCTCCACTTGTCTTGCAAGTTTCGTCTTCGTTATAGCCGTAGATGGAGTAGGCTGCCTCATTGCCGCCGAGGTAGAGTTCATCAATCTTGATGGGGTTACAGCCCGTCTCCTCGATGTTCACCTGGATGTCACCCTTGATGATGCCGCCGAGGTTGTTGCCGCCGAACACCTGTCCGAAGGTGCCGCTGGTGATGGTCAGGTGCACATGGCCGTTGACGTTGGCATTGTCGGCACCGGCAAAGACGAGGCCAGTCTTCGTCGTAGGCATACAGCCCATGACCATATCGACATCCTGGTCGATGTCGGCGTTCTTGCCGGCTCCCACAACCTTACCGATATCCATAGAACAGGAGCTCTGGGTAGCATCCTCTTCAATGAGGAGGTTGATGTTGCCCCTGATTTTACCTTTCTGGTTGCTGGCGCCATAGACCTCGTGGATGGTGCCGCCGTAGATGGTGGTGTTGGCGTCGCCGGTGCCATAGGTCGTGGCGTCGGCCTTGTAGCCTACATCGGCTCCCGGGTTGGTTTCCCAGGTCGTGCCGTCGGTGGTGTATTTGTCCTTACCGTTACCGCCGCCAAAGACGGAACCGAGCTCAAAGGCACCGTAGATGACGACATCGGTGGAGGGCGTGGGGGCAGCGTTACCGCCGCCATAGACATATTCCACGCTCACCTCGTCGCAACCGTCGATGACCACCTGCACCGGCTTGTTGGCGTTGCTGTGTCCGTTTTCATTGTATTGGCCGGTGGCCGTGGCATTAGTGGGGTCGTAGGCTGCCAGGTTGCCGCCGCCGTAGACGGCCTCAACCTCATAGTTGTAGGTCGTCATATTGCCATTGTCATCATAGACGCTCTTGGTGTGTTCGCTACCGTCGGCCCGTGCGGTCTTGAGGACCTTCACGAGCACGGTGCCCTTCGGTGAGCCGTTCAGGTTGTTGCAGCCGAAGATGCGGCCTGCCGTCACCACTTCATTGTCTTCATCGTCGGTGGTAGTAGCCTTGACGAAGGCCACGCCGTTCTCCGTCACGGTGACGTTACCGTTCACCAGTGCCGCATTCGAGGCATCACCCAGTCCGCCGCCGTAGGCATCGCCGTAGATGGTGCCCTTGTTCAGCGTAACGTTAGTATGGTTGTTCGTATTGGTGTTCACATTGCCGAGTGCCGAGCCGCCATAGACATCACCGTAGACGGTGACACCTGCCGTGGTCTGCGTCGTGGTGCCCAGCGTCATATCGATATTACCGTTGACGCTTGTGGCAGATCCGTAGCCGCCGCCGTGGATGTTAGCCTTCTGCGTGGACGTTCCCACCTGCCCGCCGTTGATATTCATAGTGACGTTGCCGGAGATGGTGCCAGTGATGTTACTGCCGCCATACATGCCGCCTTCTACAAGGCCGCCGGTCATGGTGATGTTCACATTCGGACCTTGCTTTTGGTTAGCACCGCCAAATACATTGCCTTGCACAGTACCTCCCAAGATATAAACATTGCTGTGGTCTACGCCATAACCGTAGTTACCGCCGCCAAACACGTTGTGTTCCACATTACATTGATCGGCAATCACCACATTGGTGCCGAAGGTCATCTCACCCGTGGTAGAAGAAGTCGCACGGCCTGCACCAGCGCCGAAGATGACACCGCCTTCCACGTTGTTGGTAAGGTTGGAGCTTCCACTGCCCCCCGAGAGGGCATCACCTCCGAAGTAAACGAATCCTTCACCGTAGGTCTGACCTTCTTCGTCTGAGGTTCCATTGCAGCCGGCACCAATCCAACCGGTAACAATACCGCCAGTGACAATGATTTCCTTGTCACCACCCGCAGGCACCTGAGCGGCACCACCGTAAATGGCACTTCTGACGTGACCGTTGGTCATCCTGACCGTAAGACTCTTGTTCGTGCCATGTGAGGTCGTACTCGAATAGCAATTATCCATACCACCAGCCACACCTGAAATTTCGCCTCCTTCAATGAAGAGCTTTCTATAACCCGCATAAGTAGCGCTACCATGGGAACTCATATATAAGACTTCCGTGAAGTCCGCATTAAAGCCGCTCATATCGTGGCTGGAGCCTATCTTCCCGCTCTTTACCCACGTCTTGAAGGTTTCCTCAGCCATCATTGAAGAGGAACCGATAGTCACGCTACGGCCTACCGCAACCGCTGTTGTCACATCAAGGTTGTCGGAGATGGTCATCGATCCATCCGTGTAGTTCTCGGTAGCGCGGTCGTAGTCGTTACCTAATACCAGCGATACTTTAGGAGTGCCGTAAATAGTAAGAGAACTTCCATTTCCATAATAGCCATCAACCATTGAAACGGTGTTATAGGTACCACTTTCCAAACGTATTTTATAATTAGGTGAGGTAGTATCGGCATTCAATCCTCTCACATAATTCACCGTTCCGCTAATACCTCTACCGAAAATAAGGTCATTGCCGGCAGCGGTGAAAGTGCTGCTTCCACCATTCGTGAACGTAATATTCTCAAACTTCACGTCGTTGGAGCAGGTGTAATTGGAACTTACGGAAACACTACCCACCGTTCCCGACCCATCGGGATAGATGGTGGAAATGGTGACAGGATAATTATAGGTACTTAGGGAGGTGACCACCTTGAAGTTACGCTCGTAGGCGTTTTGGTAGTTGCCGCTATTCGAGACGTAGGTGCTGCTGTTCACATACGCCTTGGCCCACAGTGCCTCAAACTCCACCTCGTTGCCGTATTCGCTTGTGGTGACATACTCAATGTCTTGGTCGGCGTAGATGATGTCGCCCACGCCTTGCGAAACGCCATTCACTTGGATGCCAAGCCCGCTGCTGAGGCTCTTCACGCGCCAAGCGTAGAAGCCGCGATAGTCGGAGGAAGAGCTGCCTCCTTCTGTAATAGAGATGTTGTCGATAGCCGCTGGAGGTTGAGTTCCAGAAGAGTCATCATTTCTCCACACAAAGATTACTTTATAGGTACCAGCGGTTGTGATACTAAAACTGCTACTTTTGTTTCCCCATGAAGTTGTATTATAGAGGACACCACCATCGAGAGCAGTCCAACCACTCGGAACGCCAGTAGAAGACAGACCAGTATTTAAAGCATCTTCGGTAAGGGTTGCACTCGCTGGCGCTAAAACTACACGAAGATAATCATAAATAGTGCTATAACTTTCTTCGCCATTAGCTCTCCAATCGTAATTAATAGTATACGTTCCAGCTGCAAAAGTAAACTCTTTATAGGCATAAGATACTGCTGCAGTACTATTGGTATAGTTGTTATAGGAATAACTGGTATTTATAGAACCATTGGTAATATAAAGGCCATAGCTTCCACCATTGCTTGCGGCAGTACCACGAGTCCAATAGTTCGTAGTGCCTTGAACAAAAGTCCAATCGTTAGAGGTTTCAAAGTTTTGAGAATAACTGAAGCTACTGCCTCCACCACTACTCGGGTTATACACCGGTCTCACCTGGAACGGGTTGGGGATCATCGTGTAGGGATAATTGCCCGTGCCGTCGGCGTTGGCGTTCTCGAGAGTCTTGAGGTACACGAACTGGTTGCCATCCTCGCCAATGTTCACTTTCACCTGGGTGGCGGTCACGTCGGCATTGAAGTCGCTGTTGGCAGGCGTGTTGGCCGTGCTGGTGCTGGTCATGGTGTTGTTGCCATAGCCGTAGTACGTTATCTTGATGTCGGCGGGGTTGAGGCAGTGGATGGGCTGGTCGCCGTCGCTGTAGTAGCTCCACGAGTGGTCCTCGCGGTCATCGAGGGTGACGACATCGCCGTTGATGCCGGTGCCGCCCTCTTCGAAATAGAGCGTCACCGTCACGTTGTAGGCGGGCATGACGAAAGTGTTGCCCGAGGTTGCCACGTCGCCGCCTGTGCCTGTCACCGTGATATGGTCGAAGACATAGCCTGTGTTGTTGGTGTAAGGCACGGTGATCGTGGTGCCGGCTACCGCCGAGGTGGTAGCGCCGCTACCCACCGAGCCGTGGCCGTCGTCGGCGTAGGTGATGGTGTAGACAGGCGCAAAGGTGGCCGTCACGCTCACGTTGCTGGCGGGCATGACGAAGGTTGCCGTGTTGCCTGATACCGTTGCCGCGAAGGTCCCGGAAGTGGTGAGGTTGGTGACCGTGACACTTTCGAGGGCATAATTCGCGGAAGGCGTGGCCGTCACGGTGACGTTGTCATTCACGTGAACGTTAGTGCTTGGGTTTGCCGTGATGCTTCCGTCGGTAAGCCCGGTGGCGCAGCTCACGCTATAGTCGTTGGCGTTGAACGTCGCCGTCACGGTGACATCGCTCTCAGGCATGGTGAAGGTGTATCGGCTTCCCTCAGTGACCGTGGTGAGGGTGACGGGGTTGCTTTCGCCGTCAACGGCGCTGATGGTGCCGAAGGTGTAGCCCGCATCGGCGCTCACGTCGATGGTGACGGTCTCGCTGCCATCACCCGTCAAACCCTCGAGCGAGGATTGAGGAGTTGTGCCTCCGTCGGTGCTGAACTGTAGGCTGCCGCCAGAGGTGGTGCCGTCGGTGACGGAGTAGCCGGAGGGGGTGGTATATTCCACCACTATATAAGGCTTGTAGTCTGTGCTGTTGTATCCATAGGCGGTTAGAGTATAAGATAGAGTATAAGAACCACTTGTTTCATACTCATAAAAACCTAACGTAAAATATCCGTTAGTGAGACCCGTCGACTGTAAGGCACTAACCGCATCGGAGCTTAACGCGAACTCCTTCCAACCGGCAGAAGAGAAGCCGCTCATATAGGTGCTGGTATAATAGTTTGGATTTTCCGTGGTAATTGCCGAATACAAGTCAGAAGCGGTTGCCGTAGCCGGGTCGAGCTGTCCGGCAGAAGTCAGCTTTACCCAACAGTTTGACGTGCTTGTATTATAAAAATGCAGCGTGATGGAGCTAATGGTAGCATTGCTCGGTATGGACGACACGTCGAATTTCATCCATCCCTGCACTCCGCTATTACTCACGGCTTGCACATTGCCGGAAGTTTTTGTCGAGGTGGAGGTGTAACCCGTGGCATAGGTCTCATTGGGCGGGTAGCATGTGGCCGTGCCGCTGGTGGAGCCGCCGGAAGTAATAGTCAAACCGAGTTGGCTTGCAAAATAAGTGTTTGAGCTTGAATAAGTGGTAGTCCAAGTGCTAGACCCATAGTAATAGGAATTGTCAATGTGAAACAAGCTCCTTGGAGTTGTGTTGGTGGAGTATGTATAAAAACGTGTATAATTAGAAGTGTTGGCGGTTCCGCTGTTCACTACTTTTATCATCAAATTGTCTGTACCATTGTACTCAAAGGAATTGTCGAGGGTGATGGCGGTCCAGCCCCCCGTGGTGAAGGAAACAGAGCCAGAGAAAACTTCGGTAAAGCCACTGTTGTTGCTGCTCCAAGCTGTGGAAGCGGTAGTGGAACTAGAAGAGAAGTTATCGGCAGAGGTGTGTTTTAAGGAAATGGTGACAGTGCTGGTGTGGGCATTTTGGTAGTTGTGAAACCATATCTGTGTAATGGTACCGGCAGAACCTATTTCGGATGCAGTATAGATTTGCATCGATTCAGACGACGTATAATAGTCATCAATAGGTAGGTAGGCGGTCCAAGAGGTTCCTGCTTCGCCGATCACTGTCGCGGGTGTCGTCTGCCCGTAGGCGTTATTAGCCCAGGGCGCGAGGCAGGCCGCGAGGGTGAGGACAAGGGAGATGAGGTGTCCTTTGGTGCTCCTTTGGTGTTGCTTGGGTGTTGCTTGGGTGTTGCTTGGGTGCTCTTTTGGTGTTCCTGTCATTGTCATCACGGGGTGTATCTTTTGAGTGTTCATATCGTGGGTTGTATTTATTCGTGAGTGAGTATATGTTATCTTATTCTGTTCAGTATGTCTGTTGGTTTGGTCTCCTGCATCT
>ERZ842401.3835-NODE-3835-length-18206-cov-6.098948_pt1 | contig 18206 bp, 8 predicted proteins | sample MGYA00521270_ERZ842401 | MGnify/ENA primary metagenome ERZ842401 (study PRJEB31892, sample SAMEA3878208) | bioreactor metagenome | biome: Moose rumen | place: Sweden | collected 2011-10 | study: EMG produced TPA metagenomics assembly of the PRJEB12797 data set...
AAGAAGTCTTCGGCGAGCCGACGATTGGATATGAACTCAGCTTCACCAAGTACTTCTATAAGCCGGTCAAATTGCGGTCCATTGAGGACATAACGGCCGACATATGCGATATAGAGGCCAGCACGGAAGGCTTGCTTAATGAAATTTTGGGAAGATAGCATATGGAGAAATACGCACAGTATAAAGACAGCGGAATTACATGGCTTCCGCAAGTTCCGGCCCATTGGGAAATAGCGCATCTTAGGAAGTATCTATCTCTGGTTTCAATCAAAGGGATGGGAGATAAGCAACTCCTATCTGTGACACGGGAGAAAGGCGTTATTGAGCGCAATGTGGATGACCTGGAAGAGAACCATAATTTCGTTCCTGATGACCTTAGTGGATACAAATATGTCCAGCCTGGCCAATTCGTAATCAATAAAATGAAATCTTGGCAAGGCTCTTATGGTGTCTCCGATTATGAGGGAATCGTAAGTCCAGCATACTATGTATGTGATTTGGATTTTCCTTTCAAACCATTTTTCTCCATGGCTATCAGAAGTCGTTCGTACGTCGATTTCTTTGCGCAATGGTCAAAAGGGATACGCGTGGGCCAATGGGATTTGGAGCCCATTGCATTAAAATCTATTCCGTTTTTCGAACCTCCTGTAGATGAGCAAAGGAAGATTGTAGCATATCTTGACAAACAAATAACTTTAATTGAATCTTGTAAATGCCAGAGAGAGAGAGAGTTACGAACTCTTAACGAATTAAAACAAGCAGAAATAGCCTCCGTCGTCACCCGAGGCCTCAACCCAAATGTCCCTATGAAGGACAGTGGAATTCCGTGGATTGGTCAGATTCCCGCTCATTGGACTATGATACGAATAAAAAATCTTTTAGAAGAATCGAAAGTCAAATCGATAGATGGTCACGAACAGTCGTTGTCATTGAGTAAGTCTTCCGGCGTTATTCCCTATGAGGAAAAGGAGAACCGCACGATGCAGAGTGCGTCCCTCATTGGTGCCAAGGTCGTTCAACGCGGAGATGTCGTTTTTAATCGGTTTAAGGCTCGTCTGTTTGCTATCTCTAATTACGACGGTGTCGTAAGTCCTGACTATGCTGTTTACAAAGGCAAAGGACGTGCTAATTTGAGCTATCTTGTTTCCTTATTTGGAACTGAAATGTATAGGGCTGCTTTTGATAGAAAAGCTTCAGGTATCGGAGACGGGTTCAGTCGGCTCTATACAGCAGATTTGTTCTCGATGTACGCCATTTTCCCACCAATTGAGGAGCAAGACGAAATAGTAAAGTATATTGCCTCAAAGACTAATCAGATCGACTCGATGATTAAGGCGCTCGAAGCTGAAATCGACCGCCTGACTGAATACAAGCAGCGTCTGATTTCCGATGTTGTCACGGGGCAGATAAACGTACAAAACGAACAGATATGAGCGACTTCGACAAATACATCCGGCAGGGAGAACCGCAGCAGGCAGAGAAGGCCCGCATCTGGCAGACGGCCATAGGCCTGCAGGATGTGGACGGGCTGAAAACGTCCCAGTACCTGAAAGACACCGCACAGCGCCACATCGAAGGAGACATCTCCATCGATGACGTGCGCAACCTGCTCAACAGCTACTACAAGACCAAAGCCGGCCGCGAAGAGGTAGAAGAGCGGACCGAAGAGGCCGATAAAGTGTCTGCCGCCATCACCGCCATCCTCTCGGAAAAAACTTTCACCTTCTCCCCGGACTACCTTGTCAGCATCCACCGCCGCCTTTTCACCGGAGTGTATAAGTTCGCAGGCCAGATCAGGGATTACAACATCAGCAAGGAAGAATGGGTTCTGGACGGTGCGTCGGTACTGTACAGCGATGCCTATATGATTCGCCCTACACTTGAATACGATTTCTCCCAGGAACGTGCGTTTTCCTATCAGGGCGTAGCACTTTCAGATGCGGTGAAGCACATTGCCAGATTCATATCCGGCATCTGGCAGATCCACGCCTTCGGGGAGGGCAACACCCGGACGACTGCCGTATTCGCCATCAAATATTTGCGCAGCTTCGGCTTCGACATAGACAACGACTTGTTCAAGGAACATTCCTGGTATTTCCGGAATGCGCTGGTGAGGGCCAATTACAACAATCTTTCCAAGGGCATCTCCGCCACAGATGAATACCTGATTCGCTTCTTCAGGAATCTTATATTCGGCGAGAACGCCACCCTCTCGAACCGGGAGATGCACGTTCGCGCCCAAAGTGTCAACGAAGAGACCCCAAAGTCTCAATTTGATACTTTGGAATGTACTTTGGAGGAACTCGCCGTCCTCCGGGCCATCGAGGGCAACAAGTATATCACACAACAAGAGCTGAAGGATATAATCCATCGTTCACTTGCCACCGTAAAACGTCTGACGGTAAGCCTGCAGGAAAAGGGCATCCTGATACGCAAAAACGGGAAACGGAACGGTTACTGGGAAATCAAACAATCTTAGCCTATGCCGCACACAGACATGACAGAGAAAGGTCTTGAGACCATCATGGTAGAATACCTGCGTAACCACAATGGTTACGAGCAGGGCCAGACCTCAGACTTCGATCGGGAGTACACCCTTGATCCCGGCCGCGTGGAGCGGTTCCTCCGGTCAACTCAGCCGGAGAAGGTCGAGCAGACCATGTGTTTTGCCGTAGAAAGCCAGAAAAAGAGTTTCTTCCGGCGTCTGTCCGAGAAGATTGCACAGGATGGCATTACCAATGTCCTCCGGAAAGGATTCCGTTTCAACGGCCTCCTTTTCGACCTGTATTATCCCATCCCGTCAGAAATGAACCCGTCGGCTCTGGATTTCTATCAGGAAAACATCTTCAGCGTTACCCGCCAGCTTCACCATTCGGCGGATCAGACGATGGATGCCCTGGATGTCTGCATTTTCATTAACGGTTTTCCCATTATTACAGCTGAACTGAAGAACCACTATACAGGACAGAGCTATAGGAATGCCATCAAACAGTATCAGGATGACCGGCCGGCAACAGATCCCCTCTTTGCCCCGCGTCGTTGTGCTGTCCACTTTGCAGTGGATGACGATGAGATCTGGATGTGCTCTGAGCTGAAGGGCAAAGAAAGCTGGTTCCTGCCGTTCAACAAGGGCGTGAATGGCGGTGCCGGCAATCCTTGGAAGGAGTCCAAGATCCTTACCGAATATCTTTGGCAGGAAGTCCTGCAGAAAGATTCTCTTGCTGATATTCTGGAGAACTACGCACAGGTTATCGAGAAAGAGGAAGAAGGAAAGCCGAAGCCGGTGAAGAAGGTCATCTGGCCGCGTTACCACCAGCTGGATTGCGTCCGGAAACTTCTCTTTGAAACCCGTGCAAACCCCATTGGCCAGCGCTTCCTGATCCAGCATAGCGCAGGCTCCGGCAAGAGCAACACCATCACCTGGCTGGCTTACCAACTCGTCACGCTGGTGGAAGATGACGAGAACATTGTAGATTCCGTCATCGTAGTCACAGACCGCGTGAATCTGGACAAGCAGATCCGCAACAACATCACAGCCTTCAAGCGCCTCTCCAATATTGTCGCCTGGGCGGAAGATTCTGCCACCTTGAAGGAGGCCCTTCAGGGAGGCAAGAAGATTATCATCACCACCATCCACAAGTTCCAGTTCATCCTGGACGCCATCGGCGGCTCGCTTGGAGACCTCAATTTCGCCATCATCATAGACGAGGCACACAGCTCCCAGAACGGTTCCATGTCGGCAGATATGAACATTGTTGTCTCCGGCAATGCCGAGGATGATGAAGAGGACATCGAAGAGCGTATCTTGAAGATAATCAAGGGGCGCAAGATGGCTCCCAACGTGAATTACTATGCTTTCACGGCAACGCCCAAGAACAAGACGCTGGAGATGTTCGGAACGCCCGTGCAGCGCCCAGATGGTCAGATTGGGCACGAGCCTTTCCACGAGTACACCATGAAGCAGGCCATTGAGGAAGGCTTTATCATGGACGTGCTGCGTAACTATACGCCATACAGGAGCTATTATAAAATCCTCAAGGCCATTGAGGCAGACCCCGAATTTGACAAGAATCAGGCATCCAAAAAGATTCGTGCATTCGTGGAACGCCAGCCGCAGACTATTCAGGAGAAATCCTTGATTATCGTCAATCATTTCCTGGACAAGGTCATCGGCGCACATAAGGTCGGTGGTCAGGCCCGCGCCATGGTGGTCACCTCCAGCATCATCCGTGCGATTGAGTTCTACTATGCAATCAGCAAGCAGTTGGAAGAAATGCACAGCCCCTATAAAGCCGTGGTCGCTTTTTCCGGTGAGAAAGAGTACGGCGGCAAGGTAGTTACGGAGGCCACAATCAATGGATTCCCTTCATCGGAAATCGAGAAGAAGATTGAAACTGACCCGTACCGCATCCTCGTGGTGGCCAACAAGTTCCAGACCGGGTACGATCAGCCATTGCTTCATACAATGTACGTGGATAAGCAACTCTCTGATGTAAAAGCCGTTCAGACGCTTTCCCGCCTCAACCGCTGTCATCCCAAAAAGAAGGACACCTTCATCCTGGACTTCGCCAATGAGCCGGAAGACATCCAGCGCGCCTTCCAGACTTACTACAAGGGCACATCGCTCTCGCACGAGACCGACCCCAACAAACTCAACGACTTGATTGAAATTGTCGAGAGTGCCAACATCTACACAGAAGAGGATGTTCAGGAGTTCAACAAACTCTACTGGACCGCCGCGCCGAGAGAGGAACTGGATGTCATCATGAACCGCTGCGTAGCCCGATTCAAGGATGAGTTGTCGGAAGATCGGCAAATCAAGTGCAAGAGCGCCATCAAGAGTTATGTTCGCACTTATCCTTTCCTGGCGGCCGTGATGCCGTTCAACAGCGTTGAGTGGGAGAAACTCTACCATTTCTACTACTATCTGGGCACCAAGCTTCCCAAACTTGCCATTGACGATTGGACAGAAGGACTCATCGAAGCCATCGACTTCGACAAATACCGCGTGGTAGAGCAGGAAGAAGTCAACATCTCCCTGACCGACAAGGATGCTGAGATAGACCCTGTTCCTGTAGGGACCGGGAAAGGACAGGCAGAGCCCGAACTCGAAGCCCTCTCCAGAATCATCGACGACTTCAACACCCTCTACGGAGGCATCGAATGGGAACACGCAGACACCGTACGCGCTCAAATCCAGCAGCTCCCGGACCTTCTTGCCCAGAGTGAAGCCTTTGTCAATGCTGTCCACAATTCCGACAGCGACACCGCCCAGATTCAGTGCAACACCGACCTCTTCCAGATTGTCATCAACATGATGGCAGAGCACACCGAATTCGCCCGCAACTATCTGGACAACGAGACCTTCCGCAACTTCGTCAACACCCGCGTCTTCCAGCAGGCCAGAATAATGGTATAATTGAGGTATTTCACATTCTATCCACCATGGGAGACTATCTTCACAACCTGCATGATACCTACAGAAACATTCTGCTGGAAAGAGGGAAACGTACTTTGGAACCCCCTCTATGGAAGCTGCGTATATCAGATGAAGAGTATACTGAGCTCCAACTGGTCCTGCAAGAAGCAGAACGTGTTGGTAATCTCCATGTTTATGGGCCAGAAGCGGCAATCTGCTATGCAGAGTGGTGGAGAAGAAACTATCACGGAGGTTTTCCGTCTAAAGAAGCTGTTGCGTCAGACCTTGGCGTATATGATTCTGAAGAGCTGTATAAAGCGGCGAGAAAGGCGCTTACAGACCGTCATTTTCCTTTTATCAAGACCACGCGAACGGAGTATTTCCGAACCTTACTGTGTCAGGGAGGTATTCCCATGCGGCATATCACATCCGGGAATAACCTTTCCAGCTACAAAAACTTCCTAAAGGGACTTGTCCGGGAGCTTACGATTCTTAATGTAGACTGGAACGAAACCGATGCTTCATTTGTTTCCACGCTCGGCTGTGTTGCCTATCTCCCAAGTTCTTTTCAGAATGACAGCATTTATGATATCAGCCTCCAGGTAGCCCATGCCATTATAGAAGGCAATAATGACTTGCTACCATACGACGCTGACGAAAGAGCCCTAGGTGACTTGACATCTTCTCTCCGAAACGAGTATAAAAGGGCAAAGTCTCAAAGGCACGTCAAGCCTTTCTCAATCAGTTGGAAATTGGATTGTGGAGACGAGCATGACTATTCGCTCCTCTACAGTTTTGATGTCGTTAAAGAAATTAGCTCAAAATCCCTGCCTGGTATCGACATTAGCAACTGCTACAGTTTTGACGTTATCATCAATAACCGCGTTGTTGCCAAGTATGTTCGACTGAGATACGAAGAAGACCCTGATACGGGAGAATTGTCCACTGCAATCTACAGCCGAATCAATCTCGCCGTTTCTAATTCCTTCATCTGGAGTAATGAGCCTGTTATAGAGGTAAAGCTACGTTGTGATGATGACAAACGACTTTTCCTTTCCATCCCAGGCAGTAATGCTCCAGACTTCACCTATCCTCAGGTCTTTCAGCTTCTTGGAGGTAGTTTGTATGCTAAAACACAAACTGCAAATGCCGAGGACAATATTGTCGTATTTACAGGCGACTGGGAAAGTGATGAAAGGTTTCCTGTCAGGATTGGCGGTCAGGAGCTTTATGCTGCCCGGTTTGACAAAGAAATCACTCTCGCGAGATTCAATTCAGACGAGCTAATTACGTTGCACAATAATTTCACTCCTTATGCTGTCGAGTTTACCGACAACTACTTGGAGTGGCTCGAAAGCAGTAATTATCGTCTCTGCACAAAGGCACCTCTAATCAGAGTATATGACGGAGAAAGAAACAACATTCAAAACTTCTCTGTAAAATGGAAACCGTATCGTGCTGGCGACTGGAGGAATCTCAAACGTGGAGCCACCCTTCCTATCGGTCTCTTAGATATTAAAGTCATCTATCCGGATGATAATTATGAGACCTTCCGCTTTTACAATATTGACGATTTGTCCTTTTCATCATTTGATGAATCCGCTTATAGCACCAAAATCACCATTAACCATGCGGAATGGACTTCAATACATCCTGATGAAAATGAGGCTTATACTTTTTCCAACACGGACGGCTCCACATGGGTCTTTGAACGCTCAAAAGCCCTTGGCGCAAAAGCATTGACATGTTCTTTTAAATTCGCTCGTCCAGGTGAGCCGCTGCTGACCATTGAAATACCTCTCCCTTTCTATGGTACATATGTAAAAGACTCTCAAGGAAACGAGGTTCAAAGCGGAGCAATCCTCTCATACTCCGAGCTTCAGTTCTACAAGATTGTTTCGTATGGCTCAAGGGATTACATCCTGATCAGTTACGTTAACGGGGACAACTTGGACATAAAATACAATTCTTTCAGCAGCCGCGTAATGGAGGGTATTATTCCTCTGTCGGATTATATTGATTCCATTGACCGGATGTTCAATCTGTATGGAGACGAAAGAACCAACAGGAAATCGTCTGTGACCCTAAAAATTGGTAACAAGCTATTCTTCGTAAGGCAATTCGTTATGGATGTCTCTTGTTTGGAGAATGGCCGTATAGTCGTTACCGAAAAGGTTAAAGAAGCGGAAGATAAAACTTATGAGTATGAAGGCGATCTTCTGATTTGTCCTGTGGGTAATGACCGCAATGAAGACAATTATTCCGCATACAGGCTGAATAGAGAGGAAGACGGTTCCTTCTACATTCCCGATGATTTCCCTTCCGACCATGGATTGATATTCTCCGGCCGCGATGTGGTAAGGCGCATCGTGCCCAAACGCTTACCTTATTATCCTGGAGAGGATTATAATGAACTCCGCAGAATACTCCAGGACGAGAGTATTGATAGCTCGTCATGGAAAATGCTTTGCACGTCCTTCTCCATTGCAACACGCTACAATATACCGTACTCCTATTTCCAAGAGATTGAAGCGGCCGCATCTGAAGAACAACTTGTGGCCAAGTTTGTTGCCGCCATGTTTTATAATGGGCATAAAGAACTTCTTGTTCAAGGCGTTGGCGATTTTGAAAAAGAGTTTACGCTTGCATTGCACTGGGTTAAACCAGATGTTTGGAATAACACGGTAGGCCTAATTATAGACAAACTGGTTATGCTTGGTCCCGAACTTATGACAGAGGTCCTGGGGCAATTCGTCGCTTTCCTCGCCGATCTTTATTCTGTTACCCTCGGGCCTGAGGCGTCGCCCACATTTGCAAAAATCATCTCTTCGGGCAGTATAGATCCGGAGCCGGTATTTGACCGTGCTTCCATCCAAATGTTTCGTTCACGGGCAATCGGCGCTACTGATAATAACGCCGATCTTCCCGTATCAGATTTTAACCTGGGCAAAGGAAAATCCGCATATATGCCTGATGTTGACATGACCTTCAGCCAAAAAACCATGATTCTTGGCCCTATATATGTCGCAGAGAATATCATGGGGGTTTCTGCTGATAGTATTTGGGATTACTCTCCTGAGTCAATGAATCGCCGTCGGACAATCAACTTCTACCGCGAATATTTCAAAAACACATATAGTAACATTCTTCTCCGGGGAATGGGTATTTTGGCGAACAAAAATAGATAACGATGAATTACAAGGACTTCTATACTTCTTCGCGTACAGCACTCGTTGAATCTCTTTCATCCATGTGGTTGCCTGGACGTGTCCGTGAGCAGCGATATATGAAGTGGCTTCTTTCCGAAAACGAACCTCTGCTTGCCCAGCCTGTTTTCCAGTCAATATTCCCTTGGGAATCTGATCCTGATACTTTTGAGGAGCATGCGACTAAACTTGGCATACTAGACACCGGTTTCGTAAAAGCGCTATCCGACGCCGAAAAGGAGTATGCTTTTCCACTTAACCGTCATCCTTATAAGCATCAAACCCGCTCGTGGAAAGGAATGCTATCTCCAAAACGGAAAACGATAGTCGTCACTTCAGGAACCGGATCTGGAAAAACCGAGTGCTTCATGATACCGGTCCTCCAGGATATTTATCGTCGTGGTGAGAAGAATTGTGTTCAAGCCATTTTCCTCTATCCTTTGAATGCACTGATGAAAAGCCAGCAACAAAGAATAGACGCTTGGTGCCGGGCTCTCCCCGGGAAGGTGACATATGCCATTTACAATGGTGATACAGAGAAAGATAGTCTTCCAATTTCGAAGACTGAGCCCGCCTTCCCGCAACTAATAACACGGCCTCAGATAAGGCAAACTCCGCCTCAGATCCTGTTTACTAACCCTACCATGCTAAACTATATGCTGGTCAGAAAGGATGATAGGACTATTCTAGAGCAATCACAAGGAAAACTCAGGTGGATACTGCTTGATGAAGCCCATACTTATACAGGCTCGTCTGCAGCCGAATTGTCTTTGCAACTTAGACGTGTGCTTGATGCTTTTGGTGTCAGCATAGATGATGTGAACTTTGCGGTCACATCGGCGACCATTGGCGATAAGGGTAGCCGCGAGTCCTATGACAGACTGAGAACCTTTGTGGCAAATCTTACAGGAAAAGATGTCGGTAGTATAGAAATCATTGATGGTCATAGGATTATCCCCGAACTTGACGAGTTCACGGCATCCGAGCATATCAATGATATCAACAAGAAATTTTCTACTCGTATCACCTATACAGACATCCTCCGTTTAAGGACAAGGCTGAATAACAGTGCAAGCCTGGATATTAAGGATATTTCAAAACTTCTCCCGGGCTCATCTTCTAAAAGCACGGAGGAGATGCTTGAAATTATGGATGCCCTGGGCGAGAAACTTCAAGCCTTGGGTAAAGACGGAACTGACGCCGCGTTACTACCGACCAGAGCTCATTTCTTCTTCCGGGCCATCAACGGTATGTACGTCTGTCCTAATCCTGATTGCACCCGTCATAACTCCGTTCGTCTCCCCATCGGCAGTTTGACATCGATTCAGAAAACCATATGCCCAGAATGTAAATCCAAACTACTGGAGGTGGCGGTATGCCCTCACTGCGGTGAATTGATATTGGTTGGCGAAGAAAGTATATCCGAAGGCTATCGCATGAAACAGGCATTCGTGGATTTGGATGACACGCTCTTCTTGGATATGGAAGATACTACCGAAGATGATTCACAACAGGATTCCGCAGTGCGAAGTATGGATGCTCCGGCTGCTTTTTCTGACTTCTATCTTTCCAAGCCAAACCGGGAGAGCCTGCGAAACCACATGATTGTGCATGAGCGGAAGTTTGATTTCAGCTTGGGGAGAGTGGTGCCTGCCGAAAAGACCGACCCTTCTGCCATCAAGTATAAAAGCGCAACTCTTGAAACCACAAGGCGAGACGTTTGTCCTGCCTGCGGAAATGAGATAGGCCGACTGGACTATTTCCGAGTAAGTTCGAACTTCATGGGGCGTATTCTTGCCCCTATTATTCTTGAAAACGCCGAACCAGCTGAAAAACAAGACCTTAACCTTATATGGCAAGGCCGAAAGTTTATATCATTTACAGACAGCAGGCAAGGAACAGCCCGCTCCGCAATGGGGCTCAATCAGGACGTTGAGAGAAACTGGATCAGGTCTGCTATTTTCCATAATCTTGCAGACAAGAGACTGGAAGGTTTCACCCCTGGTGGTGGTCTGACACGTGAGGAGCAGCAGAAATATGATTTCTTTATTAGCCAAGGAGATAATCTTCCCGGGTTCTTCAGGGTTGAATTTGAAACTTTGAAGAAGAAATTATCACCAGATCAAGAGCCGGATGTAAAATCTTATGAATGGAACACCATTAAGGATGAGCTTCTTCATAATGCCGACTTTGACAAGTTATTCAAGCATCTGAGCGAAGCCCGCGGAAAGATAATCGGAGTAAACAAGCTTGACAAGAACGAGTACCTGTCATCCTTGTTCCTTGACCAATTTGGCTGGATTCCTAAGCGGGCAAACTCAATGGAGAACATGGGTCTTGTAAAAGTTGTGTATCCATCGATAGAATCTGGAGCGCATTGCCCTTCCGCTCTGGCGGCGAAAGGATTATCTGACAAAGACTGGAAGGATTTCCTCAAAATATGCGTTGACTACATCATTCGAGGTGGACGCCACTATATGATTAGTGAGAATCAGTCTGATTATCTTACCCAGAATAATATATCTACGACGGTCTATCCATCTAATTCCACGCTTACACGCAATGGCCGCCCGGTACAGAAATGGCCGATATTGCGATTGGATGCAGCTGGCAAACCTATGGAAAAACAATCAAGGGTCGTTTTGCTTTTGTGCGCCGCTTTCGGATTTACTGAGCCAGAAGATATGGAACAGCCTGAAATCGACCTCATTGATGCGGCCCTCGACGATGCATGGCGTTTTGTGAGCAACAATGTGCTGGAGCTTACCGATATCGATAACATGGGTTACAAGCTTAATCTGGCCGGAACCAAAGTCAGATTGGAGTTGATTACCTCAGCTTGGTTATGCCCGGTTGATAATGTCATCGTCGATACCGTGTTTAAAGGATATAGTCCACGTATGAGCGGCTATATCAGTGCGAATAATTTCATCCGTTTTATTGTGGGAAGTCCACTGCATTTCCCATACTATCCATTCAATTCCGCAGAGCTTAAGGATGCCGATATTGAGAATTGGATAGATACTGCTCTGAAACGGCAGTGCGAATTGGGTGTTGTTCCAAACGTGCAAAGAAATATCTATCGGAGAAGTCCCATCTATATTGCGGCAGAGCATTCTGCCCAGCAGGAACGAGAAGCCCTGGAGCGCTATGAAAAAGATTTCGTTTCAGGAAAACTAAACATCCTTTCCTGCTCTACGACTATGGAAATGGGCGTTGATATTGGCGGTGTCTCTGAAGTCGTGCTAAACAACGTACCTCCCAAAAGCGCAAATTATCTCCAGCGCGCAGGACGCGCAGGACGTCGTGGTGAAACCAAGACTATGGTCGTTACCTTTTGCCCGCCCAATCCAGTTGGTTCAAACACGTGGGAGAATCCCAAGTGGCCAATAGAGCATATTACAGAGATGCCTATAATCAAAATGGAAAGCAGGCAGTTAATTCAGCGACATGTGAATGCTCTTTTCTTTGCCAGTTGGGTTAATACCTATAGTCAAGGTCTCCGGCTTACAGAGAAACTAGGAGATTTTTTCGATGGTGATTCCTCCGGTTATGCGTCATTCCTTGATTACGTCCAGCAGATACATTACGGCATTATTCCATCCGGGGTGCTGGATACGTACAAACGTGTCGTTGATGGAACTTCGATGGAGACTGTTCCCATCTCCGATGCCGCTCACGTATCAATGAAGGATATAACAGGTATCCATGACTTCTATAAAGGCAGGTTAGATGCATTACAACAAGTAATAGATTCCGCAATGCAGAATAGCGGCGGCGGTTCTGTTACTCGTGCCGCAACAAGACAAAAAGATAATTTTCAACAAAAGACTAATCTTTTGTCTTTCCTTGCAGAGAACAATTTCCTCCCTTCAGCAGGAATTCCAACCGGTTTGGTTGAATGTACCTTGGAAAGCAGAGGAAGCGCCCCCAGCATGCATTTGAGTCAAGCGATTTCCTCTTACGCACCAGGAACACAGGTTGTGAAAAACGAATGGGTCTATGAGCCTGCCGGTATTAAGCTAAAAACCAGGTATGATGAAAATACGACCAGATACCTGCTTCAGCGCTGCGTCAGTTGTGGGTACTCTACCATTACGATGGGAGCAGCCAAGAATACTTGCCCCAAGTGCAATGGGCGTATGGCAGGAATGAGTTTGGGAAACTCGACAATTGGTAGTAAAAGCACTGAAATCGTAGAACCTGTTGGTTTCACTGTCGCATACGGGGATAAACCTTCCAGAAAACTGGATGGGAACGGAGCGCCTAATTTCGTTCAGCCAATATTGCTGGAAATGGAGCCCTGGCCAAAGACCAGAGTGGCACCCAAACTGCTGATGCGCACATCAACTCCAAGGTCTGAGATTATGTTTTATAATCCTGGCGCTCACAACAATGGATTCGTGTTCTGTCCTTACTGCGGTAGAATGGAATCAGAGTCGCCCCTTGGAAGAAGTTATGTGCCGCTTACTCACCACAAACATCTGGAAACAGGGGCCAGATGTGACGGCTCGAATGTCAACTCCCTAAGAAGGAATGTTTTGTTAGTTGGTCGTTACCAAACTGATTTTGTTGAAATTAAGTTCTTTGACCGACATAACAGTCAGGTAACAGATGCTTCGACTTTGTATTCTTTGGGCGTTATCATAAGCCGTAAACTTACAGAGGTTCTTGGTGTAAACTCGGAGGAAGTTGATTTTGGATATGATCCTCTGAATCATACCATATTCATTTACGATACTGCTCTTGGCGGTTCCGGCTACTCTCCGCTCCTGCGCGAATACAAGAATAAGGTGCTGAAGGCCGCCTATAATACATTGAGCAATTGTAACTGCGAAAAGTCCTGTGTTCATTGTCTTATAGACCGCAGGTCACAGTATAACTTAAATTTCCTGGACAGGAAGAAGGCCTTGGAATGGCTGGAGACTGAATTGGAATCCAGAGAAGCTCCGGAATCGTTAAAGATTTTATATCCGGAGATCTCCGCGATTACAACAGATTTTGAGTCGGAACTCTTCCATATCGCCAGAGATCGTAATTTGAAGTCTCTCCAGTTCTATATATCATCCGACATGGCAGAATGGTGTCCTGAAGATTTCCCTTTCGAACGTATCATCTCCGATTTAAAGAATCAGGGCGTTGACATTACGTTTGCGGTGCGAAACATTCCGGAAACAAATGGACTTGGTGCTGAAAAAATAAGCGAGGTGTTGCCTTTCCTCTATACCCACAATGTGGCGACCTCAGACGAGTTCTTCCGTGTTGGGATTACCCCACTTTTGACCGCTTCTTACCTAAATGGTGACACCTATCTTTTCTTTGGTGAAAATATATCTATCAACCTTGACAGATTCTGGTCTTCTGGCAATGTCTATGTAACTAAAATAGAGAGTCTCCCTGTTTTGTCCACTATTTCCTATAGTAGTATCCTGAATGCTTTATCACACGAGCCTGAAGATAGGATGTTTGAGCAGGCATTAAAAGACAATGCTACTTCGGTAACAGTTTTGCGGCGCCTTGTTGACGGGCATTTGTCAGATTGGGGATATATTCAGCAGAAGTTTATGGGGAAAGAAGTAAATATGACCTATACAGACCGGTACATAAGGACCGGCTTGGATTGCACGATACTAGCCGGGATGTTTGACTGTATCAGAGAATACCTTGGTATCTCAATTCAAAATATCTCATGTATATTACCGTTCGAGGAACACGGCGGATTTAACTATCCGACACCAGATTATACGCGTATCAATGAAGATTTCAACCAAAAGCGAGACAGGGATGAATTCCTAAAAACCTTGCTGGAATATAAATTTGACTGTCCCATAGAGATTCTTTCAAATGTGTTTGCGCAGCATGCGCGGTCAATCACCGTCGAAAGTGAAGATTGTATCTTAAGTATTCGTCCAGATGCCGGCGTTGCTTACGGTTGGGGAATTATGCATCCATCTCCCACACCAACGATAATCGACATGTATAACGATTTAGGAAAAGTATTACCCCTTTATAACAAACAGGGGAATTATGCGGGAATTCTCTACACGGTCGTTTTTAAGGTAAGGAATAATCGATAGTTTAGAATGAAGCATTATTTGCGAAGAACTTTATTCTGCGCAAATATATTGCATATATTGTTCCGAAATTTGCAGTGTCAAAGGAAAACTTCCCCTTTGATCCAGTTTGCTTTATGTCACGTCAGGAGATTTTGGTCAATGTTTACACCCAGCTGCGTAACGCAGGTTTTGTTTACAACAAAGGTGACTTTGCTCACCAACTGAATTATGACCCTTGTCATATTTCCAGCGCCTTTTCCGGGTCAAGAACTATCAGCGATAAGTTCCTTGCCAGGATTCATCAAGTATTTCCTCAGGTGAACGAAGTGTACCTGCGTACCGGCAGGGGAAGTGTGCTCGAGACAGTCGGTTCCCGGGAGTATACCGAATCCTTGTCTCTTGGATTGTTCCGGGATTCTTATCTGATTGAGAGCCTCCTGGCAGAAAGAGATTCCATCCAGCGCAGTCTTGACAGGGTAAATCATTTGATTGATATGCTCTCCAGGCAAAATATGAAGAGCGCTTCCTAAGTTTTGATTTTAAATTGTTTGCCATATGCACGAACTTATTTGCCCCAACTGCGGAAAGCCGTTCCGCGTTGATGAAGCTGATTACGCTTCCATCCTGAGCCAGGTAAAAGGCGCCGAATTCGACGCCGAGGTAACCCGCCGTATTGCTGAACTGCACAAGCAGAGAGAGGCGGAAGAGAAGGCGCGGGCCGCTGCCGCCGACCGGCAGCACCAGCGCGAGATCTTTGATAAGGAAAAGGCTCTCGGCGAGAAAGACAGCGAGATTGCCCGCCTCAAGGCGCAAATTGCTTCCCAAGATGACAGGAAAAAGCTGGAAATCAGCGAAGCCCTGTCCGGTAAGGACCAGGAGATTGCCACGCTGAAGGCTACTATCGGGGAGAACAAGAGCGCTCTCCAAATTGCCGTGATGCAAGAGCGGCAGAAGGCAAAAGACGCCATCTCGGCCAAAGAGACAGAGATAGCCAAACTTAAAGCCGATGCCGAACTGGAGAAGTCGAAGGCCCGCCTTGAAGAGAACTCAATCCGCGAGGATTATGAGAACAAGCTTCGTGTCGCCCAGGAACAGGTGGACTACTATAAAGACCTCAAAACCCGCATGTCCACTAAAATGGTTGGCGAAACACTTGAGGCACACTGCAGCACCATCTTCAACGGAGAGATGCGCCCGATGTTCCCCAATGCGTATTTCGAGAAGGACAACGACGCCTCCGGCGGAAGCAAGGGGGATTTCATCTTCCGGGACTATGAAGATGGCGTCGAGTACATTTCCATCATGTTCGAGATGAAAAACGAGATGGACCAGACCGCCACCAAGCACCGCAACGAGGACTTCCTCAAGAAGTTGGATTCAGACCGCACCGCCAAGGGCTGCGAGTACGCCGTGCTGGTTTCCCTGCTGGAACCTGACAATGAACTATACAATGGAGGCATTGTGGACGTGTCGTACCGCTATCCCAAGATGTATGTCATCCGGCCGCAGTTCTTCAAGGCCATGATCACCCTTTTGGTAAATGCGGCGAAAAAGACGGTTTCCTATCAGAAAGAGTTGGCCCTTACCCGCGCCCAGAACGTGGATGTCACCAATTTCGAGAACCAGCTTCTGGCGTTCAAGGACGCCTTCGGCCGCAACTACCGCATTGCCAGCGAGAAGTTCAAGACCGCCATCGACGAGATAGACAAGTCCATCGCCCATCTCCAGAAGATTAAGGAGGCGCTCACAGGATCCGAGAACCAGCTTCGTCTGGCTAATGACAAGGCCGAAGACCTGTCCATCAAAAAGCTCACCCGCGACAATCCCACAATGAAGGCCAAGTTCGATGAGGCCAGGGCAAAGAGCCTGGAAAACGATCCGGAAGTTCAGTAATCAGTAAGTATATTGCCATGAATCCGAAAATTTGGAATTTCTACAAACAGACCGATGAGTACAAGCGTCTGACGGCAATTTTTAATCCGGATGCCGAAGATTATACTGCAACCACGGAAGCAGTATTCCGCTTTGCAGAAGAGCTTGGAGACGATAAAGGGGCTGACAGCCTTATAGACCTTTATGACGCTATCGAGGCCAATCTCATTGCCCAGAACATCAAACTTTCCAAGAACATCACCCGCGAGGAATTCGAACAGTTCATAGACAACTTCGAGCTTTATCGTTATGCCATAAATGACAACAGCGAGATTACGCTCCTGACAGGTGCCCGAGATTTGATTATCAGGAAGGACAATTACAGAGTCAAGGCATCCAGCGTTGATGCCCTTTCAACCGTCCTATATTTCAGGCACGCGTATTTTAAACCGGTGCTGTTGGGTACCCGTTTCAGCATCATCCAAGATAACTGCGACCAGCTGGAAATTGACCTCCCGTCATTCCCCAAGGCTCACGATTACAAGGCAGCCTTGATGTGGTATTTCGACCTGTGCGCCGTTTTCAATGACTTTCAGAAGAAATATGAGATGACAGACCCCGAGTTCTGTGCCTGTTTGTATGGACTGGCCGCCTCCTTGAAAGATGAAAAGGAGAAGAAGCCTATGCCCAAGCCCATCAACGTATGGATGACAGGAGCGAGCAAAGAGGATGTCAAGTCCTTGGAGAAGAGCATGGAAAACGACTCACTCTGGACCTGCAATGAGAATACCCGCCGTGGCGATATCGTTGTATTGTATGCCACATCTCCCAACAGTTGCATTCATTCCATTTGGCGAGCGGACTCCGAAGGAACCTTCAACCCCTTTGACTACTATCAGAACCGCACAAGGGTATCGGAAGGGGTGAAAGTTACCCGTATCCCCTTGAATGAGTTGAAGGCTGACCCCGTTTTTGGCCAACTCCCCATGCTCAATAATAACCTCCAGGGGCTTAATGGCAAGAGGCTGCCAAACTGGGCATACGAAGCACTGCTCAATATGATTGCCGCAAAGGGTGATGACATCTCCAAACTTCCGGTCCTCTACGAGACCAAGAATTGGAAGCAAGTTCATCGGGCAAGCGAAAAACAAGTGGAAGAGGAAGTCTTGATTCCGTTCCTGCACGACCTAGGATATGTAGATACGGATTGGGACCGACAGCTACGCATGAAATCCGGACGTAAGGAAGAGAGAGAGATTCCGGACTTCGTGTTCTTTCCGCATGGCGAAAAGCAGTTTGAAAACGCCCCATTGCTGATTGAAGCCAAATGGCTTATGAAATCGGAGAAAGACAGGAATGACGCGTATCGACAGGCTCTGTCCTATGCCAGGATGCTTCAGGCTCCAATCTTCGGTATATGCGACGAGGAACGGCTCATTATTTATAAGAAGCAGAAAAACGGAAGCTTCAGCTACGGATCGCCTGAATTTGAAGCAACGTGGGGCGCCATCGCCGGCGATGGAGACATCCACGAAGAACTTGTGCACCTGATTGGCGCGGAAGTCATCAAAAGTACGCTGTAGGTAAATAATTGATATCCATGCCCGAAAAGCTCTTCACCAAATCCGCATTCAAGCAGGCGATGACCTGCCC
>ERZ842401.3836-NODE-3836-length-18202-cov-18.619166_pt1 | contig 18202 bp, 12 predicted proteins | sample MGYA00521270_ERZ842401 | MGnify/ENA primary metagenome ERZ842401 (study PRJEB31892, sample SAMEA3878208) | bioreactor metagenome | biome: Moose rumen | place: Sweden | collected 2011-10 | study: EMG produced TPA metagenomics assembly of the PRJEB12797 data set...
GGCATGGTAATCCTGCACGGCCATCCATTCGGTCAGCACGTCCGGCACGAAGGGTTCCCCGTGCAGCCGGTCGACCACCTGTTCCCGCATCTCGCCCCGGCCGTCCATGGCCCCGAAAATCACGGCTTCGTTCTTTCCGTAGGGGAAGATATACGGAACGGCGCGGTTCCGGGTGGTGTGCCTGACCTTCTCGAAGGCGTGTTCCCCATCCGAAAGGGCGATGGCGTCGTCGGAGTACCAGTTGCCCGAGACCAGAATCTCCCCGGAGGGAAGGAGTGCCGCCGAGCACAGCGCACGCGTGGTGTCGAGGATGGGGAATGACGAGAAGGAGTGCGCGGAAGGGTCGTAGCGCTCCACGCCGAAAGTGCGCCCTATGCCGAAATCGTCGTAGCATCCGCCGCCGATGAGGACGTCGCCGTTGCCGAGCTTCAGCGAGAAGCCGAAGTCGTGCGGGTAGATGGTCTTCAGAGTGTGCCACTCCCCGTCCTTGAAATATTCGGCGGTGGCGGTACGCACAAAGCCCTCGGTATGGCCGCCCACCACCACGATCTCCCCGGCGGCAAGGAAGGCCCTGTGGCCGGCCCTTGGGATGCCCAGGTCGGGCAGGCGCTCCAGCTTCATGGACTCGAAACTCACCCCGGCGCCGTCCTTCTGCACGGCACGGCACGGGAGCGCCGGCAGCAACAGGACGGCCGCGGAAAGGAAAACGCTCACTGTGAAAATCTTGGACATGCCGGTGTAAAGATACTGCTATTTAATTTAACGGACGCTCGCGATTGTGGAATTTTCCACTTGCAATTCAGGTAAAATGCAATAAAACGCCGTAATTTTTTCTGATTATAGGATAAATTCTCCGCCTGCGGCTCGCTACTTTTGTGCATAACAAACACAAGCACACCATGAAAAAGAAATTACTCCTTCCGGCAATCATTGCGGCGATTGCCACCGTTGCACTGGTAATTCTGCACTCCTGCGAAGGATTAGACCTTTTCGGGAACAGCGAAAACGGTGCGTTCTACTACTCGGACGATCCGAGTTCCAGCCTTATCCTCACCGGCAAGAGCGAGGACGGGGATGCCATTACAATCATAGGAACCAAGGACAGCAAAGGCTATCCCACCGCCATCACCGGCTGCTACGTCACCAAAAAGGGAGACAGCAAAGAGACTGCCATGACGTTCGAGAACAACAAGCTCACCAAGGCAGAGACCCCTGAAGGCGTCACCATCCTCTATGAATGGCTGAAATCTGGAGAAGTTGCGGTCACGATGATAGACCAGGCCACCGGCGAGCAGTTCAACACGTCGGTCAACCCGTCCACCAAGACGGCCGGCCCGCTTACCTCCGTAAAGCCTGTCATGCGCACGGGCGAAACCGAACTCAAAGTCGAAAAGTTCACGGCTCCCCAGACGGTCGCAGCTCCCGCCACCAAGGCCGCCGGAACGAAGGCGGAAACCGAAGTGACCGGTAATGTCCATATAGAGAGATGCGGTTATCCCATCGGCAATGAAGGCAACGTAGGGGTCATCATAAGATGCCAGGACATTAAGGGAGAATACACAAAATTCGTGGACTACAGAAAGGCCAAGTATGTAGGCAACGGTGACTTCGCTTATACTTTTCCGACCAGCTTGCAGCCCCACAACGAAATCAATATTTCCGATTATATTGAGAGTATCGATGAACTGATGGGGTATGTCTGCACCGCACAAGGAGGCTTGGCGGAGGTATATGGTGCAACCGTATGCGTGGCAGTTTCCGCCGCAATTGCCGCCGCCGGCATCACCATAGTCGCAGCACCCGCATTCCTGTCCGCCTGTGCGACGACTGTAGCGGCACTTGAAATTTATTGCAACACTTTAGGCCAGGATTTCGGGGTGCCAGGCGGAGATGACGTGCTGGCCCAGATCAACGAAAAATATATCAAAGGCAAACTCGAAGTAGAGTGGGACGAGCCGATCATGATTACTCCTGTAATAGAGGCCCTTCCGTATAATATCTATCTGCCCTCCGTCCTTTACGCGAAGGGCAAAGATTCCGTCACCAAGCTGGAAGCCACATATTCTACGGAAGAGCCCACCATAGCCATCTTCGAGCTGAGTCCCGCCGCTCCTTCATCGGGGACGTCGTACGACGCAAAGGCCGCCTTCAAGTGCGTGCTGGCCGGAACCAAGGTGGTGATGTCGATCCAGGGCTCTGACGGCTACACCGATTCCAAGACCACCACCTTCGACGAAGACATATATGCCACGGTCGTAACCCTCCACGTTCCCGGAGCGAGCAAGGGAGTACGTGACAAGTGCAATGTAGTCATGACTCTCCCCGACGGCCGGACAATCGAAAAGAACGCTTCTCTCGTCTTCGGCGAATGAGACAATTCCGGATTCCGGCAATTATTCTCGCCATCCTGTCCACCTCGTGCGGAAGGGTGGCGGGATCTTTGTCGGCGGACAGCCCGGAATATGACTTCGGAGTGCTGGACGACACGGTCACCGTGGTCACCCACACTTTTCTGCTGAAAAACAACGGCCGCGACACCTGCCACATAAGCCGGGTGAACAAGAGCTGCGGCTGCACCTCCCTCGATGTGTCATCCTACGACATTGCGCCCGGCGAAACGGCCACTCTGTCCACTTCGGTCAACATCCGCGGCTTTTACGACCACATCGAAAAGACCGTCACGGTGCATTGCAGGGGGGGCGACAAACCCCTGACCCTCAAGCTTCTTGCCGACATGCCAAGGAAGGCCGAGGTGCCCCAGGTGGAGTATCCCTACAATGCGGGCGGCCCTGCGCGGTTCCAGGTGCACATCCTCTTCGGCGGGTATGTCCGCCAGGGCGACAAGAAGGACGCTTCGATCGTGGTGTTCAACGACTCGGACAGGCCTCTGCGCCTGCGCAGGGCCTCGGGGCTGCCCCGCCACGTACGGCTCACGCTTCCCGGCAAGGTTCAGCCGCATTCCATAGGGAGGGTCACCGCGACCTTCGACTTCCGGAGTGTCCGTAACATTTTCGGGGAATTCTCGCACGAAATCAAGCTCTCGGACGGCCGGGGGCACAGGATTCCCCTGCAGCTGCTGGCGATAGTCACCGAGGCTCCGTCGCCCGACGCGTCGCCTTCGCTCAGCGCGCCGGTAATCGTTTACAGGATACTGGATTCCGAAAAGGACGAGGGCGAGGCGACGAAGAACTTCAGGCTCATCAACGAAGGCGAAGCCGACCTGCTGATACGCAACGTGTCAGCGCCCGAGGGGGTCGAGGCCGTCGTGTCGTCCGATGTCATCCCCCCGGGAAGCGAAGGGATCCTCTCGGTCACCGTCAGCGGCGAAGCCCTCTCCCGCGAAACCGAAGTCACCGTCACCACCAACGCTTCCGTCCGTCCCTTCCGCAGTTTCCGCATTTTGCCGCCGGAGGGGTAGCGGAGCAGAGCAGCGTCATTCCGCCGCGGGGCGGATGTCGAGCATCAGCTCGTCGAGCTGCTTGGAGTCGATGATGCCGGGGGCTCCGAGCATGATGTCCTTACCCTGGTTGTTCTTGGGGAAGGCGATGTAGTCGCGGATGGTTTCGCTGCCGCCGAAGAGGGCGCATACGCGGTCGAGGCCGAACGCGAGACCTCCGTGGGGAGGTGCGCCGTACTTGAAGGCGTTGATGAGGAAACCGAATTTGCGCATGGCCTCCTCGTGGCCTATGCCGATGATCTCGAACATGCGCTCCTGGTCCTTGGGGTTGTGGATGCGGATGGAGCCGCCGCCCAGCTCGGTGCCGTTCAGCACGAAGTCGTAGGCGTTGGCGCACACCTTCAGGATGTCCTCGGGCCTGTCGGAATAGTAGTACTGCAGATGCTCGGGCTTGGGAGCCGTGAACGGGTGGTGTAGGGCGTCCCATTTGTTCTCCTCGTCGTTCCACTCGAAGAGCGGGAAGTCGGTGAGCCACATGGGCGCGAAAACGTCGGTCCTGCGGAGCCCCAGGCGGTTGCCGAGCTCGATGCGGAGCTGGCCGAGACGGGTCTGGGTCTTGCGCTTTTCGCCGCACAGGAGAAGGACCAGGTCGCCCTTTGAGGCTTCGGCGGCGGATGCAATCTTCTGCAGGTCTTCGGGACTGAAGAACTTGTCGACCGAACTACGGACGCTGCCGTCTTCATTCAACTTGATGTATACCAGGCCTTTGGCACCCACCTGCGGGCGCTTCACCCATTCGGTGAGCTCGTCGGTCTGCTTGCGCGACCACCCCGCCGCTCCGGGAACCGCGATGGCGCCCACGTAAGGCACGCCGTCGAACACGCCGAAGCCGTGGCCCTGCGAGAGGGAAGTCACCTCGTGCAGGAGCATGCCGAAGCGGATATCCGGCTTGTCGGAGCCGTACTTGTCCATGCCATCGAACCAGGTCATGCGGGGAATGGGGTTGGGAATGTCTATCCCGAGCACGCTCTTGAACAGATGCCGCATCATGCCTTCGAACATGCCCAGCACGTCCTCCTGCTGCACGAAACTCATCTCGCAGTCGATCTGGGTGAATTCGGGCTGGCGGTCGGCGCGGAGATCCTCGTCGCGGAAGCACTTGACTATCTGGAAGTAGCGGTCCATGCCGGCCACCATGAGCGATTGCTTCAGCGTCTGCGGGCTCTGGGGCAGGGCGTAGAAGGTGCCGGGATTCATGCGCGAGGGCACCACAAAATCGCGGGCTCCTTCGGGCGTGGAGTTGATGAGGAACGGGGTTTCGATTTCAAGGAAGTCGTTGGAATCGAGATAGTTGCGCACTTCGTGACAAATCTTGTGGCGGAGCTGCAGCGCCTTCTGCAGGGGCCCCCGGCGAAGGTCGAGATAGCGGTATTTCGCGCGCAAGTCCTCGCCGCCGTCGGTGTTGTCCTCGATGGTGAAGGGAGGGGTGAGGCTCTCGTTGAGCACCTTCACTCCGCTCAGGCGGATTTCAATGTCGCCGGTGGGGATTTTGGAGTTCTTGCTGGACCTTTCCACCACCTGTCCCGTAGCCTGAATGACGAATTCGCGACCGAGGGCGGCCACCTGCCCGACCAGCTGCGCGGGGGCGTCGGCCTCGACCACCAGCTGGGTTATGCCGTAGCGGTCGCGGAGGTCGATGAAGGTCATGCCGCCAAGTTTGCGTGAACGCTGTACCCACCCTGCGAGGGTGACGGTCTTTCCTGCGTCCGAAATGCGGAGTTCTCCGCAAGTATGATCACGATACATGCTGTATAAACTGTTTTCAGAAATTATTCCTTGACAGAAGTGGTGCGCGAGACGGGCATGGAGAAGGCGATGCCTGCCGCGTTGGTGCCGGGGCCGCCCACCTTGTAGACCGCCTGGAGGATTTTGTCCTTCAGCTTGGCGGGAACGAGGAGAAGGAGCATCTCCTTGTCGGGCTGGATGTTGATGTTGAAGAATTCCTCGGCTTCGGGATTGGCGGTGCCGCGGGCGCGCACTACGGTGCCGCCTTTGGCGCCTGCGTTCCGGGCCGCCTCCATGACTATCTGTGAAAAGCCGGTATTCACTATGCTCACTACAAGTTCGAATTTTTTGTCGTCCATGTCATGCGTCCTCCTTGACGGTTCGTTTGTCGTTGCTTAAAAAACCATACACCAGGGTGCCTATCACGCTGGTCATGGGGATTGTGAAAGCTACTCCCTTGTAGCTCTTTCCTTTCTTGAAGGTGTCGTCCAGCAGGGAAATGAGGGCATCTGCCTGGTCTGCCCTTACAACACTGGCAATAAGCGACTTGGGATTCTCGGTGAGACCGAGATAGCCAAGAATCAGATGAGTCGTGCCCTTGGCCGGCATCGTCATCTGGACGTTGGCCTGGCTCGACTGTATGAGGCTGGAATAGTAGGCGGCCTTGTCGTTATGGACTATGGCCACCAGCACTTCCAGTTTCATCGGGGCTATGTTTCTTGTGGATTCCATGCTATTCGAAATAGATTATCTGGTCGTCGGAAGCGGCAAGGATGCGCCGCATGGCCTTGTAGTCGCGGCGGCGTACGCTCAGGACCGACTTAAAACCGAGGCTCTGGATGGTGATGAGAGGAGTCATGGCCACCATTGCGACCACTCCGAAGGCGAAGTCCATGACGGCGCTTTCGCCCTGCATGGTGCAGCAGGCGCCGATGACCAGCGGCAGGATGAAGCTGGAGGTCAGCGGGCCGCTCGCGACGCCGCCGGAGTCGAAGGCGATGGCCGTGTAGAGCTTGGGCACGAAGAACGACAGCCCAAGGGAGATGAGGTAGCCGGGAATGAGGTAGTACAGCAGCGAGAAGCCCAGGTGGACCCGCAGCACCGAAAGCCCTATGGAGACTCCCACGCCCACCGAAAGGGCGATCATCATCTGCTTCTTGGACACCTCGCCGCCGGTGATTTCCTCAACCTGGTTGTTGAGCACGTGCACGGCAGGCTCGGCCAGAACCACCACCATGCCCAGGACGAAGGCGAAGACTATGAGCAGGACGGGGCTGTAAGCGGCCAGCTGGCTGCCTATCTTGAAGCCTATGGGCATGAACGACATGGTGACGGCCGCGAGGAAGAGCACCAGCCCCACGAAAGTGTGGACGATACCCACTACTATCTGGATTATCTTGGAGCCGGGGAGCTTAAGGATGATTGCCTGCAGCACAAAGAAGAATATTACTATGAGTATCAGCGATTTGCCCACTTCCAGCATCTTGTCGAGGAACAGGGCGCCGACGCCTTCGTCGAGGATGGCGTCCATGGAGTAGTCGGGCACCGCGAAGGAGAGCTCGCCGGTAGAGGTCATCGACAGCAGGAGAACCGCCAGGATGGGGCCTACCGAGCACAGGGCGATGAGGCCGAAGGAGTTCTCGCTGGCGTTGCGCCCGCCCACGCTGAGGGCGATGCCCACGCCGAGGGCCATGATGAACGGCACCGTGATGGGTCCCGTGGTGACTCCGCCCGAGTCGAAAGCCATCGGGAGGAAGGCCCCCTTGCCGGATTCCATCAGTAGCGCCACCATGCAGAACAGGATCATGTAGAAGAACATCAGCAGGGTGGTGAGGTCGACGTTGAAGAGGATCTTGATGACTGCAAGAAGCAGGAACAGCCCCACTCCCGCGCCCACCGTGACGATGAGCATCGTGCCGTTCATGACCGCGCTCACCTGCTCGGCGAGCACCGTCAGGTCGGGTTCGGCCACGGTGATGAGCAGGCCCATGAGGAAACTCACGGAGAGCAGGACCCCGAGTTTCCGGGATTTGGTGAGACCTTCGCCGATGTACTGCCCCATCGGGGTCATGGCCAGGTCGGCTCCCAGGTTGAAGAGGCTGATGCCCACGATGAGCATTGCGGCCGCAAAGGCGAAGACGGTGAGTTCTTTCCGGCTGATATCCACCCACGGGGTGATTGAGAGCACGAAGACCAGCACGCTGACCGGCACCACAGAAATAAGCGATTCCTTGAGTTTTTCCCTCAGGGATTTCCCAACATCTTTCAGAACAGAGGAGAAGCCGTTTGCCATGTTGCAAAGATAGTGAAAAACTTTCTATATTTGCATCGCGATCCGGACGGATCAAGTGTAGCAGGTACCACTTAAAAAACTGACATGATGAGCAAGAAAGCACAGTTCTCAGTTATCTTTTTGTGCATGGCCGTGGTGTTCACGGTATGCCTCATTACCAGCAACTTATTGGCTACCAAGGTTTTCACCATAGGCGGAAAAGTAAATCTGCCCTGCGCCGTGCTGGTTTTCCCGATATCATACATCCTCAACGACTGCTTCACCGAAGTGTACGGTTACCGCAAGGCCAGGCTGGTGATATGGCTGGCCTTCGCCATGAATTTCCTGGTGGTGATTTTCGGGCAGATCGCGGCGGCGCTCCCCGCCGCTTCCTTCTGGCAGGGGGGCGAACATTTCAACTTCGTGTTCGACATGGCCCCCCGTGTGGCCGGCGCCTCGCTCCTTGCCTTCCTTGCGGGAAGCACGCTCAACTCGCTGGTTCTCAGCAAGATGAAGATAGCCTCCGAGGGGCGCGGCTTCGGCTGGAGGGCAATCGTCTCCTCGCTCGCCGGAGAGGCGTGCGATTCGCTCATCTTCATGCCCATCGCATTCTGGGGCACCCCGCTGCGCACGCTCACGGTTATGATGCTCGTGCAGGTGTCGTTCAAGGTGCTCTACGAAATCGTGATACTTCCGGTCACGAATGCCGTCGTCAAACGTTTAAAAACGGTTGAAGGCGAAGACGCGTTCGACACCGGAATATCTTATAATCCATTCAAAATCAAAGATATACAATAAATATGGAACGCAAGGAAGAAGGCCTGAAGGCCCTCGGCTCAAAAACCGCCTACAGCTCCGGTTACGCCCCCGGGGTGCTCGAGACTTTCGAAAACAGGCATCAGGAAAACGATTACTGGGTGCGCTTCAACTGCCCCGAATTCACCACGCTCTGCCCCATCACCGGGCAGCCCGATTTCGCGGAAATCCGCATCAGCTACATTCCCGGAGTGCGCATGGTGGAAAGCAAGAGCCTCAAGCTCTACCTGGGATCGTTCCGCAACCACGGCGGTTTCCACGAAGACTGCGTGAACACCATCATGAAGGACCTCATCGCCCTGATGGATCCCAAGTATATCGAGGTGACAGGCTTTTTCACCCCCCGCGGCGGCATCAGCATCCATCCCTACGCCAACTATGGCCGCCCCGGCACAAAGTACGAAACCCTTGCCGGGCAGCGCTTCGCCGCGCACGAATAAGGTGCGAAAACAAATAATTATTCCGTAATCGCCACGTTGAATTTGACGGTGGCGGTGTATTTGCCTTTCACGAAGGCGAAACGGATGGTGTACTTGTCGCCCTCTTTCATCTCCCCGGAGGAAACCCTGTCGGGATGCACGCCGAACTGGCAGCTCCACGAAGAAACGTCGTATTCCATGTACAGGTAGGAGTTTGTTCCCCAGCCCTGCACGGAACCGTCGGAGCCGTACCAGAAACCGTATCCGTTGGCGGTGTAGCTGTAGCTCAGCGAGCCGTCGGGCAGGACCGCGGCCAGTTTCACCTTGCCGCTCTGCACGTTGGCCCTGTCGGCGGGAATGGCGGCCACGATCTCGGAGGGCTGCATCACGAACGCCCGCGCCACGGCCACTATGTCGTCATCTTCGAGAGTATAGAAAGTTCCACCGTAACCTGCTGCCGCAGAGGTGGTTATATCATGTTCGAGAGTTATGCTCTGCGGGGTCTCGGTGCCGTTGAAGTCAAGGTTGCCGAAGAGGTCGGTGCCGGTGAACTTCACGCGGAAGGGCCACTGTTCATCGTTGGTATTGTCCTCGTCCCAGGCGTGCTGCAGGTAGGTTTCGGGAGTTGCGGCCACCACCATCCAGAGCTTGGACGCTCCTTCGGGCACGGCAAAGGGGATGTCGGCGTTGTCGCGCACGCGGACACTCTCGGAGTACACGCGCGAACCGTCTTTCATCAGGCACACGAAGCCCACGTTCCAGCCGGCGATTGCCGGGTTGGAAACCTTGTTGAAACCGGCCGCGTTCGGAAGGCCCTCGAAGCGGACGGAAAGCTGCCCGTCTTCGGGGATGTTCAGGCGGATGTGGTTGAAGCCGGTCGCTTCGGGCGCGCAGGAGTAATCCACGGTATAGAAGCCGGTGGAGGAGTCGTAATTGCCGGTCCAGCCTATCTTGCCTATGTAGGACTTGCCGAATTCGCTTACCGGCTGAGTCACTCCGGTGAGCTTGCCTTCGGAGAGGTTGGTGGCCTCGGCGCTGAAGTCCCAGGTGGCGCAGCGGGCGGCGTATTCCCAGAGGTCGGCATTGAGGGCGTCCATCGACAGGCCGTGCTTGCGCCTGTAGGCCTGGATGGGGTCTTCCGGCTGTTTGGCGGTGCGCCACACTTCACCGATTTCCTTCACTCCGTACTTGGAGGCCCAGTGCCACTGGAGGAAGTAGCTTGCGTAGCGCTGGTGCTCGTGGGTGAAGTGACGGTGGCAGTTGTTCACGAACTCGGTGAAGTTGTAGGAAGAGAAGGCCTGGTCGGCGTAGGACTGGTAGCTCTGCCACTGGGCGCACTGCTCCCAGAAGCCGCATCCCTGGCCGATTGCGTAGCGGAAACCGGTGGTGTAGTCGTTGGAAGCGCCGTTCGCGACGGCATCGCAATACACCATGTACTGGAAACTGTGGCCTATCTCGTGCGCGATGGTGCTGCCTACGGGATGGCAGGTGCCCGGATTGATCCACAGTGCGCCTATTACGTCGTCGTAGCCGCTGCCGGTGGCCAGCCACTCGGTCTGATGGAGGATATAAATCTCCATCTTGTATTTGTTGAGGTTGGACTTGCCGGAGGAGGTGTCGGCGAATTTGAGTTCGTCGATGTTGACGCGGTAGAATTCTTCGGCCTTCTCCAGAAGGTCGTCTATGTCGACATACAGCGGGTCGGTGGTGCTGAGGGTCTTCGGTGAGGTGTTTTCCGTTCCGGCCTTCGCCCCGTACAGGCCGTATGCTCCGTAGGCCTTATCCCAGAACACCACGAAGTGCTCGCTCTGGAGGCTGCGGCACCAGCTCCACTTGGAGTCCGAGCGCAGCATGTCGAAATTAAACTCTTTGGGCTGGTAATACTTGTCGATGTCGGGGACGTCGGCGGGAGTAAGTATAAGTACGGCCATGTCCTGCGCCACGGTGAATTTCTTCTTGCTGGCGCCGGAGAGGATGCGGCAGGTGGCGGTGCGCCTGGCCCCGCTGTTCGCCTTGGCCGTAAAGGTGATGCTGGTGGTTTTGGTGGACTTGCCGGAAGTCTTGCTTGCCGACAGCCACTCCTGTGCTTCTTCCGGAATTTCAAGCGTCCATTCGTGGTCGCAGGAGAAGGCGATGATGCCGGTAGACCCCTCGTCGGCGTCAAGCGTCACTGTGTTGGACGTGGAAATGTTGATGGTGGCTTGATAGGTGTCCACTACCTCTTCGGGTTCGTCCGGAATATCGGGGCCCTGCTCTACGCAGGCGATTCCCGCAAGGACAAGGGCCACGGCGGCGCATGTCCGGAAAAAAGCTTTCATATCGGGTTGTTTTTAAAGCAAAAGGGGGTGACTGTTTGGGGTCATACTAACTGGTCACCCCCTTTACAATTTACTGCAGTCTATTCTTCAGATTGGACTGTAATGGTAATATTGAGGGTGATGTGCCTGGAGGTCTCGATGTTGGCCAGGCGGCAGGATGCCTTCAGGGTGCAGTCTTCTTTCACGTTGTCCGGATGGATGCCCGTATTGAAGACAAGGTCGGTGTCGGAAGGCTCGATATAGAATACTGCTCCGTCGGCCCAGCCGCAAGGATTTCCGTCGGTACCGAACCAGAAGCCGCCGTTGGCGGTGTAGTCAGGCTTGCCTTCCATGTTCAGGAGGGTGTAGTCGCCTTCACCCAGGAGCGCGGCCACCTCGGCGGCGTCCAGGGTAATCTGGCCTCCGCCGTAGCCGGCAGCTATGCTCTGGGAAGCACTAACCTCCCATACTGCCACTTCTTCGGTTTCGAACACTGCGGGTTCGTCCACTTCAAGGTTGAAGGTGAGGACGGCGTCTCCGATGCCGAGCTTGACGGTGGACTGAACGCCGGTTTCTTCCCACAGGCCGCAGCCGAAGTTGTACTCGCCGCGGTATTCGATGTAGGCGCCTACGTAACCGGCGGCCTCGACGCCGCCCCAGTCGGTGACGTTACCTTCGAGGGTGTACCAGTAGCCGTTGTTGGCGGTGAATCCGCCGTCATACACGCTGCCGTCGGCGTTGATGCCCTTGAGCGGGTAGGTGGTGCCGATCTCTTCGGCGGACACGCTCTCAACGCCCAGAGCGGCGGCCAGGGCGGCCAGGTTTTCCTCGCTGAGGGTATAAGTGCTTTCACCTTCCTCGTAGGAAACGAGCATGTTGATTTCAAGGTAGTTGATCTCGACAACGTCGACAACCACGTTAACCACGTAGGCATTCATGGTGGCCGGGTTCACGAAGGCGATGGCGCCCTTGAGAGTCTGACCTGCCAGGGAGGCATCCGGGAACATGCACCAGGCCCAGTCGTTGGTGCCGCCGTCGTCGTTGATGCAGATACCCGCGCCGTCGCCCCAGGAGGAGACGTCGCCTGCCACGGAGAACCAGAAGTTTTTGGCGGGAGCAAGGGAGAAGCTGCCGTCGGCGTTCACGCCGTACACGTCGGCCTCCTCGAAGGGGATGCCGATAGCGGACTGGACCGCGCCGGCGTCAAAGTTGAGGGCGGTGTGGGTGTAGTCGTCGTAGAACGGGGAAGTGTATTCGGCCGTCTCGCTGCCTACCACGTTGAGCTGCACCTGCTCGGCCTCCTCGATGGTGATGTTCCACTGCACGTAGGCGTAGAGTTCCACCTCATTTTCGTCGGTGACGAAGAACACGTGGGTGGCCTTGTAGGTCTCGCCCACGGCGGTGCGGCCGGGGAAGGCGCCCACGGTGAAGTCCCACATGCTGGCATAGGTGTCGGCGTCGGGAGCGTCCAGGCCCCATTCACAGCGGCTCTCGGCAAAGAAATAGGCGTCGTCGCCCCAGGCGCAGAGAGCGCCTGTCTTGGAGAACCAGTGGCCGAAGTTGTTGGCCGACTGGGGAATCCACTTGAGGTTTTCCGTGTCGTTCTCGTTGGCTACGCCGAACATGACGGTGTTGTTCACCTGGGAAGTCTGGGGATCGGGATAAGCCGAGCCGGTGACGGTACCCATGCCGGTGTAGAATTCAGCCTCGGTGAGGCCGAGGAAGTCGAGGATGTCCTTTCCGGGCATGGTGCCCACCACGCCTTCGTAGGTGTTGCTCACGCCGTCCTTCAGGACCACGTTCACCTCGAAGCTCTTTTCCTTGTAGCCCTCTTCTTCGGACGTTTCTACCGGATCATCTCCGCCTTCGTCGACGGGGATGACAATTTTTTCTTCACAGCCGATGATTGCAAGGGCCGCTACTGACAAAATCCATAATCTTTTTTTCATGACAAATATATCTTTTGGTTGTTGATTGTCTGTGTTGTCTAACCTGCAGGCTGCTCGGTGGCCGATTCGTCGGAGAAGCCGTAGTTCTGCTTCAGCTTGACGTTGGACTGCACGAACTCCGTGTAGATGGGGAAGACATTGTTGTGCCAGTCGCCCACTTCCATCTTGTTCTTGCGGCAGAACCAGGTCTTGCCGTTGTATACGTTGCGGCCGTCGCTGAGCATGAAGCGCTGGAGATCCTGGCGGCGGTGATGCTCGCCCACGAATTCCCAGGCGAGGTCGTCCAGCAGGCCGCCCAGCTCGATGGTGGCGCCGTTGTCCCTGGTATACTCGGTGAAGGAGGAGTTGAGGATCTTTCCGGAAGAGTCGTACTTGAAGTCGGCGTAAGGATTGGCCGAGGTGGAAGTGGAGCACTCGCGCACGCCGTAGTCATAGACGGAGTCGCCGCGCAGCTGGGCCGCCGTACGGGTGGCCTTCGCGGGCTTGTCCTTGAAGGCGCGCTGGCGGACCATGGTCACCCAGGCGGCGGCGTCGGCGTCGGTCTTGCCGTCTATGCCGCCGGCGCGGAGGACGGTCTCTGCCATGATGAAGTAAGCGTCGGCGAGACGGTAGAAGCACACGTCGTCGCCGTAGGTGCCGCGGTTGCCGGGCACGATTTCCTGCTTCTTGAAGCGGGCGCCCTCGAAGTCATAGGCGCCGGGGTTGTTGATGGAGTGCACCTCCACGGTATAGACCAGCGGATAGTTGCCGGCGGCGTGGTTGTGCTCCTTGTGCTTGGGATCGGCGCCTATCATGGCCGAGGTGAGCATGTCGGGGCCGTCGTCGGTACGCTTCTGCTCCTCCTCGTAGATGGGGAAGCCGTCGTCGTAGTAATACTGCTGGCCTATGGCCCAGGTGTCGGTGAGACGGGTGTCGTCGGGGTCGTAGGTGTGGATGAACTGCGGCACGGCGCAGGAGCCGTTCCAGGGCGTTCCGCTGTAGCCGAAAGCCTGTCCGCCGCGGCCCACGAAGCACTTGTTAACCAGGTAGTTGTGGGCGGCTTTGGCGCCGTCGAGGGGAAGCACGAAGATGGCTTCCCTGTCGGAATTCAGGTTGCAGCGGCTGTTGTCGAGATAGTTCTCGGCAAGGGTGTAGCCGCCTTCGTCCACCACGATCTTGGCATACTCGTAGGCCTTCTTGTACCACTTGTTGCCGTTCTGGGCGTTGGTCACGAAGAATTCGCTGTCATAGTCGCGGTTGGCGTTGGCATACTCGCTGATGACCAGGTTGGGGGAGGCGTCTTTCTCGAAGCCGCGCAGCCAGCTGTCGTGCATGAGGAAGGTCTTGGCGGCCAGCATGCAGGCGGCATACTTGTTCATGCGGCCGTACAGCTTGGTGGTGGGCATGTCGGCGATGCACTCCTCCACTTCCGCCGACAGGAAATTCCACACGTGCTCGGGAGCCACCTGCTCGGGCAGGTAGCCGGGCGTGAGGGTGGCCTCGTAGCTGGTTTCGAGCGGAATGTTGCGCCACAGGTCGAAGAGCACGAAGTAGTACAGGGCCCTGATGGCGCGAACCTCGGCATAAGCTTCCTTGTTGTCGATGATCGACTGGGTTTCCAGCAGCTGGTTGGCCTTCATGATGCCGTTGTAACAGTAATCCCATTCCTGCCAGAGGTGCGGGATGCCGGCATAAGGGTCGTTCTGGTGCAGGTTGATATACTGGGCGCCCCAGCCGCCGTAGGTGCGGTAAGGCGTCATTATAAGGTCGGAGCTTTCCTCGTTGATGTCGAAATAGCCCTCCCAGGCCCAGTACATGAAGCGCAGCTGGACATAGAGGTTGCCCAGCATGTCCATGGTTTCATCCTCCGTACCGGAAAGGTTCTCCGGCGACAGGGAGGAATACACGTGCTCGGTAAGGTCCGTGCAGGAGGGAGCTGCTCCCAGGATGGCGGCGGCCGCGAAGGTGCCGGCTATTATTTTGGTGATGGTTTTCATGGTTACTTTCCTCCTGTCTTTACTTGTTTCCGAAAGTTATGTTCAGACCCAGGGTGAAGGTGCGGATGGTGGGATACTTATTGCGGTAGTCCACGCCGAAGGCGAAGCGATCACCGGAAGACATTTCCGGGTCGATGCCCTTGTAGGCGGTGAGGCAGAACACGTTCTCGCCGGAGAGGAAGATGCGGGCGCGGTCGAGATACTTGATGCCGTCGGTCTTGAAGGTGTAGCCCAGGTTGACGTTGTCGAGCTTCAGGTAGTCGCCGTTCTCGAGATAGTAGCTCACTGCCACAGGCTGCTGGGCGGCGGAGAGCACGCCTCCGTAGACGGGCTTCACTGCGCTCTTGTAACGGTTGAGGCCGATGTTCAGGTTTTCGTAGAACATCCTCTGGCAGTTGAAGATCTTGAATCCGAGCGCGGAGGAGAAGGCCAGGGTGAGGTCGAAGCCCTTGTAGCGCAAGGTGTTGCTCCAGCCCATGTTGACCGCAGGCACGCCGCTTCCCAGATACTGGCGGTAGCGCGAGTCGTAGCTGCGCATGCCGTCCACGAACATGACGGACTCGCCGGTCTCGGGATCTTCGATCATCCACAGGCCCTTGCTCGACTTGGCGGTGCCGAGGCCGGTGCTCTTGAGCATGTAGAAATCACCCAGCGATCCGCCCACATAGGTGCGCTGCAGCACCATGGAGGTGGGTTCTTCCGTCCAGGCGCCGTCGAGATAGTCCTCCGTCTCGTAGAGATCGTTCGAGAGGGATTCCAGGCGGTTCTTGTTGTGGGAGACGGTGAAGGTGGTGTTCCACTCGAAGTTGCGGGTGCGCACGGGCACTCCGCCCAGCATGAGCTCTACGCCGGTGTTGGACATGGAGCCCACGTTGGCGGTGGTGCTGCCGTAGAGATTCGGGGGCACCGGTACCGAGTAGTCCCACAGGAGGTCGACGGTGAGCTTGCGGTACACGTCGAGCGAGCCGTACAGGCGGCCGTCGAAGAAACCGAAGTCCGCACCCACGTTCACCTCGTGGGAGGTTTCCCACTTGAGGTTGTTGTTGGCGTTCTGGATGGGCGTGATGGAAGGCCTCCAGGTGCCGTCGGGGGTTATGTAGTTGCCGTAGGAAGTGTCGTAGTCGTAGAGCAGCAGCGACATGTAGGAGGCGCTGGGAATCACGCCGGTCTTGCCGTATCCGGCGCGGATCTTCAGGTTGTCCAGCCATCTGACGTTCTTGAGCCAGTCTTCGTTGGAGAGGGTCCAGCCGGCGCTGACGGCGGGGAACAGGCCCCACTTGTTGTTCACCGCGAACTTGGAGCTGCCCTCGTAGCGGAGGGTGGCGAGGATGTTGAAGCGGTTGTCGAAGTTGTAGGTGGCGCGGCCGAAGAAGGCGATGAGAGTAGCCTCTTCCTTGTAGGAGGAGACGCCGCCGTAGGTGCGGAGGCTGTAGGTCTTGTTGTCGTCGTCGCCCGATTCCACGAGTTCGGCAAGGCGACCGGAACCCAGGGAATTATAGAGGTAGGCGTCGGTGGGGAACTCGGAGTTGGAGGCGCCGAAGCTGCTGCTGGTGCTTCGCATCCAGCTGTAGCCGCCCATGGCGCTGATGTGGTGCTTGCCCATCTGGCGGTCGTACTGGCTCGTGAGCTCGAGGAGATTCTGGGTGAAGTCGCCCTGGCTCTTTCCGGCACTGCCGTTGACGCCTCCCCAGCGGTTGCCCTGGTACTTGGCCGTATTGTAATACTCGTTCACCGAATTGTTGCGGCGCGTGCCCAGCTGCAGGTTGGTCTTCCAGCCGGGAACGGGCTCCACCGTGACGTTGGCGGTGAGGCGGGTGCTCTCTATGCGGTAGTCGCCGTAGTGCTCGTTAATGTAGGGAACCGGGTTGTAGTAATAAAGCGGGGCGGTCTGCTCATAGTAGTCCTGCGTGGGATCGCCGTCCACGTATATGGGCGCCGTAGGGTTGCGGATCACCGCCTGGTGATAGATGGTCCAGCTGTCCTGGTTGTCGCTCTGCGAGAGCGTCTTGAGCATGTTGAAGTTGACCTTCACGATGTCGTTGAACAGGTATTGGGTGAGGTCCATCTGGGCCCGGAGATCCTTGCCGTAGGAACCGATGATCACGCCCTGGTTGTCTTTGTAGGTGACGTTGGCCGAATATGCCATGTGCTCGGAACCGCCTTCCAGCGACACGTTGTGGTTGTGCGCGAAGCCGGGCTGGGTCACTTCGCCCAGCCAGTCGGTGCTGTAGCCAAGGTCGGCGAAGGGAGAATACTTGGCCAGATAGGTCTGCCCCTTGCTGTCCGTGCCCAGGCTCTCGAGCATGTGCATGAAGTCGGCGTCCATGAAGGCCACCCGCTTCGAGAAATTGGAAAGGGAGGCGTAGCCGTTGTAGGAGATGGCGAAGCGCTCGCCCACCTTGCCGGCCTTGGTGGTGATGAGAATCACGCCGGCCGCGCCGCGGGTACCGTAGATGGCCGCGGCGGAAGCGTCCTTGAGGACGGTGATTTCCTCGATGGATTCGGGGGCCACGGTGGCAAGGGAGCCTTCAATTCCGTCGACGAGCACCAGCGGGGTGTAGCCTCCCATGAGGGAGTTCACGCCGCGGAGCATGATGGTGGAGGTGGAATTCGGATCGCCGTCGCCTTTGGTGACGTTGAGACCCGCGACCTTGCCCTTGACCAGCTGGGCCGCGTCGCTGATGTTGCCCTTCAGGAAGTCTTCGCTCTTGACGTTGGCGACGGCGGAGGTGATGTCACCCTTCTTCTGGGTGCCGTAGCCGATGACCACGGCGTCTTCGAGCGAGAGGAAGTCCTCCTGGAGCACCTGGTCGATGACGCTGCGTCCCTGGACGGAGACGTCTGCCGTGATGTAGCCTATGGCCGAGAAGGAGAGGGTGGCATTGGGGCTCACACCGGTGAGGTGGTACTTGCCCTGCTCGTCGGTGATGCCCCCGCTGCGGGTACCGGCCACAAGCACGCCGGCCCCTATGACGGGTTCGCCGTTGGTGTCGGTGACGGTACCGGAGACATTGATGTTCCGCTGGGCGTAGGCACCGGTCGCCGTGAGCAACAGCAGGCCCGCAGCCAAAGCGGAGCAGATCGATTTGATTGACATGATGCGTATTGTTTAGTTAAAGTGTCGGATTGGCCGTATTTGCAAATATATATCTTTATTTGGATATTATTGCAATCTTATGAAAACTACCATTCAAGTTCCGGAGCCTGAAAGGCGACTAAATGGTAACGTGGATAATAAAAAAGTGCGCTGGCCTATACGCCTGAAAAACTGCCGCACGAGCTGGCAGAACA
>ERZ842401.3837-NODE-3837-length-18201-cov-3.909457_pt1 | contig 18201 bp, 12 predicted proteins | sample MGYA00521270_ERZ842401 | MGnify/ENA primary metagenome ERZ842401 (study PRJEB31892, sample SAMEA3878208) | bioreactor metagenome | biome: Moose rumen | place: Sweden | collected 2011-10 | study: EMG produced TPA metagenomics assembly of the PRJEB12797 data set...
AATTTATCACGATTTGAAATTGGTAGGTCGAGAAAGTGATTTGCGCCAATTGTCGTATATGCTTGATAACGAAAAAATTATAGTACTTCGTTCGTTGCCACACGTTGGAAAAACAGCATTTGTAGAATCTGGTGCATTAACTGATAAAAAGTTAACAGAAAAAAATTCAATTGCGTTTAAATTTGATATTCCAATTTTCAAAAATACCAATCAAACCATTGTAAATCAATTTATTACCCTATTACAAAAAAGCGTTACCGAGCCTACATGTATAGACAAAGTTTTTGAAGATGACGGTTCGTTTTGGTATATTTTCAAAAAAATACAATTTAGATACAAAGACAAAAAACGCATTTATGTTGTTTTAGACAATTTTGCTAATTTTTTCAGTTATCCCGAAAAAGAACGCAATCAATTTTTAAAATTATTGTCGGCTGCAGTTTATGGCAATATTCCTGATGTATTTAACAATCAGTTACAAAAAATTATGCTTGGACAAAGCGAACAAATTTTTTCAAAAGATGCAATTTCGCTTTTGTACGACAATATTAATTTAAGTTTGCTTTTTATTACAGAAGATTACGCATACAACTATCTTACAATACTAAAAGATTATTTTTCTGGAATATTTCAAAATACAATAAACCTATTGCCATTTGATATAGACACAGCTAAACAAGCCATAAAACATTTTTGCAAAATAAAATTGACAGAAGAAGCTATTAGCGTTGTTTTAGAAAAATTGACCAACGGCACAAATTCTATACTACCTGGCGAGTTGAAAAATGCCTGCAATTTTTTGCAAAATTTTGCATCACAAAATAATTATAGCGAAATAACTGCAGAAATTATTGAAAAATCTCAGTATTTTTGCATATCGCATTATAAAAAAATACTTGATACGTTAGATAGCGACCAACGCAACAAATTAGAACAATTTGCATTGGAAACAGTAGTTGATGACGAAGATAAACCTTTGCCTATTTACTCGCGCATAGCTAAAACTAAATACGAATTAACTACACAAACAATTGATTATCTAATAGATAACCAAATTTTTGATATATTAATTATGCTTGATGGACGAATTTTTTTAACACCAAGCAATATTGAAATTTTTAACAATATAAAAGCACAAAAAAATGAAAACAATTATTCAAAACTACATCATTTTCAGCCCGATACAAGGCAGACGCTTGAAAATCCAAATGACTTTTCAAACAAAAAGCCGCTTAAGTATAAGCGGGGGCAGATGTTTTTAACCATTTGTATTGCAATTGCAACCATTAGTTTAGCTTTTGTATTTCTTGCCTTTTCGCTTAAAGGATCTGCAGAAAAAAACGAACGCGCAGCACGCAGCAATATGTTATCGGCCTTTGCATTTCAAAAGCTTGAAACCGACCCTACATTTAGTTTACGACTTGCACAAGAGGCAGTTAGCCTCGACACCTCTAACGCTCAGGCTTACAGTGCATTGCTAAATTCATTCTACAATACAGACATCTTTTATTCCATAGCAGGTCGACTGGATACAAAAGTTATTTCTGCCAATATCTGCAATGGCGGCAAAAACATTCTTGCAATAACACGCAACCCCTCTCTTGAAAAAAACTCGGTTTTACTCTTACGTCAAAATGGTGACACAATTTTGGAATTACCCCACAAAAAAATTGTTACATCGGCAACGATGAACCAAACCAACAATTTGATAATCACCACTTCCTACGATAGTGTGGCACGAATTTTTGATTTAAATGGTAATCTAAAACTTGAACACAAAGGACATCAAGCCGTGTTATGGACAGCAGATTTCTCCCCCGATGGTTCAAAATTTCTTACTGGCGGTAGCGATTTTAACGTTGAAGTTTGCAATATCGATGGCTCTCGCCTTTCTGTGCTCAGTGGTCATGGATTCGATGTTTATTGCGCCCATTTTTCACCTGACAATCAATACATTGTAACTTCTGGCGGCGACAACACCGCAAGAATTTGGACTACAACAGGAAAACAATTAAAAGTATTGGAAATTAACGAAGATACAAGATTTTCGATGTCAATAATTGTTTCAGCAGTTTTTTCACCCGACGGAAAATACATTCTCACCGCAAGCAACGACTATATCAACAAAAACCACAAAGCCCGACTTTGGGATTTAAATGGTATCGAACTCGTGACATTTTCGGGGCATGAGGATTGGCTCAACAGTGCATTTTTTTCGCCCGACGGCAACCATATTATTACAGCCTCACGCGACAAAACTGTTAGAGTGTGGGACATAACAGGAAAACTTGAAAAAATATTAAAAGGCCATGGTAGCAATGTGTGGTTTTCGTCTTTCCTTGCCGACAACCAATCAATAATGTCTGTTGGCGATGACAAAACCGTTAGATTATGGTGCATTGGAAAACGATTTGAAAGTTACAAAAATGCTATAAATGTAAACTTTGCTTGTTTTTCGCCCGATGGACTAAATCTTATGGTTGTTCAAGACAAATCTGCACAAATTTGGGATCTTACTGGCGAAAAAATTGCAGTTTTTAAAGGTCATACTCAAACAATCAACACAGCACGTTTTTCGCCCGATGGAAAGTTTGTAGCAACAGCATCTTCTGATGGAACAACCCACATTTACTCTCGCGAAGGTAAATTATTAAAAGTACTCGACCAACATTCTGCTGCTGTAAATGATGCTGTTTTTTCGCCCGATGGAAAAAAATTAATAACTGTGTCTAACGATAGCACTATAATAATTTATGACTTATTAACCAACAAATATATAAAATCTTACGAACACAATGGATGCGTAACTTCGGTGGCATTTTCTCCCTCTGGTGAAACTTTTGTAACTGGGGGCACCGACAAAAAAGTGGTTTTACATTCGCTTGACGGCAATGTTGTACGCACCTTTGCTGGACACGATGCACGTGTTAATTCTGTCGCATTTTCGCCTGATGGAAATTATGTAATTTCAACATCTTCAGACGAATCGGCGGTTCTTTGGAACAAAATTGGAGAAATAGTTTTTACTTTACGTGGTTACGAAAACAAAGTAAATTCTGCAGTTTTTTCTCCTGACGGAAAATACATTATAACAACTTCCGACGATGGCAAGTCGCGACTTTGGACAATAGACGGCCGTGATATTATGACATTTAGGCACGATGGACGAGTTAAATCTGCTGTTTTTTCGCCCGACGGAAAATACATACTTACTGTATGTTGCGACAATAAAAACAATAAAACTGTAAAACTTTATATGATTAATGCTGACGGAATAAACCGTCATATAGACAAACTTGACCTTTATGGTCCTATTTGGAAACCCGATGCCGAAACTCTGAAAAAATATGGATTGTAATAATTAAATAGCTCATTTTCCTTTTACGTTTATATATTTATTTCCACCAACCTGAACAAATAATTTGGCAGGTTGGTTTTATTTTTTTGGGAAAATAAAAAAAACTATTCTATCTTTGCGGCGTGAAAACTTTACGTAAATATAGAGAATTATTGGTTGCAGGATTAATTTTAGTCTTGTTGCCAATTTTTGCAGCAAAAAGTTTCCACACCCACTCTGAAATTTCTTGTACTCACACATCAACAGACGAAAACTCACATAGTTTAGGACAGATTTGTAAAATCTGCGATTTTGTGCTTTCGCCTTTTGAAGAAAATCCACAAACAGAATTTAAAATTGTAGTTACAAAAAACAAAATTGAAAATCTCCCTCTAATAGAGCAGGTTGTTTGTGGTAATAAAATTTCTTTTTCTTTACGAGGTCCCCCAAATTGTATTTAGTTGTTCGCACTATTTTTTTTACACTTGATATTTTTTTTGAATAATTAGGGTTTTAATAACTTAAATATGAAATTAAGTTATTAAATATTAAACAAATACAATTAATTATTCTTAAAAAATTGCCGTGTTTTTATTTTTTACAGTGTGTTGGCTGTAAATATTTCTTATAAAAGTTAATATATATTTTTGATGAAAGGCATATTTATATTTGCTTTTTTATCGGTTTTAGGTTTGAACGCTATAGCACAAAACGATAGCATTTGGGGCATTGCAAAAGATGGCATTACATTAGAACAAATAACCATAAAAGCCGATAAAAGCAACAACGAAATACAGATGAAACTTCCTCAAAATCTTATTAAGGTTGACCAAAGTTTTATCGAATCAAATTTTTCTGGTAGTCTGATGCAGACACTAAGTCAAATACCTGGTATTCAAGCCGTAAGCATAGGTTCGGGACAATCGAAACCTGTAATTCGTGGACTTGGATTTAATAGACTTGCGGTTTGCGAAAACGGCATAAAACATCAAGGACAACAGTGGGGACATGAACATGGACTTGAAATTGACCAATTTTCGGTTGAAAACGTAGAAATTGTAAAAGGACCTGCAGCAATGCTTTACGGTTCGGATGCTATTGGTGGTGTTATCAATATTTCTAACACAATGTTACCAAAATCAAAAAACGAAACCAAAATAAATCTTTTTGCACGAAGCAATAATAGAACACTTGGTTCAACAATTTACACCGGAGGTTTATTAAAAAAATTTTACTACAAGTTTAATTTTACATACTTGAAATACTCCGACTATATTGTTCCAACCGATAGTATTCAGTATTATTCTTACTATATAAAACTGAAAGATAATAGGTTGAGAAATACAGCAGGAAAAGAATGTGATGCAAACTTAATATTAGGATACAATGGAAAACTTTTTAAAAATTGCCTAAGTTTTTCAAATGTGTATTCAAAAAGTGGTTTTTTTGCAAACGCCCATGGCATAGAAATAAGACTTTCGGAAATAGATTTTGATAAAAGTTTTAGAGATATTGATTATCCATATAGTTTTGCCAATCACTTAAAAATACAGAACAACAGCGTCTTAAAAATAAAAAGGAGTAGTTTATGCTTGGATTTAGCTTTTCAGATAAATAGCCGCAAAGAATATTCCGAACCTGTTTCGCATGGCTACATGCCTAAACCCGATGGATTTTTGGAACGTATGTTCGACAAAAAAACATATTCTGCCAACTTAAATTATAAAACAATTTTAGGCAATCATAGTTTCAATGCTGGCGTATCATCAGAAATTCAAGACAATACCGTTGGTGGTTGGGGATATATTATGCCTGATTTTCTACAAAAGTCGGCAGGTGTTTTTATGTTAGATAAGTGGCATATTAACAGCAATTTAACAATAAGTGTTGGAACAAGGATTGACAATGCAACGTTGGATATTTCAGAATATCACGATTGGTATTTAACACCAAATAGTAATGGAATTTTTGAATATCTTTTGCGCTCTCCAAGGTTATCGAAAAATTGGAATAGTTTCATCTATTCGGCGGGAATCAATTGGAAAGGAAACAATTGGGTTTTAAAGGCAAATTCTGGAAAAAGTTTTAGAATACCAATTGCATCAGAACTCGGAGCCGATGGTGTTAACTATCAGATTTTTAGATACGAAAAGGGTAATCCTAATTTAAATCCAGAAGAAAGTTATCAAATAGATTTTGGTGTAAATTATGAAAGACAAAATTTTAATATTAGTTTTACGCCTTTTATAAATTATTTTCCAAATTATATCTATCTATGTCCTGATTATCATTATATTGAAGGATTACAACTTTACGAATATGTACAATGCGAAGTATTTAGAACGGGTACAGAATTGCAAACCAATTACACGCTAAACCACATTGCAGAATTTTCAATTGGTGGGGAATATTTGTTTGCTCGACAAATTTCGGGCGATAAAAAGGGTTATGGACTACCTTTTTCGCAACCATGGAGCATTTTGGCTTCAGCAAAATATTACATTCCGCAACACAAGCGTATTAACGAATGTTTCTTATATTTGATTTACAAATATACAGGTGCGCAAAACGATATTGTTCCGCCAGAAAAACTATCAGAAGGTTATCATCTTGTAAATATGGCATTTGGAAAAATATTTGTTTGTAAAAAAATAAAATATAAAGCCGAATTGTCTATTCAAAATTTATTTGACACTAAATATTACAATCACACAAGTTATTACCGTCTAATTGACGTACCAGAACCTGGTAGAAATTTCTCGGTTATTTTAGGAATTGAATTTTAAATATCTATTTTATAATTAAAAAACAATAAAAAAAAAAATGAAAACAAAACATTTTTATGGGGCTTTATGCGCCCTAATGATTATGTCGAGCGTTGTTTCGTGCAATAAAGATGACGACAACACTGCTACTGACACAGAAAAACCAACATTCAACAACACAGGAGCAACACCTATTGACGGTGAGAAATTTTTGCCTGGCGACATAATCAGATTTCATCAAGTTTTTTGCGACAACGTAGAACTTGGTGCGTTTAACATCGAAATTCATAATAATTTTGATGGACACAGCCATAGCACCGAAACCAACTCTAAACACGAAAGTAACGAACATGGCGATGTTGAAAATGCTTGGGTTTTTAATCAAGATTACGAAATTCCAAGTGGTTCAAAAAGTTACACTGCCGACATACTTATTCCAATACCTGCCGACATTGCAGAGGGCGATTATCATTTTATGATTCGTGTTACAGACAAAGCAGGTTGGCAAGAAATAAAAGCTGTAAGTTTAGAAATTGAAGATTAGTTAATTATTATACGATTTTAATGTGGACATTTTGTTTTGCAAAAACCAAACTAAAGTCCTCATTTTTACTATACTTATCAAAAAAATCCCTTGACATCGCCAAGGGATTTTCCGCACTTAATAGAGTTAAAAATTAGTTTGAAACAAATTGTTATTAAAACAAGCAATAGTTTTTATTAAGCTCTTATTTGTATTTCTATAATAAAAAAGTTGAGTGTTTCAAAATTAAATCATAAACATTTTCTTTTTTCAATACAAAGATAAGCGCATTAATTAAAAAAAATGCTGTTCATTTTGTTCATTTTAAACTAAAATAAAAATCGCACTTTAATTACATCTTTTCATCATTTATTTTGCAATTCTTTGGTACTTAACAAACCACAAGCAGCAGAAATATCTTCACCTCGCGAAGCTCGCAAAGTTGCTGTTATGCCTTTTAACTTCAATATATTCTGAAACTCAACAATCTTTTCCATTGGCGATGGTTCAAAACCATTTTCAGAATTAGCATGGTATCTTATAAGATTTACACGCGCAGGAATACCATTTAAAATTCTAACAAGTTCTTTTGCATGAGCAATACTATCGTTATAACCATTTATCATAGTGTATTCTGCTGAAAAGCGTCTTTGATGGCTAAAATCATATTTTTTTATAACTTTTAACACTTCTAATAACGGTTGCGCTCCTTGCACTGGCATCAATTGCCGACGCTGTGTCTCAAAAGGATTGTGGATACTCAAAGCCAAATGTGTCTGCGATTGTTGCAAAAAAACATCCAACGCAGGCAAAATTCCAACCGTTGAAACCGTTACGCGTCTTGGACTCATAGCAAATCCGTAGTCTGATGTTATTATTTCCAATGCCTTTAACACGTTATCAATGTTATCCATAGGCTCGCCCATACCCATAAACACCAAATTGGTTAGCTTAGAAAATTCAGGAAGGCTTTTTATTTGGTTAAGTATCTGATTTGTAGTAAGATTTCCCGAAAATCCTTGTTTACCAGTAAGACAAAACTTGCATCCCATCTTACAGCCTGTTTGACAAGATACACACAACGTTGCTCTGTCATGGTCGGGAATAAATGCCGTTTCTATAAAATTAGACGATCCATATTTATACAAATATTTTTTTGTCCCGTCGCGCGATTCCACACAACGCATTGGCGGTGTTAAACCAACCTCAAAATTTTCACTAAGCATCTGACGTGCCTTTTTGGAAAGATTTGTCATCTGTTCAAAACTTGAAACGTCTTTTTTATAAAGCCAGTCAGCAAGTTGTTTGGCTGTAAATTTTGGAAGTCCAACGCCTAAAACTATATCACAAAGTTGACTTAAGGTTTTTCCAAATAAAAATTCCATTTTTATTTCTCTGTTCGGGTATAAAATTGTTGGAAAGTTTCGTTTTTATAAGCTTCCTCAGCATAAAATCTAAGCACTGTAAGATACAAATTATGACCAAAATAATTTGACATTTTGCTAATAAGTCTCATATCTTTGTCGAAATAAAACAAGGCTGGAAAACTAAAATCGCCACCTGTTAAATAACTTGTTAGCGAGTGAGGTCCATTGTTTGTTGAACCAGGGAATATCCTACCCAAAATTTTTACAGTATCTGTCGATGCTGCATAAAACCTTACTGGATAATAGTTTTTGTTGATATAATCGGCTATTTTGCTATCTTTTAACACATTTTTTTCAAATACATCCGAAGAAAAAACCAATTTTGTTCCCTCAGGAACATAATCAAGCCAAATATCAAGGAGCAAAGGACGAGGTGTTTCTTGCTGTTTTTTTAATGCGTCTTCAATGCCAAGCCATTCTATTTTTCCCAAAGTGTCAAGTTGTTGTTCTGCTGGAATTTTGGCAATTTCATCGGCATAAATAGAATTGTAAGCATACATATAATCAAGTCTAAAATCGTCTAAACTGGCGTTGCGACTTACATTCTCACTAAAATAAATCAAAATTGGTTCAATATCCTTTATGGTCATATAGCCCGGCACGGGAAAGATATTAGTGTCGCGATCTATGTAAACTATTGTTGGATAAGACATTCTACCACCGAGCAGATATTTTGCCAAATCGTTTGTACGTCCATCAGAAACCCAATTTCTACCACGAAATTCAATAGTATCTTTAGTTTCAGCATCAAGCCTTACAGGATAAAAATTTGCATTTATATACTTCGCCAATTGTTTATTAGCAAACGTTGTGGCCATCATACGCTTACACCATCCACACCAATCGGTATATACATCAATCAAAAATGGACGATGTTCTGCACTATCAAGTTTTTCGGCTTCGGTTATCGAATACCATTTAATAGGAGAATCTTCAACCTTGCTCTGAGCCTTTAATGTGTTGGTTATCAATAAAACAACCAATAAAAAAAATAATTTTTTCATAGTGTTTCACTCAAATAATATATTGTGTTGCAAAAATAATTAGATTTATCAAGTTTAGCAAACGATTTTTGCCTATTATTCAAATACATAAAAACAAAATATTGCTAAATAATCTTCTAAACTTTCGCAAGTGTTGTAACACGTTATCAATCAAATCATTCCAACTTTGTTGGATTTTTAACTAATTGATTTTCAACGACGAAATCAATAGGTAAAGTATCGGTTTTAATGCGTTTGCGCAGTTTCTTGGCGATGCAGAAATTAATCTTCCTAAAATCGATGGAATTGTCCTTTTTGAAACGGTACAAGGTATCTTTGCCGCAATCGATTTTGCTGTATAGTTTTGATTTGCAATAATTTGCAACATTCTTAATGCAAAAAAACGGCATCAAGAGTATGAGTATGAATTTGATACTCTGACTATATTTAGCATTATAATTAGTTGAAAGACAGAGAGTTTTGTCGTTTAAATTCAGCATGTCAAGTACCGAGAAAATGGCATTAGCTGAATTATCGAAATTTTCGACAAAAAATTTTGATATTTCTTTGAAATTTTTTGTAATTATGTTTGGCAGCATATTTTTTTTATTTTTTAACGCTTAAATATACTGATTTTCAGTGTATTTACAAAATTTTTGCTGCCTTTTTTTGGGGGCTCTTAAAACACTTGCGAAAGTTTAGTTTAGTATTTTATCTTCAAAAAAATTTAGAAACTTCCACCTCCACCAGAATGACTCGAACCTGAACTCGAACTTCCTCCAGAGCCACCTTTATCTCGTGGTGAATAAACTCTTGTAATATCAGTACGGATATAATTGTCGCTTTTTTTTGTTAATACAAACGTATCTTTTATGGCATAAAAACCCGCATTGGTGGCTTTTTTTACCATCTTATGAAAACTCCTAACCACCAAAACAATTGTTGTTGCCACCACAAATGCTACCAAAATTACAATAAAATTTGGTATAACAACATCTTGAATATAAACATTATCCTCATAATCAGCTCCATAACGGCTAAGAACAGCATATACACCATCAAAATACCTTCCGCTATGTAATGCAGGTGTCATTATTTCGTTATAGGTGTCAACCATTCCACCTGCGACGCTATAAGTAGCAGGACGACCAGTGTCGTAATAGCGATAATTGCGATTTTGCATATCAATAACCACACACAAACCATCGTGCTGCTCCCCTACCCCAAAATCGTTGTAATCATAAAAATCATTGCAATAATCATCGGTAGAATACGATGGGTTATTTGTTATTGTAACCACAATTGCATCAACTCCATAATTATCTCGAAGTGCAAGACATGCTTTTTTTAACTTAGCTGCCTCATTATCAGAAAATAACCCTGCAAAATCATAAATCTTTGCCGATGTATCCACATAAGGAACTTTTAGCGCACAAGAAATCATATAATCGTCCAAACGACCAAGAATATCTTTTTTGTGAATTTGTGGATTTTCTTGTGTACGCTGCTCAATTACAGCATTTGCTGCATTTTCCGCAGTATGTTGTGCTCTTAAAGTGGTTGTAACACAAAGTAAAACCAATAATAATATGTAAATTTTCTTCATAACTTTGATTTATTTACACAAATTTCGCTTATTTTTCAAAAAAAACATACTTTTTTTAGCCTAAACCAACTACATCAAAAAATGTTTTACCAAAAAGCCAATACCCATAAGCCCCAAAAACATAAACAAATAAATTAGCCAAAATCTTTTTTTATCAATTGGAATATCACCGATAAATTTTCCAGTCTGCCCATTCATCGCAAACTGATACATTTTTCCTTTATAAGTGGTATTTAGCATCCAAACAGGGAACAAAGCATAGTAAATTTTTGGAAATTCGGTGCGTTTTCTGCTCGAATCTAACGAAACAGAACCATATCCATGAATTGTATTGCGCAAAAAAGAATACATAGTATTTGTCATTCTAAGTTCAGCGCGTTTTTTATCTTGTTCTTTGTCAACATCATATTTTTCTGCCAAAAAACCAGACAAATAAGACATATTAAAAGGCTTTAGTTCTGAATAATCAAAAGGCTCAATAGAATCCATCAAATCATCATCAAACTTTACCGAGCCATCGCACGGCACTTTACTAAAGGCCATATTACCCGAACGTATTACGCTGTAAATCGATTTTTTTGTAACTATATAATCACCACTTCTATATCTCGAAGTATTTGTGCAATAATACTTAGCATCAATATAAGTTTTGCCATCGTAAAGCCAAAATGGTATATAAACACCACTAATTTTTTCTATTAAATCAGCACGTCCAAATTCTTTTGGTGCAAACCAACGTCCACGTTTGCAACTTTGGTAGGCTTTTATTGCATCCTCTTTAACTTTTTTAAAAGGAATTACAAAATCTGGATTAAACTCTCCTTCCAACCTATTTTTGATAATGTTGCTACTACCACAATAAACACAAAACGTTGCCGCAGTATTTTGATCGGCTACCATTTCTGCTCCACAATTAGAACACCGATAAACGTCTGCAACAATTTCTGATGTAGGCTGATTATTATCTTGTTTAAACTGAGAATTTTCGGCAGCATTTTGCAAATCCGAAAAACTATATGAATTGCCACAATAAGGACATTCCCAACGCTGTGTTGCAGGATTAAACGGCAACACAGAATTGCAACCAGGACATTTATGTATTATCGCGTCCATAATTTCTTTTTTTAAAAATTAAACCAGCAGACAAGCCATTCGCTTTTAACAAGTGCAATGGCTATACCTACTGGTTTTAATGCTGATAATCTTATTCTTCGTAATCTTGCTCTACCGATGGAACATAATTGCGATACACACTCATTACTTTTTGTACCACATCGTTTTCACCTACAGCACTTGCTATACTGCCAATGTTTTGTAATACTGCAACTGCTGTGCCATAAGCATAGTTTTCGTCAATACCTGAATATTTTTTCAAATCGGTGAAATACTTTAATATTTCATCGTATTCGTCAATCATCTGGTTTGATATATCCACAGCCACTTTATTCTGTCCACAATTATAAAAAGCATCAATTACTGGCAACATAGATTGATCATAAGGTACTTGAAATTTAGGCATAATTTGCAAACAACGTTGTAAAACTTCGTTGGCTTTATCTTTCTTTCCCTCTCTACTCAACTGATTAGCAAGACGCGCAAATGTGTTGCGAATATCAAGGATATTTATTTGACGCATGTTGTTGTATTCTATGGTTACATCAGGTTGCTCCATACGTCCCCACGTAAACTTGTCCATCAAGTTGGCGTACATTATATCCGAATTTATTTCACCATAATCATAGTCGTCTTCGCTTTTGGTTGGATAAGGCATTAGTCTATATGCAAAACCTTCGAGTCTAAAAAACTTCTGCAATCCAATATATTCCTCACTACCCGCCGAAGTAGCAAAATATATTGGTCGTTTCCAATCGTTGGCTGCTATTATATCAAGCACACCTACATCGTTTTTAAGCAGATAACGTTTTGATATATCCCACTTAATATACTGTTGAGCCTTAGACTTGTTAGTTTGGTCAAGCGTACCGTTAGCCAAACAATTTTCTACATTTACAGGTATAGCAATATGATTATCTGGCAAATAGTTGTAACTTTCTCTTTTTTGCGGTCCAGATTGTATTTGCAACATATCCTCTACACGATTGCTACCAATAAACTTTATTGCACTACTTATAGGCAAATATTGGTTACTAATAACCTGAGCAAGATTTTGGGCATTATTGCGAATTTGGCAAATGGCTGTTGTATCACCAAAAAGTTCTTTTGCTATTTCTTTACGACTAAGTGTATTAACAAGAGCAACAAATTTTAGCGCACCCAAGTTGTCTGCTCCCGACGAAACAGCTTTGTAGTCGGAAGGATATTTCTGTTCAAAACTACTATTATTGATAAGTGATAAAAATTGTTGATATAATGGTTTATAAATTTTATCAATCTCATCCTTAGCAATTTTGTATTTTTCATCAAGCATATAGTTTGGTCTTGAACTAACTGGCAAAACATTACGCTTGTCCATAGAGTAATCCTCTGCACTAAGGGTAAAAGGCACAGGGTCGCTGTCAAATTGTTTTTGCATCATCTGGGCTATATACCAATCTGTACCCAAAAGACTTAGGTTAACAACCCTAACATCTGTACGTATGCCCTCTACATGTTGAGCATACCAAAGTGGGAATGTATCATTGTCGCCAAATGTGAACAAAATGGCATTAGGAGCGCAACTTTCGAGGTAATTACGTGCGAAATCTCTTGCTGTATAACGTCCAGCACGATTGTGATCGTCCCAGTTTTGTCCACACATCTGTATTGGAACAAGTGTACATAAACCCGCCACAACAGATGCAGCAACAACTTTATTTTTGAGATATTTATTTACAAAATCGTAAACGGCCATTACGCCAAGTCCACACCACAAAGAAAAAGCGTAGAAACTACCTGCATACGCATAATCTCGCTCACGTGGTTGATATGGAGTTTGGTTAAGATAAACTACAATGGCTATACCCGTTAACAAGAAAAACAAAAAGATTACAAAACAACTTTTTGAATCGTAAGTTATTGTAAAAAATATTCCCAAAAGCCCTAAAATTAACGGCAACAGATAATAACAATTGCGCGCTTTATTGTTTTTAAATCTATCGGGCAATGCAGATTGGTCGCCAAGTCTTATGGAATCGATAAAACCAATTCCAGAAATCCAGTTTCCATTAATATAACTTCCATGACTTTGGGTATCGTTTTGACGACCTGCAAAATTCCACATAAAATACCTAAAATACATGTGTCCAAGTTGGTAACGGAAAAAGAATAGAAGATTTTCTCCAAAGGTTGGTTTTTGGTCGCCAGAAATATTTCCCCAACTTTTATATGCCGAGATATGCGACGATGTACTGCTATACATACGAGGAAATATGGTACAATTTTCCTTATCGTAAACATACTTTGGATTGGTTTTATTTACCTTTACATATCCACTATCTGTAGGCATATAAGTTTGTAATTGCTCTTGGCTAATTACGTCTGCATTGTAATAATTACCATACAAAAGAGGACGGTCGCCATACTGGTCGCGATTGAGGTAACTGAGCAAATTAAAACCATTGGACGGATCGTTTTCATTAATAGGTGTACCTGCCGATGCACGTATAACTGTCATTGCAAACGTTCCATAGCCAATCATCATAACCGCAAAAGCAAGGATAATAGTGTTAGCCAACACCTTTCCTTTTTTACGTGTTGCATATAATCCCCATACGAGAGCAGCTGTAAGTACTACAACAAAAAACAACAATCCAGACCCATAACTTGCATGTAACACGTTAACAAAAAACAAGTCGAAATAAGCAGCAACGTTTACAGTTTGTGGTATTACAACATACAAAATAGCAGCAAGTATAACTACAGCCACACCCATAGTCACAATATTGCCCAACCGTGTTGTTGGATATTTTTTGAAATAATATACAAATACAATGGCTGGTATCACCAACAAGTTGAGCAAGAGAACACCGATGCTTAGTCCCATAAGATAGGCAATAAGTATGAGCCAACGGTTAGAATATTTTTCGTCGGCACAATTTTCCCATTTGAGTATGCACCAAAATACAACAGCTGTAAACAGCGAACTCATGCTATAAACCTCTGCCTCTACTGCCGAAAACCACGCCGTATCGCTAAAACAATAAATAAGACTTCCTACAACACCGCTACCAAGTATAACAATAATCTCCGATAAAGAATAGTCTAACGATTCTTTGTAATTATTATCATAATTAATTTTGTTTATAATCTTGCGTGTAATGTGTGTTATACTCCAAAATAAGAACAAAACGGTAAATGCACTTGCCAATGCAGCTGCTGCATTTATCATCATAGCTTGATTTTCGACATTTCCGCCAGCAAAAAGTGCGGCAATACGTCCTATAATCATCCAAAGCGGTGCTCCCGGTGGGTGTCCTACTTCTAATTTTACTGCTGTAGCGATAAATTCACCACAATCCCAAAAACTTGCAGTGGGTTCCATCGTAAGAAGGTAAGTGAGTGCCGATACTGCAAAAACCACCCATCCTGCGATGTTGTTATAAAACTTGAATTTTTCCATTTTAACATTTAATCTTGAAAACCGCGCAAAGTTATTAAAATAAATTTTAATACAGCAATTTTTGTAAAAATTGTTTTGTGAAGATTTATGATATGTATTTTTTTGAATATTTAGAAACTTTCGCAATTCAAAATTTAATAGTTGAAAATAAAATTGAAAAGCGAGTTTATTGAATGTCAATTTCATCTGATTCGACATCAATACGGGTGGGTACATAGGCCAGTTTCTACAAAATATGGTGTTTTTCGCCAACTCCTATAATCCCCACCCCAAAATAGAATGATGTGGAGGGAGCGGATCTGCGTGTCTGCCAGTTCAAATGGAATTGCCATGAGTTTATAACCTAAGCATCAAATACAATTTAAACAAAGATAAAGGCTATTTTGAAGTAGTAGAGGAAATGTATAACAAATCCACAGACATATCAACAAGGACAAATCTATGACACTAAAATTTTCTACAGGAGAAGAATTTTGTCTATTGAAAAGAATAATAATTGACGTGGAATAAAACAGAAAGCACGGAAATTACATTGTAATTTCCGTGCTTTCTATTTTACATATTAATCCATTTTTGGTTGATTTCTTGTTCTATAGTTTTTATTAATTTCTTTTCTTTTTTCTCAGCGTCGAAAGAAAAGTATGAGAGATTTTTGCCGTCATATTCGGTGTAGAGAAATTGATTTTTGTCAACAATTCTAAACGAGATTATCGACTTTGATATTTCACATAGTTCGCTGCCATCGTATTCTGAAATGTATAGTGAAATATCATCGCTACTGCTGAGCGTTTTGTCGTTGTCGGTATCTTTTGTTACTACGGCATATACATTGCGACAAGTTGTTTCGTATTCGTGTTCGTTTTTTAGTATATACTTGTAAATGAAAACGTTTGAATCAAAAAGTTTTTTTTCGTGTTTATCATCTTTTACAAATAGAAAATTGACAATACCATCACCGTTGCCGTATCTGCCAACTAAATTTGAAAATGATGAAGAAGTTTTTTTCATATTATCTTCACTTTCAATTATTTCGTCAGCATGGATACCAGAACTTCTTACGCTGAAAATAAACACGTCATCGATTTTTTCTTCAAAATTTATATATTGTTTAATTACTGTTTCTGAGGATTCCACAACTGGTATTTCTGAAATTTCATATTGGTTTCTATTCAGGTCGATAATTATTGTAATCAAAGATACGATAAAACATATTATGGCAACAACTGCTGCTACAAAGACCAAAATATAGTCAATTTTTCGTATGAGTTCAAAGTTTATTTTTTTCATTTTGATTGTAGAAGTTTTATTTCCTTTTCAAAATCGCTTAAAACCAAATCTTCTTCGTCTTTGCATTCAGTACCAAGAAGATAAAGCAATTTTGCAATTGGAAAATCATCATTTTTGTAACAAGTATCCCAACTTCTTTCGTATCCCAAAAATCCGTATTTGTGAAGTTATTAAAAACTGCCTAATATCTTTTCCAATTTCGATTTCGTCTTGAAAAAGAGGTCAGGTGTTATATCTTTCTCAAATTCCTTTTTGATGTTTATTGCATCACCATAAGCATCTTCTTTACAAGACTTGCGTATTTTCGACATTATGTCTTTTATAGTACTTTAAAATATTCGTTCAAATAATCATGAATGCTTTTTTTCCCGTTCCGTCAATTTACCCTCGATTGATAATTGTTGAAGTCGTGTAATTTCTTCTTTTATATTTTTAATTTTATCGTTTGACATAATCTTACATTTTAAAAGTTGGTAAATGTACAAATAATTTTCAATATACGTGCAACATATAGTACATTTTTAAGCAAAGATTTTTTAGGGTGTTTTTATTTTGAATGTAAGTTTTATTATTTCGACCTCCGATTTCTTACAGTTTTTCTTGTATTTATTCTCCGATATTGATATATTTGCGATATATTTTTAACACACAGATTTATGCTTCAACCCAACACCCCCGCGCCGTCGTTTTCGCTGCCCGACCAAGACGGCAACATCCGCTGCCTCGAAGAGTTTCGTGGCAAAAAGATTGTGCTTTATTTCTACCCAAAGGACAACACTTCGGGCTGCACAAAACAAGCTTGCAATTTTTCGGAACTTTTTCCGCATTTCCGCGAAAAGGGCGCAGAAATCATCGGCATCAGCAAAGACAGCGTTGCATCGCACAAAAAGTTTCAGGAGAAATTCAACCTCAAATTCACACTCCTCGCCGACACCGAAAAGACCGTCATCCAAGCCTACGACGTTTGGAAAGAGAAAAAACTCTACGGCAAAACATCATTCGGCGTAGTGCGCACAACGTACCTAATCGACGAAAACGGAATCATCACAAAGGTGTTCTCAAACGTCAAGGCAGCCGAAAATCCGAGACAGATGTTGGAGGAGATTTAATATTCAATTATGCATTACCACAAAACCATTACACTCAAAAACTCCGCACTCTGCACCCTCCGCAATGCCGATTTTGCCGACGGTGCGGCGGTGCTGGATGTGTTTTTACTCACACACGCACAGACAGATAACTTGCTTTCGTACCCCGACGAAAACACTTTTACTGTCAACGACGAGGTGATGTATCTCAAAGAAAAATCCAACAGTCCCGATGAGATAGAAATCCTTGCAGAAATTGACGGCAAGGTTGTAGGCACTGCGGGAATTTCAAAAATTGGCAAGCATACCAAGGTAAAGCACCGCGCTGAATTTGGCATCGGCATCGACCAAAAATATTGGGGCTTGGGCATTGGCAAGGCTCTCACCAAAGCCTATATCGAATGTGCGCGAAAAGCAGGTTACCGTCAATTGGAACTCGAATGTGTGACAGAAAATCAAAACGCTTTGAACCTCTATCGCAGCCTTGGATTCATAGAATTTGGACGCAATCCGATGGGTTTCAATTCGCGAATTTCGGGCTTTCAGGAGTTGGTGATGATGAGGTTGCCACTGTAAATAAAGCATTAGGCGATGGAGTAAAAAATAATTTTGATAATCAACAAATAA
>ERZ842401.3838-NODE-3838-length-18198-cov-6.456650_pt1 | contig 18198 bp, 15 predicted proteins | sample MGYA00521270_ERZ842401 | MGnify/ENA primary metagenome ERZ842401 (study PRJEB31892, sample SAMEA3878208) | bioreactor metagenome | biome: Moose rumen | place: Sweden | collected 2011-10 | study: EMG produced TPA metagenomics assembly of the PRJEB12797 data set...
CGCCGCCGTATCAAGCGGCTGGAGGACTTGATTCTGGAGGCCAAGAGCAAACAACACATATGGCAGAATGATTTTTCCTGGGTGGATAATGAAGAAATCGAAGACTTTGATGACCTTCCGGATGACGAATGGGAAAACACCGCCGATAACATCGCCAGCCAGGCCACCACAGCAAAAACCATCCACGAGATTGAACAAGAAATTGGCACTTTGAAGAATCTCTTGGCCATGGCCAATGCTGTCCGCAACAGCGGCCAAGACCGGAAATGGGATGAACTGTCTAGGCTGCTACAAGAAAACGAGCACCTGCGGAATGAATCCGGTGAGCATGAGAAATTTATCATCTTCACCGAGCATACCGATACGCTCTACTATCTGCAACAAAAAATCGGCAGCCTTCTTGGTCGGCAGGATGCTGTAGTGGCTATCCACGGCAAGATGAAACGTGAAGACAGGCATTTAGCTGAGCACCAATTCCGCCAGGATAAGAACGTCCGGATTCTCCTGGCCACCGATGCTGCTGGAGAAGGTATCAACTTACAGACCGCACATCTGATGATGAACTACGACCTGCCTTGGAACCCCAACCGGTTAGAGCAGCGTTTTGGCCGCATCCACCGCATTGGCCAGACCGAAGTTTGCTACCTGTGGAACATGGTGGCCGATAACACACGGGAAGGCGATGTCTTCAAGCGGCTCTTTGAGAAGCTGGAGGAAGAACGGAAAGCCCTTGGTGGCAAGGTATTTGACATCTTAGGCAAGGTCTCTTTCAACAACAAGCCCTTGTGGGAACTTCTGATTGAGGCCATCCGCTATGGCCAGGACCCGAAGACCAAAGAATACCTGCACACGGTTCTGGATGACAGTCTTGACAGGAGCAAACTGGAACAGATTATTGCCGAGCAAGCACTTACCAAGGACATTCTGGGCGTTGCCGATGTAGCGAAAATCCGTGCGGAAATGGAACGCATTGAAGCCCGCAAGCTCCAACCTTATTTCATCGAGAGCTTCTTCAAGGAAGCATTTGCGAAATTAGGCGGCAGAATCTATTCCCGCGAAGAAAACCGATATGAGCTGACCAATGTACCCATGGCCATGCGTAACCGCCAGGCCTATATCGGCTTCAATGGCAGCCCCGTCCTAAAATCCTATGACAGAATCACCTTCCACCAGGACAGGGTAGACATCCAAGGGCTGACTCATGCAGAATTTATCTGCCCTGGCCATCCCCTGCTGGAATCGGTGGTAAGTCTGATACAGGAAAAATACGGTTCCATCCTGCGCCAAGGAGCTATCTTCATCGATGACCAGGCCACAGAACCACAGGTACGCCTTCTCACCTATATCGAGGACAGCGTACAGGATGGACGCATCCTCAAAAACGGCAAGCACCGCCTGGTATCCAAGCACGTTCACTACGTAGAACTACGCGAAGATGGCACCGCTTGTAGTGCCGGCTTTGCCCCCTACTTGAACTACAGGCCGGTTAGTGAAGACGAACAGACCGCCGTGCAGAAAGTCTTAACCGAGGAACAATGGCTCCAGGCCGGCATAGAAGATATTGCCAAGGACTATGCCATCGAACATATCGTTCCTAAGCATTTGCGGGAAATTCGCAGCCAGCAGACACAAATTCTGGATAAGATAGAAGCCGCTGTCCGTAGCCGACTGACCAGCGAAATACAGTATTGGGACTACCAGGCTGCCGAGCTGAAAATGAAAGAAGACGCAGGCAAAGAAAAGCAACGGCTAAATGCTGACAACGCCCAGAAACGGGCTGACCAGCTCCATGAGCGTTTGGAACGCCGAATGCGGGAGATTGCCGAGGAAAGACAGATAAGTGCCCTGCCTCCAGTTATTGTAGGGGCCGCCTTGGTCATTCCGAAAATGCGCTTGGAAATGCAGGTTCCCGACAGTACCTTTGCCCAGGATGCCGATGCGCGCCGTACCATGGAGCTAAAAGGCATGAAGACCGTCATGGAGATAGAGCAAAGCCTTGGCTATACCCCCAAGGATGTCAGCCGGGATAATGTGGGCTATGACATAGAGTCCGCCGTTCCCGCTGACCGGGAAGAAGCCGAAGGCAGCCTGCGCTTTATCGAGGTCAAGGCAAGGAGAGCCGGTAGTACCACCGTTACCATTTCCCGCAACGAAATCCATACCGCGTTGAATCAGCCAGAACGCTTCATCCTGGCCATTGTGGAAGTTGACGGAGACACAACCCACACCCACTACATCAAGAAGCCCTTCGGCAGGGAGCCGGACTTTGGTGTGCAATCCATAAATTACAACATTGCTGACCTACTAAAAAGTGGGAACTGCATCCTAGAGAGATAAAATGATGGGAGACTATTTATGAGCAAAATAAAAAAACTGATAGAGGTAGCGCTGCCCTTAGACGCAATAAATGAAGCCTCTGCAAAAGAAAAATCCATAAGGCATGGCCACCCATCTACTCTTCATCTTTGGTGGGCACGCCGTCCCTTAGCTACGGCTAGAGCTGTAATTTTTGCTTCCCTGGTTGATGCTCCAAGTTCCCATCCAGAACTTTTTCCTACGAAAGAAGCACAGGATAAGGAAAGGAAACGACTTTTTGGCATCATAGAGCGATTGGTTCAGTGGAAGAATATCAACGACAAAGAACTTTTCGATGAGGCCTACGCAGAGATAAAAAAATATTGTGGTGACGAGGTTCCCACCTTACTTGACCCCTTTGCCGGTGGTGGGGCCATCCCCCTAGAAGCACAGCGACTTGGGCTGAAAGCAGTAGCAGCAGACCTCAATCCCGTAGCCGTAATGATAAATAAGTCTATGATTGAAATACCACCAAGATTTGCCGATATGCCTCCGGTAAATCCAAAAGATAGAGCAGCTATGCTTGGTGCCGAAGTCGGCTGGCATAAAGCACAGGGGCTAGCAGCAGATGTAAGGTATTATGGAGAGCTGCTGAAAAAGAAAGCTGTTGAGAAAGTTGGACATCTATATCCAAAGGTAAAGAATCCCGAGACTGGTGAAGACGCAACGGTAATTGCATGGATTTGGGCTAGAACGATAAAATGTCCCAATCCAGCTTGCGGTTGTGAGATGCCATTGGTTAAGTCTTTTGAGTTATCGAAAAAAAAGGGTAATGAAGCATATATTGAAGCCCGTATTGATAACAAAAAAATAAGCTATTGTGTCCACAAAGGAAAAGGTAAAAACACAGAAGGTACAGTTTCAAGGTTAGGTGCCAAATGCAAGGTTTGTGGCGAAAATATACCCATAACTAATATTAGAGAATACGGAAAAAACAATTCATTTTCCAATCAAATGATGGCAGTAGTTGCAGAGGGAAAACATGGCCGCATTTATTTAACCCCAGATATAGAGCAAAAAAATGCAGCTTTAGTGGATAAGCCCAACGATATGCCATGTGCCGAACTATCTCATAACGTTAGATGGTTTAGCCCTCCAGATTACGGGATGAATACATTTGATAAGTTATTCACTAACAGACAAGCTGTTTTTCTAAAAACACTCACGGATTTATTGCCAGAAATCAAAAACAAAATGGTAGAAGATACCAGGAAGGTATGTAAAGAAGAACTTGTTGAATTGTATACTAATTCCATAATGGTATACATGGCATTCTTAATAGATAAATTAGCAGATTACAATTCGTCTTTTTGTAGTTGGCACTCGTCCAAAGTACAAATTAGAAATACATTTGGACGTCAGGCAATACCTATGGTGTGGGATTATGCTGAGGCTAACCCATTTTCAAATTCAACGGGTTGTTTTGACAACATGTTGGAGTGGATAATAAAAGCTATCATTAATTTTCCAGTAAAGAATCAATGCTATGCTATACAACATAATGCCGCTGTTGATAATGGAATGAATAATATTATGGTTTCAACCGACCCACCATATTATGATAATATTGGTTATGCTGATTTATCGGACTTTTTTTATGTCTGGATGAGGTGCTCTTTAAGAAATTATTTTCCCCCACTATTTTCAACGATGTTAGTGCCAAAAAATGAAGAATTAATTGCTGACCCATTCCGTTTTTCCAATAGTCAAAATATAAAAAGCAAATCACAAGCTAAAGAGTTCTTCGAGATAGGAATGAAGCAGGTATGTAATCAAATCCATGAATATACCCGTGACGATATTCCAACCACTATATACTATGCTTTTAAGCAAAGAGATACGGATAGTGAAGGCGTATCATCTTCTGGCTGGGAAACCATGTTAGAAGCAATCATTCGGTCAGGATTTTCCATAACAGGAACGTGGCCAATGCGAACTGAAATGTCCTCCCGTGCCGTTGCCAATGGAGCAAATGCACTAGCGTCTTCAATAGTTCTTGTTTGCCGTAAAAGAGACAAATCTAATCAAGTTTGCAGCCGTAAAGAATTTATTCGACAGTTGCGTTCAGAACTTATAGATGCTATAGAGAAATTACAATCTGCCAGCATTGCTCCTGTTGACATGATGCAATCCGCCATTGGTCCTGGTATCAGCGTTTTTTCACGATATGACCAGGTTATCGAAGCTGACGGAACGGAAATGAGTGTGCGTACAGCCTTGCAAATTATCAATCAAGAGCTGGATGCCTTCTTCGGAGGGCAAAGCGAAGGACTTGATGCCGAGAGCCGCTTTGCAGTGGAACTCTTTGCCCAAGCCGGCCTTGACGAATTGGACTTTGGCACAGCAGATGTGTTAGCTAGAGCAAAAAACACTTCTGTATCCAGCGTGGCTGACACAGGTGCCATTATCTCTGGTCGTGGTAAGGTTCGTCTGGTAAAACGCGAAGAAATGGAGCAAAAGAAAAATGCTGAGAAGTCCAGTTGGATGAATCTGCAACGACTAGCTTTTGCAATGGAGCGAGAAGGTATCAGAGGGTGTGCTCAATTTTTGCTTAAAATTCAAGGAGATACAGATTATCTAAAAAACCTTGCTTATCATATGTATCAGTTATCTGAGGAAAAGCATTTATCCAGCGAGGCTGGTGTCTACAACAATCTGGTTATTTCTTGGAATGAAATTCTGGCTGCTACCGAAGAATTACGCAGCCAGCAGCCAGAACAAATGAACTTACTGGAGGTATAAATAGTGGAAAAAGAGACATTGGAAAAATGCCGGGAGAACTACCGGCTATTAACGGATACTATCAATATCTCCATACACGAATCCCTTGCAGGCTATGTCTGCATGAACATGAAGAAGAACTACGACAAGAACCATCCCGAAATCCACGATGATGACGAATGGTGGCGGTCGGATGTCTTGAAGATACTTCTTGAAGACAAGAAACGTAACCTCCCTTACGGAGGAACCTATGGGGACTTAATGGATGCCATGGACACGCAGCTTGCCTTGAATATGTTGGACTTCCATTGGAAGAACACCTTCAACAAGCTCCTGCCCCGCACCTTTTACAACTGGGTCAAAGAACTGAACTCCATCCGAAATGATTGCGCCCACCCCAATATGAAGGATTTTACGGATGATTACACCATCCGTGCCCTTGATACCATCGCCCGTATCTGTGAAAAAATAGATGCGGATGAAGATGTAGTCGCAAACATTCGTGCCCTGGGACGCAAGCTGGAATACGGCAGCGAGGCCGGCTCCATTGCCGCAACCCCGCAAAAAATCCATACCTACCAGCAGAAGAACGGTGATGCCGAAGGTATCCTGCGCAACGCTACCGGCAATCTCAAAAGCTGGCGTGAAGTCATGCTCCCCCATCCCGATGTACAGAAAGGGCAATACCAGAATGCCGAATTTGCTGCGGACTTGGCCCAGGTAGCCCGTGGCGAAGGCAGCAGAGAGTATATCGACCCGGTTGAGTTCTTCAACCGTACGTACATCACTGCGGGCATGAAGGGCCTTCTTACCACTGCTCTAAAGCGCATCACAGGCATCGGCGGTGAACCCGTCATTCAGCTGAAAACCGCATTTGGTGGCGGTAAGACCCATAGCATGCTGGCCCTTTATCATCTTTTCAATGGCCGGCTCCGGGATGGCGATGTTGAATCCATTGATAACCTCATTGCGGATGCAGGTCTCAATCGCCTTCCCCAGAAAAGTGCTGTCCATGTGGCCGTATTGGTAGGTACTGCCCTTGACCCAACGAACTGGAAGCGCCCTTTAGACTTACCGGGCATTACCATCCATACCCTCTGGGGAGAAATGGCTGCCCAGCTGATGAAATCCACCGGCAACCCGGCTATCTATGATTATGTGAAAGAAGCCGACAAGAAGGGCATTTCCCCTGGTTCTGAGAAGCTAAAGCAGATGTTTGATGCTTGCGGAGCCTGCGTGATACTGATTGACGAGCTTGTGGCCTACGCCCGGAAGCTCTATGGAGCAGAGGATAAAAACTTGCCCGCTGGCACATTTGCCAACGTGCTCTCCTTCATTCAGGAAATTACAGAGGCTGCCAAGGCCAGCAATCGTAGTATCGTTATTGCCTCCATTCCTGAATCTGACATCGAGATTGGTGGAGCAGCTGGCCAGGAAGCCCTGGTACAGATTGAGCACACCTTTGGCCGTGTCGAATCCATCTGGAAGCCTGTAACGCCCGCAGAGAGCTTTGAAGTGGTACGCCGTAGACTTTTCCTGCCATGCCAGGACGAACAGGCTAGAGAGGAAATCTGCGCTGCTTTCAGTGCCATGTACCAGGCTAACGGTGCTGCGTTCCCGGTAGAAGCCAAAGACCCCAGCTACAAACAACGTATGCTTGAGTGCTACCCTATCCACCCGGAGATTTTCGATGACCTCTATGACGAATGGGGAACCATCGACAAGTTCCAGAAGACCCGTGGTGTGCTGCGACTGATGGCCGGCGTAGTTTATCAGCTGTGGCTCAACGGCGATAGCTCCTGCATGATTATGCCCAGCTCCATTCCCTTGAACATCACCCAGGTTCACGATGAACTGGTGAAGTATCTGCCGGACAACTGGAACTCCATCATTGACAGCGAAATTGACGGTGCCCATTCCGAAGCGGTGAAGATTGATACGAACCCCCGCTTCAACGCCGTGCTCGCAGCCCGCAGAGTGGCCAGAACCATTTTCCTGGCTACTGCCCCCGGAACCCGCGAGCAGAAAATTCGCGGCATTGACGAAAGCCATATCCGCCTGGGTACAGTGCTCCCCAACGAAAACAACGCTATTCCCGTTTTCAATGATGCCACCCAAAAATTGAAAAGTACACTCAGCTATCTCTATTCCAACGAAATGGGGACTATGCTGTGGTTTGACAATCGCCCCACCCTGCGCAAGCTGGTGGCCGACCAAGAACAGCGTATTCACCAAGACGAGATTGAAATGGAAATCGAAGGTCGCATAGCCAAGTGGCGTTGTAGTGGACTGAATGTTCATATTCTCCCCAAATCCTCGATCGATGTACCAGACGAACAGACAGCCAGCCTGGTCGTTCTCCCGTTAAAGGCTGTCTACACTAGAGAACTGCAATCTCAAGCCATGGCCGAAGCCCTGGACATTCTTGAACACCGTGGTAGTACGGGCCGTATTCATAAGAATATGCTGGTCTTCCTCGCCCCGGACAAGAATAAGCTCCATCATTTAGAGCAGACCACCCGCCGGTATCTGGCCTGGAAGATGATTCGTGACGAAGCTGAACAGCGAAACCTCGACCAAAACCAGCTGCGCGAAGCCGACAACAGCATCAAACAGGTAGAACGCGACTTGAAGATGAAGCTGACCCAGTGCTACGAATGGCTGCTGGCTCCGTATATCGAAATAGACAATCTTCGTGACGTGCAATGGGATACGTACAATATCTCTTGCTCTAACCAGGACAACCTGGCCAAGGCTCGTGAAAAGCTCATATCTGAAGAAGACCTTATCGAAAGCTGGGCACCGGCACTCCTAAAGATGCGCCTGGATGAAGTAATTTGGAAAGACAGAAGCGATATTTCTTACAAGGAACTCTGGGACTGCCTAACCAATTACTGCTACCTGCCACGCTTGATTGGCAACAACGTTCTGATTCAAACCATCATGCAAGGCGTAAAACAAGGAACCTTTGCCCTTGCCGAAGCCAAGCAAGATGACAATTACCTAGATATAACACTGGGAAAAGATTACTTTGGCATAATTTCCCCCAGCACCCTGCTAGTGAAAAAAGAACTCGCCGAAGCACAACTACAAGCAACCGCAAAAGAAGACACCAGCACGCCAACCGACGATACGAATACCAACATATATCCCACACCAGGCGGCACACCTTCTTCTAGCGAAGTCCATGACACGTCCACTCCGGTACCTTCTTCTCAGCCACAATCGTCTAACTCACCACAGCACTTCGCTATGGACGTACAGCTGGACAAAACACGTATCAACAAACAGGTCAACGATTACGTTACCGAAATCCTTACGCACCTGATGAACGTAAAAGGTGCAAACGTAAACATTCGTCTGGACATTGACGTAGATTTACCCGAGGGGACACCAGAAAATGTTGTAAGAACTGTTTCAGAAAATTGCCAGACATTGAAGATACAGAATTTCCATTTTGAATAATCTAAAAGAAAAGCTCCTGCGATAGGCGGGAGCTTTTCTTTTAGATTGTTCAAGTATAAAACTCAATGTGGGATGATACATGATGATTTTTTACTAGACTATTATTGAACTTTAATTTTATATTTGCATGAAAGTATTCACTATCTAATATAATTCAAAAAAGTATATTTACGTTGTAAATTAAGCGTATATAGTGCTAATTTAAAACAAACAGATTAAGCTTTTAATTCCATACATAATCAGATATATGTTATTTTAATACGAACTACGTCCATTGATAATAGAAAAATTTATAAATATATTATAATCTAAGCGTATTTTAATAATATAATGATATATTTATTATTGTATAATAGAAAACAGTAAACGGAGGGGCTAGAATGGCAGAATTAGATTGGTACTTTAAAGTAGAGGATGGGGAACAGGATGTGGATTTATGTGATATTTATGATAAGAATATTATGTATGAAAAGTTGGCAATAAAGATAGCCTCCAATATGTTTGATTGTGTATATAATGACGTTTATTCTTATGCGCATAAGGAAGAAAGTTTCTTTTACGGAAATAATCCAACAATATGGGATCAGTTAATGATTGATGTCGAGCATGGAGACTTTATGAATCGAGAACAATTGGAAAAAGAATGTAGTAAATATTTAGAAAAATATTCTGAATTAGAAATATACTTACTGTGGGTATACGCATTCGATCATTCAAAGTTATATACAATCTATGATAATAAACCAGAGTTATCTGAATGCATGAATACAATAACGAATATAGTGTTGGATAAACTCTATAGAGCAGCAGAACAAGAAAACTTAGATAATGATATATATAGCCAGATAATAAACTAATGAAAAGAGAGAGGCCATCAGATAAGACCTCCCTGATTACGGCATGGCTTATCCTGCCGGATATTGCAATAGCAGCTGATTCCAGTGCCCTGGCATGGCGTACTCCTCTGGAAGCACTCAGGGATAATATCACCGATAAGGTGGTACCGGCTGTACTGAATATCATGATAGCAGTAACAGGCATCATGATTATGTTCGGGGACAGTAAAAACCTCGCTTAGTCGTGCGGTGTGTTCTGCCTTGGTAATCCGTATAGCGGAACTGACAGTACCATGTTCTCCGTTCTGTATCCTTATATGCACTCATGCGCTCACTCTCCTTTGATGAAGAGTATAGCAGAGCAGGCGAGGAGCATTCCTGCGCCGATACATTGAAATGATTTGCGAATATAACAATATGTATTTACATTGTTAGTGCTTATGTAGTATAATTGACTTAAAAGGAGGGGTTCACTATGAAGGCAACTACACTTACAATGCGGGTTGACCCCATGCTTAAAGAACAAGCAGAAGCATTATGTGCTGAAATGGGGCTGACTCTTTCAACGGCGTACACCATGTTCTTAAAGGCAATGGTAAGGACTCGCTCGATTCCTTTCCCGATAACCGCTGACCCGTTCTATAGCAAAAAGAATCAGGCATATCTTGCCGAATCCATAGCAGAACTGGAAGCCGGCGGCGGAGAAGAGCACGAGCTCATTGATGTGTAAAAAATGGTCTGGTCGTGCGTGGCAGGAATATCTTGACTGGCAGCTGGAAGACAAGAAGACTGTAAAGAGGATAAACTCACTGATAAAAAGCGTAGAGCGCGATGGCGTGCTGGAAGGCATAGGCAAGCCCGAAACACTCAAGCATAATTTGCAGGGGTGGTTCAGCCGGCGGATTGATGATGAAAACAGGCTCGTATACCGCGTAAAAGAAAACACCATAGAGATTGCCCAGTGTAAAGGGCATTATTGATAGATGGCCGTCCATCCGGGGCGGCTTTTGTTGTACTGAGGCGATTAGGCTTCGACTCCCAATTCTGCTTTTAGAGCAGTCTGTAAAACCTTGGAGAAATTGATTTAAGCTATGAAAAGTAAGGTACTGTAGAAGCAATCTTAAAGCAGGCAGGCATTAAGTAACAGGAGGAGCGAAAGCCCCTTGCTGTGCAGGACATAAATTAAATGGAGGAATTGAAATGGCAAAGTATTCTTTCCCAGCTGTGTTTGCACCGGCTGAAGAAGGTGGGTATCTTATAACTTTTCCCGATTTGGAGAATTGCTTTACGGATGGGGATACTACAGAAGAAGCATTGGAAAATGCAAGTGATGCATTAAACTTAATGCTTTATGATGAAAAGCCTGAAAATATCCCTCAACCTACGCCGATCGAAAAAGTGAAGGCACCAGCTGGAGGATTTGGGGTATGATGGCAGCCGCTATATTTTGCCAAAGCTGACCATGATGCAACATACAGTAAGAACCGGCGTTATGGAAGGTTATCTATTTGCGGTAGAGGCCAAGAGCCTAAAAGAACGGCAACAGGCAAGACGCGATAGCGTAAATGATAGAGCTGCTAAATGTGCTGAATTGGTAAATGGCGATAGTGACCAGTGGCTCGTATGGTGCAACTTGAACGATGAAGCAGATGCCTTGAAAAAACTGATTCCTGAAGCTGTGGAGGTTAGAGGTAGTGACAAGCCTGAAGTAAAAGAGCAGGCGGCTATTGACTTTGCGGCAGGGAATATCCGAGTGCTTATCAGCAAGCCGTTGATTGTTCATATCATCACAGCAGACACCGAGGGGGCTGTAGTTGATAACATTCAGCGCAAGGAACGCCAATTCAATGAAATGCTTCACGGCATGATAGTAGTTACACAGGATATTACAAAAGCCGCTATCCATTATACCGTAGATGAATATTTGCAGATATCCAAAGTCAGCCGCCGTGACCTGAACAAGAAGCTGGATGAACTGCCCGCCCGTATTGATGAAGCAAAAAGGGCGGCAGTCGTTCCTTGAGGCATTAAATGCCCGAAATGCCGAATATTATAAGCAGATTGACGAGTACAGCAAGAAACTCACAGAACTCAACGCCCAATATGAGTATGAGAAGCTGCAAAAAGAATGGCACGCCCCGGACACCTCCGAGATTGACAAAAAGCTCTGGCCCCCTTATTTGTGACGACATTTTGACGACAAAAAATACTAAAAGCTGTTTTAGACATTAAGTGTCTGTCGGCATCAAGCCCCTAAAATCAAGGCTTATGGCTTGTATTAAAACTTCATATTTATATATGTAAAAAGTTCATACACTTCATTGTAAGTTCCTTTGCATCGCCATCTTTATGCTGGCATAGGTATTTCAGTGTGCATACATAAAGAAAGGCTGTAATGGGCACGAAGCGGCGTCCTTTGTGGAAATTTCCCCAAAGCAACAGCTTTTGATAAATGTTTTCCATATCTTTGAGAGTAAGGTTGTTTTGCTTTATGATGCGGCGCAGTTTATAGTCCTGCTGGCAGTAAGCATAGATTTCTGCCAGCAGTTCTTTGTTTTGCAGGTCATTGCGATACTTTTCAATCAAGTGGCTGTTGGTATTGGAACGACGCATAGAATGGTACATTTCCAGCGTGAAAATGATGGTTAGTATCGTTATTAACAGTATTAAAACGTAATTCATAGCTAACACCTCGTTAAGTTTTCTCTATGCTAGTTTAACACAGCTTACTACAAAATACGAGTATTTGACAAAACGAAAGAAAACTGTTATGATTACTGACATTGCGTTTAGGGCGTGCTGACTAAGTGAGTTTCGCCTAAAAAGGGATAAAACGCAGTGGGATACTAAATATAATTCGTTTTGTAAGGTTTTGGGATTAGAAGGAGAGTACTTGATAATGAAGAATCTTGAATGGTGCGATTTGGCTGAGCGTTTTTATGCTTTTAAGACGGTAGCTGACCGTCTGGGGTTCTATGTGCCGGAGACTGCCGGCATGGAGGCAAGTCTTTATGAGTGCCGTCCGTTTGTAGCAGATGCAGAGGTGGCTGGCAAGATTCGCACTCTGAATGAAGGTAAGGCACCGCGTTTTAATTTTGGCGATGTGGCAGATGCTCAGCTGCCTGTTTATGATGAAGATGACGAACTGGCACATGCTTAATTAATTTTTCGTTTGGCTTCACTATGGATAAGGCGCGCAATGTGTGGTATAATTCATACGTTGCGTGCTTTTTTTATACAGGCAGTGCGGCAGATTATCAGGGCTACGATAGATGTGCCCGTAATATATAGGCGGTGTTTCTCATTAGTAAGCAGGAAGTAACAACTGAAAATAAGTCCAGTAAGGGGGAGTCCTTTCTTAAAGGCACCTTTATTTTGACCGTGGCCGGTTTTGTGGTCAAGGTTATTGGCTCTCTGAACTGGATTTTTGTTTCCCGTATTTTGGGCGGTGAAGGTATTGGCCTTTACCAGATGGCTTTTCCCATCTATTTCTTTGCGATGACGGTCTCGCAGGCCGGTGTGCCGGTGGCAATTTCCATCATCACGGCGGAAAGAGTGGCCTTGAAGGATATTTATGGAGCCAAGAGGGTATTCCATATTTCCATGGCTTTGATGCTGGTGACAGGACTATTTTTCTCCTTTATGACCTATTTTGCGGCGGACTGGCTCATCGATTGGCAGTTTGTTCGGGATGCCCGTGCCTATAAATCCATTGTGGTACTGGCTCCTACGGTGTTCTTTGTGACGCTTTTGGCCAGTTCCCGTGGTTATTTGCAAGGCTGGCAGCGTATGACACCAACGGCGGTGTCGCAGATTGTAGAGCAGATTTTCCGCGTTATCACCATGATTCTGCTGGCAGAACTGCTGCTTCCCTGGGGGCTTGATTATGCGTCTGCGGGTGCGTCATTAGGCGCCTTGGCAGGAGCTGTAACAGGACTTATGGTGCTGGTTTATTTCCATTGGAAATTGGACAAGGACATTGAGCGTGATTATGGACATGACTTAAAGCCCTTGCCGGGAACAGAAGCGGAGCCTGCATGGTCAATTATCAAGCGGATTTTCAAGCTTTCTTTGCCGGTATCAGCGGCCAGCATTATGCTGCCGGTGGTATCCAATCTGGATTTGATGATTGTACCGCAGCGTTTGGAAGTGGCAGGTTATAGTGTAAATGAAGCAACAGAATTGTTTGGTTATCTGACCGGTATGGCTGTGCCTTTGGTTAATCTGTCCTGTATCATTACCGCTTCCATGGCGATGAGTATTGTACCGGCTATTTCCGAGGCCAGAGCATTGAAGGATATGAAGCGCGTATATAACCAGACGGCGGCTTCGGTGCGTATATCCAATTTTGTTTGCTTTCCGGCTTTTGTGATTGTCTTTGTGCTGGCAACACCGATTTCGTCCTTGATTTATAATGCTCCGGGGGCTGGCCCTGCGGTTATGATTTCGGCAGTCAGCATAATTCTTCTGGGGCTGCATCAGGTGTCAACCGGTATTTTGCAGGGATTGGGGCATCCGACTATTCCCATGGTCAATATGATTCTGGCGGCTGTAGCAAAGGTGGTTCTCAACTGGGAACTGACGGCTGTTCCCTGGCTGGGCATCATGGGTGCGGCATGGGCAACAGCGGCGGATATGGGCGTTGCGGCCATTATCAACCTGATTTTCATTTACAAATTTATCGGCTATCGCATGGAGATTCCGCAATTGCTCAAAACGATTGTGGCAGCTGCAATCATGACTGTGGCGGTATATTTCTTCTATGATTTTACTATGGTCTGGTGGCATATGGGGGCTGTTTCCACTTTTGGCGCTGTTTTCTTTGGTTGTGCTGTTTACATAGCTGTGATGTTAATTATTGGCGGCCTTAAAGAAGATGACTTACAGCGTATGCCTATGATTGGCCGGATTGGGATTAAATTTTTGCGCAAAATTGGTGTGTTTAAGGCGGAAGAAAAACAGGAGGCGTAAATATTGCAGAAGCTGGTGCTGTTTTATAATCCGGTATCGGGGCATGCAGCCTTTAAGAATAAGCTGGACTGGATTGTCGAGGCCTTTCAGCGGCGGAGGATACTGCTTATCCTTTATCGGACGAAAAAAGAAGGCAATGAAGATTTTGCTGAATTTCTGCGGGAAGTAAAGCCGGACGGCGTGCTGGCGGCTGGCGGCGATGGTACGGTGCATGAATGTGTTAATCTGCTGGTAAAAAATCAGATTGACCTGCCTTTGGGCATTATTGGCAGTGGTACATCGAATGACTTTGCAACTTATCTCAAAATAAATGAGGATATGGAAGCTTATTTTGATAAGATTGCATCTGGCAGCTTCAAGCGTATGGATATTGGCCGGGTGGGTGATAAATATTTTATCAATGTGGCCAGTGCTGGTATGATGACCTCCATTGCCCATGAAGTAGACCGGCGATTAAAAAATGCCTTAGGAAAGATGGCCTATTATCTAAAGGGATTAGGTGAGATTCCAAAGTTTCGGGCAGTACCCTTGGTTATTACTGCTGACGGAGAAAAACATGAACTGGAAGCGTTCCTTTTTGTCGTCATCAATAGCGGTGTGGTTGGCAGTATGAAAAATGTGGCCAAAGATGTGGCCGTGGATGATGGTATGTTGGATTTGCTGGCGATAAAAAAATGCGGTATTCCCAAGCTTATGGCCATTACAGCCGATTTGGCAGCCGGGCGTCCGGTAGCGGAAAAAGACGGTGTTCTGCATCTGCAGGCCCGAACTTTTCATATTGCCGCAACAGAAAGTATGCAAAGCGATTTGGATGGAGAACTGGGGCCGCTACTTCCATTGACGATTGAAACGATTCCTCAGGCTATAGCGGTTTATTGTTAAATTACAGGATAAATACTAGCAGATTTTTGAAAAATGGTGTACAATGATAAAGGTGCGATTTTTCGCGAAATTTTTATATGTGTGGAGGGGAAACATCCATGAAAAAATTTGTTCAAATGTTGCTGACTGTATGCATGGTTGTGCTCAGTGCTCAGGTAGCTTTTGCAAATGCTGACAAGGTAACCATTCAAGAGGGTGCCGATATTACGACTGTAAAGCGTATTGCTGTAGCTGCACCGCTGTACACGCCTGTTGATGAAAAAGCTCCGAATAAGGAAATGCTGACGCAAATTGTGTCGGATGCCAGTCGTGTATCCCGCAGTTATGTGATTTCCTATGATGCCGTAGCCGAGGGCATCAAGAAAGCTACTAATGTTGATATTAAATCCCTTGACCGCCGTCAGGCTGCTAAGGTATACAAAGAAAATGCAGCTAACTATGCTGACGCTTATGTTGTGTTGACCGTGGCGAATAACAGCCGCACGACATTCTTCTTTGATGTGTTCAAGGCTGGTACGAATGAACTGCTTTATACATATGAGATTCGTGCCAACAGAAGCGAAGGAGATACAATAGCAACGTTCAATAATCTTTGCGAACAGTTCTACAAGCATCTGGATCGTTCTGCAGAAGAACAAATCAAGGCGAATAGCAAAAAGAAGTAAGTAAAAGGAGACAGCCCTCCATGAAGGGGGGAACTGTCTCCTTTGTTATATGCTTATTTAGTTGTTCTTTCCAAATAAATAGGTTTTATTTTTGCAGATTCGGCGGTAGCTTCATCAATATAGCCGCATCTGGTCATGGCATCAATGACGACAAACTGGCGTTTTTTTGCCAGCATAAAGTCAACATAGGGGGAATAGAGGGAAGGAGCATTCGGTGTGCCCGCCAGCATGGCGGCTTCAGGCAGTTTGAGTTCACTGGGCTTCTTGCCAAAATATCCCTGTGCAGCTGGACCTATGCCGTAGAAGTTAGATCCATAGTAAATGGTGTTGAGATATAGTTCTAAAATTTCGCTTTTGCTGTAATTGGCCTCCATATCGAGTGAAAGCAACAGTTCTTCAGCTTTGCGGCCAAAGGATTGTTCGTGAGAGAGAAAGAGGTTCTTGACTAATTGTTGTGTAATTGTGCTGGCACCTTCGGTAACTTCTCCATACTGGAGATTGACGAGGGTGGCCCGCATAATGCCTTGTACATCAAAACCATAATGACTGTAGAAGCGGTTGTCTTCTACGGCAATGATGGCATTTTGCATATCTTCGGGAATATCCCGGAGTTTCACATAATGTTCCTTGTCAATGCGGGCATCCACCGCCCGTTTGAGAAACAGCATGCGGGAGAGACGGTCAATGCCGGAGATTTCCTTTGGTGCAGTTGTCTGCTGGTTGGCAGGCAGGACTGCTTCCAGCTTGGGGAGGAAATCGCCAACATGCTGCCATGTGCGGGGCGCAAAGAAGGAAGTGCCGCCCGCTAAAAAGAAGGCAATAAAGAATACCAATGCTAAGAAGAAAACAAAGCGGAATAATTTTCTGTAAATTCGTCGTTTTTTATGTTTTTTCATAATGAACTCCTATCCATAAAGCTTACTATAGTATAACGCCATTGTTTATGTTTTGCCAACGGCAAATATACTAAGCGGCAGTTTTTTTATAAATAAGGCTTGCAATTTTATGCAACATAGATGTATAATTATAAACATAGTTTACAAGATACAGTTGACTGGTCAAAAATGACGGAGATAAAATCCATATTGACAGGTCAAAATTGTATCAGAGGAGGATTTTCCTATGAAGGTCAGCGTTATCGGAGCTACCGGTTATGCCGGAGCCGAACTCTTGCGGCTGCTCTATCAGCATCCGCAGGCCGAAGTGGTGCATATCACTTCGGAAAGCCATACCGGCGAAAAGATTGCCGCGCTTTATCCGCACTTGCGAGGACTCTATGATATGGAGCTGGAGAGCATGAAGGATATTGAGAGCATTGGCAAGGACAGCGATTTTGTCTTTATCGGCCTGCCGCATGGTCATGCCATGGAAGTGGGCCGCGCACTTGCGGGAATGCCGGTGCGCATTATTGACCTGGGCGCTGACTATCGTTTCAGCGATACGGATGTATATGAAGCCTGGTATCATGTACCGCATACGCATCAGGAGGCGGAACGGGTGTATGGACTGGCGGAACTATATCGGGAACAGATAAAGAGTGCCAAGATTATCGGCAATGCCGGCTGCTTTACCACCGCCAGCATTTTGGCACTTGCGCCGCTGGCTAAGCAGCATCTCATTGATGTGAACACGATTATCGTCGATGCTAAGTCCGGTGTATCTGGAGCGGGACGCGGTGCCAAGCAGGCCAATCATTTCCCGGAGCTCTACGATAACTTCCGGGCTTACAATGTGGCCAAGCACCGACATACGCCGGAGATTGAGCAGGCACTGGCCGATATTTCGGGGGAGAAGGTGCTCTTGAACTTTACGCCGCACCTCGTACCGATGTCTCGCGGCATCCTTTCCACCTGTTATGCGAATCTCAAAGACGGTGTTACAGAAGAACTGGTCAGCGCTGCTTTTGAGAAGCTTTACGGCAAGGAATACTTCATTCGACTGCTTGGAGCTGGAGCATATCCTTCCACCAAGGAAGTACGCGGTTCCAACTTCTGCGATATTGCCTGGCATGTGGACAGCCGTACAGGCCGCGTGATTGTACTCTCGGCCATTGACAACCTCGTGAAGGGGGCAGCTGGACAGGCGGTGCAGAATTTCAATATCGCCTGCGGTCTTGACGAGCGCATGGGGCTTGATTTTGTTCCCCTTTATCCCTGATAAAAACGAAAAACAACGCTGAGGAGGAAACTATATGTTTAGTGATGCACATAAAAAAGCCGGGGTTACTTACCCGCAGGGCTTTCAGGCTGCCGGTGTCAAGGCCGGTATAAAGAAAAGCGGCAACCTTGATTTGGCCGTTATCT
>ERZ842401.3840-NODE-3840-length-18191-cov-43.987483_pt1 | contig 18191 bp, 18 predicted proteins | sample MGYA00521270_ERZ842401 | MGnify/ENA primary metagenome ERZ842401 (study PRJEB31892, sample SAMEA3878208) | bioreactor metagenome | biome: Moose rumen | place: Sweden | collected 2011-10 | study: EMG produced TPA metagenomics assembly of the PRJEB12797 data set...
ATTCGGTCGAAGGACACGAAGCCGGAGATGATTGTGCGGCGTGGGTTGTGGAAGAGGGGATTCAGGTATAGGCTGAACCATAAGCGGCTGCCGGGGCATCCGGACTTGGTGCTGAGGAAATACAGGACGTGCATATTCGTGAATGGGTGCTTCTGGCACGGACACCACATCACAATAAACAATAACCAAGAAACAATAACCGAGAGTTCGGAGTGTTGTAAGATTCCGAAGACGAACAGGGAGTTCTGGGTGGCGAAGATTCGCAGAAACAAGGAGCGCGACAAGGAGGAGCAGAAGCAACTGGCGGCGATGGGCTGGCACTGCATCACGGTATGGGAGTGTGAGCTGACCCCAAAGAAGCGGGAAGAGACGCTGGAGTCGATAGCCTTCACGCTGAACCACATCTGGCTGCAGGACAGGAGACTTTCTCAACAACGAATTACACGAATTACACAAATTGGAGTTGAGCAGGACAATAATAGAATCTCCTATCCGCAATTGGAGGAAGAGGATATGCAGATGCCTATGGCGGCGGAGGAACTTACGGTTCAAGATTAAGGGTTCTTGGCAGAGCCAAGCGGCAGAGCCGAGCGCATGGTGAACGGATTTACGGAGTCACAGAATAAAAATGGAATAAAAACGTTATAGAAATAAAGGAATACGATATATGACAAAAGAGAATAAAGACTTATTGATGAAGTTGCTCCAGCAACACAGGGCGCTGGGCATCTCTGACCAGATAGACTTCGACAAGTTCTATCTCTACTCTATCATCACGCATTCTACGGCTATCGAGGGCAGTACGGTGACAGAGGTGGAGGCGCAACTGTTGTTCGACGAAGGCATCACCAGCAGCAAGCGGACGATGCAGGAGCAGATGATGAACCTCGACCTGAAGGTGGCCTACGACTACGGCCGTGAGTGGATCAAGCAGCATGAACCTATCACTACAGATTGGCTTATCCTGTTGGCATCGAAGGTGATGGCTCGTACGGGTAGTGAGTATCACCCGATAGGTGGTGATTCCTCTGCCGCAAAGGGTGAGTTGCGCAAGTTGAATGTGACAGCCGGCACGGGGGCAAGTCGTATCTGGCATATCAAAAGGTGCCTGCACGTCTGGCAGCACCTGCAGGCAGATATCGACCATTTTATCAAGTCAACATCAGAGAAAATGGTCGATAAACAAGGTTTGAAGCAGAAAATGGTCGATAAATGGTCAATAAAGCCCTCTTTGGCAGAGAAAATGGTCGATATTTTAGAATTCGTGAACGATAAAGACCAGATTACGACAGAAGAAATTGTCAGTCATTTCGGTTTCAATCCTACCACCGCCAAGCGCTACCTTCGCCAGCTCACGGAGTTCGGATATTTGGAGGCACATGGGGGCAATAGAAATAGGACGTATTCAAAGAAATGAAACAGGTAGAAGTCGTTGCTGCGATTATACAGAAGGACAACCGCATCTTCGCCACTCAGCGGGGATACGGTGAGTGGAAGGACTGGTGGGAGTTCCCTGGCGGAAAGATGGAGGCTGGGGAAACGCCGGAGGAGGCGCTTCATCTGAATGAGCATGAGGCAGCGAAGTGGTTAGCGAAAGATGATTTGGATAGTGTAAAGTGGTTGCCTGCTGATTTGGAGATGCTTGATAAAATAAAACAACGAATATAAACGTTACAGAAATAAAGTAAAATGAGATAAGAACAGATAATTTGGAAGAGTTATGAAAACGAAACATATTATGTACCAGCCCACAGGGGTATGCTCGCAGGCCATCGACGTGACGGCTGACGAGAACAATGTGATAGAGCAGGTGTTCTTTATTGGAGGTTGCAACGGAAACCTGCAAGGAATCAGTACGCTAGTTCGTGGTCAGAAGATAGATGATGTCATCAGCAAACTGCAGGGCATCCGCTGTGGTATGAAGCGTACGTCATGCCCTGACCAACTCTGTGAGGCATTGAAGGAGCTAAAGAATGCGCCATTAGAAGAATAAAAAAAGAATGAATATGAAGAAGATTTTTACTTGTCTGATGGCTACATTGGGGCTGACAACGGCCTGCGGTCAGGCAAATTATGAAAACACGGACGTGAAGGGATTCGCGGAGTTGATGAATGACGCTAACGTCGTAGTGCTAGATGTGCGCACAGCTGATGAATTCAAGGACGGACACCTCGAGGGTGCCCTGAACATCGATCAGGCACAAGGTGATTTCATCCAAAAGGCGAAAGAGGCACTGCCTGCTGACAAGACCATTGCCGTGTACTGTAGAAGCGGACGACGCTCGGCAAACGCTGCAGAGAGGCTGGCAGCGGAAGGTTATAAGGCGGTGAACCTGAAGGGTGGTATCTTTGCATGGAAAGAGGCCAAAATGCCCGTGACGACTGATACGTAGGAGGTGGATGTGTTCAAGACCGAGAGCGAAAAGACGCAACTTGTAATGAATAAGAGGTGTGCGGATATGTATGGCCCCTGCACCGTATTGTACAATAATCAAAGTGCCACCTTTGGAGACATCGAGATTGAGGCTGTACCTGCCTATAATACATCTGAGGGCCGTACTCAGTTCCATCTGAAGGGACATGACAATGGCTATACAACTGACATATAGACGGACAAGCAGGTTGTCAATGCGCATCGTTAAGAATGGCGATGTGCATGTGTCGGCTCCTATCGGTATGTCGAAAAAAGAGATAGAAGCGTTCATAAGCCAGCATCGGGAATGGATTGTGGAGGCAAGAAAGAAAACCACTGAGCGACAGAAGCAGCGAACAGGTTTCTTCAATCAACTACCGTTGACTACGAAGAGTCAAAAGATAGAGGCAACGGAAAGGGTTAAAGCTATGGTTGAGCCCCTGATAGAACGGCATACAAAAGAGATGGGGGTTAGTCCGATTACTGTCAGGTATAAGCCAATGATATCCCGTTGGGGTTTGTGCAACGTGAAGGAACGCAGCATCTGCTATTCCACCTACCTGTTGTTGTTGCCAGAATGGTGTGTCGAGCATGTCGTGGTTCACGAACTATGTCACTTGTTAGAACCCAGCCATAATGCCCGTTTCCATGCGCTGATGGATAAATATTATCCAAAGTGGAGAGACGCAAGAAAGGAAACTCGCAGATTGCTGGTGTCGAATTGATATTGACAGCAACAATTTAAAAATAAAAATGGCTGTCCATTTGGCGGATTCAGAAGAAATAATTACCTTTGCAAGCATAAACCACAAATGACCCATCATTATGCACACAAGTGACAGCATTGTCATCATTCCGACATTTAACGAAAAGGAAAATATCGAGAAGATTATCCGAGCCGTCTTCGGACTGGAAAAATGCTTCCATATCCTGGTTATCGACGATGGTTCCCCCGACGGAACGGCATCCATCGTTAAGGGACTGATGGCACAAGACGATTTTGCCGACCGGCTCTTCATCGTCGAGCGTAGTGGCAAGCTGGGCTTGGGAACGGCCTACATCACCGGCTTCAAGTGGGCGCTGGAGCGTGACTACCAGTACGTCTTCGAAATGGACGCCGACTTCAGCCACGACCCCAACGACCTGCCACGGCTCTACAGCGCTTGTGCCGACGAGGGCTATGACCTTGCCATCGGCTCGCGCTACGTCAGCGGCGTCAATGTTGTCAACTGGCCTATAGGCCGTGTGCTCATGTCCTACTTTGCCTCCAAGTACGTCCGCATTGTCACCGGCTTCAAGGTTCACGACACCACGGCAGGCTTCAAATGCTACAAGCGCCGTGTGCTCAAGACCATCGAACTGGACAAGATTCGCTTTAAGGGCTATGGTTTCCAGATTGAGATGAAGTTCACGGCCTACAAGATTGGCTTCAAGATTAAGGAGGTGCCTGTCATCTTCGTCAACCGCCGCGAAGGCACCAGCAAGATGTCCGGCGGCATCTTCGGCGAGGCTTTCTTCGGCGTTATGCGCCTGCGCTGGGACGGTTGGACCCGCAAATATCCCCAAATAGCAGAATAGCCCCTTTTATTTTTCCTTTACAAAACCGTCCATGGGCCAATAGGGGAAGCAACATGCCTACTGGTCGGGGTTTTCGACGAACCCCTGGTATTCGGGAGCAAGGGCAGACATGACGGAGTCGGAGGCCTGGCTCATGGTAGCTTGGACGTTCTGCGCGCCCTGGCCTACGGGATAGATGGGCTGGTGGATGGTAAGCGACAGAGGATGCCAGGTGGCAAAGTGCCAATCTTTCATACGAGGCATGACGTTGAAGGAACCGTTGATGGTCAGCGGCACGACGGGCAGCTGCAGTTCGTCGGCCAAGGCAAAGGCTCCTTTCTTGAAGGTGGCCATGTGACCCGTAAACGAACGGGCACCCTCAGGGAAGACAACAACGGAACAGTTGCCAGTCTCCAGGATGTGACGGGCGGACTCGTATGTCTTACGAACCTTCCCCACCCCACGTTTGTCGACCATAATCTGGTGCGACTTGCGGCAGGCATAGCCCACAAAAGGTATCTTGTTAATCTGGTACTTCATCATCCACTTAAAGTTACGACCAAGGAAGCCATAGATAAGGAAGATGTCAAAGGCTCCCTGATGGTTGGAGACAAAGACGTACGACTGGTTAGGCTCCAGGTTTTCGCGTCCCTCGACCTTGACAGGCAGCAGGAAGACACGGGTGATGGTGCGCGCCCACCAACGGCCCGGATAGTAGCCCCAGAAATGGCCGTTTCCCAGCGTGCAGCCGACACCAACGAGGAAAGCTGTCCAGATAGTCATCACAATGGTAACGGGGAAGGCTATGAAAACCTGATATATGCAGTAAAGTACTCTCATATTTATTATCTTTAAAGTTTCTGGGCGAAGCGAATTGATTATTTAATCTTTCAATTTTAATGTAATTACAGCAATCTCGCCTGGCTCGTTGAGACGGAAGGGGATAAGACCGGCTAGACCCGTGGACACATAGAGCGAACGCTCGCCTTCCGTATACCAGCCACCCCACTCTGGAGTGGTCAACGAAACGGGCGACCAGCCCAGCAACGAGAACTGTCCACCGTGGGTGTGACCACTGAGTGTCAACTGGGCGTGGCACTCAGGCAGTATCTTCTCACGCCAACAGGAGGGGTCGTGCTGGAGCATGACGACAAACGCTGAACGCTGAATGTTGGACATGGAACGCTTGACATCGCCCAGACGGGGCATACGTTTCACCTTACCCCAATTCTCCATGCCGGCAATGATAAGGGAGTCAGAGTCGCGGCGGATGACAGCGTGCTCGTTCAGCAGCAGGCGCCAGCCACACTGACGTTCCAGTTCCTTGGTCTGACGGACGAGCGATGCCTTCTCAGACTCGCTACAATCCAGGTAGGTAGGATAGTCATGGTTGCCCAAGATGCTGTAGACGCCGTCCTTGGCATGCAGCTGCTTCAGCAAGGACTGTTGCTGGTGCAATTCGTCAGGGTGCAGGTTCTGCACGTCGCCCGTAAATACGATGACATCGGAATGCAGGGCGTTGATGCTGTCGACAGCCCGTTGCAGGAATGACTGGCGCCACCCTGTGAGCGACCCCACATGGGCATCGCTGAACTGCACGATGCGATAGCCGTCGAAGGCTTTTGGCAGGTCGGCCGAGGCATAGTCATAACGATTAACTTCCAGCTGTTGGAAGCCAATGAAATGGCCGTAGAGCACCAAAGCCCACACGACCAATGCCGATACCATAGCATAACGGCGCCAGCGATGCTTCGGTGCCAGCCAGCGGCACAGGGCAGCCAGCACAAGGGGTACCACGACAAGTCCCATCAGGAAGAAAAACGGAATGGCGTAGCGGGCAATCATGGGAAATGAAGGATAAAATGTTAATGATGACTGAAAGTGACAGGCTCGCCGACAAGGGAGGTGTCAACGACACCATTGGCATAGACGCTGTGGCCGTTGCAGAGGGTGCGCTCTACACGCCATTGATACTCGTGGCCCTCCATAGGACTCCAGCCGCACTTACTCTCGATGAGGTCTGGGGTGACAGTCCACGGCGAATGTGGACGGACGATGACGAGGTCGGCACGATAGCCCTTGCGGATGAAGCCGCGACGCTCGACGCCAAAGAGGCGGGCGGGATTGTGACACATCAGGTCTACCAGCCGTTCCAACTTTAGCACGCCTTGGTCGACGAGTTCAAGCATGGTCACCAGCGAGAACTGGATCATCGGCATACCACTGACCGCCTTCGCACATCCACCCTGCTTCTGCGACAGCAGATGGGGGGCATGGTCGGTAGCCACAACGGCAATACGTCCGTCGTTCAGCGCCTGACGCAGCATATACTGGTCTACGGGAGTCTTGATAGCAGGGTTCACCTTGATACGGGATCCCAGACGCTCGTGGTCGAGCTGGGTGAAGAAAAGATGTCCCACGCAGGCCTCAGCAGTGATCAGCGGTGATGACTGAGCGGTGAGCGGTGAGCGGCGGGAGGTTTGAGGGGTGAAAAGTTCCAATTCCTCAGCTGTCGAGACATGAGCTACATGCAGGCGCGTACCATATTTCTTAGCCAATGTCACGGCCAGCTGTGTAGAGGCTAGACAGGCTTCCTCGCTACGTATCATGGCGTGCAGTGCTACAGGCGGGTCGTCGCCCCATGCACCCTTGGCCTCTGCCATGTTGCGGTTGATGATGGCGGTGTCCTCGCAATGCGCCATCAACGGCAATCGACAGATCTTGAAGATACGTTCCAGCGACTCGCGACGGTCAACGAGCATATTGCCTGTCGACGAACCCATGAAGAGCTTGACGCCCGGAATGCGTGAGGCATCCAGCTGGGCAAAGGTGTCTGCATTGTCGTTGGTGGCGCCATAGAAAAAGGAGTAGTTGACGAGGCTCTTGTCCTTGGCGCGCTCAAACTTGTCGTCCAGCGCTTCCAGAGTGGTGGTCTGCGGCACGCAATTGGGCATATCAAAATAGGTGGTGACACCGCCTGCCGCCGCTGCACGGCTCTCGCTGGCGATGTCGGCCTTGTCGGTCATGCCAGGCTCGCGGAAGTGTACGTGGTCGTCGATGACACCCGGCAGGATATAGCAGCCCGTGGCATCGATGACTTCAATATCAGGGGGACAGGTTGCATGATTGGCGTCGTTGACCCAATCGGAAACCTGTCCCCTTGGTATAATCTCTGTGATATTGCCGTTCTGGATGACGATGTTGCCTTCCTGCGTGCGCCCTTCGTTGACAATACGGCCGCCTTTGATGAGTGTAGTCATTATTTCGGCGTATTCGTCAGCGGTGAGGGTATCTTCGTTGCCAGCGTGTCGAGGGGCGCCTGCTGTTGCGTGTCAACAGTCGTGACGGGTTCGCTGAGACCATTCATGCGCCGCTCGTTCTCCTGAGCCGTCTGATAGTAGTCTTTCACGAAGGGGTCGTCCTTGAATTTCTGCGTAGCTTTCGACATGATGTATTCTATCTGCGGCGTCAGCACGGGATAGCGGTATTGGCCGGCTATCATCATAAACACGCCAGGCCCCAGCACGTTGTCGTAGTTGGCCTCGATGAATTTCGTCACCAGGTCATCCTCCTCGGCTGTGATGCGAGCGGCTTCCCGGTTCAGCTCGTCAGCAATGGTCTGCTCGTCGATGCCATCGAGAATCATCTGGTTCTGCCTGTGTCCCAACTCGTTCATTTCGTTGATGAGCTGGTTGTGCTTGTCAATGAACTTATAAAGGCTGTCGTTCAGGGGCGTGCCGCCGACACTGGGGCCGGTAGGGTCAATCCTGACCTGGATGTCGCCCTCCTCCAGCACCACGGGCATGATGCTCTCATCGTCCATGAAGAGGTTAGCCATACGTACAGAATCCAAGAGGCCGGCAAAGTGGAATTCACCGTGGACGACGTCGCACGAATCGATATTCTTCACCTGACCGGACTTCAGGGCTTTGAGGTAGAGCTTGCTGCCATCAAGTGCTGTAACCGACGACGAGCCGCTTACATTGTACGAACTGGCACAACCTGCCATCAGCAGGACTGCAACTGGCGCATAGAGGAGTTTGTTCATAGACAATAAACACATTTTCTTCATTTCGTCGGCAAATGTACGATGTAATATCGAAATAAGAAAAAATATTTGCGCAATTTAAAACATTTGCGCAATTATTTAGCATTATTTTGCGTGTTTCTCCAGTTCGCTGGCTATTCTGTGGCTTGCATACAGCTGTAAGATGGCTGCCACCAGCAGTACCACGACCCAATTATTATGTACATATCTTATATAATCCAGGTAGTCCAGCCCCAGGAAATTCGACTGGCTGGCAAACATGAGCAATGCTGCCAACAGGAAGAGGAAGTCGCTGAGAATAATCATGCGGCGAAGTCGCCGGATGGTGAACTCGCTGCCCTCATAGCGCTGACGCAGCTGCATAGCAGCGAACATCAAGGCACCAGGGGCATACACCCAAGGAGCCCACGACTGCAGAAAGAGCAATGCGCCAGCTCCCACCACCATCAGCAGTCCGCCAACAAGCAGGACAGCCGTCTCCATGCTACTCAACTGTCTCATGAGGCGTCATGGGTTTGGGATCGTCACTGAGCACGAAGATATCCTCGTCGTCGGCTTTCATGAAATAGCGCTCACGGGCTATCTTCTCAATAGCCTTGGGATTGCTCTCCAACATGCGGATTTGCTGGAGGTTACGCTGGTTCTGGTCAGTATACTTCGCTATCTCAGCCTCCAGCTCGCCTATCTTTTGCTTGTTCTGCATATGGTGCCACACGCTATTTTCGTCTACAAAACCGATTAGCACCACAGCGATGATGCTCACCAACACGTATTTCAAGGCCTTGATACGTGCAATATTGACTATGATTGTTTTCAGTTTCTTCATTGCAATTTATCTTTTCGGATGCAAAAATACAAAAAAATATCAACTCTGAATGCTAAACTCTAAACTTTTTTGTACCTTTGTGGGCAAATTACCAAAAAACTATGGAAGAATATATCGTATCGGCGCGAAAATACAGGCCTACCTCGTTCGACACCGTGGTAGGACAGCAGGCGCTGACCACCACGCTGAAGAATGCCGTCAAGAGCGGAAAGCTGGCGCACGCCTACCTCTTCTGCGGTCCTCGCGGCGTGGGAAAGACCACCTGCGCACGTATTTTCGCTAAAGCTATCAACTGTCTGACACCTACCGACCAGGGAGAAGCCTGCGGACATTGTGAGAGCTGTCAGGCCTTCAACGAGCAGCGCTCGTTCAACATCTTCGAGCTGGATGCCGCCTCCAACAACAGCGTGGAGCACATCAAGACACTGATGGAGCAGACACGCATACCGCCGCAGGTGGGCAAGTACAAGGTCTTTATCATTGACGAGGTGCACATGCTGTCGACGGCAGCCTTCAACGCCTTCCTGAAGACGCTGGAGGAACCACCCGCACACGTCATCTTCATCCTCGCCACCACAGAGAAACACAAGATTCTGCCCACCATCCTGTCGCGCTGCCAGATTTACGACTTCGAGCGCATGACCGTCGCCAACACCATAGAGCACCTGAAGTCGGTGGCCGACCGCGAGGGTATCACCTACGAGGAAGAGGCGCTGGCTGTCATTGCTGAAAAGGCCGATGGCGGCATGCGCGACGCACTCAGCATCTTCGACCAGGCGGCATCGTTCTGTCAGGGCAACATCACCTACCAGAAAGTCATCGAAGACCTGAATGTGCTTGACTCCGAGTACTACTTCCAGATTGTCGACCTTGCAAACATCAATAAGGTGAGCGACATCATGGTGCTGCTCAACCAGATTATCAGCAAGGGGTTCGACGGCGGACTGCTCATCCAGGGACTGGCCAAACATGTGCGCAACGTGCTGATGGCCAAGGACGCACAGACACTGCCGCTGCTTGAAGTCAGTGACCAGCAACGACAGCGTTATCAGCAACAGGCACAGAAGTGCGAGACACGCATGCTCTACGAGGCGCTGCGGCTGATGAACCAGTGCGACATCAACTACCGCCAGTCGTCGAACAAGCGGCTGCTCGTTGAGCTGACGCTCATCGAGATAGCCCAGATTACCCAGCCCGACGAGGAGCCTGGCGCGGGGCGTCGCCCCAGAAGACTGAAATCCCTGTTTAAGCAACTGATACAGCAGCCTCAGCCCAAGCAAGCAGCTCCACAGGTGGCTGCGGCTGAGCCTGCCGTATCTACTACTGTGAAGACCCCTTCCACAACTCCTTCTACTCACACTTCTACTGCCAGCCCATCCCCCACTCCATCGCCGGCCAAGCGGCCCAAGCTCAGCAGCATCACTACGTCATGGAAGAATCTGCTGAACCCGTCAAAAGGCCAGACGCCAGGCGATACTTCTGCCGACGATGCCAAGTCTGGCGACGATGACCCAGCAGCGCAGCACACCTTCGACCAGCAAGAGCTGGAACTGGAGTGGATGTCCATGTGCAACCGCATGCCGCAGCAATTCAGCGGTATCGCCACGCGCATGAAGAACATGAGTCCCATTATCACCGACTACCCCGCCATCGAGATTGTGGCAGAAAACCAACTGGCACTCGAACAGATGCAGCAAATCAAGGGCAAAATACTCAACACCCTGAAGCTCCACCTTCGCAACAATACCATCACGCTGACCATGCGCCAGGCCGAACATCACGAGGCCGGAAAGATTCTCACCCGTCGCGAACAATACGAACTGATGGTAAAAGAAAATCCATCAATCGCGAAACTGAGGGATCTCCTTGACCTACAACTAGCGTAGCTAAATCAGCGTCATTCCTAATCGCTTACACTCCTGTCGCATATCGTCCGGCCAGATGGAAGCCTGAATCTCGCCGATGTGCCCTTTATGCAACAGCACCATGCACAGACGGCTCTGTCCGATGCCGCCGCCAATAGACAGCGGCAACTCGCCATTTAGCAATTTCTGGTGGAAATAGAGTCTCTCACGCTCTTCCTTGCCTTCAATCTGCAACTGACGCAGTAGACTCTCCTTGTCCACACGAATACCCATCGAAGACAGCTCAAACGAACGGCCCAGCACGGGATACCATATCAGGATGTCGCCATTCAGACCCTCCAGCCCGTTCTCGCCCATCGTCGACCAGTCGTCGTAGTCAGGGGCACGGCCGTCATGCTTCTCACCATTCGACAGCTTACCGCCTATACCTATGATGAATACAGCGCCGTAAGCCTCGCAGATGGCATCCTCACGCTCCTTCGGCGTCTTGTCAGGATACATCTTCAGCAACTCCTCGGCGTGAATGAAATGAATCTTCTCAGGCAGGAAAGGCTTAATCTGCGGATAGGTCTCACACGTCAGGTACTCCGTCCTGCGAATGGCGGCATATATACGCTCCACCACATTCTTCAGGTAACTGATGGTACGCTGTTCCTTCGTAATCACAGCCTCCCAGTCCCACTGGTCCACATACAGCGAGTGCAGGTTGTCCAGTTCCTCGTCGGCACGGATGGCGTTCATATCGGTATAGATGCCATAGCCCGGCTCTATCTGGTACTCGGCCAGCGACAGGCGCTTCCACTTGGCCAGCGAGTGCACTACCTCGGCACGAGCATCACCCAAATCCTTGATTGGAAACGACACGGCACGCTCCACGCCATTCAGGTCGTCGTTGATACCCAAGCCCTTCAGCACGAAGAGCGGTGCCGTCACACGGCGCAGCCGAAGTTCTGTCGACAGGTTTTGCTGAAAGAATTCCTTAATTAGCTTGATGCCCTGCTCCGTCTGTTTCGTGTCAAGCAGCGGCTCATATCCAATCGGTTTTATCAGTTGACTCATCTTGACTATGTATGATTTACTTATTTACAATTATCTATTATTCTCAATTTTGGCTGCAAAGGTACTACTTTTATATTAATCTGCAAGCAAAATTCCTAATTATTTTTGCAAAATGACAGCAATTCCCAACTTTTACTGTCACTTTGCACCAAGAAGCAGACTCTTAAAAGATTATAATTCTTTCAAACTTTCCCTCTTACGTTTGTCGCTTTTCACTTTTTTGTTGTACCTTTGCATCCGTTTTCTGAACGACAGGTCCCGTAGCTTAGCTGAATAGAGCGTCAGATTCCGGTTCTGAAGGTCTTGGGTTTGAATCCCAACGGGATCACATAGGGATTGGCAGCGCCAATCCCGCTTTGTATCGTGACAGACCCCATGATATAAGTTTCAAAGCGCGTTCTTGGACTATGGAAACAGCATCTTTGGACTATGCAGATATGCTGTTTTCACGATGTAAACAGCATATCTGCATTATCTAAACATGGCACTTGCCAGGAGAACGTCACTTCGACCAGGCGAGAACGTCACTCTGACCAGGCGAGAACGTCACTTCGACCAGGCGAGAACGTCACTCCGACCAGGCGAGAACGTCACTCCGTGCAAGGAAGCATGTCGTCGGGACAATTGTTGCACGGCGCAAGACCATTCTCCGCACGGCGCAGGAAAATTTCCTGCACGGCATCCCCGGGCGGGGTACAGCACGACACCCCCGGGCGGGGCACAACACGACACCACTGGGCGAGGTTCAATACGACATTCTGGTGTCACACAGACGCGAAAAAAGACCTCCCGTCCTCCCGTCACTGCCCTCAAATGCCGATGTACAAAGACTTTGAGGCACGGGAGGTGTGTTGCTGACACCTCCCGTAGACCTCCCGTCACTACTCCCTAAGGATTTTTGACGTCACAGAAAGATGCATGAGGTGGAACGGGAGGTGTATGGGAGGTCTTGAGGACACACCTCCCGTGCCTCAAAGCCTTTGTACATCGGGGTTTCAAGGGTATCACGGGAGGACGGGAGGTCTTTTTTCGATTTCCTGCCCTAGTGTAACTCAGAGACACGGTGAGTTCCTGCCCAAGGGCCGTCAGCGCCGTCAGTAGGCATAATATAATAATAAGGTGTAGACGCCTCATCCTTTGCTTGGTCATTGATTTCGCCTGCAAAGATATGAAATTTTTCCCAAACAATAGAAGGGGTTTGCAAAAAGTTTCGTATCTTTGCCGTCAGAAAACTTTGACTATGGTACAAAACAACGAGCTGCGGTCGGCGTGGGACTTCGTGGAGAGCACGGGACGCAGTATTTTTCTGACGGGCAAGGCCGGAACGGGTAAGACGACGTTCTTGAAGGCGGTGATGGAGCATTCGCGCAAGCGGCCCATCGTCGTGGCACCCACGGGCGTGGCTGCCATTAATGCCGGCGGCGTGACCATCCACTCGTTCTTCCAGCTGCCCTTCTCGCCGTATGTGCCTGGCGCGAAGGTGGAGAGCAAGTTCGACTTCGGCAAGGAGAAGCGCAAGATTATCGCCTCGTCCGACCTGCTCATCATCGACGAGATATCGATGGTGCGTGCCGACCTGCTGGACGCCATCGATGCCGTGCTGCGCCGCTTCCGCGAACACGGGCAGCCCTTCGGCGGCATGCAGTTGCTGATGATTGGCGACCTGGCGCAGCTGACGCCCGTCGTCACGCCCGAGGACGAGCGCATGCTGAAGCCCTACTACGACACGCCGTACTTCTTCGGTTCGAAGGCCCTGCAGCAGATGGACTACGTGACCATCCAGCTCAGCCACGTCTATCGACAGCAGGACGAGTCGTTCATTGCCCTCCTGAACGAGATTCGCGAGGGCCATCCGTCGACAGAGGCACTGTCAAGGCTGAACAGCCGCTGTCAGCCCACGTTCATCCCCCGTCCCGAAGAGCCGTATATCCGCCTGACCACCCACAACAACCTCGCCAACTTCTACAACGAGTCGGAACTGCAGAAGCTGCCAGGCCGCTCGTACCAGTATCGGGCAGAGGTCAAGGGCACGTTCCCCGAATACTCCTACCCCACCGCCGAGACGCTGGTGCTGAAGGAGGGTGCACAGGTGATGTTCGTCAAGAACGACCCCTCTGGCGAACACAAGTACTACAACGGCCGCATCGGCCGCGTGACGGAGGCCAGCGAGAATGGTCTGACCGTCTATTGCGAGGGCGACGCGGAGGCCATCGAGGTAGAGCCCTTGGAATGGGAGAACACGCGCTATACGCTGAACGAGCAGACGCGTGAGATAGAGAGCGAGGTGCAAGGAACCTTTAAGCAACTGCCCCTGCGACTGGCGTGGGCTATCACCATCCATAAGAGTCAGGGCCTGACGTTCGACCGTGCCATCATTGATGCCAACCAGAGCTTCGCCCCTGGCCAGGTGTATGTGGCCCTGAGCCGCTGCCGTACGCTCGAAGGTCTCGTGCTCGCTTCCCCCCTGGATGCCCATGCCGTCATCAACGACGAGCGCGTAGATTCCTACATCGCTCAGCAGGAGAGCGAGGCCGAGCGCAGCATCCAGCAACTGCCACAGCTCAAGCAGGAGTACGAGCGCTACCTGCTCCTACAGCTCTTCGACTTCCGTGCCATCCTTAATCTGGAGGAGTCGATGGTGCGCATCTTCGCCGAGTTCTTCTACCACAGTCACGTCTCGCTGAAGCATCTGCACGACCAGGCGTTGCAAGACATCCGTCAGCGCATCATCGACGTCGCTGCCAAATGGCAGCAGAAAATCCAAGGCATGCCCATCGAGGCCCTGCGCGAGGCCGACTTCCTCGACCGCGTGAGACGTAGTGCCGAATACTTTGCCGACCAGTTGCGCGACATCCTCGCCAAACCCATAGAGCTCAGCGCCAAAGTCGATACTAACAACAAACAGGCCTCGCGCCGCCTCAACAATGCCCTACCCGACCTCAAACAGGCATGGCTGGCCCGTCGCTATCTGCTGCTGAAGATGGCCGACCAAGGATTTACTGTTGACCACTATCTGCACGAAAAGCAGATGTCGATGCTCGATGCCCTCAGCGAAGGTGACGTTAAACCCAAACGACAGCGCAAGTCCAAAGCTCTCAAAGCACCCCCGGCACCCAAAGAAGCAAAGCCTAAGACGTGGGAGGTGTCGTTACAATTATATCAGCAGGGCATGAACCCCGACCTCATCGCCAAATCGCGAAGCGTTACTTTGGGCACTGTCCTCGGCCACCTCGCCCGCTACATAGCCTCCGGAGAGGTGTCCCTCGACGACCTCGTACCCGTTGAGCACCAGCAGGCCATCAACCGCGTCGTCAGCAAGACAGGTACCGACAACGGCTCTACAGCCATCAAGAACCTCTGTCCGCCCGACGTCACCTACGACGAAATCCGCATCGTCCTGTCGCAAATACAAAACAATAAAGAAGCATCATGACGGCTAACGAGATTATCAGCTATATGGAGTCGCTGTATAATGACGAACAGCGACGGATACTCATGGGCTTCTTCAAGACGGGGCCCGGTGAGTATGGCGAGGGCGACGAGTTCCTGGGCCTGAAGGTGCCGCAGACACGCGAGGTTGTCAAGGCAGTGCCCAAGGATTTCCCCCTGACCGAAATCCCCGTCCTGCTCAACAGCCGCTGGCACGAAGTGAGGCTCTGCGGACTGCTGATTCTTGTGGCGAAGTTTGAAAGGCTGGCAACGAAACGATTGGAGAATGACGAAAAGGCCATCCGCGACCGCGACGCAATCGTCACATTCTACTTGCAGTACGCTGAGCGAGCCAACAACTGGGACTTGGTCGATCTCTCCGTCCACAAGATTCTCGGCCACTGGCTCCTCCTACCCACAAACCTGGGAGACAGGGACTATAAGATAAAGGTGCTCGACGGCTTGGCACAGAGCGAAAACCTCTGGAAACAGCGCATGAGCATCGTATGCTCGTGGAAGACGTCCCAGATGGGCGACCCGTCATGGTGCCTGCGCTATGCCGAGATACATCTGCATCATCCGCACGACCTCATGCACAAGGCCGTCGGCTGGATGCTGCGCGAAATGGGCAAGCGCGTATCCATGGACTTGTTAAGGGACTTCCTCCGTCAGCACGTCTTCCTTCGGGATGGGCTGGCAAGTAATCAGTTCATCGCCCACATAGCACAAAGCACCGTTGATGGTGATATAGCCATCAATGAGGTGCTCAATATCCCCCAGATTAGTGATAATCAATGGTGGACGGCCCGTGGCGATATACACCCTCGAACCGTTGGCCTTGGCCTGCGTGAGCGCGAGGATGGTCGATGCGGGTATCTCGTGCGTCTGGAAACTCACCAGCGTGCCGTCGATGTCGAAGAATAATGCGTATTTCTGTGTCATCATCTTAATTCTTTTCTGTCATGTATTTCCAATAGCGGCGCGGCATGTCCTGCAACTGCTTGCGGGGATTCATGCGTTCCTTGATGCAGATGGCCTTGAAGTAGGTGCGCCAGAGGTTCTGGAGTAACTGGTCATCATCGCTCAGCACCTCGGCATCCATCTTGCCGTTCCGCAAGTCGAAGGGCACGGCGCTTTCGTCCTCAAACGTCACGCGTATCACGTCCCCCCTCCCTTTGGAGGGGTTGGGGGAGGCTCCATAATAGTAGCCATAGTGCCTCTTCGCATCGTATATCAGCCACGGCTGGTCATTGAAGCGGTCCTGAAAGTGGTCAATGATGGTGGGCAGCACGTTATGGTCCGGCGAGACGACGCCCAGATAAGTTCCGTCCTTCGCCTTCTGGAAACGGATGAACTGCTTCATCCTCAACTGCTCGTGCAGCACGCGGCGGGCGATATTCGTCACAGCCAGCACATCAGCGTCGGCAAAGTTACGCGATATATCCCCCTGACGGAACACCTTACATATATATAGGAATAGCGGCGTGTTCAGCTCCCTCAGTTCCGACAGCCAGCTGACGGAAATCAGTCGCAGCGCCTCGCACGGCAGTTTCTTCTCCAGTCCGGCCCATACCCGTTGCGCCTTTTCCTCGTCTGTCGTCACGTGATAGGTATGGTCGCAGAACAACGGCAGCACATCGCCTTCAGCCAGCAGCTGCTCTGGCTGCTCCTTCAAAAGAAATGCGTCGAACACTGCCGTCAGCAGGCCGTCCATTGTTCCGTCAAACACATATACCGTCATCGCACCATCCGTTGTTTTTATCCGTTGCCTTCATCATCTCCGAAGTCCAGCCTCAGTTGTCGCTCTTCTGCCGCCCGCTTCTGCTGTGCCTTCGAGATGAGCAGTGGCCGCAGCCGTTCCGGGCGCAGCTCGTTGATGCCGATGATGGGCTGGGAGAACTGCGAGGTGAGTTCGTTGCAGGTAATGAAGTACTTGGCCTTCTTCATCACCACACCCATCTTCTTCAGGTCGAATGACGTGAGGCGACTGAAGCGGCGCGAGTTTACAATCAGCCAGGCGGACTTCGTGCCCAAACCTGGCACACGCAGCAGCTGCTCGTAGTCGGCGGTATTGATGTCTACCGGGAACGCCTCGGGATGGCGCAATGCCCATGCCAGTTTCGGGTCTACCTCTAAGTCGAGGTTTGCGTGCCCGTCGTCCACAATCTCGTCCACCCTGAAGTGGTAGAAGCGCAGCAGCCAGTCGGCCTGATAGAGTCGGTTCTCGCGTACCAGAGGCGGCTGCTTCAGCACCGGCAGCCGCGGGTCGTAGGTGTTGACACTGACATAGCCTGAATAATAGACGCGGCGCATGGTGGGCGGGCCGTAGAGCATCGACGACATCGTGAGAATATCCTTGTCTGTCTCCTTCGTAGCACCGACAATCATCTGCGTCGATTGCCCCGCCGGCACAAAGCGCGGCGCATAGCGGTATTTCCTGCGGTCCTCCTTGTTCTCCAGCACGCCCTGCTGGATGAGGCGCATGGGCTGGAACACGCTCTGATGGTCCTTCTCGGGTGCCAACAGCTTCAGCGACTCCTCTTTGGGGATTTCGATGTTGACGCTCATGCGGTCAGCATAGCGTCCCGCCTCGTTGAGCAGTTCCTGCGAACAGCCGGGGATGCTCTTCAGGTGGATGTAGCCGTTGAAGCGATGCACCGTCCTCAGGTCGCGGGCAATGGCAGCCAGACGTTCCATCGTGTAGTCGGGGTTACGCACCACCCCACTCGACAGAAACAGGCCCTCGATGTAGTTCCTGCGATAAAACTCCATCGTAATCTCCTCCAGTTCGCTGACAGAGAGCGTCGCCCGCTTGATGTCGTTGCTCCGGCGGTTGATGCAGTAGGCACAGTCGTACATGCAGTAGTTGGTCAGCATCACCTTCAGCAGCGAGATGCAACGTCCGTCGTCGGCAAACGAGTGGCAGATGCCCACGCCGCCCACCGTAGAGCCCACCATGCCCTGCTTGCCTTTGCGCACAGTGCCGCTCGACGA
>ERZ842401.3841-NODE-3841-length-18188-cov-8.527050_pt1 | contig 18188 bp, 23 predicted proteins | sample MGYA00521270_ERZ842401 | MGnify/ENA primary metagenome ERZ842401 (study PRJEB31892, sample SAMEA3878208) | bioreactor metagenome | biome: Moose rumen | place: Sweden | collected 2011-10 | study: EMG produced TPA metagenomics assembly of the PRJEB12797 data set...
AATCACTTGTCCATTTATCAACAAGCCAATTGCATGGTTACTTGCGGAATTTAGGTGCAAAATGACTGAATCCCAGTAAATCATGCAACCAGTTATGCCACTTTTTATCAACATATTTTGTTCATTTCCAGCTCTCTGGATGAACTTGCGAAACTTAAATTGACTGTTGTTTAAAAAAAAACAACTCCACGCCGTTAAAGACGTGGAGTTGCTGATGTGTTTTTGCAAAGTCGGTTGCTAAAACCCATTTCGTCGGCAGAACTCGGAGCAGACAATGCCTGTGGCCACCGAGGCGTTGAGCGACTCGCAGGTGCCACCAATGTTGGGTATAGAAAGCCGGGTGTTGATAAATGGAAGCAGGTCGGGGTCTATGCCTTTCGACTCGTTGCCAATCACCACCACGGCGTTTTGTGGCAGCTGGGCGGTGTATATGTTGTCGCCGTTGATGAATGTGCCGCAAACTGCCGTGTGCCTCTGCCGGCATTGTGCAAGGAAATCGGTCAGCTGGGTGTAGTGCACCGCTGTGCGGAAAACGCTGCCCATCGAAGCTTGTATCACCTTGGGGTTCAGGTAGTTTACTGTTCCAGTGCTGCAAACAACATGACGTATTCCAAACCAGTCGGCAATGCGTATTATGGTGCCCATGTTGCCGGGATCCTGTATGCGGTCGAGGGCAATGGCAAGTCCGTCGGAAGCCGGTTCAAGGGGCTGTACGGCTGGCTGTTGGACCAATAGCCATACTTTGTTTGGCGTTTGCAGGTTGCTCAGGCGTTTCAGCTCGTTGTCGGCCACTTCGAAAATGGCGTCGGCGGGCACCTTTGCGGCCCACAGGCCTTGGTTTTGCGCAAGCCATTCGGCGGTGGCGCACAGGGTCACAATGTGCAGGTTGGCAAGCAGCGCTTCGGCGGCTATTTTTTCGCCTTCTACAACAAACACGTTGTCGTTGTTGCAGTTCTTGCTCAGTTTGTAGCCGGCCAGCTGTTTCAGTCTGGAGTTTGAAATCATCAGTTTTCCAGTGTTTTGCGCAGGTCTTCGTATCCAGGCTTGCCAAGCAGGGCAAACATGTTTTTCTTGTAGGCTTCCACTCCGGGTTGGTCGAAGGGGTTCACGCCGAGCATGTAGCCGCTAACGCCGCAGGCAAATTCGAAGAAATATATGAGTTGTCCAAGGGTGTAGGCCGAAATTTCGGGCATTTGTATTTTCACCACGGGCACGCCGCCATTGGTATGGGCTATGGTGGTGCCTTGTTCGGCGCAGTGGTTTATTTCGTTGAGCGATTTTTGGAGCAGGTAGTTCAGTCCGTCGAGATTTTGTTCGTCGAAAGGAATTTCCACATGGGTGTGTGCTTTTTCCACCGATATCAGCGTTTCGAAAAGGTGGCGTTCGCCGTCCTGAACATATTGTCCCATGGAGTGGAGGTCGGTGGTGAAACAGAGGCTGTGGGGCAGTATGCCTTTGTGGTCTTTGCCTTCGCTTTCGCCGTACAGCTGTTTCCACCATTCGCTCATGTACCGCAGTGTGGGCAGGAACGACACCAGCATTTCCACTTTTTTGCCTTTTTGGTACAGCAGGTTGCGTATGGCAGCGTACTGCAGTGCTGGGTTTTGCTGAGGAGGCATTTGTGTGCAGGTTTTCAGCATGTCGGCTGCGCCAGCCATCAGCTGGTCTATGTCGATGCCTGCGGCGGCAATGGGCAGCAGTCCCACGGGAGTGAGCACCGAAAAGCGTCCACCCACATTGTCGGGTATTATGTAGCGTTTGTAGCCTTCGTTGGTGGCAATGGTGTGCAGAGCACCTTTTTGGGCATCGGTAATGGCAAAAATACGCTGGCGTGCCTCTTGCTTGCCGTATTTTTTTTCGATATGGTTTTTCACAATTCTGAAAGCGATGGCCGGTTCGGTGGTGGTGCCCGATTTGGATATCACGGCAACGGAGTAGTGGTATTTGTCGAGTACCTGCAGCAGTTGCGAGTAATAGTCCTCGCTAAGGGTGTGTCCAGCATAAACTACCAGAGGGGCATTTTGGTTTGGACAGAGGCTTTGCAGCTCCGACCGCAGCGCTTCGACAACGGCGCGTGCGCCCAGATACGAGCCGCCGATGCCTATCACCACAAAAAGTTGCGAGTTTGACTCTACCCGAGCGGCGTCCTCTTTTATGGATTGCAGCATGGCAGTGTCGCGGGCTTGAGGCAAGGTAGTCCAGCCCAAAAAATCGTTGCCCTTGCCTTGCAGCAACGTTTCCTTGGCGGCTACGGCTTTCTGGCAGTATTCGTCGAATTCAGTTGCGGTGTACAGTCCGCAATTTCTAGGGAGAGATATTTCTATTTTTGACATGGTTTTAATGTTTTTGTTTCGGTTTGCAAATATACAAAAAAAAATACAAATGCTGTATTGTTGCAAAAAGTAACCTTTGCGTTTTGCCGAACAGAGTCGGCGGAGGCGTTTCCGACGATTGATGTCGGGTGTCAGAAATTATTTTTTTCGACAAAAATAGAATTAGTTTCAAAAAAACCAATAATATTTTGTATCTTTGTAAATTCATTCTGAAAGAACTAACCATTATAAATTGTTGATTTTGAAGCAATTCGCTATGATAGGAGTTTGTTAGAGCATGGCAGTACTTGAGATTATTGCAAAGGGAATATTGATGGGCTTGGGTCTGTCGTTTGTGGTAGGTCCTGCACTGTTTGCGCTAATACAAACCAGTCTCACATCGGGATTTAAGGCTGGGGTGCGTTTTGCCATCGGCATATCCTTAAGCGACATACTAGTGGTTTCGTTGGTTACTTTTGGCGTATCGGCACTTTTTGAGGAGGAAACCTCACGTACTATTATATCCATAGTGGGCGGCATAATTATGATTATTTTCGGAGTGTTCACATTTTTACAGAAAATGCCGCAGAAAGGCAAGTCCATACCAACATCCACCGGCATGTCGCACCTTAAATATATAGGCAAGGGCTTTTTGTTCAACATAGCCAACCCGGGTGTGTGGTTGTATTGGGTAGGTCCTGTAAGCATTTCGGCCAATATGGGCAGCGCACCTATAGGCGGCAACATGGAGCTTACACAACGCGAAAGCAGCCTTTTGTTTCTCGCGTCGCTGCTGGCGGCAGTTTTCACCTGCGACGTGATGAAATGTGCCATAGCATACAAGCTGAAAACCATACTCCTTCCCAAAGTGATACATATCATAAATAAAGTGGTGGGTGTGATATTCATAGTTTTTGGCATATACCTCGTGGTAACAGTCTTTGTCTCGATTCCTAACCCAGTAAATAATATATGACCAAACCGCAAAAAAAACGCCTGTTTATCTCCATTGCCATCATTGTGGGCATACTGGTTGTAGACCAGATAATTAAAATTTTGGTGAAGACCAACATGCAGATAGGCGAAAGTATCTCTGTGATAGGCAATTGGTTCCAGCTGCTGTTTATCGAAAACGATGGCATGGCCTTCGGAATGAGCTTTGGCGGCAACACCGGCAAAATACTGCTTTCGGTGTTCAGACTTGTGGCCTCGGTGGGCATAGCTTGGGGCATAGTGTATCTGGTAAAGAAAAATGCTCGCAAGTTTCTCATTGTAAGTCTTTCCATGATTTTTGCGGGTGCCGTGGGCAACATTATCGATAGCTGTTTCTACGGCCTTATTTTCAGCGACAGCACCTACCATGTGGCACAGATGTTCCCCACCGAGGGCGGCTATGCCCCGTTCCTTTTCGGCAAAGTGGTGGACATGTTCTATTTCCCCATCATCAGCACCACCCTGCCCGAATGGTTCCCCATCTGGGGCGGCGAGCACTTCACCTTTTTCAACGCCATTTTCAACTTTGCCGACGCCGCCATCACCATCGGCATATTTATGTTGATAATAGACCAGCTGTTTTTGTCGAAAAACGATAAAAAAGACACTGAAACACCCGCTGCAGAAAAACAGCAGAAGGCAAAAAACAGTTTCGAGGAAGAAAATGTCGACTGATGGAAAGTGTTGAAATACAGTTGTTTGCTGAGTGAAATTTTCTTTTGGAGAAAAAAAATTTGTGTAATATAAAAAAAAGTCGTACCTTTGCAAACGCAAAAAAGATGGCGTCGTAGCTCAGTTGGTAGAGCAGAGGACTGAAAATCCTTGTGTCACTGGTTCAATTCCAGTCGATGCCACAAAAATAAAACCCAAAAGCATGCAAGAAATTGTGTGCTTTTTTTGTGCAAACACCAAAAACAATCCAGAAATGAGTTTAGAAGAGAAAATCAACGCCGACATCAAAACGGCTATGCTCAGCAAAGACCGCGCCACCCTGGAATCGCTGCGCGCAATAAAATCGGCCATACTGCTCGAAAAGACCTCCAAAGCCGGTGGCGAGCTTAACGAGGCTGCCGAAACCGCAATGCTGCAACGCCTTATAAAACAACGCCGCGAAGCCGCCGACATATACCAGAGCCAAAACCGCGACGACCTGCGCGACGCCGAGCTGCAGCAGGTGGCAGTGATAGAACGCTACCTGCCCGAGCAACTCCCTGCCGAAGAGGTGGAAAAAGCCCTGCGCCAGATAATAGAACAGACTGGCGCCACCGGCATGAAAGACATGGGACGGGTGATGGGCATGGCCACCAAGCAGTTTGCCGGCAAAGCCGACAACAAGACCGTTTCGGAGATGGTAAAAAAAATGCTGTCGTAACCACGCCATGAAAATCACCGCCACACAACAAACCTCGCTGCTGGAACTGCTTGCCGAGACATTTCCCGACACCTCCATCTCCAAGCTGAAAAAGGTGATACGCTGCGGATGCGTGCGGCACAACGGCGCCGTGGTGAAACATCCCGAGCTTGTGCTCAATGCCGGCTCCACCATCGACTACACCCGCTACGAGGCCAAGCGCACCTACCGCGAACGCACCACAGCACCCATACTGTACGAGGACGGCACCATCGTGGCCAGTTTCAAGCCGTCGGGCACGCCCATGTCCGGAAAAAACGTGGGCGGCACCCGCTCGCTGAACAACACCCTTAACTCCGACCTCTCGCACCTGAGCAAACGGAGCGTGGCGGTAACCCCACTTATGTACCTGCGCACCGACGAAAACGGCATCTGCCTGTTTTGCAAACGCTACGAGCTGCGCGAACCGCTTCGCCAGGCCTGCGCCAGGGCGGTGAAACACTCCCGCGCATGGACCGTCGGCACTTTCGACACCCCACAAGGCACCCTGCGGGCATGGGCACAGCTAACCCCCAAAGGCTATCTGCGCCAGTGGAATGACACCCCCACCGAATACACCACCGAGTGCACCATGCAATACACCGTGGTGCGCCAAGAAAACGGCATTTCGCTGATAGATGTCCAGATGGTGCAGCATTTCGAAAACCAGCTGTGCATGCAGCTGCTGCAATGCGGGCACCCGGTACTTGGCGACAAAGCCAACACACAGTACCGAGTGGACTACCCCTATCCCTACACCTACAACTACAAGCTGGAAATACCACATCCCGCAAACGGAAAAACCCTCACCCTTGCCACCACGCTGCCAAGCCTCTTTGCCGACGAAAAAAAATGACACAAATTCGTCCAAAAAACGGTGAAAAAAACATCGGAAGACGCTGTTTTTATGGCAAATAAAAGAATTTTGCCACAAAAATTGTTCACACCACACTGTTGATAATCAAACAATTAGTTATTTTAATGTAGTTAAAAGCAGAAAAAAACGTGCCGTTACAAAAAAAAATCGTATCTTTGCAATCCCAAAAAATAAAAGTATAATATTATAAACAACAAAAAATTATGGTAAAACAGTACGAAACCGTTTTCATTATGACTCCCGTTTTGTCTGATGAACAGATGAAGGAAACGGTAAAAAAGTACCAGGATCTTTTGCAAGAAAATGGTGCCGAGATTATCTATACCAATAATTGGGGCTTGAAAAAATTAGCCTACCCAATTCAAAAGAAAACCACTGGATTCTACTATCTGATAGAATTCAAAGCCGAGGGCAGCCTTATAGCCAAGCTTGAGACCGCCTACAAACGCGACGAGCGCCTGCTGCGTTTCCTCACCGTATCGCTCGACAAACATGCCATAGCATACAACGAGAAAAAACGCAACGCCAAGAAAGAAAAAGAACAAGCTCCCGCCGAAGAAGCCAAATAAGTTTAACCTTTTAATTTTGAATTAGATATGGCAAACGAAACCGAAATAAAATATCTCACCCCGATAGCCGTTGACACCCAACGCAAAAAATACTGCCGTTTCAAAAAATTAGGCATAAAATATATCGATTACAAAGACGCCGATTTTCTTTTGAAATTCGTTAACGAGCAAGGCAAGATACTGCCCCGCCGCATAACCGGCACCTCGAACAAATATCAGAAAAAAGTGTCGCAAGCAATAAAAAGAGCTCGTCATCTGGCCCTGATGCCCTACGTAGCCGATTGTTTAAAATAATAAAAGGAGGAGATAACGATGGAAGTTATATTGAAACAAGATGTAGCCAAACTGGGCTATAAAGACGACATAGTAAACGTTAAGAACGGCTACGCCAACAATTACCTCTTCCCACAGGAACTGGCAATAATGGCCACCGCCGCCAACCGTAAAGTGCACGCCGAAAACATGCGTCAGCGCGCTTTCAAAGAAGAGAAGATCCGCAAAGAAGCAGAAACTCTGAAAGAAGCCATGGAAGGTAAGACCGTACGCGTTGCCGCCAAGACTAGCGCCAACGGACAGATTTTCGGTTCGGTGAACAACATTCAGGTTGCCGAAGCCCTGAAAGAACAGTACAACTACGATATCGACCGCAAGAAAATTGTTGTGGACGGAAACCGAGTTAAAGAAATTGGCTCGTACCCCATCACCATCAATATTCACAAAGATATCAAAGCCGAAATCACTTTGGAAGTTTTTGCAGAGTAACGCCAGTTATTCTGTGACTTCATTGATATTTTCTTTTTCATAGTACAATTTTAGGTTTGTCCCCCCTCTAATCCCTTGAGGGGGGCTTTTTATGTGCCCTCGTACCATAATGCAAAAAAAAATATCAATGCACGACAGAGAGTACAGCAACATGCCACTAACAGTATGCTCATGGCTTTTGATTTATTTCAAAGGTGTTTACAAACCTCGGTTCGGTAGCCGAAACGGAGAATTGCCTGAACGTAAAGATGGGAAGAGTAATAATGCAAGCCACTATAATGTGACAACAAACTCCAATCTAAGAAAAGGACACTTTTGTGAAAAATCTGTTGGAGATGGATGATTTTGTTTTTACCTAAATATCATCGTCTTAACCACATCGCTACCAGTTGGCATAATGATTTTGAGGGTGTAGGTGCCACGCAGTTTTTTGTCCACTACAATGGTGGCAGAGCCATCGGACAACAGCTCTTTGCGCATGGCCACCTTGCCTTCGGCATCGTAGAGCAGACATTGCACAGGGCCTTGCGGAAGACCTTTCACGTTTATCTTGCCATCGTTGGTGGGATTGGGATACACCACTACGTCCGAAATGCCACCCGCAGTGCGTATGGCGGTGGTATTGGTGTCAGCGGTGGTGTCGGGCACCGTGTCGGACACGTAGAGGTAATTGGTAAGGTCGAGCTTGTGGAACTTGGCGGGATAATTGAGTATGGAGCGCGAAAAATACTCGTTGGTCAGGTAATACTGGTAGTCGTCGGCCACGGCAATGCCCTCCACCTGATGGAAAGGCATTCCGAGCGACATTTTGCGTTTGTTACCCGAAAAGAAATTGTTGCCCGCATAGTCGTAGAGCAGCACCACAAAAGGCTGTAGCAGCGAGCTATATCCGCACAGCACCACCTGCCGTTTGCGCGGGTTGTAGGTGGCGCCGGTTATCAGTCCGCCCACGTTCCATGTGGCAACAAGGCGTGCCGAGTAGGTACCCGGGGTTTTGGGCAGAGCATACAGGGCGGCACCTTCGCTAACCCACTGTTTGGTAAACAGATACAGACTATCCTCGGTGGCTATGAAAGCCTCGCAGTCGAAATCGGTGCCGTTGGAGGTGCTGGTGCTGAAATCGGTTTGTTCGGGATAGGAGAACCAGATAGTATCTATCTGTGGGTTAGCAGTTTGCAGCGACGCTTTGGCAATACGCAATATGTGCAGGTTGCGACGAATGCCGGAGTTGTTGTTGCCGTGGTCGCCGAGGTAGATGTAAAGGCTGTCCTGGTCGCAGTCCTCCACATCCTGATGGGCAATGCCGGAAAGGGCAACACTGTCGAGGATATGTCCATCGGCGGTGTCGATCTGGAATATTTTTTTATCGGAGTGGTCGTTGTGGGTGTACAACTTGCCGTTGAAAAACAGCAGTCCCGAAGTGCCGTTGAGGCGTGTGGGCAGCTGGTTGGAGTAGTATGGCTGCACTGTGGTGGATGGGTAGGTGCAGCTGCCGTCGTTGACAGTGGCCTGAGGGTTGTAGTTGTCGGCACGGGGGTCGGTGCATCCGCACACCTGGGCTTTCATACTATAGGCCGAAATACACAGTGTCAATACAATAATCAGTCGTTTCATATCATTTTTGTTTTAGTTTGATTTTTCTATTATCACCCTCCTTAGGTCGAGGGCGTTCATGGCGTTGCTGCGCAGGCCTTTCACATTTTTGTGGGTAAAATGCAGAATTTGGTCGTAGTAGAGCACCACCACGGGAGCCTCGTCGGTAACGAGTTTGTTCATGCGTTTGTAAAGCTCATTGCGCGCCGAGTCGTTTGTTTCGGCTTTCGACTGCTGGTAAATCCTGTCGAATTCGGCGTTGGCGAAATGGGTGTAGTTGGGTCCTTGCGGTGCAAAATTTTTGCTATAGAACAGCGACAGGTAGTTCTCGGCATCGGGGTAGTCGGCAATCCACGAGCCTCGGAACCACTGCGCTTTGCTCTGCGCCATCTGTTCGCGCAAAGCGCCCGGAGGATTAACATCGATGTTTATTGCAATGCCCGCCAGTCCTAACTGTTGCTGCACATATTTGCACAGGTCGAGGTAAGTGGCTGTGGTGGAAAGTGTTAGTGCTGGCAAGCCCTTTCCGTTGGGGTATCCGGCTTCGGCAAGCAGCTGCTTGGCCTTGGTCTGGTTGTACTCGTAGCCGCCCACGGTGGTGTCGAAGCCCGGCAATCCAGCAGGAATAAAACCATAGCAGCCCGGCATACCCACGTTGTTTCGCAGATATTTCATCATTTTGCGGCGGTCGAAAGCATAGTTTATGGCCTGACGCACACGCCTGTCGGCAAGCACGGAGCTGTTTTTGTCCATCAAAAAGCCGAGGTATTCGGTGTTGAGATAGGGCTGCGACGCCATGTGGATACGGTCGGCGTATTTTTCGCGCAGCTGTCCGGTTTGCGTAAGCAGCTCGTCTTTGTAGCTGGCATCGAGCGAGTTCATAAAATCCAAATTGCCTTTCACAAACTCCAGAAACACCGTCTGCCGGTCGATGATAAAGGTAACGGCCACGGCGTCGAGGTATGGCAAGCGCTGGCCCTGAGCGTCGCGTTCGAAATAGCGTGGATTGCGTTGTAGCACGAGTTTTACGTTCTCTTTCCATTTCTGGAAACGGAAAGGACCTGTGCCCACGGGATTTTGTCGAAAATCGGCCCCGTAGTGTTCCACCGCCTCGTGCGGAACCACCGAGCAGTATGGCATTCCCAGCATTCCCAGAAATGGGGCGAATGGCTGCTTGAGACGTATCACAAAAGTAGTGTCGTTGGGCGCCGAAAAGGCGTATTGCCCATTGGTGCTCTGCACATTGTCGAAAATCCAGCGTCCGGGCGACGCCACCCGCTCGTCCACAATACGTCCGAAACTGTACACAAAATCGGAGGCCACCACGCGGCGTGTGCCCTCGGCAAAACAGGCGTTGCGGTGGAAAAACACATCCTTACGCAGGGTGAAGGTGTAGGTGAGTCCGTCGGGCGAAATCTCCCACCGCTTGGCGATGGCGGGCTGCACGACAAGGGCGGTGTCGAGCTGTATAAGTCCGTTGAAAAGCTGCTGCGACGCCCATATCATGGCTTGGTCTTTGGCAAAAGCGGGGTCGAGGGAGGCAATGCCCGCCGACTCGTTGTAGCGGAAAATCTGCTTGTCGGCATTGCGGTTGCCTGCGCCACAGCCCACCAAAAGGGCTGCCACAAACGCCATTGCTATGAACCTTAACCTTTGCACGTCAGACAGTTATCAACCGTTTAGCCATTTTTATGGCCTGTTCCATAATCTCCTCTTCGCCATCCACATGATGGCCGCGCATCAGCACCTTGCCGTTGCAGATGAGGGTGTCGACAACACTGCTGTCGGCGGCATAAATCCAGTTGCTGAGGGTGTTGTGGTTGGGAGTGAAGGCGGGGGTTTTCAGATTTACAAGGATAAGGTCGGCCAGCGCGCCTTCGGTCACGCGTCCCATGTCGATACCCAGCACTTTGGCGCCGTTCACTGTGGCCATGTCGAGGGCTTCGCCAATGGGCATTACCGTGGGTTCCAAGGTGCGGCCTTTCTGCACAAGACTGGCAATTTTTGTGGCCTCGCGCATATCGAGGTTGTTGGACGAAGAGCATCCATCGGTGCCGAGGGTTACATTGACGCCGGCTTTCACCAAATCGGCATAGCGGAAATTGAGGCCAGAGCCGAGTTTGAGGTTGGAGTTGGGGTTGTGGGTAACGGTGGCGCCGGTGTCGGCAAGTATTTTTATGTCGTCGTCGGAGAGGTACACACAGTGGGCAAGAGTGGAGCGGCTGTCGAGGGCTTTCCATTTGCGCAGGTGCTGCACTGGGGTGAGGCCGAAATCGCGCAGAGTGTTGTCCACCTCGCCCTGAGTCTCGGCCAGATGGGTGTGCAACAGCAGGTTACGCTCGTTGGCGTATGCCTTGAGATATTGGTAAGTAGGTCCCGAAACGGTGTAGGGGGCGTGTGGCGAGATGGCAAACTGCACGTGGTCGTCGGTGAGGGCGAGGGTTTGTTCGAACTGTTCCAGTTCTTTCTTTACGTTGGGCAGGTTGTCGGGGTTGCATCCGTCGAAAAGGGAGAGGCCGAGCACGGCGCGAATGCCCATGTCCTTAACGGCCTGAGCCTCCTGCGGCAGAAAGAAATACATGTCGCTGAAACAGGTGGTGCCCGTTTTTATCATCTCCAGACAGCCCAGTTTGGTCCCCCAATAGATAATTTCCTCGTCGAGGTTTTTCTCGTTGGGCCAAATTTTGGTGTTGAGCCACTGCTGCAGGGGCAGGTCGTCGCCGTAGCCGCGGAAAAGCGTCATGGGGATGTGGGTGTGCATGTTCACGAAAGTGGGCAGGGCGGCCATGCCGGAGGCGTTGATAAGCTCGCAGCCGGAGCTTTCGATATTTGGCGATATTTTGGCAATGCGGTTGCCGGAGATAAGAATGTCGGTTCGTTGGTCGTTCAAAAGAACGTCTTTTATCAGTATGTCCATGGGTTTATGTTTTTTCTTGAAACTTGAGAAATCGTTTTGCAAAGATACGAAAAAAAAACGGGCTTGGAGAGGAGAAACAAAGATTTTTTGATAGAAACAACAAATTGAAATAATGATTATTCATCATGGATTAAAAAAAGCAAAAGCCCCCAGCTATAAACCAAGGGCTTTAAATATCAATGACTATTATTTTCAATCACCGGCCACCCCAGAATCCCCAGCCCACTCCTATCATCAGGCCAAAACCACGGCCAAACAGCATATCTCCCGATATAAAAAATGGCTTTCTTGTTTTGAAACCAAAACGCAAATCGGCATAATTGCTCTCAAAACCATCTAACGTTCTCCAGCCGACACCGAGCATAAGAGCCGAATTATTATTAAATCGCAACATATATTCAGATACGAGAGTGATTCCAAACTCGAATTCGGTGCTGATATTTGAACCTATATGAGCACCAACAAAAGAACGGCTGCTCAACCCCCATGTGAAATCAACCGAAAATGCGAATTGGGCTATTGTGTATTCTTCTTCATATTCATTATAATGCCCATAACCATAATAGTCATCGCTACTCCTATAGTAGTTGTATTCGGACCATGTGTTAAGCCCTAATTCTCCTCCAAAGCCGAGGAAGAAACGTGGAGCATCGCTTGGTTTTGGTTCGGGGGGAGCTGGCTTGGGTAGGGGACGAGGCTCTCCACAACGGAGTACCCAACGAACTTTCTGTTGGTTGTGACCTTGTGCAGTGTAAAGGTTTATTATCTTCCAACGGTCGGTAAGATTGCTGGCTATCTCTCTGAAATAGTTTTCAATTGCGTCAAAATTATCCGATGTTCTGAAGTGTCGCTTGTCGGAAGATGTTTTTTCCATAACTTCATTGAATTTCATTTTCTGAAGACGGCTAAAAGCTTCGGCACCCGTAAAACCGATACTAAAAAACTCGATTGTGTTTCCATATAAAGTTTTGGTAACCAGATTCTTATTAATGTGTTCCAAATCAGCTTCACCATTGGCTGACTAATTGTCCAATCCATCGGTGAATGACACAACACAAGCCCCATTATAGTTGTCGCGAGAAATGCCAGACTTAAGTATGTAATCTTCAAGCATTTTAACAGCAAGTTCTAGTGAATAGTAATAAGCAGTATTGATACCCGGATTAACACTATAGATAAACTCCTCTATATCTTTTTTTGAACTGCGATTCAGATTGGTTATCGGGAATGCTTTTGTTTCGGACTTTCCGGAAAAAGCTACAACGCCTACACGCACATTCCCATCAGGCGATGCATTTGCCACTGTTTCGATAAAATTAATTGCCGCATTCTTCATTTTTATGATATAGTCATTTCTAAGCATGGATGTACTGTAATCCAGAACGAGCATCACGAGCATATCTTTCTGCGAGTATCCAGCGCCACTACCCTGAAGATATTCTTTATCGTCAATCCATTCGGCTTCATTTCCTACTCGCAATTCATATTGCAAATAAAAACCTTTATCAAAACAGGTACCACAATCAGTTTTGGCTTTGTCGAAAGAAAAACGAGTCAATTCACCTTTACGATTGTCTGCACTTGTAACCTTACCATAAACGCCTTCTACTTCGGGGATATAATTCATACCGTTTATTGTTATCCCGCGTGTGTTCACGTTTTTCAGGTAATGCTTGCCGTCTCTAATCTCATAAAAACCCTCGATGTAATAATCTGGATTCTGCTCCGCTTGTTGTGCATTGGCACCAAGGCTGGCCAACAACAATGTGGCCGCAAATAATAATCTTAATCTGTTCATTTGCTTTAATTTATCGATTTGAATTTACAATTATTTTTCTCCGAAATATTCGCATACAGAATCGTATATTCCACCAACAATCAGTCCTACCGCCCAGCTGGGCAACGGTATTCCGGAACTTGAAAGAACTGTCTGTATGCCTTTTGTAAGTCCGGCTTTCAACAATCCCTTTACCCACTTGTTCCCACAGAGAATATTGTAAATATTTTCTCCGACGGAATTTGTGCCGGCTTTTTCCACTTTCAGCTGCATTGTCATCTGCACATTGTCGTTTTCTATAACCGAAACATTGCCATAGGTGGTCAGATAAATTCCTTCTCCAATTTTTGTGCGCTGCTGTGCGCTGGCATTCGCCGCAGACAAAAGCATTATAAAAAATGCCACGCAAAAAGTACTATTTTTCTCATTTTTTAATCCCTAAATCCGTGTCGGGCACAACTGTAAAAGCAATGTCTCAGGCTCGTAAGACATTTTTTATCTCAAATAAGGGAGAAAGAGACTCTCATTTTGGACACAATTACCTGAAAATGAGTATTCCCGTATAAACAAAACCATTTCAATGACCATGCAAAAACACAACAATCCATTGATTAACAACAATTTAAACAGCAACAACAATGTTACTTAAGTGTAACACATTTGCCACATATCGTTTTTATTGTTTAATCTGTTGGAATAGAGAATGAAAAAATCAAAATTGAGAATTATGGAAATACGCTCCAACAAGAGTGTGTCGATACTGTACGAGTCAAAAATGCGGTAACAGGCCATCCTGTTGGTTCCAAGCTTACGGGCAAGCCATGCAACAGTACGTTCCTGACGCAGCAGCTCATCATGTATTGCTTTGCCTATGTTTATTGGTTCAGCCATAATATCAATCAAACTTAAGCAAACAAAAAAAACCGCAAGCTATTTGTCGGGCTCGGGCTTCTGGACTTGCCTGAATACTGAACAAGAAAGCTCACGGTAAAACCATGAGCGTTTCTGCTTTTATTGCCAGTATCAGTGCTGAATTTGTCCAGAATTCGAGCCGCACATATTAAGCAAAAAGCGCTTTTCTTATATATGTAATGCTTTTATGTCGTTATATTTCTTACTAATATTTTTCGGATATATCTTATATGATTCGTTTTGCAAAATACAAAAAAATCACGATATAAAAAAGTTGCGTTTCTTATTGGAACTTACCAATCGCAATATAATGCGATTTTTTTTGTCAGTTTCAAAAAAAATCGTAACTTTGCACAAAAATCACAATATATTGGTATTATGAATTTAACTGAAATAGGAAAGACTATAAAGGAACGACGTGGTGTGCTCGGTGTAAACCAACGCACCGTTTCCGAGCTTTCTGGAGTGGCTGTAAATACACTTGTGGCCATTGAAAGAGGCGAAGGCAACCCACAAATTTCCACTTTGATGGGATTGCTCGACACTGTCGGACTTGAAATCGAAATAAAACCAAAAGTGATGGAGTATGAGACAATGTAAGGTTTTTGTAAATGGAGTGGAAGCCGGTATATTAAGTGAAGAAAACAGTGGGTCTTTCACTTTTTCCTACATGGATGGGTATTCGGGGAAACCCGTTTGCCTTGCCATGCCGGTAAGGGACAAGATTTATAAATCCGAACACTTGTTCCCGTTTTTTTTCAATATGCTATCCGAAGGTAGCAACCGCAAATTGCAGTCGCAGCTGTTGCACATCGACGAGGACGACGATTTCGGGATACTGTTGGCAACGGCACAGACGGACACCATCGGAGCCGTAACCATTCAACCTATATCGTGATGGAAAAATTGAATTTCTGCCCCTCCACATTAAAAGAAGGTTTCGACACTTACTCACCCGAAGCCCGCAGAAAACTGTTCGACGGGAAGCCTGTGTCGCACGTCATGGCCTTCGACAGTCCAAACAACAACGATGCCGATTCTGCCGACTATGCAGCACATATTGGGCGCATATCCCTTTCTGGCGTTCAACCAAAGGGTGCTCTTGTATTAAAAAACGATATTTTGACGAAACCGGAGGAAGGCGAACGAGGTCAATTTATACTGAAACCTGCACCTGTTTCCTATGCGTTGCTCGATCGCAAATATTGTCCTGCCAACGAGCATCTAACTATGCAAATGGCATCGCAAGCATACGGAATAGAAACTGCGGCAAACGCAATTTGTTTCTTTCGCGACGGTGAGGCGGCCTATATCACCAAGCGTTTCGACATGGCTCCCGACGGCACCAAATACCCGCAAGAAGATTTTGCATCGCTTGCAGGGCTTACAAAAACAAACGGCGGCAGCGATTACAAGTACAGTGTGCTGAGCTACGAGGACTGTGCCGACATAATACGAAAATATGTCCGTGCATCACAAATCGACGTTCTGCGGTTTTTCCGAGTGGTTGTTTTCAATTACATAACTTTGAACGACGATGCACACCTAAAGAATTTTTCGCTGATTGACCGCGGAAACAGCGACTACAGACTTGCACCCGCATACGACCTCCTCAACACAAGCCTGCACCTGTACGAGCCGCGTATTTTTGCATTGGAGAAAGGTCTATTCAAAGAAGGCATGACATTTACCGACACCCACACCGTTGGCAGAAAAGACTTTGAGGAGTTCGGCAAAAGAATAGGTTTGCCCGAACGAATGGTTAAACGAGAAATTGACTCTTTTGCAAAAGAATCGCCACTTGCTCTCATGTTAATCGATCGTTCTTTTTTGTCGGAAAAAATGAAAAACAATTACAGACTTTCGTATAAGTACCGCTGCTTTACTTTAAAAGAATAACGAGGCTTGCTATATTATCCACATTCAAGTTATAAATGCAACACTTTGATTATTCATTAAAATTGATTTTGCAAAGTTACGAAAAAATCATGATATGAAAAAGTTGCGTTTCTTATTGTAACTTACCAAAGGGTGTTTAGCCATACAATAAAAACACTTTGCGTCAGTTATTAGGAGAAACAAAAATGTTTTTCTGATGTTAGAAGTAAAGATACACGACCTGTGCCTGAAGAACCCCGTGCTTACGGCCTCGGGCACTTTCGGATATGGCGAGGAGTTCGCTGATTTTATCGACCTCAACCGCTTGGGCGGGATAATAGTGAAAGGCACCACCGGCAGTGCGCGCGAGGGCAACCCCTACCCCCGCATGGCCGAAACACCGTCGGGGATGCTCAACGCCGTGGGACTGCAAAACGGCGGAGTGGACAAATTCTGCTCGCAGACCTACCACCGCATTGCCGATCTGGACACCAACGTTATTGTCAACGTGTCGGGCTCCAGCATTGAGGAATATTGCGAAACGGCCTCCAAAATCGACGCTTTGGACAAAATTCCGGCCATAGAGCTAAACATATCGTGTCCCAACGTGAAGAAAGGCGGCATGGGCTTTGGCACCGACCCCAAAATGGCGGCGCAGGTGGTGGCCGAGGTGCGCAAGGTGTACCACAAAACGCTGATAGTGAAACTGACCCCCAACGTTACCAGCATTGCCGACATAGCACGGGCCGTGGAGGAGGCGGGGGCCGACTCGGTGTCGCTGATAAACACCATGCTGGGCATGGCCGTGGATGTGGAACGCCGCCGTCCGGCGCTCTCCACCATTACCGGCGGACTGTCGGGACCGGCAGTGAAACCTGTGGCAGTGCGTATGGTGTGGCAGGTGGCCAAAGCGGTGAAAATTCCGGTGATAGGCCTTGGCGGGATAACCACAGCCGCCGACGCCCTGGAATTCCTGATGGCAGGCGCCACGGCAGTGCAGATAGGCACCGCCAATTTTCTGGACCCCACCGTTACCATAAAAGTGATTGACGGACTACAGGACTACCTCGACCGCCACAATATCAAGGACATTAACGAAATAATAGGAATAATATGATACTTGTAGCCGACAGCGGCGCCACCAAAACCGACTGGGCCGCCATTGCCGAAAACGGCACCTGCACCCACCTTTCGTCGATGGGACTAAATCCCAACTACATAACCGACCCTACCCTGCTCGACAGCGAGATTGGCAACGTGGCCGAAAACAGCGGCAACGCCGACACTGTGCGGCAGATTTTTTTCTACGGAGCCGGATGCTCGTCGGACGAAAACAGAGAAAAAATATCGCACCTGCTGCAAAAACATTTCCCCAACGCCAAAACCGAAGTGCACACCGACCTTTTGGGAGCCTGCAGGGCAGTGTGCGGCACCTCCGACGGCCTTGTGGGGATATTGGGGACAGGCTCCAACTCGTGCGTTTACCAAAATTGCAGAATTTCGCAAAACATACCCTCGGCAGGCTATATGCTCGGCGACGAGGGCTCCGGCACATACATAGGCAAACAACTTGTAAAACAATACCTTACAGAATTTCTGCCTAAAGATCTGCAACAGAAGTTCGAGGAGGAGTGCCACGTTTCGCGAGGTGGCATTATGGACACCATATACCGGCAGCCGTGTCCAAACAAATTTTTCGCCTCGCTGATGCCTTTTGTGTTGAACCACCGTCACGAGCCTTTTGTGCGCAGCATTACCGACAGCTGTTTCGACGACTTCTTCCAAAACCAGATACTGAAATACCGCACCCCTCTGCGGCAGATACACCTTGTAGGGTCGGTTGCTTTTCTGTTTGGACCCGACATATTGGAAATGGCAATGAGCTATGGCTACTACATAGGCTCGGTGCTGCAAGCTCCGATATACGGTTTGGAGAAGTATCACAGCCCCAAAAATTGAAAAAAAACGGTATCAAAGAACAGTTTTTTTTGCCCGTTGCGAAGAAGAAAAACAGGGTTTTATCATTTTTTCAGCTTTGATTTACAGGTTGTTATAAAAAAATGCGTTTAAAACGACAAAAAAATTTTGTAAAACCGAAAAAAGTGCGTATCTTTGCAACCTCAATTTGAGAGAAAGTTCTTTTAAAAAGACACGGTCCGGTAGTTCAGTTTGGTTAGAATACATGCCTGTCACGCATGGGGTCGCGAG
>ERZ842401.3842-NODE-3842-length-18188-cov-5.366404_pt1 | contig 18188 bp, 20 predicted proteins | sample MGYA00521270_ERZ842401 | MGnify/ENA primary metagenome ERZ842401 (study PRJEB31892, sample SAMEA3878208) | bioreactor metagenome | biome: Moose rumen | place: Sweden | collected 2011-10 | study: EMG produced TPA metagenomics assembly of the PRJEB12797 data set...
GTCTGTGCCCGCGACGGTCAGCGGAATGCGTTCACCCTCGCTGTCCACGCGCAGGATGATAAACTGTCCGGGCAGCGCTTTATTCGCCACCAGCGGCGCTTCGATTTCCATCTGTGTGACGGTCGGATTCAGGTTCTTTTTGCTGATGATCCTATACACAAGATCGTTCCTCCCACTTCTGAACTCATATAGATTGTAAACGATGCGTTTCTTTTTTTCAACCCCCGTGGAAAAGTTTCATTTCCCGATTGTTCTGCTGCATGAGAATGTCCCAATCGGACATACTCGAAGAAAAGGAGAATTGATATGAGAAAACGAATCGGTGAAAGAACGCTGCTGTTCCGAAGCGAGCCGCGCATCCGGAGCGCCGCGGCGATCGTGGCGAAAAATGAAGGCGACGGCGCCTTCTCGGGTATGTTCGATACGGTGCTCGAGGACGACAAGTTCGGTGAAGACAGCTTTGAAAAAGCGGAGTGCAAGATGTTCCGGACTGTCGCGCATCTGGCGTGTCAAAAAGCGGGACTGGCGCTTTCCGACGTCCACGCTATGCTTGCCGGCGATCTCTTGAACCAGCTCATAACGGCAAATTACGCAGCGCGTGATCTCGGGATCCCCTTTCTGGGACTTTACGGCGCGTGCTCGACAATGGCGGAATCGCTCCTTCTGGGCGGCGTCCTCTCGGACGGCGGCTATTGCTCGCCTGTTCTGTGCTGTGCAAGCAGCCACTTCTCCACCGCCGAACGGCAGTACCGGTATCCGTTGGAGATGGGCACGACCGCCCAGCCGACCGCGCAGCGCACCGTGACCGGCGCAGGCGCACTGCTGCTCTCCTCGCAGGAGCTCCCGATTCCTGTCTTTTCGCACGTCGCTCTGACCGCAGCCACGATCGGCCGCGTGGTCGACCTGGGCATCACCGACATGAACAACATGGGCGCGGCAATGGCCCCTGCCAGTGTTATACTAACACCATGTCCGAGACGTCCAAAAAATGCAGCAATTATCGGGGTTTTTGGCATTTCTTGTTGCAGAAAGGAGGTCATTTTCCGAAAAATCTTTGGTGTGATGTAAACACCATAAAGGGCGTCCGGATAAATGCAGTTTCGGAGGCATTTTTATGGCAAAACAAGGCTCAAAGCCGAGGAAGAAAAAGATCCGCTGGCAGCCAATCCCAAAGCCGCCCGACGGCAAGGTCACCTATCTGCGATCGCCGAACGATCAGGCAGCGGAGATATGGATCACGGTCTTTCAGATGCAGCACAAGCGCAAGATCCGCGCCTTTCTGAAATGCGTGGACGAGCACGACGACGGATATCACCCGATCTCCTACCAAATCGAACGCGGCGTCCGGTACCTATGACCGGACGCCCCACCACAAGCCGATCTCTCTCACGAACGAAATGCAAAGGAGGAAACACACATGAAGCCATTGATCAAAGACGAACGCACCGGGCTCACCTACGAACTGGTCGGAGACCACTATCTGCCCGCCGGCGATGACGATCTCCCTTCCCTTGGCGTCTGGGCTCGCCGCCGGCTCGCCTATCTCAAAGCGCATCGCCGCGATCTGTACGCCGACCTATTGCTATCGGGTAAGCTGGAAGAGCATCTCTCCTCGATCGACGTCAATGCTGCTGAAATGGCATCCTGCCTGACCGTCCAACTCACCCGCACCGAAGGCGTCACCGAAGCCCTAAAAGCCGCCGATCCGATGGCATGGGTCGGAGCGATGAACAGCATCCGTAATCGAGTAGCAGAAATCGTCAACCATGAGCTTATATATGACTGATTAAGAACAGTATCTCCTATCAAATCGAAATGGCGTCTGGTTTATATAACCGGACATCGAATTTAGATATATGATGAGATGCTCATTATGTGCTTATCAATCCTCCGTTTTCAAAAAGGTGTATGTAGATTATAAACTATTGCGTCGTCTCTGTTATTTCATAACGGTATCCAGCAATTGAGCAGCGATTTTACTGTTCTCAAGACGCATGATACATGCTTCATGGGAGTTGTAGGACAGCACATTTACGCTGCCATACCATACAATTTCGGAATCGATTACGGCACAGCGCAGGAATAAGTTATCTCTTGTCTTTACTTGAATACCGTAAGAGCGAAGATATGTGATGCTTTCAGTCAATGCTGTATGCTCCTTTTTAGCAATATCCGGCGTGTGCGTAAATACTGTAATCGCCACGCCGTTTGCAACCAACTGCGACAGGATTGACATCAACTGCCGGATACGATTCTGTTTTAGGTTGGGACTTGCAATCCATAGTTCCTTCTTCGCGCCGGTAATATCCGAACGAAAGATCGAATCGTAAGATTGTCCATCGTAAATCAGATTCGGCTCGGAAGAACCTGAGTCGTTCATTTGCGCCTGATATCCGATCGCTGCATACCCTTTGAGCCGCTTTTGATACATTCGTTCGAGCATCGGTACATGCAGATCGACGTAATCGTAGATTCGAACCTCTTTCTTTCCGATATAGTCACGATGCAGCCGCCCCGCATATTGTGCGATCGTTCCCTTCCAGGCAATCGGCAACGTAAGAAATAAAGTGTCAAGACGCGGGCAGTCGAATCCCTCTCCAACATATTTTCCCGTAGCGATCACAACAAGCGGTTCATCGGCAGGAATGGAAGAAAGCCGCTCCATTGTTTCCCTCCGCTCTTTTACAGACGATGTCCCAACAAGAGCAATCACATTTTCGCAATGTGGTTTTAGGGCATCGCACAGTAAGGAAACATGTTCACGCCGTTCCGTAAGAACAATCGGCGTTCACCCCTCACGCAAAGCGAAAGCTACATCTTCAACAATCAGCTTATTTCGTGCAGCATTTTCCGCCAGTGCTTTATAATGCTGCGTGATCGTTCTATCGGATGCTGATCGGTATTCGGTGAAGCGTGGAAGCAAAGTATGCTCGAACGGTCGCTTCTCTGCCTGTGCTTTGGCGCTCACCCGATAGCGGATCGGTCCGCACTGCATAAAGATGATCGGATGCTGCCCGTCCTGTCGTGTTGGCGTTGCGGTCAATCCGTAAACATACCGTGCACAAACTTGCTTCAAAACCCGCTCAAAGCTGACAGCCGAAACATGATGACATTCATCAACAATGACCATACCGTAATCACGCACGAGTGTCTTTACGGATTCTCTGTCGAAACAGGATTGCAGAATTGCCACATCGACTACACCGTGCAGATCATCACGATTGGAACCAAGCGTCCCGACCGGAGACCACGATCGCTTGCGACCTCTTCCGTGTTTTTGCTCCGGAGGCTTCGTTTCAAGCCGCAGGAATTGTTCCAGCGCCTTTTGCCACTGCGTCAGCAATGCCTGCGTATGGACGAGAACCAATGTGTTGACCTTGCGCTGCGAAATCAGATATGAAGCAATAACAGTTTTTCCAAACGCCGTAGGAACTGCCAGCACGCCGTTTTTATGCATAAGCATCGCATCTGCAGCAATCTGTTGTTCCTCACGCAGCCTTCCGTTGAACCGTACGCTGATTGATGTTCCTGTGTTTGTATGATCTTCCCATACATACTGTGCGTTTGCCGAATCCAGTAATTGCATCAATGCTCTTTCACATCCACGCGGAAGCGTAATATAGTCTTCTGTCAGTTCAGCGCAGGAGATGACACGCGGCTTATTGTAGATCGGCAGACGCATTGCCTGCGCACGGTAGAAATCAGGATTTGAAAACGCAGCAAGACGCTTGATTGCGTTTTCTGCGCGTGCAGTCAAATGTGCGCGGGGAATGTACAACTGATTCGCACGGACAATCGAAAGATCCTTCGGAATATCGTTATTCGTCAAGGACGTCGGCTTCTTTGTTTCCCATGGCTTCTCATCGCTTTCATGGACAAGTTCACCTAACTCGTTCCCTGTGTCATACTGTGCAAGAATCCTATCGACATCCTGTTCGGATAAGCGCTCAATACCGGACAAGTACGCCCACTGGTCCGGATAAGGTATAAAACCGGAGTCGACAAATACACTGTTTCCGTTTCGCCTTGCCTGTCCTTGCAGCGGCAGTGCGATCAGATTTCCAAAACCGCCCTTCGGTATCGTATCCTGATTCGGAAACAGTCGATCATAAGAACCGAATGACAAATCACTCCGGTTCTCCATTGCTTTCGTCAGGATCAGTGTTCCAAGCTTGCGCGCTGATGCCGCAGCAATTGGCTCGGAAAAGAACATCCAAACGTGTGCTCCGTTACCGGAGCGGGAACGTTCAACAGAAACAGGAATACCCCACCCTTTGCAGACGTCGGCTAAGGTAGGATGATTCATCAAAATCAACGCACAAAAACCGGCATGTATCATCCGGCAAAAGCGGATAGATGCCGATCACGTCGCGTCCGTCTGCGTCTTTCCCTGCAAGATGGCGAAACACATCCGCATCTGTCAGCGGAAGCAACTCGCGATTGGGACATACAGCACATTTGTTTGTCTTTTTTTCACACAGCTCCGTCCACTCATTTTTGCAAACCGGTTGATACCCGCTTTTCCCTGTCTTACGCTGAACCCAGCGGCGTGCGAATACATCCCCACGACCGATAAACAACGAACGAAATAACGAAATCTTTTCTTCCGGGGAGCTAAACCGGTTTATCTGCTCTTTAGATGCGCACACGTGATCCTCAACAGGTGGAGGACTAATTGTTTCCTCTGCATCAGGTGATATATCCGATACGACAGAGGATCTGCATCGCTCCAAAAGAACATGCAAACGATGATTCTCGGCTTGCAGACGTTCATTCTCCTGCAGCAAGGCGTGATATTGTTTCAGCAGTTCGTCATAGTTATTCCCCATATTCGCAGCAAAGCAAGGAAATCAATCCCATTTATACGCAAGCAGAGTATTACGCAGTTCGTCGCTGAACCCATCCAAATCCTCTGATGTAATGACCTTTTCACGCAGAAGAGCAGCCAGATATTGCATCATAGTCGAACGACGCATTTCGAGTTGAACGCCTGGGCTGCATTTGTCGTGTCTGATTCGCTGTTCCAGCTTCCAAAACCGTTCGGACGCCGCAGTCGTATCAGATAGGATTCGCTGATAGTCGTCGATCAATTTTCCCATATAGGTTTCTTGCCAGTTCGGAAGTCGATTGCGGAACAACTTCCAATCTATTTCATTGATTTCTTGCATGGTGATATTTCCCTCGCTTTCCTTACTCGATTTCTTCTCCGGTTTCCTCCGCAATCCATTCCTTCAGTTTCTTCTGCAGTTCTTTCTTATCAGGCAGATAAAGATCGTATTGTGACGCAAAAACATTGCTGTTTTTCGGAAGTGTAATCTCAACCAAAGCATCGTTCTTCTCTTTACAAAGCAAGATCCCGATGGTTGGATTCTCCTCCGCCGTTTTTTGATACCGATCATAGTAATTCACGTACATCTGCATCTGTCCCAAATCCTGATGCGTCAGCTTGTCAATCTTCAAATCGATCAAGACATAGCAGCGCAAAAGACGATTATAGAAAACCAGATCCACGTAGTAATCGTCTTCGTCAAATGTGAATCGCTTCTGTCTTGCTTCAAACAAATAACCCTTTCCAAGCTCCAGAAGGAATTTTTGCAGTTTGTCGATCAAGGCAGTCTCCAGATCCGATTCTGAATACGCCGCGCGTTCCTCTAGTCCCAAGAACTCCAGTACCGTCGGTTGCTTGACAACATCGGAAGGCTTTTCAATGGTGATACCTTCGGAAGCAAGCCGCATAACTTCCTTTTTATCGCGGCTGAGGGCAAGGCGTTCGTACAGACTGGAGTTATACTGCCGCTGTAAAACTCGGATGCTCCACTGTCCTTGCGACGCTTCGATCTCATAAAAGCTTCGCTCGTTTTCATCCTTGATCCGCGTTAAGAGCAGATAATGACTCCATGGCAACGGAAATGGTGTTTCTTTTTCAAAAAAGGCAAACACTGTTTCACTTTTTTCAACAGCGAAAAGGTTAAACACTGTTTCGCTTATTCTATCCTTATAAGACAAGTAGAACTTGCGTGCATTTTTCAGTGTGCCCTCCGAAAAGCCCTTCCCAAATTGCTCTGTCAATGCACGAGACAGATTTTGAATAATCTGTTCGCCGTACTTTGCGCGACTTTCGCCCTTTTGCTGCACTTCAACGATCCAACGCCCCAAGGAATAGAATGTCAAAAGCTGTACCGTGTTGACTTGTTTGACGGCAAGCTTTCTGGCATATTGAATCAGTTGAATGGCATTCTCTAAAAGCGCATCCATCTCCGCATCCACGATCATCAGTGTATTTTTCTGTTCCATGCGTTATCCTCTCCTCATCGTCCATAGTATATACGCTGCTCACAGTTCCTTCAAGTGTTGTGTCTAAAACGGTTGATTGTTCAAGACATACAGTGCAAGCAACGGGGCTTGCGACAGATCGGAATGATACTCCCGATCTTCCACGGTTTTGAGACGGTTCATCTCGGATAACAAAAGCGGGATCGCCTGCTTCAAGTCCTTTGCGGCAAACACGAGACACGCCATTGCGCGGGCATAATCGGAACGAATGGAATCGTACATTGCAAGCAGCGATTCCACATAGCGGACATCGGCATTGGCAAAGATCATGGCCGCACCCTCAATGAATTGCTCCGTTCGGTTGGTTTGGTAGCGATGTAACAGGAGCGGAAGAACGGATTCCTCCATCTCCAACGCACGCTGCACGATGGCGTCTCGGCAAATAACGTCATAGTCCTTACGCAGCGTGTTTACGATTTCCTCCGCTGTTTGCAGATGCAGGATCCGTTCATTTTCTGCCGATATCTGTACCCTGCGCTCTGCAGGCAACAAATTGGAAAGCTGTTCGGTCGCAAACAGTTCCGATACCGCGCCCTGCTTTAATTCAGCCATCAGCAAAAAAGCATAACGTGCAAATGAATTTTCCCTAAGAGGATGCTCCCGAAAGAAGGATTTCGGAAGAATGGGTTTCTGTTTCATAGAAAGTACATCTCCTTATGCAATATACGATATTACAACAGAATAAACGCTGTTCCGGTTATGGTGCATCATCTCTCATAGCCTTAATCAAACAGATCATCTATTGTAATGACATTCACAAACACACCGCTATACTCGTTCTTGACAAGTCCAAAAGTTGTGATCAGCGTGCTGTGAATCGATGCCTTTGGCGAAATCTCTTTTGCGAGCAATTCCTGCCGATGGAGCAGAACCTTGTAATACTCCTTGTTGACAGCAAAATCTCCGCTATAGAACTTCAATTCACACATGTTCACCACATTGTCGTTTCGGTTGATAAGGAGATCAATCTGTGTACCCGATTCTTCTTCGCTTCGTTTTGACCACGCGGAAGCGGAAGATATGACCCCGGAAATGCCAAGCGCCTTTTTGATCGGTTCAATATGATTGAAACACACATTCTCAAATGCGAATCCTCTCCAGATTGCAACCGGCTGCGAGGTAACATTTTGCTGCCAAAACTGCTCATTCGTTTTTCGCTGACCGTGTACAAACTGCAGATAGAACAGGCAAAACGGATCAATCAATTTATAGTGTTCCTCTCGCTTTCCGTAACCGAACGGAATGTACTTCACAACAAAATCACTGGCGATCAACGCACTCAGATTGCGAGAAAAGCGTCCTCCGTCCGTGACCTTGAGCTTCTCCGCAATTTCTTTCCTTGTGTACCCCGCATTCCGTGTATGAAGAAGTTGAACGATCGCTTTTACCGCATCGGGATTGATAAAGATGGAATCAAATAAACGATCATATTCGTTTTGTAATCTTGCGTTCTTGGAGAAGAACAGGCGATCCACGTTCTGCGCCAAGCTCAGTTCTCGATCAATATACCCCATATAATAGGGAATGCCGCCGAAGATCATGTAGCTTTGCGTAATATCATATCTTGAAAACCGAATTTGATTGCCGATATAGTATTCTTCACACTCCCGTAATGTAAAGGGCGACAGCTTCATCTCATAGGTGACACGATTGTAAAGACCTCCGTGATTATTGATTAAGCTATCCAGGATCCATGAGTTCGCGCTTCCGCAAACGATCACCATCAAGTTTTTCCGATGACATCCCCATGTGTTCCAGAACCCTTCAAAGGCGCTGATAAAGCCGGATCTCGGCGTGTCCAGCCACGGCATTTCATCTAAAAACACCACCTGTCTGGAACCGTCGTCTATCTTTTGTAAATGCTTTTCCAGCAGAAGAAACGCATCCTGCCAATTGGATGGCTTCTTGCATGGATCCATCCCCTGCAATTCGAGAGAGTTATAAAAATGATTCAACTGCGTGCGCAGAAACCCTTTTGCTTCCTGTCCGATAGGAGACAATCCTGCATGGCGGAACGTAATGCGCCCGGAAAACGTTTCATCCACAAGATAGGTTTTTCCAACACGACGACGCCCATATATCGCCACAAGCTCCGCGCGATTGCTTTCATACAGCTTGTTCAATTCCTTCACTTCGTGTTGCCGACCAATCATTTTGCTCTCCTTATCCGGCGGTGAACACGCCAAAATCATCGTTCGCCGCCGCTTTAATTACATTTTCATTATAGTCAGCCGATTTTATTCTGTCAACACAAATTGAAAAGATGCATCTTGAATCCACGTTAACTCTTCGCGCTTCCTCGTTGAAACCGACAAGCCATTGATCAAAGATGAACGCACCGGGCTCGCATATGAATTGGTCGGAGACTACTATCTGCCCGCCGGCGATGACGATCTCCCTCCTCTCGGTATTTTGGGGCACCGTCGGCTCTCCTATCTCAAAGCCCACCGTCGCGACCTGTACGCCGACCTGCTGCTATCGGGTAAACTGGAAGAGCATCTCTCTTCGATCGACGCCGACGCTGCCGAGATGGCATCCCGCCTCACCGCCCAACTCGCCCACGCCGAAGGCGTCACACAAGATCTGAAACGCAGAGATCAAATGACATGGGTCGGACGAATGAACAGCATCCGGAACCGAGTGCTGGAAATCATCAACCGCGAACTAATATACATTCAAGTATGATTGACATGGAGCCGTTTAGCATCTAAAAAAGAAAAACTGAACGGCTCTCCTTTTTATTGTTTTCATTCTCTTTCATAAATCATTGCTGGATTTTTTAATTACTTTGCCTCGTTTGTTTATGGATACCAACACCGTTGTCGCACTATATTTTGCAAGATTAATCTAAAGCAAAAAACGATTTATCCATATAGTTCAGAGTATTCCTTAAGTGCAAAGGAGTCTGTCATATTAGATATATAATCGAATATAGCTCGAAAAACAAGCGGATAAATAATATCCAACAAAGTTTGATTTTTCCATGACAGTTGTAGAACATTCCTGCAATCTATAAGCGTCCACGTACTTGTTTTTCTTGGTAAATTAGTCTTGGAAATATTGATATCTCCAAAGAAAGCATTGTAATCGTCTGTTATAAAATATCTCGGTAATTCTCGCTTAAATATTTGTTCAATTGCTTGATCCGGCAATTGCTGTGGATTAGTCAAATATGCTTTTACGAGTTTCCTAATAATATAATTGCCTTTTCCATCTTGTCTTTGCACGGAAAAAGACTGTAGTATTATTTTATTGATCCTCTTTCCAAAAAATTCATCAAAAACACTAATGGGATTATTTCTATAACAATCTAAAAGTGCTTTGTTTATCTCTTTTTCATTGAGGGTTAGATAGTTATCAATGAACTCTTTTCTTGTCGTTATTCCTTTTTTCGAGATTTCCTGCATGGTTTTTTGAAACACATCAATAAAGCAAGAAACATAAGTATCTACAACTAAGCTTGATAATACTTTCATGAAGCTCTGGCGGTCACTTGTTTTTTTCAATTGATTAAACTTTTCTATTAAATTACAGATATCTTCTATAGATTTACTATCTCCGACACGCTCTTTTTCCTTGCATCTTTCAATACCCTTTTCTATATATTCGCATATCCTCTCTTGAGTCAAAAGCCCGCAACGCAGAGCATCTTCAACGTCATGATGCCTTTGTGCAATTTCATCTGCCCACTTTACAATGAATGCCTCAAATGACCAAGATGGATATTTGTTAAGATGCTCATCTGAAAAAGAGCAAATCGGATTATAGTAGTCATAAAAAGACACATCTGATTTCTCAATACAAACTCAATATGGCAATACTGTGCATATTCGATAGGTGCTTTGAATATTGAAGTATCAATTGTAATTTGTGTCATTGCAACTTTTGTCCTTTCCTAAACCATATTCTTTTATAAACACCAAAGGACTAAGGATTGTCCATTCGTGATAAAAATATATTATTCGACAGCTTTCTTATAGAATGCGTGAAGATAAAACAATAATTGATATAATATGCGTATCTTTTCTATTATGTCGATATCTGGCAGAATTTTATTATGCAGAAACAGCCGACCTAAAGTATCATAATAATAGCCAAAGAAAATACAGCGAGCCAGGGCGCTGATCTCACTCCAGCTCGCGTTTTTTGATCGCAATATTCATCTTCGATTGATAATACTTATGAAAGAATGCCGAAAAGATACTGATTTGTTACTCGTGGTTCGACATAGCTGCCATCTACTGCATTAAAGTATATCTTTTCTTCATCCAATTCATCTTCTGCATCGTTTTCAAACCCAAAGTCATATACAAATTCCCAAAGAGGAACATACCGACCAGAGTCTTGATCGTTCTCTTCAGACAACAATCCATAACAAAGATTTATTTCTTTGACATTGATATAAAACTTATAATCAGCACCAATGTTTTGTCCCGATAATTGAAAAAACATTTGGTTATCAAAGCGCTGTATAATCGTATCAAAAGATTCAAACTTGCAGTCTTCTACAAGCGTTGAACATATCATAGATGCCCCACTCCATACTATGCTTAAAATGCCATAACTATCAACATCAATAATAAGCAGTTCTGGAGGCCAAGGGGCACCAATGCTTGGCAGAGAGTTTTTATCCAGTCGAAGATAGGGAGTTTGTCGTATGGTTTCGGTATTTTTAATGCTTCTGATAAACACAAAGCGCCATGCCGTTTCTTGTTTTGAATAGAATCGCATAACAAAAGCTCTATCTGTTTCGGCTAGCGTGTAAGAATCACTACAAAAGTGTTCCAAAAAAGATTCTGCTATGGTTCTCGCATTTTGCTCATCAATACACGGACTATCTATATCGATACCCCTTACACTATTTGCTGGGTATATAAATATGTTACGATCTCGCAGAAATGCAAATTGATTGCTCTTTGGGTTCATCGTATACTTACATATCTGACCTTGCTCGGTAAAGCCATTAACTACAAATAGCAAAGGACTATCTATTTTTCTATCGAATTCATATGGTATTAGTAAAGTGCTGTCTTCTGTAGTATTCCAACTATCAATCAGTTCCTGTTTCAATAGATCAAATTCTGATACATCAACAAAGCTTCCCAATGAGCCATCGTAGTTCTGCATTGTTGCCAGTTGTTCTACTATTTCATCTTTGGTAGGTTCAATTTCCTCGTACAATGCTGTGTTTGGAGTAAGATAGCTACACATAGATTGCAAGTCTGTTTCATTAAAAACCCTAGGACGAACTTGTAATATTGGATATTCCTCACTTACATAATTGACATCAGCATGGAAATCAATTAATACCTTTGCGTTTGGGTCCGCTTCTTTTGTATAATCATTAGGTACACTAAATTGTTCTTCCTTTTTACCAGCTTCCTGTAAATAGTCTTCTCTTTTATTGACTATCGCAGCAGTCTCTGGTGTTGGTTGACATGCTATTATCATAAAACATATCAGTAATACTATGACTATTTTTTTATCCATTTTATTATCTCCAAATAACAAATACTCTATTCTTTGAGAATGCATAACAGCATGGCACCCCATGCTGTTATGCTTATTTAACAAACGCTTTTAAATCACTACACTTCCAGAGAATTCGCAATAGTAATTTGCATTTGTTGAGGGAATACTTGCTTTCAGCTTGACTTTGTTTCCAACAGAAACAGATCCCAAATCATATGTCAAGGTATATGTGTCGGTCGTTTTAACATTAACGCCATTTGTCATCAGCTGAGAACCATTATAGTAGGTTCGAAAGGTAATATGCTTTTGGCCATAATTTAATGTTATATCCGTTACATCCAATGTTGCATAATTGGTATGAGAAGCTGAAACAGTGCATACTGTTTGTGAATCATCCCCATATACCCGTCTGTCTGTAAAAGTAAATGACCCTGCGTATGTTGGTAATGCGATCAACATAATAACCAAAGCAAGCGCTAAGCTAACAATTCTTTTTTTCATCGCTAATCTCCTTATCTTTTTATTTTATTTGCTTTTTTGTTCGCAAGATGCTATCCTTAAAGTGACCTTTACATGATAGCACCGCAACAAGGTGTGAGCCGGCCGCTCAAATTGTGTAAAGGTTTTTCTTATCGAGCAACTCCTTTCCCCACATAACAACACTGAAGTGCCATAATTGTTATGAAGCAATCTACATTAGATCAAGTCAGAATGTTCTGTTTGGAGGCTCTGACTATCCCTTCATTACACATAACGATACATATCAACAAAGTGCAACAAGTTTAAACTTCTATACAAATCGTTATGAAAGATATCACAGGGGTATCTTCTTTGCCTGAATGCATAGTCTATCGAGATAAGGGGTATATAGAGCGATATGCGCTAATACCCTAACCCGCGATCAATCCGTTTCCCTGTCATTGCGTTGATTGTACAAATACTGTAGCAGCCGCGTGTTTCATTCGTCAGCCGATGTTCAAGGAGATTCACATAACTTACGTTTCCCTGTGCATCCATATATTCAATTTCGCCGAAGAACTCCCATACCGGAACAGCTTCGATCGTCCTGTTCACACCCAAAACGCAACTCATGCCCAATTCAATGCGATCAATTGATATGGTGATTTTCTCCGGCGGGAGATCAAAACTTTCGTAGGTATACCGGTTCTGCGATGATTTCAGGTAAGACAGCATGGCTTCATACGCGGTATCCAGATCAATCACCGATACGTTTTCCTGCGTGATGCTGACGTCGCCCGGCTCCTGCCAAGTAAAGGAAACCAATCCGTCATTGTCAAACTGGAATTCCATGACCTCCCAGAATACGGCAGCGTCGTACCCGCCGTCGGTTGAACCGTACTGTATCTGCTCGCTGTAAACCTGCTTTGTATCCCCGATCTTTCTCATGTAAATCGCATATCGTCTTTCATGCCGCTCTGGAAAATGATACCCTTTATTGGCAAGTACCTGGTCCACGATGGTGTGATTGATCGGATGCACACCGGTTTTCACAACCGAAAACTGATCCTTGAGTCCCAATTGATCCAGTATTTCATTCGCTTGTCGAATCGCGTCCTCTTCCGTGACCCGAAGCGGTTCTATTTCTTCTACAAGCTGTTTTTTGAACCCAAGATCCAGAAAGGACAGAATATTACGGTGCTCGCTTGAAAGCGCTTGAAACATTGCCTGCCTACCCTTGCCCGTGTCAACTTTGATAAAACCGTTATCGTACCCGAAGATTCTCTCATACGTTGCCGGCGTGCCTTCGTCTGGCGCATTCGGCATTGCTGCTTCCATATCCTTGAGCGTCGTCTCAATAAAAGCAATATCGCTGTCACTCAAAAAATCCTTTACGGCTTCCATCTGTTCCCTGCATGCCACAATGTATTCCGCCAACTCGTGTTTCGGTTCATAATACTCATACATAGGGGCATCCCCCCACAGAATTTCGCCAAGCCGCTTTACCATGGAAACATCGAACGGATACCGTTTTACGGTTCCGACCGAGAGCTCGCCGTCCGGTTTTACAACATTTGCTTTCATCCTCAACCGGATTCCATCCGCTAATACCTCTTCTTTTTCGTAAGCATCAGGTGTCTCAACAGACAAATGATGATAGTCTATCGTATTGTCCTCCTGCCGGTATTCCGTTACTTCCGGAGTGGGCTGGCAGGCAAAGATGGTCATTATTATAAGTATGATTAACGAAAATCTGAATCGTTTCATTTTTAACCTCCTTAGGGGATTGTAAGTAGACTTACAATCCCCTAATCTAGCAATACTAGTCATGGATTAAGTATACAGTTCCTTTAATATAGTATTGTTCTTGTGTATTCCCAAACTGGCAAGTATAAGCTGTACTAGTGTTTAGTCCACTAATTGTTACAGTAACGCCGCTCCATTTGTAGTCTGTTCCAAACGATTGGGTTGGCTGTCCTGAATATAATGCAGTAACTTTAAACTCTTGGTTATAAGTGCTCCCTGTTAAAGGTGTCAAAGAACTTGATGTTGCATACACTTTTGCATAAGCAATAAATGTAAGCTTCCCATATGAAGTAGGATAGTAAGGAATTTGTGTATTAACATAACTTTTAAAATTTACAGTCAAGGGAGTCGATTCCGCAAAAGCGGTACTGGTAAAAGCGAACAGTAAGACTAATGCCAGCAATATGGCTGCTAATTTTTTCTTCATCACTTATGATCTCCTTATCTTATTTAATTATTTGCTTTTTTGTTCACAAGATGCTATCCTTAAAGTGACCTTTACATGATAGTACCACAACAAGGTGTGAGCCGGCCGCTCAAATTGTGTAAAGGTTTTTCTTGTCAGGCAACTCCTTTCCCAACATAACAACTTTGAAATGCATAATTGTTATGAAGCAATCTGAATTAGATCAAGTCAGGACGTTCTGTTTGAAGGATCTGACTATCTCTTCATTAACACATAACGAGGCAAATCAACAAAGTGCAACAAGTTTAGAACAATATCTTATGAAACAGTCTTGAGCTTTGAATATGCATTTGCCGATTCGACAAAATAGCCATTTGCATCATATACCCTAACATAAACACGAACACGATAAGTGCCGGAGGATAGGCCGCTCCTGCTTTCATCAAGAACGGCAATGCGAGTGTCTTGCTCATACCAGCTATAAACAGTTGTCCAACCGGTTGAAGTCTGCTTCTGTAGATACATCCACATATGAATTGAATCGGTATTAACTCGAGAGCTTGCTGATCCATAGCAAAATGCAGTATCCCCATTAACGCGCAATGTAGCCGAAGCACTTATTAAATCAACATACTTTTCTATGATTGGCTCATCTGCAGGGTGAGTAAGGTCTTCTGCGTACGCCGTTACCAATGATGACAGCATCAAAACGAATGATAAGATAAAAACAGCAATCCTTTTCATAACAAACCTCCTGTATTGTCTTCTAATACACAAGACGATACAGGAGGTTAAAGTGCAACACTATTATTACTATTTTATCATTTTTCTATAATGTTCTTAGCGATGCTAATGATTTCTTCACTTGATAAAGCGCCATCAACTATGAATATGTTTTCCTCTGTTGACCATATCACGCACACCCATCCCTCTTTTGATATGATTTCACCGGATTCGTCTCCAATGAAGATTGGCTCGACAGCGGCGTTCTCCGTATCAAGCTGAACGACTGCGGCGCTATCCAGTATTTCAATATTGATAAACATATTTTTATCATTACGGTATGATAAAAAATGCTCCGATTTGCTCTCAACCCGCTTGAACCCCTCCGGGATATAGGTTGGCACATAGGTTTTGCCGTCAAAGCCGAGTACTTCCTCGTCAAGCTGGTACTCGGTGTATTGCGGCATGACCTTTTTGATCAGTTCATTAATGCGTCGTCTGACTGCTTCCGAGGTTGCAGGAATCAAAACAATAACCAGTACAACGCAGGCGATCGCAATCGCAATTGCTCTGCGCGGGATTCGAACGGGAGTTTTTTCACGTTTCTTCTTGCCACCCTCCGGGTATACCTTATCCAATTCGCGCATAAAGCGAGCCCTCTGCTGCTCTGGGATCGGCTCTTTATTCAACTCGAACTCCTCTTTTTCCAGAGCTGCGCTTTTCTCTTTTGCTACTTCAAAAATAGCTTTTTCAAACAGCGCGTCTTCCTTACTCTTCCTCATACCCATTCTCCTTACAAATCTGATATGCCGCTTTTCGCGCTCTTGATAGATAAGATCGCACGCTGCTCGGTCGGACGTCCAAGAGCTTTCCGATCTCTCGATCCGTCATTCCCAGAAAGTATTTGTATTCGAGGATGTGCTGCTGTTTTACCGGCAGCTTCATAATAGCTGCATGCAGCTCCTCCGCAGTAATCCGATTCAGTACATCTTCCTCGATCGACGCCTTTTCATCCGCATATTCAAAGGCATAGTCATCGTGTTCTATGCTGTCGACTATGTATTTCTGCTTTGTTTGACGTCGGCGCAAGGCATCAATACTTTTCCTTCTAATACACATAACGAGGAAGTTGCGCAAGTTGCAACACTCAACTTCACGGAATTTTTCGATGTGGGAAATTGCGTATGTAAAGAAATCCTGCACAACGTCCTCCGCATCATGGCGGTTGTGCACGATCCCGTTTGCTTCTCGCAAAAGCAGTTGGTAATGCTGATTGTAAAGACCGATCAGAAATGCGCGATCATCTTCTGACTCGATCGTTTGAAGCAACAGTAGCAGCATTCATTATCCTTTCTTCGGGAATATTGTAATACGTTTCCGAGAATTGTCAATTCTGCGAAGGGACTCCCTTGGGTTTTCGTATCTTCCAAACAGCCCTTCACTAAATACAACAATCGAAAACCCGAATATGCAACATGGTTTTACATATATTGACACCGCAGAACAGCATTTTCCCTTCCGAGAGGAAAATATATTTTCTAGGGTTGAAGGAGATCTTATGTGTTTTCTTACCCCTTCTTGTACATCAAATCTTTCGTCAGCTCAGTTTCCAGTTCCTCCAATGTGATCTTGCCCTCCAGGCAGGCGTCGCGCAGGTCCATGGCTTTTGCGGACCAAAGGGCAAAGTCCTCTTTGGTCATGTGACCGTTGCGGATACGGGCGTGGTGCGTTTTATACGCTCGCTGAAAGATCTGCAGCGCAGGGCTGTCCTTAACCCGACGCGCAAAAGTGTTGCGAGCCCCCACCTCCTTGCAGGTCTTGTCTGTTTCGCCCGGGGCAAGGTTATCGCAGTATTCGACCTCGTATCCGCCGCGCGGCATGAAGAATCTTCCGCAGTTGGCGCAGCAGCGCGGAACGCGGTTTTCCAGCAAACCGGTCATCAGCTCCGTGTAAAGAAATGCTCCGGGGGAGCTGTATTCCGTTTCCCGATAGATTTTACCGTCCTCTCCGAGTGCGTAGATTGCTGTCATTTGACCGCCGTAATTTAACTGCAACGGACTATCAAGAATCCAATCCCTTTGAAACAACCTCTTCAAAGCAGCTTGCTTATCTCCGCTTTGGTATTCCTTCAGGAAGGGTTTGTAAAGCTTTTTAACCCGTAAGAATTCATCTATCAGCGTTTCAAATTTATCCCTGTTTGCTCGAATCTCATCGTTGAAAGCATAGATCCTGTCATGATTCTTAAACTGATACTGCGGTTCAAAAATGGCTTCGGACATTTCAAAATGCGGAGAAGAGTCTTCCTCCAACGGTTGAGGACTTCCGTCATCTTCCTCGTCCTCAATGGGTTCGTCATATCCACGCAGAAGCATTTCGTTTCTATCCATAATATCATGCAGCTCACCTGCAGCATGTGTAAAGTCGCGTTCCGGAACACCGGCATATAATGGTTGTTTCTTTAGAAAAGAAAGGAGCTGCTGTTGTTTGCGAAACGCTTTCTCCAAGTGTTTTCCATAGTTGCCTAAGTTTTGATAATTAATGAGCAGTTCAAAGCTGGCACGCCCAAGCTCCATGCGCAGTTTCTCAAGCTTTGACATGTCCATATTCAAGTAGTATGTCAGCATCTCCCCTCGTTCAAAGGGCGGAGCATCCACGCCGCTCAGCCAAATCTGTTGATCCCGTTCTCTCACCTTAAAAGGCACCATACGATTTCCCTCCCGAAATAGAATATCATGTTTTACAATTTAGATAATATCTAATTCATTATAAATTACCTATTGCCAAATGTAAAGAGGTTCGCTATAATTTCCGTTAGAAAATAATAAATCTATCTAAATTACCTAATTTAGGAGGATAAAAGAATGTAGTACGAAGCACCTTGACAACTTCATATCGTTCTGCCGCCGAGGATACGGCAAACAACCGGGCAGAAATGCAAGGTCGCGGGCACAGCCCGCTGCGGAAACGCGGTGCAAAGCAGCGCAGGAAC
>ERZ842401.3843-NODE-3843-length-18187-cov-5.298037_pt1 | contig 18187 bp, 14 predicted proteins | sample MGYA00521270_ERZ842401 | MGnify/ENA primary metagenome ERZ842401 (study PRJEB31892, sample SAMEA3878208) | bioreactor metagenome | biome: Moose rumen | place: Sweden | collected 2011-10 | study: EMG produced TPA metagenomics assembly of the PRJEB12797 data set...
AAGCCATCCGAATAACAATATCTTCAAAAAATGCCACTTTTTAAAGTGGACTCAACCTTCAAGTTTATAAAGTTTTATGACTTTATAAACTTGAGTCATTTATTGTGTTACGTCAAAAGTTATGGCATTGCCCACGCAAGCATTGGGCATTTGAATGTGCAGCATAGCGCAGATGGTGGGTGCGAGGTCCACGATGCGGGTGGGCTTGGTGGTCTCGCCGTGAGGCACATGCCACCCCATGAGCACCAGTGGGATGTGGCTATCGTAGGGGTTCCATGAGCCATGCGAGGTGCCTTTATAGTCGCTCTTCACCTTGAATGGCAGGTAGCCGGCTTGTGTCATCACCACGATGTCGCCACTGCGGCCGCGGTGGTAGCCGTTGATGAGTCGCTCTTTGAGGACATCGGGGATGCTGGCTTCCTGGATTTTCTCATAATCGACGGCGAGTACCAAATCTTCCTCTTTGCTCAAGACATCGAGGGCGGCTTTCTTTACTAGTTGCACATCGACACCCACGCTGTCGATTTTGCTGTGGTCGAGGTAGATGCGGTAGTCATAGATGGCTTGGATGGCATCGGGCACGCCGCACTCGCTGTAGATTTCCTCATTCATCTTAGTGCGTGCTGCTCTTGCGTCCCATCCGCCGGCGGGCTGATCGTGCTCCTTCATGAAGTTGGGGTTATGGGCGGCACCGTGGTCGGCGCTGAGGAAGAGCAGGTAGTTGCCGCGCCCCACTTGCCTGTCGAGTTCCTTAAAGAAGTGCGCAAGCTCCTTGTCGAGCTGCATATACACCTCATAGTTCTCCTGGCCGCGGGTGCTGTAGGTGTGCCCTATGGCGTCGGTCGAAGACACGCTCACGCATAGCATGTCGGTGTATTTTCCGCGTCCCAGCTTCTCGTTCTCAAGGATTGCCTCCGCCATGCGGAAAGTGTAGGTCACCCCCTCATTGCTGGTGTTGAGGTCGTGCTTGGGCTCGGTGCTGTACTTATGGTTGAACTTCTCCACCCAGTTGGGTAGGCGGTCCATGTAGTAGGTGCTGGTGACAAAGTGCCCCACGTTGCTGTCCCACCAGTAGGCAGCATCGGCGCTGTGCCCGGCGGGGAGGATGGCGGCGCGCGGCTTGATGGCGACGCCATAGACTTTGCACTCGAAGTCGAAAGCCTGCTTCAGCTCGTCGCCAATGGTGGTGGCACGCAGGTTGCGCGGCGAGTTCATACCCACACTACTGTCGGTGCCCACGCCTTCCACGCTCTTGTCGTCGGTGCTCGACACGGGTTTGCCGTCAATCATGAAGCCGTTGCCGGCGATGCCGTGGAAGAACGGCACCGAGCCGGTATAGAGACTCGTGTGGCCAATGGCGGTGACGGTAGGCACATAGTTTATCATCGTGTTCTCACAGCTGTAGCCCTCGCTGAGCAGCCGCCTGATACCGTCAGGACCATAGTCCTCATAGTAGTAATAGAGGTAGTCCCATCTCATTTGATCGACTACAACGCCCACCACCAGTTTGGGTCGGTCGATGCGTGACTGCGCCATAGCACCTAATACCATGAAGCACACGGCAATAATTATAAAAAGACGTTTCATTTTTAAAGTTTAGAGTTTAGGGTTGAGAGCACCTTTGGCGCAAGGAAGGTGGAAAGAGGAAAGGTTGTTTCTTTGTTTGTTCCTCGTTCCACCATCTTCCAACAAACACAATTAGAACACCCTTTGGCCTCCGTTACGCAGTCGCTCGTATTCGTAGTCTCTGTGAGAGTCATTTTGGGGTTGCTGTTGCTGCTTTTGTGTCTGTTGCTTTTGTGTCTGTTGCTGTTTGTTTTGTATTTGCTTTTGCGGTGTTGTGGTCTTCTTGGGTGTGGCGGGTTGCTGGGGCTTTGGTGCGGCTGGAGCTGGCTCGGGAGCCACTTCAGGAGCTGTGGGCTGAGGCTCAAACTCGTCTTCTTCGGGTTCGTTTGGGTCCTTGCTTGGCGTTGAGACCTCATTCTCATAATTATAATAATCGTCATCATCATTAGAGACACTCACTTCATCGCTCTCCTCGTCACTGTCGCCATCTTCGTCGCTGTCGCTGTCGTCGGAATGCTTGTTTTTATCTTTGCTCTTGAACCATTTCTTGGCAAAATCGAGGTGACCCTGATCCCAAGCCCAATAACCACCACCGCCGAGTGCTGCCAGCAGAGCTATGATGATGACCCAAATCCAAGGGAATTTCTTTTTCTTCCTTTCCTCTTGATAGTCAGGGGCTATAGGGGTAGGCTCAGCAGTATTGGCATCGCTTGCCGGTGCGCCAATGCCAGGCACTGTTCTCGCTTCGTCGCTGATGGCACCGGCTGCGTTAGCGGCTGCCACAGTTGCAGCATCGGGTCTTGGTGTAGGCGCAGGTTCTGGCACTGGAGCGGGTTCAGGCTTTGGCATTGGAGAGGGTTCAGACTTTGGCATTAGAGAGGGTTCAGGCTCAGCTAACGGTTCGGGTATTATCACCTTTGCCGGCTCGGGTTCCGGTTCGGGAATAAGCACCGTTGCTTCGCCAGGTTTAGGAAGAGGATCGGGTTCAGGTATAAATTCTGCAGCTTTGTCGGTAGCTGCCGGCATCTGTGGAGCTTGTGGCATATCCGGCATTTGTGACATTTGCGGTGCCTGTGGCATCGGTGGCATCTGTGGTGGTTGTGGAGCCTGAGGTGCTTGTGGCATTTCAGGCATCTGTGGCATTTCAGGCATCTGTGGAGCCTGTGGCATTGGCGGCATGCTTGGTGGCGCAGCCGAGGCTTGCGGCATGGGCGGCATGCCTGGTGCTGCTACCGGTGTTCCGCAAAACACACATTGATTACTGCCGGGAGGCACTATGTTTCCGCAATTGGGGCATTTGATAGGTTCCATTTTCTTAAGTTTTAAATATTGAGTTTTAAGTATTGATTTTGCACTGCGGCGTGGTTCTTGGTCGTTTCTCGTTGCACGTTCCTCATGTCGCAGGAGTAATTTGCAAAATTGCGAAAAATATTTGAAATTCCAAAAAAAATGCGCATGAAATATTATTTTAATTATTTTTTTTCTTTTTATATGGGTTTTGGAGTAATTAGGTGAAAAATTTTATCTAAATTTGCAGATTATGAAAAACGATTTTAAAAATTGACAATAAAATATACTTATGAAGTTTAAGACCGCTTTCTTAATATGCGCTGTCACGGCTCCGGCATCGATGCTGGCACAACCGAGTGTTGTGGAGTACAGTAGCGACGCCTTCATCAACCGTGCTACACTATTGCAGGAGATGCGCAACTATGTTGGTTCGAGCCACCAGCTGTGGTTTCACAACAGCAGCCTCACTCCCACTTGGAACAACGAAGTAGAGGCCGAGTACATGATGGCGTTGAACGAGATGGAGCTTGGCAATCCGTCGAGCCTGACGATGCTCGAGGAGTTTATCGAGAATCATCCCGCCGAGCCGCTGGCACTGGCCGCCCGTGCCAAAGTGGGTGACTACTATTTCTATCATGGCGACTTTGCGCAGGCACGCGAGTGCTATGAGCAGGTGCGCGAGAAAGCACTCGACGACGATTACGACGAGAGTGTACTCTACCGCAAGGCCTATTGCGACCTGATGCTCCGCGACTACCAGGAGGCCAAAACGATTTACGACAAGCTCTCAAGCACCAAGCAGTATGGCACTGCGTCAACGTTCTTTAAGGGCTACATTGAATATGCCTACGGCCAGTATGATAAGGCTATGGAGTATTTTGAGCAGGTTGACCGCACCGGCGACTTGGGCTATCAGGCTCAATACTACATGTGCCAAATCATGTACAAGCAAGGCAACTACAACAACGCTGTGAAGCTTGGTGAGTCGCTCATCGAAGACGATGCCAACGACTACTTCAGTGCCGAGATGAACCGCGTGGTGGGCGAGAGCTACTACCGCCTAGGCAGCTATGCCAAGGCGGCCCCCTATCTTAGCCGCTTCCTGGAGCTCAGCGACGAGGAGAACGAGGAGCGTCGCCCTGCCGCCTACATGCTAGGCGTGATAGACTACGGCAACCGCGACTATAAGGGCGCTATCGAGACGATGGCCGAGGTCACAGGTGTTGACGACGCACTGGCGCAGAGCGCCTATCTCTACATTGGTCAAAGCCGTCTCAAGTGCAGCGACTACAACGGAGCCTCGATGGCCTTTGAGCGCGCCGCTAGTATGAATTGGGACAACAATGTGCGCGAGACGGCGTTCTACAACTATGCTATCAGCCAGAGTCAGGGAGGCCGCACGCCATTCAACAACTCCATCGACATGTTTGAGCAGTTCCTCAATGAATACCCCAATTCCAGCTACTACAGCAATGTGGAGAACTACCTCATCGACGCTTACACCACCACCGGCGACTACGACCGCGCCCTGCGCAGCATCGCCAACATCAACAACCCTAGCGACAAGGTGCTCAAGGCCAAGCAGAGCGTGCTCTACCGCAAGGGCGTGCAGCAGCTGCGCAACAATAAGCCGAGCAATGCCTTAAACAGCCTCCAGGAGGCCGTTGACATGGGTAAGAAGGACAGCGAGATCTATAACAACAGTAAGCTGTGGCTTGCCGAGGCGCAATATCAGCTCGGCGACTACAAGAGTGCCGCTGCCAATCAGCAGGACTTCATCAATGCGGCATCGACGAGCGACCCCAACTACGGTCTGGCACTCTATAACGCCGGCTCCTCGCTTTTCAACCAGCAGGAATACACCAAGGCGATAGGCTATTTTGAGAAAGCCATCGAGACCAACTCCCTGAGCCGCGACATGACCGCCGAGGCCTACAACCGCATTGGCGATGCCTATTACTATGGCAAGAACTTCAATGCCGCTGTCGAGAACTACACCAAGGCCTCACGAGGCGATGTGGATGCCTCGTCGGAGTATGCCATCTTGCGCAAGGCAATCATCGCCGGCGACATGAGCCAGTATGACTCCAAGGTTCAGCAACTCGATGAGCTGATTGCCAACTATCCCAACTCAAGCAAGGTACCCGAGGCAATGCTCGAGAAAGGCAACGCTCTCATTCTCAAGGGTGATGTGGCAAGTGCTGTCAACACCTACTCGAAGCTCATTGCCAAGTTCCCCAACCAGCCCGAGGCGCGTGAGGCGATGCTCAAGATGGCGATTGCCGAGAAGTCGCGCAAGAACGACGACAAGGCCATTGCCACTTACTGGAACGTGATAGAGACCTATCCCGCCAGCGAGGAGGCAAAGATTGCCGCCGAAGACCTCAAAGTGATCTATGCCGAGCGCGACGACCTCATGGCTTTCAGCTCTCGCCTAAACAGCATCCCTGGAGGACCGAAAATCGATGTCAAGAAAATTGAGAAGGCTGCATTCGACGCTGCCGAGATATACTTTATCGACCACAATAGTATCTCCAAACTTGAGAACTACCTGAGAGACTACCCCGATGGAGCTTATACGAATGAAGCGAAATACTACATCGGCTATTACTATTACACCAAGAATGACTACAACAGTGCTATGGAAGCCCTCTCCGAAGCTCTCGACGGCAATGAGGACGCCGCCTTCGCGCAGCGCGCCATGGCCCTCAAGGCAGCATTGCTAATGCAGAACGACAACCCCGAGGAAGCTTACACCATCTATGAGATATGGGCCGAGAAAGCCACCAACACCGACAACCTCTCGCAGGCACTGCTCGGCATGGTACGCTCAGCGAGTCAGGCGCAGCAGTGGAGAGACGTGGTGAGCAGTGCCAATGAACTGCTGACCTACAACAACACCCTAAATGCCGAGCTCGAGCAGGAAGTGACGCTCTGCCGCGCTCTAGCCTATAGCAATCTGGGTAAGCAGAGCGAAGCGATGAACGACTTGCGTGAGCTGGCTGCCAACACCCAGAGCGAGGCTGGCGCACAGGCTGCTTACGAGTTGGCGAAGATGCAGTTTGACAACGGCGACATCGACGATGCCGAAGACACCCTCACCGCTCTCAACAACAGCGACACGCCTCACTACTACTGGCTTGCCAAGGGCTTCATCTTGCTGTGCGACATTTTTGAGTATCAAGGCAAGACACAAGATGCTATTGACTATCTCAAGACTCTAAAGACCAACTATCCCGGCACCGAGAACGAGATATTCAACGAGATTGACGCTCGCCTCAAGAAGTTGCAGAAGAGTAAGAAATAATCGTCATTAACTTATAATTAAGATACTTAAAGATTTCTATAACAGATATGGATAAAAAGATGAAATATGCGTGCCTGGCAATGGCTATGATTTTGAGCAATGTGGCGATGGCTCAAAACAGCAACCAAAACAAGACCGACCTCAATAAGAACATAACACTAGAGAGGGAGTTTGACCCGGTGAAGAAAACCGTGGTCAAGAAGACAGTGCTTCCAAAAGAAGTCAAGAAAGTGGAGAAAGAGACCGTGGCACCGCAGTTCAGCGATTGGGCAGTGCCCACTCTCGTGCCAGTGGAGATTCCCACCATGGAGCCTTACGGCTACCGCACTCGCCACAATTTTTCCAATCAGCGGGGTTATCTCTTCCTGGGCGGAGGCACAAGCCTCAACCTCGTGGCGGGGGCAGGATACCGAGCTATCGACAAGACCAACGAGAAACTTAGCGTGTGGATGCTTCACAACAGCACCTGGGTGGGCAAGAACACAACTAAACTCATAGAGCAGCCGTCACAGCGACAGAAACAGCGCTTCAACGACAACATTGTGGGTGCCAACTGGATGAAAGAACTTGATGCCGGCACTTTGGGAATTGACGGACAGCTGCACTTCGACAGCTACAACTTCTATGGCGGCTTCAGCGATTACCTAAAAGACCACAAGACCGCGTTCTTCGAGGCTCGCGCCGACGGTAAATGGCAGAGCGAGCTCAACATTAATGGCGACAAGCTCGAGTATGAGGCCAATGCCACCCTCGACTATGCCGGCTATGACAAGTCGCACCTCGAGGGTATCGACGGCAGCAAGGAGTTCTGGCTCAATGCCTCGGTGGAGAGTGGATATGAGATTGACAAGATAGGTGACGTGGGACTGCTCTTCGCTGCCGACATCATGAATCTGCGTCGTCACAATGAGTTCACCAACAAGGCTAACGACAAGACTTATGCCATGCTCACCCTCTCACCTTATTATATGTATGAGAACGACATCTTCAAGGCAAAAGCAGGTCTTAACCTGAATATCTCGTTCAACGATGGCGCTGCACTCCGCCTCTCGCCTAATGTGGACCTCAACTTCAAGATCACTAAGGGCGTTAACCTCTTTGTGCTTGCCGAGGGCGGAAAGACAATAAATCACTTGGGCGATATGCACAACGATTACCGCTACAACGACCCACTGGCGCAGTATGGCAACACATATATCCCCTTTGACGGACGCATTGGCGTGAACGTGGGACCTTTTGTGGGCTTCAGCGCAAAGGTCTATGCCGGCTATGGCTTCGAGACTGGATGTCTCGACCCAGTGGTGCCTGCAGCCTATAGTGGCATCTACAAGGACCTTTATGCCGAGATGCCCCGTCCCGATGGCAACACCCCCTATTTCGACGCAAACCAGTATGCCGCCACCATCTACAAGATGACCAAGTGGCAGGGCTGGCACATGGGCGTGGAACTTGCCTATAAATACCGCTCGCTTGCCGAGGCCAAGGTGAAGTTTGCCTACGCTCCTCAAGGCGATGAGGATTATGTTGACGGAATGCGCTACAAGGGTTATTCTCTTGGCAACGACGGGGCTTCCACCCTGTTTAATCTCAATGTCTCGGTGTGGCCCATCAAGCCGTTGATGTTAACTCTCGGCTTTGACTACCGCGGCAACCGCTCGGCGCTCTCTCGTGAGTGGGTATATCCCGTTATCGACGATGAGACCGGCGAGACCTTAGTTGAGGGTAACTACTATAAATATGGGTCTATCGACATGAAAGATGTCGCCAACCTCTATGTGAGCGCGCGCTACAACTTCAGCCACATCTTCTCGGTGTGGGCACAGGCCAACAACCTGCTGTGCAAGCAGTGGGACGTGCTACCGGGTCAAGGTGCACAAAAGATAGGCCTCATGGGAGGCATATCGCTGAACTTCTAAGAGAACTATACATTGATAATGGCTGTGAAAGGTATTATCACAGCCATTGTTTTTTAGTTTTTACCATGAGGAATATAAGACATGCCACAGCCCATGACTTGGAGCGCATCATGCAGGTGCTGGCGGCTGCCAAGCGGGTGATGCGCAATGCGGGAAACGCCAACCAATGGATTAATGGTTATCCCGATGAGGCTGCTATCCTTGGCGACATGGAGCGTGGTGGGGCGATGGTGGTGGAAGATGACGGTGTGGTGGTGGCTTATTTTGCTTTCCTGCCGTCGCCTGAACCAACCTACGCTGTCATCTATAATGGCTCATGGCTTGATGACACTCTGCCCTATCATGTGGTGCACCGCATGGGGGCAGTGCCCGAGGCAAGGGGCATCTTCGCCAGTGCCATGGACTACTGCTTTGCCGCCGATCCCAACATTCGCGTCGATACCCACCGCGACAACAAAATCATGCAGCACCTCTTTGAAAAACATGGCTTCACCTACTGCGGCATCATCTACCTCGCCAACGGCGACGAGCGCCTCGCCTACCAGAAAAATACAATGCATAATCCGTTGTGAATTAAGCATTGGCTTGACGACCCTTATACCTTCTTTTACCTGACGTTTCTGCACAGCCGCAATATCCCCGACGAGCATCTATGGAATTTCGGGCATCCTCACGCAAGTGAGTTCGTGGAACAACGTGGAAGACGACAACCGTGAGCATATCGACCTTGTTATCGACCGACAGGACCAAGTGATAAACATTTGCGAAATGAAATACTCACGTGCCCAATACGTTATTTCCAAGCAATATGTTAACCATTTGAATGAGCGCTTGGAGACCTTTAGGAGAGTGACAGGCACCAGCAAAGCGTTGCACTTGATTATGGTATAACCTACAGACTTAAGCAAAACAAATATAGTGGCATGATTCAAAGCGAAGTGACAATGGATGACTTCTTTGGATAACAGCCTGTTAACTCTAGAAATCCAATTTATTCATCGTCCGTAAGTGGGTTGAAAAACATAGTTACGGATGACTTAATTTTAAAATACCCCGTCCGTAAGTGAATCAAGTGTAGCTCGGCAAACCAGCGAGCAACGCGAGCGGCACAACTGGCGCAGCGGCTATCTCTTCGAGTATCGCCACCCCACGTAGAGGTTGCGGGAGAAGATTAGGATTGAGACGCTCTGGCCTAGCATGAGGATTGGGTCGAGGCGGATGATGCCGTAGATGAGGGTGAGGGAGGCACCCACCACGCTGATGAGCCAGAACACTGGTGGCAGGCATGACTCGTGGCGCTTGACGGAATATGCCACTTGGTAGGCATATCGCGAGAGGAAGATGAGTTGGGCGCAGGTTCCGTAAATCATCAGCCACAGCGGGTTCTCGGGGTTGTGGATGAAGCGGTCCACGAGGTGCGGCGCATTGATGGCGGTGAACACCAGAGCGATGACCGGCACGCAGTAGAGCACTATCCTTATGGGCAGGGGGATTCTGCGCCACGCCCCTTTATAGTCGAGGTTGAGCACATACACATAGAATGAGAGCATCTGCCCGACGAGGATTACGATGTCCTCGCGCAGCCATCCGTAGGTGAGCATGAAGCAGCATCCAGCGAGGCTGAACGCCCAGTAGCCGGTGGGCGATACCACGCGTTTGAGTCGCTCAGTCATCACCCATTGCACCAGCTGCCTCGCGCCATAGCACAGCTGCGACATGAGTCCTATGAAGAATGTAAAAGTAAACATTTGTGTGCAAAATTACAAAAAATAACGCTGTCACTGCTCGTTTTGTGCAATTTTGATTACCTTTGTGCCAAAATTCTCGAGTTTTGAAACTTGAGGATTAGTGATGAAAGATTAGAGATTAATCTTCAAGTCATCTGGAATATTTTTTCTATTTTGTGTAATTTTTTTGAGAATTGTGCGTCTAACTCAAAAAAAGCAACAATAAGAATAACGAACTTGAAAAATAGCTATTATGAATTTTATTGACGTAAATGGTGTGGTGAAGCAGTATGACGGGCACTTGGCGCTCGACCATGTGGATCTTCATGTGCCGCAGGGTGCCATCTATGGACTGCTCGGACCTAACGGCGCCGGCAAGACTTCGCTCATACGCATCATCAACCGCATCACGCGTGCCGACAGTGGCACAGTGCTGCTTAACGGCCGCGAAATGGTGCAGGAGGACATCGCCAACATCGGCTACCTGCCCGAGGAGCGCGGGCTTTATAAGAAGATTAAAGTCGCCGACGAGATAGTTTATCTGGCTCGTCTCAAGGGTATGCCTAAGCCGCTTGCCGTGAGCGAGATGGAGAAGTGGCTGGAACGCTTCGACCTCACCGAGTGGCGCAACCGCAAGGTGGAGGAGCTGTCGAAGGGTATGCAGCAAAAGGTGCAGTTCATCACCACGGTGATCCACCGTCCGCAGCTGCTCATCTTCGACGAGCCCTTCTCGGGCTTTGACCCCGTGAACGCCGAGCAGCTCAAACGAGAGATAATCCAGCTGCGCGACGAGGGCTCCACGATTCTGTTCTCTACCCACAACATGGCGAGCGTGGAGGAGATATGCGAGCAAATCACGCTCATCAACCACTCGCGCGTGGTGCTGGAGGGCAAGGTCGCCGACATCAAGCGGCAACACAAGAAGAACCTCTTTGTGGTGAACGTGGCAGGCGAGGAGAAGGTGGAGCCGAAGAATGGTCTCTTTGAGGTGGTGCCTAACGACGATGTTAACGGCACACTCATCAAACTGGCTACAGGTGCCACCCTGCACGACGCCATAGCTCACCTCAATGAGCATCACACCCTCACCGGCATTACCGAGAAGCTCCCGAGCATGCACGAGATATTCATCGAGACAGTGCAAAATAATGCATAATGCGTATTCAGCTAACAAGCTGACAAGGAACAAGCCGACAAGGCAATGGCATTAAGTGTTAAGTGTTAAGTGTTAAGTGTCAAGTGTTAAGTGTTAAATGCTTCTCGAACGATAACCAATAACCGATAAAGTAGTTTCTAGTCGTTTCTGGTCGTATGACTTAACACTTGCCTCGTTCGCTCGTCAGCTAAAAACGATAAACTTTAAACCGCGCCGCAGGCGCCTGAAAATAATGAATAAACTAAAACTTATAATCCAGCATGAGTATATGACGATAGTGGGCAAGAAGTCGTTCATTATCATGACTATATTGATACCATTCTTGCTTATTTTGCTGTTGTTTGTACCCATATTGATGAAGTATATCAACGACAAGACCGACTCGTCGCAGATACGCATCGCGGTGGTTGACCGCAGCCGCAACTATGGCGGCGCGTTCAAAGACAATGGCCGCTACCGCTTTGAGCTGCTGCAGGGCGACTCGATGGACAAACCTTTTGACACCTACAAGAAAGCGTCGGGGAGAATCGACGCGATAATGGTTATTCCTGAGGATGTCCTGGAGCGTCAGCAGGTGGACCTCTTCAGCGAGAAGACGCTCGACGAGAGCACGATGATGTATCTCAACCAATGCCTTACCGACACGCTCAGCAAGGCTAAGATAGCATCGTTCCACGACCCCGACCTCTCCGATAAGATAGCGCAGTCGCAGGTGAATGCCACCATCAAGTCGAAGAAGTGGAACGAAAACGGCGAGGAGCAGGAGCAGAGCGCCACGATAGCCTCGATAATTGGCTTGGTACTGGCGTTCCTGACCTATACCTTTGTCCTCTCCTACGGCGCAATGATTATGAACAGCGTGGTGGAGGAGAAGACCAACCGCATCGTCGAGGTGATAGTGAGCAGCTGCAAGCCCATGGAGCTGATGATGGGAAAAATCATTGGCGTGGGACTTGTGGGGCTCACACAGTTTGCCATTTGGGTAGTGCTGATGGGCATCGCCATGGGCGTGCTGGGCTTTATGGGAATAGGCGGTGATGTTTCGTCCTCTCCCGAGACGATGGGCATGAACATGCCCGAGGCCGATAGCACTGTTGCGAGCATGATGTCGGCATTTGCCAGCATCAACTGGCTCTCGCTGTTGGGCAACTTCGTTCTCTACTTTATTGGCGGATACCTGCTTTATTCGTCGCTCTTCGCTGGCTTCGGCTCGGCGGTCGATCAGGCGAGTGACAGTTCGCAGTTCACCATGCCCATCATCCTCATTATGATGGTCGCTCTCTATGCCGGCATAGGCTGCATGAGCAATCCCAACGGACCCATGGCGGTGTGGTGCTCAATAATTCCGTTCACCTCTCCTGTGGTGATGATGGTGCGCTTGCCGTTCGACGTGCCCTGGTGGCAGCTGCTGCTGAGCATCGTGCTGCTCTTCGCCACCGCCCTGCTGTGCATCTGGATCTCGGCGCGCATCTACCGCACCGGCATCCTCCTCTACGGCAAGAAACGCTCCTTCAAGGAGATTGTGAAGTGGATTAAGTAACTTTTTTAACTTTTTGTAAAAAAATACAGGGGAGTGTGCACTCCCCTGATTTTTCTATTTATAAGTCTGTAAATTCCCAAAAGGTAGCAACTTTTTCGGAATGAAATCCCAAAAATCGGAAACTTTTTTGGAATATCATAGCAGGAACCAATCAATATTGTTAGGGTTAATCACTGAGAAGTTGTCACTATATTCCTTAGCAAATGAGTTGGGGATAGTTGCATTTTTGTTTGGATTCCATTTAAATTCAAACGCTGAAATCTTCCCGTCGGCTTCTTCAATGTAATCTATTTCTTGCTGTTCTTTGTTGCGCCAGAACCATGTGTTGCAGTATGCTTTCTCGTATGCGTTCTTTTTCATTCTCTCGGCGATTGCGAAGTTTTCCCATAGCGCACCAATCTCGTTTGGCATTCTGTTTTCAATCAAGGAGTAGTTCCCAAGGATAGCATTGCGGATGCCGTTGTCGTAAAAATATATTTTTCGGCTTTTCTTCAGTTCGTTTCTCAGATTTCTTGAGAATGATGTTAGCCTGAAAATAATGTAGCACTTTTCAAGAAGGCTGATATATTTCTCAACTGTTTTCGAGTCAAGTCCTATTTGTTGTCCAAGCTCGTTATACGACACTTGTGACCCAATTTGTAACGCTAGGCATTGCAGCAATCTGACAAGCTGTTCTGATTTCTGGATTTTGTCAAACGACAGAATGTCTTTGAATAAATAGCTGCTGGCTAAATTTTGGAGAATTTCTTTTTCGTTACCCGCATTGACTACCACATCGGGATAGTAACCAAATATCATGCGATGCTTGAGAAGCCTTTTCTCCTCTAGCAGACTCGTGTGCGAAACCATTTCTCCGAATGAAAGGGGAAACATTTGATACTCAAATTTACGACCAGTAAGAGGTTCATTGATTTTGTTGGAGAGCTCAAACGACGAACTGCCAGTGACCACCACTTGCACATTGGGCATATTGTCAATCATCAACTTGAGATTTATGCCTATGTCGCTGATTCTTTGAGCCTCATCAATCACTACATAACGATGGTTGCCAATCACGGCTTTGAGACTTGTAGATGTGGCATTGTCAAACATTGACCGCATGTCTTGCTCGTCACCATTAATCCAATAAATGTCTTGGTCATTGCCAAATAATGTCTTCAACAGTGTGGACTTGCCAACTTGTCTAGATCCCAAAATTATGACTGCTTTACGTTTATTCAGGGCACCAGTCACTATGCTTTCTAACTTCCGTGGTATCATAATAGAAAATTTATTTGCCGCAAAGATAAGCTTATTCCGAGAAAGCTGCAACTTTTTCGGAATGAAATCCCAAAAATTGGCAACTTTTTCGGAATTTACGAAGAAAACGACAAACGCTATTTGTGTTAATTCGTGAAATTAGTGGTTGGTTGTAGCTGTTTTGGGAATTTATTGCTAATTTTGCAGAAAAATAATCGTAAATCACATGAATATGATGAAGAAAGCATTATTATTTTTGGCAATAATTAGTGTTTCTATGGCTGCTTTTGCGCAACACAGGCCGCATCGTGGTGCTTATCATGGACCTCGTCCTCCTCACAAGGAGCGTCAGCATGGCATGGACTGCAGTGCCATTCCCACGGCTCCAGAGTTCTTGAAGAAGGGCGACACCATCGCCATCCTCTCGCCGTCGAGTGTGCCCACCGACCTGAGCATCATCGACAAGGGCAAAGCCGTGCTGCAAGGATGGGGATTTAAGACCGTGGAGGGAAAATATGCGCGGACCAACTACCACACCTACGCCGGCACGCCCGAGCAGCGTGCGAGCGACATCTTGTGGGCACTTCGTGACCCGAGCATCAAGGCGATAGTGTGCTCTCGCGGCGGCTACGGCTCTGCCAACGTGCTGAATCTGCTGCCAGTCGATACCCTCAAGAAATACCCCAAATGGATAGTGGGCTACAGCGACATCACTGGCTACCTGAGCGCCGAGGTGCGTGCGGGAAACATGGCGATTCATGGCAATATGTGCGGACGCCTTGCTGAGACAGGCGGCACTGACCAGCCAAGCCTCTATCTGCGAGATATGCTGATGGGCAAATTGCCAAAATATGAGGTACCCGGCAACGAGTACAACAAGCCTGGCACGGCGAGCGGCATCCTGATTGGCGGCAATATGTGTGTGTATGGCGACATCGCCGACACGCCTTTCGACTTCCTCGACCGCTCGTTTGTCAACGGCCGCGACATCATCCTCTTCATTGAGGAGGTGGAGGAGCCTTATTCACGCATCGACCGTATGTTCCAGCACCTTATTTTGCGTGGGGCGATGGATAAGATAAAAGCGTTGGTGGTAGGTCGCTTCGACGGTTGCCCCACGTCTCGTGGCTACAAATCGGTGTTTGAGTTTATCGACGAATATATGAAACCCTATAACATTCCTGTGTGCTACGACTTCCCCACCGGCCACGACGAGAGCTGGAACTATCCCCTCATCGAAGGCTGCCCCGTCACCCTCGACGTGACCAAAGACAAAGTGACGATGGAATTCAATGTTAAGTGATAAGGGTTAAGTTTTAAGTGTTAAGTGTTAAGTGAGCCCTTCGGACTGAATATCAAGTGGGCTAAAGTGCCAAAAAAAATCGTACTTTAGCCCACTTGATGTTGTTTTTTACAAAAAAATATGTACCTTTGCATTTAGAATTCAATTTTAGAATTATCCTTTAAAATGTGCTCCCATGAAACTGATAGCGCGCGACAGAGAGATTGAGAATCTCACTCAATACTACAACAGTAAGCAAAGCGAGTTTGTCGCATTGTATGGACGTAGGCGTGTGGGAAAGACTTTCCTCATTCGCAATTATTTTAACGACCAATTTGCTTTTTTTGTCACAGGAATCATAGAGGGCAATAAAAAAGAGCAAATGACTGTGTTCCATCAGGCGTTAACTCAATATGGTTATACTGGTGATGCAGCAAATAACTGGCTGGAGGCTTTTGCTCAACTTGCACAGTTGCTGAAACAAAAGAAGCGCACTACAAAAAAACGCTTGGTAGTGTTTATTGATGAACTTCCATGCTTTGACACAAAAAATTCAGGTTTTGTGAGAGCGCTTGGACACTTTTGGAACACAACGGGTGTTGCAATGGACCGCTTAATGCTAATTGTTTGTGGCTCAGCAACGTCATGGATGATTAATAAAGTAGTAAATAATCATGGCGGGCTGCATAACCGCATAACACACACGATGCATTTGAAGCCTTTCACTTTATTCCAGACAGAGCAATATGTGCGAGCCAAACGAAGCACCTGGGACAGAATGTCGATACTTCAAATGTATATGGCTCTTGGTGGAATACCTTTTTATCTGAGCAAGATAGATTTTGATCAAAGTGCTACAGATAATATTGATAGACTGCTTTTTGCTGAAAATGGTGATTTTAGAAATGAGTATCATCGTTTATTCCAATCTCTTTATCGTCATCCCGAGGTTTATATGGATGTCATTAGGTTATTGTCAGATAACAAAAAAGGTCTCACACGCAAGCAAATAGCCGACATCCTGAGCATTCCCAACAACGGTCATTTGAGTCAGGTGTTAAGCGACTTGGCACATTGTGATTTTATTAGGGCCTATGGCAATGGCAAGAAACTCAACCAAATGATTTATCAGGTGATAGATTTTTACACTTTGTTCTATAACCAATTTCTTGCAAAGCGTATCACTGACCAGCATTATTGGCGCAATCATCTTGGCACACCCAAACAAAATACCTGGTATGGGTTCACATTTGAACGAGTGTGCCAATGTCATATTAATCAAATTATTCGTGCTCTACATCTAGATTCCATTCATGTTGAATACTACTCTTGGAGAAGCAGGGAATCAACTCCAGGTGCGCAAATCGACTTGATTATTGACCGTGCCGATGGCATAATAACGATGTGTGAGATTAAGTATAGCAAAACACAATACACGCTTACTAAGGCTGAATATGACAAAATTCTAAACCGCATTGAATGTTTCATGCGTGAGACACATAGTCGGAAAGGTATTCAAACTGTCGTTGTCACTACCCAAGGATTAAAGCCTCATGGATATGCCGAAATTGCTTCAAAATCAATCTGTCTTGATGACTTGTTTGAGCACTCAAACAATTGACACAAAGCGGAATTGTTGTTTGTAATACAATTCACAAGTGGGCTAAAGTGCCAAAAAAAATCGCACTTTAGCCCACTTGTGATGAAAATAGAGTGTTTAATCTTCTTCGTTAACGGGTTGAAGCTTGAAGGTTACAGGTACAACGTACCACACCCTTACTGGTTCTCCAACGGCGTTGCGGCCAGGCTCGAATTTTGGCAACATCTTGACAACGCGCACTGCCTCTTTGTCGAAATCAGGGTCAAGTCCGCGAGCAACCTTCACTTCGCCTACAGAGCCGTCTTTCTCAACAACAAACTGAACGACAACCTTGCCCTGAATGCATCCGCAGGTTTGGGGCCAACGCAGATTGTCGTATATGAAGCGCATCAGAGCGGCATCGCCACCCGGGAACGAAGGCATGTGGGCGGCACTCTTGAACACGTCATCACTATCTGATAGTGTGGTGGCAGTTGAAGAAACTGATGAGGCGATAATGGCCACGGCACAAAGCATATATACTACCAATCGGACGAGTTTGTTGAAAGTAGTATTCATAATAATTAAATTATTACAATCGAGGACGGTTGGTGCCGGGTCCGGTGTATTGGATGCCGGCGTTTTCGAGGTCTTGGCGGGTGACGCGCTGGAACACCACGTAGCTGGGCTCGTTGCGGTCAACTACGACGGCTGTGAATGGTCGCATGGTATAGCTTGTGCTGTGCCCCTCGTCAATGATGTAGGAGAAATAAAGTCGGTCACCGTTTCTCCTCAACAGTGCCGTCTCGATGGTTGTCTGACGGTTGGTCTCAGGTAAAATCACGGCAATCACGAACTGGTGACGGAAGTCTATGCTGGTGGGCTGACCATTGCGTCCCATCACTGCCGCATCGCCAAACACGCTCTCAAAATCTTGCTGATTTTGGATCACGAGTTTGTGAGTTCCATCACGGAAATTGTTGTTGACATAGTAGTTATTGATGCGGCTGTAGTTGGCAGTCACTCCGTTAAGATTCACGGCGCACGATGAGAGCAAGCCTACCATCGCCATAATTGCTAAAGAGAGGAATATTGTCTTTTTCATGTTGTATAAATGTGATTAGTGATTTGACATCAGTTTATCGTAGTAGAAATTCAGCACGTCGGTGGCGGCAACGAAGGAGGACTGCTGGTTGTGCAGCACCATATCCTGCTTGAGCTGCAGCAGGCGTTCCACTTCGGGGTCATTGTAGAAGCGCGACTTGAGCTGCTCGTTGATGGTCTCATACATCCAGTATTTCTCCTGCTGGCTTCGCTTGCGGGCGAAGTAACCGTTCTTTCTCACATGGTCGAAATAGCGGTCAATCATGTCCCACACCTCGTCGATGCCTAGCTCGTAGTAGCCTGAGTAGCAGAGCACTTCGGGAGTCCACTTGCTGGGAGGCAGGGGGAAGAGATGCAGCGCGTTGCGGAACTGCGCCGCGGCAAGGTTGGCGCGCTCTATGTTGTCGCCGTCGGCTTTGTTGATGACGATGCCGTCGGCCATCTCCATGATGCCGCGCTTGATGCCTTGCAGCTCGTCGCC